>Garnier_p2__coassemble_1034_pt1 | contig 41546 bp, 23 predicted proteins | sample Garnier_p2__metabat2_high_PE_037 | metagenome-assembled genome bin Garnier_p2 | reverse complement strand
AAAACTGCAGCAAATAAATAAAACACTATTGACTACAGTTGCTCTTTCACATAGGTGCCAACGCCCAAGATGAGATCTCACTGCAATGCGGCGCATTCACAATGAAGGGTATTGCCTCACAAGCAGATATTGCCAACATGCCTCAATTGACCAAGGCCGATAAAATCGGAAATAACTATGCCCTTGCTGGTATTTCAGTCGCAAATAATGGTACTTGGCACTGGGTTGTAAGCCAGCCAAGTATTGCACAGCGTACTCTTCACACCATTGATCGCTTCATTGAACTCGTTGATTCTAAGCGTGCGGCCCTAGGCGCAATCCAAAACAGAATGGAAAGCACCATCCGCAATCAGAGCTCAATTTCTGAGAACGAATCTGATGCACGCAGCCGTATCCGCGATACTGACTTTGCATCTGAAACCGCAGCTTTAACTCAGAATCAGATCATCCAGCAAGCCTCTCAGTCTATTCTGACTCAGGCTAACCAGCGTCCTACTGTGGCACTGAACCTGTTAGGCGGACAATAGGAGATAACAAATGGCACTGTATGTTAATACCAACGTTAGCTCCATTAACGCTCAGCGTAAGCTTGCTAACTCAACCTTAGCTTTAAATACCTCATACCAGAGACTTTCATCTGGTCTTCGTATCAACAGCTCCAAGGATGACGCAGCAGGCCTGCAGATCTCCGATCGCTTAACTGCCCAGATTAATGGCCTCAACCAAGGCAACCGCAATGCAAACGACGGTATCGCCTTAGCTCAGACCATCGAAGGCGCACTCGACGAAACCACCAACATGCTGCAGCGTATCCGTGTTTTAGCTGTTCAAGCCGCTAACGGTACCAACACAGCAAAAGATCGTCAGGCTCTCCAAGAAGAAGTTAACGCCTTATCAGACGAGATCACTCGTATCGCACAGAAGACCACCTTTGCAGGCGCTCAGGTTCTTGACGGCGGTAAGAACGTAACTAATGGTCTCATGCGTCCTGTAGCGGGCCAAAACCCACAAAAAGATTATGAGTATTTCTTCCAAGTTGGTGCCAATGCCAAGGATGAGATCAGCCTTGTTTGTGGCGCTTTCACCATGCAGGGTATTGCCTCACAAGCCAGCATTGCCAAAATGGATCAATTGACTAAAGCTGGTCAAGCTATCGGTAATGAGTGGAAGTTAGCTGGTCTTTCAGTAAACGGTAATACCTGGCACTGGGTTGTAAGCCAGCCAAGTATTGCACAGCGTACTCTTCATACCATTGATCGCTTCATCGAGCTTGTAGATTCCAAGCGTGCTGCCCTAGGCGCAATCCAAAATCGTATGGAAAGCACCATCCGTAATCAGAGCTCGATTTCTGAGAACGAATCCGATGCACGCTCACGTATCCGCGATACTGATTTTGCATCTGAGACCGCAGCATTAACTCAGAACCAGATTATTCAGCAAGCCTCTCAGACCATTCTGACCCAAGCTAACCAACGTCCAACTGTTGCCCTGAACCTCTTAGGTCAATAGTGGCTTTGTAGCATTAGCTACATACATGCAGCATAGTCTCAAAGGCTATGCTGCAATACACAACGAGCAGTCAGTTCATTCTCAAACATACTGCTTAGTTTGCTTGAGAATGCATTGATAAGCTCTACAACAAAGTCCAATACCTTAAAAAGTCACTGTGACATGATTTTGTAGAGTCGCATCTGATGTAAATGGTAAGCGCTTATACAAGCGCTGGACACAACAAGGACGATAAATATGGCCTTATACGTTAATACCAACGTTAGCTCTATTAACGCCCAGCGCAAGCTTGCCAACTCCACTCTTGCGCTGAATACCTCATACCAGAGACTTTCATCTGGTCTTCGTATCAACAGCTCTAAGGATGATGCCGCAGGCCTGCAGATCTCTGATCGTCTGACAGCCCAGATTAACGGCCTCAACCAAGGTAACCGTAACTCAAACGACGGTATTGCCCTGTGTCAGACCATTGAAGGTGCCCTCGATGAAACCACCTCAATGCTGCAGCGTATCCGTGTTCTCGCTGTTCAGGCAGCTAACGGTACCAACACCCAGAAAGATCGTCAGGCTCTTCAGCAAGAAGTTGATGCTTTAAGCCAAGAGATTACTCGTATTGCTCAGAAGTCCACCTTTGCAGGCGCTCAAATTCTCGATGGCGGTGGTAACAACACCCTTATGCGAGAGAACGCTGCCGGTAAGTGGGAGTACTTCTTCCAAGTTGGCGCAAATGCCAAGGACGAAATCAATTTAGAGTGTGATGCTTTCACTCTAATGGGTATTGGAGCTATGGCTAATCCTGCATTGACTCCTGAAGAATACAACCCTGCAAATAATCCACCTATTGCCGACGCACAAAAAACAAAAGGCTTCTTCGCCACAAAAGATAACGGTAACTGGCTTTTATCAACAGTACGTTGGATGGTTGATGATCCAAAGCGTGCACAAACCACTTTAGCTCAGATTGACAGGTTCATTGACGCAGTAGATTCCAAGCGTGCGGCCTTTGGCGCAATCCAAAATCGTATGGAAAGCACCATCCGAAATCAGGCTTCTATTTCCGAGAACGAATCCGACGCTCGCTCACGTATTCGCGATACAGACTTTGCTTCTGAAACTGCTGCACTGACCTCTAATCAGATCATTCAGCAGGCCTCTCAGTCAATTCTGACTCAGGCAAATCAGCGTCCAACCATCGCGCTGCAGCTTTTAGGTCAAGGTCAATAATTAATTGATCTTTCTTGGCACTAAGGCCTTACTCTTAGTGCATATTGCAATCAGTCAAAGTTAAGAAGATTAGCGCCAGATATTGCGCTGGAAAGAACTAGGACTTTAATTATGGCCTTATACGTTAATACCAACGTTAGCTCTATTAACGCTCAGCGCAAACTCGCTAACTCCACTCTTGCGCTGAACACCTCATACCAAAGACTCTCATCAGGTCTTCGTATCAATAGCTCCAAAGATGACGCTGCAGGTCTCCAGATCTCTGATCGTCTAACAGCCCAGATTAATGGCCTCAACCAAGGTAACCGTAACTCCAATGACGGTATCGCCCTGTGTCAGACCATTGAAGGTGCTCTTGATGAGACCACCTCCATGCTGCAGCGTATCCGTACACTTGCAGTACAGGCAGCCAACGGTACCAATACCCAGAAAGATCGTCAGGCCCTTCAGCAGGAGGTTGACGCTTTAAGCCAAGAGATCACACGTATCGCTCAGAAGTCTACTTTCGCTGGCGCTCAAATTCTTGACGGCGGTGGCAACAACACCCTTATGCGTCCAAACGGTAACGAATGGGAATATTTCTTTCAAGTTGGTGCCAACGCCAAGGACGAAATCACATTAAAATGCGATGCTTTTCATCTTAAAGGCATTGCAGATATGACCAATCCTAAGGTTACTGTGAGCAAGTACACACCTAATGATGCAAATCCAGTTGGCAATAATAAAACAAAAGGTTTCTTTGCCGAATATAATGGCGCTAACCCCAAGCTTTCAACTGTTAGATGGATGGTGGATGATCCGGTACGAGCACAAGACACCTTAGCTAAGATTGATCTGTTCATCGACGCAGTAGATTCCAAGCGTGCGGCCTTTGGCGCAATACAAAATCGTATGGAAAGTACCATTCGTAATCAGGCCTCAATTTCTGAGAACGAATCCGACGCCCGCTCACGTATTCGTGATACTGATTTTGCATCCGAGACTGCTGCACTGACCTCTAACCAGATCATTCAGCAAGCATCTCAAACTATTCTGACACAGGCTAACCAGCGTCCAACTATTGCGCTGCAGCTTTTAGGTCAGTAGTAGCTCTGTAGCATTAGCTACTTAAACGCGGCATAGCCTTAAGGCTATGCTGCATATAAAAGAATGAGCGATCAGTTCATTCTCAAACACACTGCTAAGTTTGCTTGAGAATGCATTGATTGGCTCTACAAAAACGTCCATCTCCTAAATCAAGTCTCTGTGACGCCATCATGTAGAGTCGCAAATGCTGGTAAGGGGCAAGCGCATTAGCTTGTGCTGGACAAGAAAAGGACAATAACTATGGCCTTATACGTTAATACCAACGTTAGCTCTATTAACGCTCAGCGCAAGCTTGCAAACTCCACTCTTGCGCTGAACACTTCATACCAAAGACTCTCAAGCGGTCTTCGTATCAACAGCTCTAAGGATGACGCAGCAGGTCTACAGATCTCTGATCGTCTGACAGCCCAAATTAATGGCCTCAACCAAGGCAACCGTAACTCAAACGACGGTATTGCCCTCTGTCAGACCATCGAAGGTGCATTAGACGAAACTACCGCAATGCTGCAGCGTATCCGTGTTCTTGCAGTACAGGCTGCCAACGGTACCAATACCCAAAAAGATCGTCAGGCTCTTCAGCAGGAAGTTGATGCCTTAAGCCAAGAGATCACACGTATTGCTCAGAAGTCTACTTTCGCTGGCGCTCAAATCCTTGACGGCGGTGGCAACAACACTCTTATGCGTCAAAACGGTAATAAGTGGGAGTATTTCTTCCAAGTGGGCGCAAACGCCAAGGATGAGATCACTTTAGAGAGTGATGCCTTCCATATGAAAGGCATTGCACAGATGGCAGGTATTACCATCGCTAAGTATGATCCTGCAGGCGCAAATAAGTTCCCTGTAGCTACTAGAGGCATTGTTGCTGAATATGACAATAATGATCCAAAGCTCTTAACCGTACGTTGGATGGTTGATGATCCTATTCGTGCTCAGGACACTTTGGATAAGATTGATAAATTCATTGACGCAGTAGATTCCAAGCGTGCTGCCTTTGGCGCAATACAAAACAGAATGGAAAGTACTATTCGCAATCAGGCCTCGATTTCTGAGAACGAATCCGACGCCCGCTCACGTATTCGTGATACTGACTTTGCCATGGAAACTGCAGCTCTGACCTCTAATCAGATCATTCAGCAGGCATCGCAGACCATTCTGACGCAGGCTAACCAGCGCCCAACTATTGCGCTGCAGCTCTTAGGTCAGGGTCAATAGTTATAAAGTCCCGGCCTTAAGTTGGCTGACGTAAAATAATCAAGTCCTAAAAGGCAGTACCATTGGTGCTGCCTTTTGCGTTTGTAGAATCGAGGATAACATGACCAATTTCCATGATCTTAAGATCTCAAGTCACCTCATAAAGGCCGTTTTAGATAGCTTTGTGCCTATTCACGCCCATAGCTCTACCACAGTCTATATCGCAAGAGATAACAACTCCGTGCTCCACCAAGATCAGAGTGCACTTTCAGATCTTGGCCTTGAGGTAAAACACTTGATCGGCAACACTGATCTCGTGCTTAAGGTTGACGATCCTAAAGAACCATGGTTGTGCTTTGTTTTATGTGAACACTCGTGTGGACACATCGATACCAAACGCAAACAATATCTCGACAAGATCGCGTCATCCATCAAGTTAAAGTGCGCCTATCTTTCTGTATTTACCAGCATGCAAAGCTACTCTAAGGTATGCGAATCCATAGCCTGGAACACCGATGTATGGTTATCTGATCATCCAACAAAGCTCATAAGATTTGACTAGCGATCACCATTATAAGAATGCGAGCAACGCCCGCACAGAAGCCGGTGCTAAAACATAGGCTTTACTGCAGTAAACATAGCTTGATAGATCAGTGTTACTTCTGCTTTTGCTTTAGACGACCTTGGATTGGGTCAATGTAGTAAAGATGAAGGTCATTAGCCATGATGTGCTCTACTACCTCACAAGCAGTATCAGCACTAACGGTAAACCACTCTTTTGGCTTGTATGTGTGGCCCTCATTATCTTTAAGCGTCACATTCAGACGATGTGCTGCAAAAATGGTATGAAGAGCATTCTCAAGCGCTAAGGCGTCAAAGTTCTTACAAGCAATGGTACGTAAGACTTTGACAGGCGCACATAAGTAAGTACTTTCGTTCTGAGCATTGGCAATACGTTCTTCAACTGTATTGCTGGTATAACCGATCTTGATAAGGTGACTATGCTCTAAGAACTTTTGAATCACAGGCTCGGTACTCAAAGTGCCCAAGATATAAACGTATCCATCAGGCTTACCAGCGTTATCAAGCTTCTCAAAAAGCGGGTCTAGCTCCCTAACTAAGCGAGAAAAGAACTCCCTGCCAATATCATCGTTCTCAACTAAACGCACACAAGGAGGCACGCTCTTATAGAACGATGCCTTTACAGATGTACTGTATGGACTACTCTCAGTGCCATTGTCGAAAATCTGTCTAACTCTATACTTAATCTTTTTTGATGCCTTGCTTGTCTTCTTATCCTCGAGGCTAGCTTCGGCAATTAAGCTAAAGACTCCATCAATCACAAAAAACTGTCCAGGCACGATATCAATGCTGTCGCCACCAACTATCTTTACCTGCTTTACATGGTTTTGCTTCAGTAAAAGCTTTACCTCATTAAAGTAGCGCTTGAACTTATCAAACTCAGCGCACTTTACGGCTTTCGCTAATGGCTCCTCAAAGACAAAAGTCTTTGCTTTATAGGCTTCGCTGTCGCGCCAGTACTCATGTTCTACGACAAGATCACTTTGACCTACATCATCAAGAAGTCCTAAAGGATCTGCAGCAAAAACGGAGTCCAAATCAGTAAAGAGGCGTGAGTGCATATCCTCAACCTCTTTTTTGATCACCTCGTCACGAGTCATGCGAGTTCTTGAGATCTTTTCAGTTTTCTTTGAACGCAGTTCCTCAGGTAGCAATGCCTCACATTCTTCTTTAGCTGCAGAATAGACAGACAAGACCTTCTGATAGCGCTTGAAAAGAATCTGCTCTTCAAAGTCATCGCTAGCTTCGTTTGGCAAACGTTGGTGCTCTTTAATGAACTCTTTAATATCCTCAAGTTCAGACATGATCTTTTGCGTGTCATTCATCGACACCTTAGACTTGCCCACATCTGCTAGCAGGCCATAAGGATCATTATCAAAGAGCTCATCAAGTGACTTAGGACGTTTAACAGGCAGATCAATATTGAACTTCATATCATCACCTTAGCTGTTGTGAGCTTCAGTTGATGATGCTGCCTTTGCATTGGCCTCACGCTTCTTTTGAAGAATGTACTCAAAAGCCACGCCTAAGCGACGCTCAAAGTCGTTAGTAGACTTAGGATCAGGCATACGATCATGCTCTATTCTGAAGGTATTAATATGAGGCCATAACTCTAAAGCTGCATCCAAAGTCATCTTTTCACGCCAAGCATTAATCTGATTTTGCATGAGCTTTAACAGCTCTGGCTTTACTGCCTTTGATACAAAGATGTAGGCATCTTGGAATGGATTAATGGAGCCGATCATATTGAAATCGAGTTCATCCACATTGATGAACTTATCTTTGATTTTCACAAAAGTTCGATTCTCATGATCTTGAACAATCGCTACAGGCTCCTCAACGACATCTGTAGGAACATCGTGAACAATAGCATCATCTGGCTTAATCACTGGCAGTGTCTTGATAATCATCTCAGTGACTACAGCCTCAGACATGGCAGCAATATCACTATCACTTAGCTCAGGATGGTACTCACGAATAACAGAAGAAACATCCTCTGCCACTAATGACTTGGAAATATCCTCACCACCATTCGCAATAGCCTTTTTAACTGTATTAGATGAGTTAATCACCTTAGCGACAATATCGGCATACTCCTCATTGATGATCTTAAGAGCATCATCAGACATGCTGTCATCATCAATGGTGATCTCAACCTGATTACCAATCTTCTTCTTGATACTATCGATCTTTTTCTGCTCTTTTTGCTCTGGTGTTGTAGGCTCGACTTCACCACGCTTTTTAAAGTGTACGTTAGGAGCTAACACCTGCTCCATCAGCAAAGATAAAGTGATAGCTTTAAGGAGACTGTTAACTGCATCAGTTACGTCATCTACCATTGCTGTAGGCATAGCTACAAGGTTAGTAAATTGAGCGTGTTCTTTGCCTGGGCAGTCTCGTGTTGCACGACCGATAATCTGTACAACCTCGGTCAATGATGAACGATAGCCTACTGTCAAAGCATACTCACATTGAGGCCAGTCAAAGCCCTCTTTGGCCATGCCTAAGGCGATAATTACATCAACGGTATTTAGATTGTCAGGCTCGCGCAGTGCAGCTAATGTTACGCCCTGCATACCTGCAATGGTGTCGGATACGAGATCAGCAATTCTAAGGGTCTTTCCATTAGCACTCTTAACCGTGATGATGCCAGTCTTAGGATCTCTAGCTACGCGCTCACCAATATAGTCAATAAGTTGGCCTACTTCGTTAAGCTTGTCACCGCTAGACTCTTTAGAGTTCACATTAGGAATATGGATGATAGTCTTCTTATTTAAATCAAGAAGCTTTGGCACAGCATCTAACCAGTTACCCTCATAGAAGGCGTAATCGATACCTAATGATTTGAGATACTTATAGCCGTTGAGCTGCTCATAGTATGTGTAAACAACACGATCAAACTTCTTCTCATCCTCAACAGACAGCACAGGTACACTGTCGCCTCTAAAGTATGAGCCTGTCATGGCAATAACATGTGCCGATGTCTTTGTCATCAACTCATGAATTACATTACCTAAGCGGTTGTCTGCATCTTCAGAGACATGATGGAACTCGTCAATCGCAACTAAAGCCTGGTTGAAGACAGACTTATCCTCAACCTTGTCATAGAAGTAGACTAAAGTTGCATGAGAACATAAAAGATAGTGGGCGTTGTCATCCTCTAAAAACTTAATAGCCTGAGCTACTTTCTGAGTCTCGCCGACAGGTGCACAAAGGTTGTACTTTGAATCTAAATGCCAGTCAGCAAAGAAGCCAAACTTACTTAGCTCAGTATCATTAAAGCTTGAGCCAATAGCAATCTGAGGCACGGAGATGATGACTTTCTTAATTCCTTGATTAATGACCTTATCAAGAGCCAAGAACATAAGAGCACGTGATTTACCACAAGCAGGTGGGGCCTGAATGAGTAAGTACTGAGAGTCTCGCTTTTCAAAAGCACGAGCTTGCATTTCACGCATACCCATAGCATTTGCCGCAGAGCTTTGGCCTGTCTGTGAAAAGCTATAAGAACCTACGTTATGTACCTGCAGTCTGCCTACAGCAACCTCTTCACCCTTGTGCTGCTCACTCATACAAAATCCTCTTATGTTTGACTCATCAAAAATCATCTACTTAATTATTAAGTAGTGCTTAGCTCTCAGCTTTGGCGGTAGCTTTCTTTTTCTTTGGCTTCGCTGCCTTTAACTGCTCATTTTCTTCTGCAGCAATCGCTTTAGAGTAGAGGTCAAGTAAGAAAGACAAGCGTTCCTCATCGTCCCCAAAAGGCTCCTCACGATAAGCACGTTCTACTGCAGCATCAAGTCTATTATGTACATCCTTAAGCTCATCAGGCATGTTCTCAGGGTTGTACATTTCACCCAGAGTAAACTGTGTTTCAAAGTCGATACGAGTCAGCAAGATCTCTTTTGCCAGCTTATCGATCTCGTCACGCTGCTCGTCACTCACCTCAGGCCACACAAAGGTGTTGAATGTCATGTCGCGAGAGTAGCGTATGTCAGACTTTAGCCTGCCAGAAGTAAACCTAATCCAGACGTTATGCATGAGAGACGTTAAGACGCCAAAATCGTAGTAAGTTGCATTAGGTAAAATAAATGCAAGATCACTTACTATAAACTTAGAGTCAATAAAACCTAATGGAATGTATTTGCGTCGTTCTGAGCTAACACGTGGGATTACAAGTGCCCGTTCAGGATTAGATGGATTTGCTAACTGACCAAATCTCCATGGCATATCTCTAACCTTAAATGCACCACCTGTTTTAACCTGCTGCGTTCTCCATTGCTCACATGACGTGACATGCTCCATGATCTCCAAAATTGAAGACCATTTATCCTTATCTTGTTCAGTCAGCCAAAAACAGTATCTAAACTCACTCTTCATAAGTTCACTGCTGCCAATGAATCTTTTTAAGAATGGCTTTACATTAGGATGATCATTTAAAAGCTTTTGGCCATCCTCATATGACAAAATTAGATTGCCACCATCATTTGGCATATTGCCGAAAGATATATTTCTGCTTATATCAAAAGATTTGTTTATGGATTCAACGACAAATGGTCTTATACAGTCTGTTAGATATGGAGAGATAGATGTGCACTGCTTAACTTTTAGCCCATCAGATTTTGTATCTACAGTGAATAGCAGTGGTGATTGTGTATGCTTGTATGAGAATCCAACTATTACGCATATTACGCCAGCTTTTTCAGCAGCTTCATTTGTCCATTTAAAGGAAGTGTAAGCAAAGTTGATATTTATACCCTTGTCTAAAAGCAATCCCCATAAGTTATTAACTTGCTGACCTTGGCATATTGAGTTGGTTGCAACAAATGCTGACTGCACTTGCTTGTTGCTCATCATGTAGTCAGATGCTTTTACAAACCATGCGGTAACAAAGTCTACAAAACCTAATTTGTGCTTAGGTGGGTAGACAGACTTCAACCAGACTTTCTGTTCATCTGATATGTACTTTGCTCCACCAAATGGTGGATTACCAAGGATGTAGCTGCACTCTGAGGCTGGAAGGATGTCGTTCCAGTCGGTGGTAAGGGCGTTGGCTCTAACTATTGTTGCTGAGGATTTTAATGGGATGGATGAGATATTGGAGCCGAAGCGAGCGTTGGCTTGCTGGTTCATGAGGTGCTGCATGAGCCACATGGAGACGTGGGCAATTTCAACAGGCCAATCCTCGATCTCGATACCATAGAACTGATCGATGTTGATAAAGGAGTTTGTAAAGGCACCCTCATTAATGTAGTCAAAGACCTCGTTCTCAAGAGTACGCAGCTCTTTGTATGTGACAAGGAGGAAATTACCGCAACCACATGCTGGATCAAGGAACTTGAGCTTGCCTACTTCCTCCAAGAAGTCATAGAACATTTTGCGCACGGCAAAATTCTTACGACGAGAGCTATCGGCGCGTTTAGCAGTGGCAGCACCTAACTTTAGCGGCTCGGCCTTTTTCTTTAGTTCTTCAAATTCTGCGTAGAGATCATCAAGGAACAATGGCTTGATGAGCTTGAGGATATTCTCCTCAGAGGTATAGTGAGCTCCCATGTTACGGCGCTCTTCTTTGTTCATAGCGCCTTGGAACATAGCACCGAAAACGGCAGGTGAAATCTCAGACCAAGAGAGCTTACCGCAGTCAGTAAACTGATTGCGGGTTACCACGTCGAACTCAGGGATGAAGCCAGGTTCGGCAAAAAGGCCACCGTTTACATATGGGAACTCTAAAATCTCATTGGCAACCTTATTTTCAAGATGCTCTCGCTCATGTTCTTTAGTGTTAAAAACCGTAAAGATATCTTCAAAGAACTGCTTAGCGTTACTACCTTCACGATCTACCAGCTTGTTAAAAGCATTGGAAAAGACGTTATCGTCACCCATGCCAAACACGCCGGTATCTTCAGCAAAGAAACAAAATAGGATGCGCACCATGAAGCTGTTAAGCTGCTGCATGTTCTCATCGCTAATGTTGTTGTGCTGAGCAAGGGTGTCGAGTAGACGAGTGAGCTTTAAACACGCCTTACGATCAGCTTCTTTAGAGGAGACAATCTTTGTTCTGCGTCCCTCTAACATAGGCAGCATAAAGCTGTAAAAGCCTGGCAAATCCTTATAGCCAATCACTATGTTGTCATGCTCAATAGCATCGAACATAGCAATGGTCTCAGGACCGCAACAAATGAGATACTGAAACTTATGCTTTGGACCAGTGACTTCTTTAAGAGCACGCACCTCATCCATAGCATGGACAACGTCGGCATCATCCTTTAAGAATCTAAAGTACGCGCGTAATGAGATGGCAAGATCAGGCCTGGCCATAGACTCATTGACGTCTTTGCATGCCACGTTATAGCCCGGCTCATTTTTAAGAGCCATTTTTATGGAATCATTAGCTGTTCCATACATCCTCATAAGTTCACTGAAGAATACATCAGGCTCCCACTTTTCCTGCATTTTCTGACTTAAGTCATTAATGAGAATAGAGAGATCTTTTGAGGATACCTTGGCCATAACATTCATCCTAAACAAAAGCTTTATTACATCTGTAGTGCCAGTCGTTATCACAACTGCAAGGCTACTCGCAGTAGCCTAATCACTCGGACAGCCATTTGCAAGCATAGAAATAATTTTTAAGCTTATAGCTCACAATTAACTTTTAGTTCACAAGAGGTGAACCTTGAAAGTACTGCCTACAGCTGAACATTAAAAGAATGGCTCACAATTAACTTTTAGTTCACAAGAGGTGAGCCTTGAAAGTACTGCCTACAGCTGCATGCTACTAATGTGACTAATCTTAAAAGAAGTGCAACATAAAGATGCCATCATCAACTTCTTCGTCTTCCTCATCAAAGATATGGTCATCAGCGTCATCTTCAATGTAACCATCAAACTTATCTCCAATGAAAAAGACATCAGTAATGGTATCTTCTGCATTGCCAAGCTCATTTGGCCATGGGAAAGATGATTTGACTGAGTAATTTGGCAGCTCATCGCAATTGTTTAGGACGAACTTGGAGCTTCGGCTAGATCTATCAAAATCAAAATCTACAATTGGTACAATCATGGCAGCACTGATACTGTCATTGTTTTGCATGTATGTAGCAGCAAGCTTTACCCAAGCACTTGAATAGTGAGTAACCTCAATAAGACCGCAGCCATCCAAGATCTTCTTAACCTGATTAAGCTTAGCTTTACTCATATCACCGAACATGCTCATTGGTAAGTGGGACAAGATAAAAGTGCACTCATCTGCCTTAATGATCTTGTTCCAATCAATCTCAAGTGCATCGCCGAGCACTATCTTTTCCATGCTATTGATTGGCTGCACTAATGGCTTTGCACCAAGGCGCTTATTGAGTCTGTAGTCACAGACATGCTGTACCATCCACATGGACAGGTGAGCCTCCTGAACCAACCATGGCTCAATCTCAATACCACCAAAGTTATTAAGATCAATGCATGACCTTACATTGGCAAATGATCCTTCACTATCAATACCTAAAGGCTCAAAGATACCTTCTTTTAAGAACTGCTGCGCACGTGGACAATCCTTAATGAAAGACTTTACGTGCGCATAAATCTTGGTTTCAAATCTACGGCAGTCTTGATATGCGTATGCTAAGAGGTTAGCGCAACCACAGGCTGGGTCTAGAAATTTCTCATTGCTAATGAGCTTGATGAAATTCTTCGCATACATTACATACTTGGTGGCAGCCTTGCGTGCTGTGTCATCATCTTCTGCTTGTGTGGCTTTTAATTGCTCTTGAAGCATCATCTGCTCATGGGTGTCATATCTCTCTTCAAACTCATCAAGATACAGTTCTTTAGCAAGCCAATTAAGCTTTTTACCTTGCGTATAACATTCTGTAACAGCAGATCGCTCATAATCGACCATAATGTACTCAATGAGCGAACTAAAAAGCACTACAGAGATCTTGGTCCAATTAATCGTATCTAAAGCGAGCAAGAGTGATACTGCTTGAGCATTAAACTCAGGTACTAAGATCTTTCCTTTTAAGAAGTCACCTTCGATATAGGCAAACTTCAGAAGTCTCTCATCAACAGATGACTTTAGAGATTTGCGCTTTGCATCCGGGGTAGCAATAACTCTAAAGAGATCGCCAAAGAACTGTTTAGCGTTAGAGCCATCCTCAGAGACTATGCTCTTAAAGGCACTCAAGAATGGCTTCTTATCTTTACCAAAGAGTTTGTAATCATCAGCAAAAAGACAGAACCACAAACGCAGCACAAAATCGCCTAGATCAAGACGATTATCATCTAAGCCGTTGTGCTTAACGAGTTCATCAATCAGAGCAATAAACTGTAAAGCAGCACTTTCATCTACAGACAGACTTACTTCTTTAGCTTTCTTTTCACGCCAATCTATCCAGGTATCTACGTTAGGTTCAGTAGCCCTTAGAGCTCTTGGTTTTACTTTAAGTTTAGTGATGTCTAGACCATCTGCAAATAGAGCACTCAATTCGTCCTTATGCTTACACAGATCTTTTAGTTCACAGACTAAGCACACATTGTTCTTGAGATCGTAAATAGCGATCTTGTCTTGAGTGCAGCAAATGATTACTTTAAAGCCGTGCTCTTGTGACTGTATGAGCCTTAGGCTCTTCATCTTATCAATGTATTCATCTAGGCGGCTACCTGCTTTAGGAAACCTAAAATAGGCAAGATCAGCAATTGCAACATCCTTGTACGTGAAGGTGTTGCGACGATTATTAGGAGCTAAGTTACCAGCCTCATCTCCATATAATGCCCCATCAATAATCTGACGTGACACTCCAACATGCTCTAACAGTCCTTCCATGAACAGCACAGGATCGAACTTTTCCATTAGCTTTTGACACATGTTGTCAAAGCTGGAGTTTTTCTCTTTAGTCTTGCTTATAGTCACTTTAGCGCTCTCTCTTCAGGCTAATACTGCACTTCACATAACTAAGTATGCATACACAAGCGAGTCTATCACAGTGCAAGCTTAATACCTCTTAAGCTGCGATATAAAACCGCAATGCGCATTATTGCGGCATTGCTAGCGATCAATGCGGGGTTGTACGTAGTTATGATCTGGAGGTGATCATGTACTCGGCGGTTTTGGCTGAATAGTTTTCAGTGAGCACGAGATTGAGTACATTGCGATCTTCGGTATAGTTCTCGAGCACTGAGCGCATTTCGTTAATACTGGAGTTTAGGAGCTCAATTTCGCGATCGTAGTTGGCAAGCACTTCCTCATCGGTAAAATCGAAGATCTTGTAGCCTACGATCTTCTCTTTGAGCAAACGATAGGAACTTACGCGTGCTTCTTGTACGGTGATTTCTTTTTCGAGCTCTTCTATCTTCTTGTCATATGCGGCGATGTGCTTTTCAAGCCGATTCTTTTTGACTCTCTTCTTGTCGATGTTTATAAGTAGACGGCTAAGAGTTTTAGTGTTTTTGTCATACTCTTTTTGTGCTGCTTCGTATGCCTCAATCGACTCTGAATGATACTTTTCCATTTGCTCGGCAAGAGCATTGAGCTGATCTTCCTTTTCGGCATAATGTTCTTGCACATTTTCTAAAAGAACATCCACGCCAACCATAGAAGCACAGCTACCTGCAGCTGCAGCTACACAACTTGCTTTTGATACTGGATCGATAATAAAGACACATGACAGGCCACCAATTAGTCCACCGGTGATGCAGGCTTGAACCTTTGAATCATAGTCATCCCAGAAAGATGAGTTATACCAGTCAGACTCTGTAATACTGTCAGATATGGACTCTACACCTGCACTGATGGTGCTACATGCACTGAGTATGATAGCAGTGCCCATGGCGCTAAAGCTCCATAAGATACGCTCAGATAATTTTCTTAATCCTAGAGCTGAAAAGTGTGGCTGCTCTTTTTGCTTGTTTGATCTTGAATATATAAGCATGATGGTTCGACGACTGTGGAAAGAGTGTTTTAACTTAGTAGGTAAATGCCTATTTTTCCAAATTGGGATGTTTAACCTAGATACAGACTAATGCTATGAAAAACGCGCATTAGCACTTAGGCCAAGGCGCGTTATTGTCTTAGCGTTGTTGAGCTTATGGTGGCTCAATTAGCTGTTCGTGATTAGAGTGAGTTTTGCAGCTCGTCGAGGGTAGCCTTGAGCTCTTCGATTTCAGCTTGCTTCTTCTTTAAAGTCTGATTTGCTGCGCTAGGCTTGTTCATAGCAGCAACCTTAGCCTTAGCAGCATCAAGCTTGTCTTGCAGCTCTGAGGTTAAAGCACGCTTCTTAGATAAGCTTGCCTGAACAGCATAAAGCTCACTGCGAGTCTTATCGAGCATACGAGTACGCTGCTCATAAGTGCCAAGCAGTGCTGCTCTCTTACCTTCTACCTCACGGGCTAAGGCATTTAAGCGCTCGCTTTCTGCCTTGAGCTCATCCACGTGCTTTTGCTTTTGCTCAACACGCTCTTCATATGAGCCAGTAACTACACACCCCATCTTGCCAAAGAAGCCTTGGTCTTGGCTAGGATCGCACTCTTCAGGAGTTGAGGCACAAGCGGTGAGTAAAACAGCGGTAGCGCCAGCAATTAAAGAAAGCTTGGCACCCTTTACGAATTCTAATGACATGGTCTTTCCCATTCCTAGGCAAGTTGATTAGATCTTAAATCAAGTATGCCTTTTAGTGGACATTCGCGCATTGTGGCGCTATGTAATCTTGAGCTGCTAAAGCAGGCTATGCAATCAAACTAAGCAGCCTTGGCCTTGATCTCAGAGCCGTCGTTGAGAGCAATATTAAGCACGTTGCGATCGTTAGTAAAGTTGGTGAGCAAGCCGCGCATCTCATCGATGTTGCTTTGCAGACGGGCAATCTCACGATCGCACTCTTTGATCTGCTTACGCTCAGCTGCAGTTAAATTCCCATTGCCAGCAAGCTCAGTCTTGGTCTCTTTGAACAGAGCAATTTGCTTCTCATGATAATCGATGTTGTCTTTGAGCACCAAGATGTTGCCATCATAACGAGCTAAGGTCTTCTCAGCTTGCTTGCGATCAGCTGTGTTCTTGGCGATCTCTTTTTTCATCTGAGCAAGCTTAGCGTGATCCTCTTCATAGACCTGATTAGCAGTTGCAAGCATGTAGGCAGCCTTCTGACGGTTCTCTTCCATCTGCTTGGCTAATGCATCAAGCTGCTGCTCCTTGGTGTGATAGCCCTTACGCAGGTTATCTAAAAGAGCATTACCGCCCATGAATACGGCACAGCCTGCAGCAGCTGCTGCAAGACATACAGCACGTGAACCGGAGTCAGCAATGAACATACAAGAAACACCAGTAATCAGAGCGCCGCTAACGCAAGCAGTTGCATAGGAGCTTTGATCTACGGAGAACTCATCGTTAGTCATACGTGGGTCTGCATTTGATGCAGAAGGACCGCTAGTAGTTGAGTTACAGCCAGTTACGGCCATCAGACCACATAAGGCTGATGCCATTAGAGTAGTACGAAGTTGCACAATATGTCTCCTTGTGAACTGCTTTGAGCGCCAACTAAAACCAGCTATAAAGATGAATTTCAGTATGGCTGCAAGCTAAGCTTATTCTCTTGACCTGCTTTTACTAGATAAGTTATTTGAGCACATCAGAGCCAATGTCGATTGCGACCATGCATGTGAACGCTAACAGCTTGGTATAAGGCCTCTAACCTTAGGCTCATCTGTTAGCTATTTCTTAGGCTTGTGCATGTGGCCAATGCCTGTTTTGCCTATGGATGCGTCATTTTTATCTTGTTGTTTGACTGCTTAAGCACAGAGACTTTATGAAAGTCTCCATGCTTAATTATTCTTGTGCCTAGCCTTAGCTAGGCATTTTTGTTGTGCCTGTTCATTATACATCTACAATTTAGATATAGTGTAAATTAGAACAGTTTTTATTGCTATTTAGTACCACCGTAAAGTTCGATTGGGAACTTCTGATTGCCGATAGTACCGACGCAATCTACCTTGCCATCTTTAGATGGAGCACACTTTACGTTTGGAATACGGTAAGTCTTATTATCTGGGCAGACAGCCTTACCATCGGATGAAATTTGGATATTGCCATCAGCTGATGCGGCACCAACTTGGGCAGTACACTTAGTACCATCAGCGCGGGTAATAGTCACAGTGCCCTTACCATCATTGAGCTGATACTGCATCTGCAGTGGTTTACCGTTGGACTCATCCATTAAAGCCATACGTGTACCCCAATTGCCATTAACGACAGCTGTGCCCTTGGTAGCTAAATCCTGAGAACTAAACTGAATATCCACAGGAGGTAATGGAGTTACAGCTGCTTGTTGCTTTGGCATAGCAGGGTCTGGTGGTGCAACCTGATTAGTTGCAGCCATCTCTGCAGCACGAGCCTCCTTAATAGCGGCTTGTACCTCAGGAGGTAAGTTAGCTAAAGACTCATCAACTGGCATCTTTGGATCTACCGGAGCTACTGGAGTAACCTCAGTTGCCACCTGAGTAGCATTCTCCTCTACTACTTGATTAGCTTGGCCTTGAACCGCTTCATTGTTTACTACCTCTTGCACGGCAGTTTTTTCTGTTGGAACTACTTCCTCTGGTGGAACTTTAGTAAGTTCTGATTGAGGCTCTTGAGTAGAGCTTGGAGCAGTCTCTTGCACTACAGTGGTTGAGCCTGCAGCTACTTCTTGTGCTGCAGCTTTATCTGCAGCTGGCTGCACTGGCTTTTCAGGGGCTGGTTCGGCTGCAGGCTCAGCAGTCTTTTCATGTGCTGGCTCGGCAGGCTTATCTTTGGCAGGATCAGCAGGAGCTAAGGCTGCTGGAGGATCAGCTGGCATACTTGGACTTGATGGAAGACCAAAGCCAGGCAGACCAAAGCCTAATAAACCTAACAGCTTCCATAAGAGCCACAGTAATAATGGCAATAAGAGGAGGGCTAACAAGAGCCATAACAGCCAGGCTGGAAGACCGCAAGTATGGCCTGCACATATGCCGCCTGGACCAAAGATGGCGCACTTGTGGCCTTGATTGTTATCAGGGGCATTTGGTGGAGTCTCTGGCAGTTTCTGATCTGCAACTGGACGGTTTGCAAAAGCAGCATCAGCTGCAGGAGCAGCACCTGCAACTGCTGCAGCTGGAGCTGGAGCTACAGTCTTAAGCTTATCCCATGGGCTACCATCAAAATTACCAGCTCGATCAGAAAAGCCCCAGAAGGTAATGACAGGAATGCCGTCCACAATGTAGACATTGTCCTGACTTGGGAAATGGATTGCTGGTAATTTTGAAACAGAGCCGTCGCCATTTAAATATGCTGCAAACAAACGACTTTGAGTGTCAGAAGTACGTCTTGAAAGCTCTTTACCTAGCTTTTGTAACTTCATCTCGAGATCGCGCAGCTGTGAAAGCGCATCTTTACGCTCCTCAGCAGTAGCTGACGCCCAATGCACAATACGATACTGACCATCGGCATTTTTTGGTGGGAATGGTGCGTACCACTCGATAGAAGTACCATCGGCACTTACTTTTGGAATAGCAAGGTGGCGGACACGCTCCTCGCCAATGGACGGATTAATAGCTAATGCTGCTCTAAAGGCATCAGCATTTTGATAAATAGGCTGTCCATCCTGTCCAATTGGAGTAAAGTCAGAGATGTTGCCGCTACTTAAGCGAGTACTCTTATGCATGAGTATGTCCTTTGACAGAAAAAGTCTCTGTCAGTTTGTTTGCTCTACAGTAACTGCAGCCATAACAGCTGCAGATACCGCCAAATTCTTTACATTGAATGCTAGTTTTCATCGTTGCGTGCAATTTGATGCTGATGCTACGACGCTCCTAGCTAAAATTCTGGTGCCACTACAGGCACTATCAAAATCCTTGTACCTCTGCAGGCACTATCAAAATCGCTGTGCCGCTACGCCACTATCTAAGTAGTGGTGCTGCGACGCTACTATATTAAGCGTGGTGCAGATACGGGCACTATCTAAAGCATGGTGGTGCTGTGCAACGATCTATAGCATTGGGCAGCTTTAGGCGCTTTGATGCATGATCTCTTGCTACTGACAGACCTTAACTAAGGAGCTGCCAGCGTTTTTAAGATCGTTTACCAAGGAGACACTATCTTGTGGTCTGTAGACCTTGCCACCGGTAATCGAGGCAATGCACTTGGCCTCTTCGACATCGTCACCAATTAAGATCACGTTGATCTTAAGCTTTGGTCGCTGCGCATGAATCGTCCTGGCTACATCGCAAAGATTAAGATGCTCGGTACCATTGCAAGTATCCACGCCATCAGAGATCAAAATACCCACCGCATCAACATTAGCAGGTACTGAGTTAGCCATACCACGTAGTGCTGAGACTAATGGGGTAAGCACCTCAATTGGCAGCATGCCTGTGACTAAACGAGGATCAGTACGTGCAATCGCTTTCTTTAACGCACCGCGATTAGCACCTGAGAATACGCCATAGTCACGAGCTAATGGACAGCCTTGAATACCGAAAAGACGAATTGGGACATTTTTATCCACACTATCGACTAAGGCATTGGCTGCTTTCATCGCTGCATCAATACGGAATGATCTATCTGACATGGTATGCAGCATGGAACCAGAGCCATCAGTGGCCATTACAAGCTGCGGCATCTTGCCTTGCTTTTTTATCACCTCACACTTTGGCAGCTTAGCCGAAGTTGATGCTACTGTAGCATTCTCTTGGGCCACTTTTTCAGCAGCAAAGCGATCTTGCTCAGCTTTAAGCGCACTTTGCTCTAAAGCATCAGTTTGCGCGATGAGCTTGTCGATCTCAGTGAGATTTTGCTGATCTTGTTTTAGTGAATCTAGTAAGCCATTGAGCTTATCGTTACGATTGAGCTCGTTAGCTAGCTCTAAACGCAAATCGGTCTTATCAATAAGATCATTGATATCTTTTAATAAAGCCTGATCTTTAGATAAAGTCTGCTCTAAAGCTGCAAGATCTTGAGCTTGTTTCTCTTTAGCCTCATCGATAAATGGCCACGGCCACAGCTTCATAAAGTACCAAGCTAAGCCTAAAGCTAAGAGCAATAAGAGCAGCACTAATCCTATAAGCCCCCAGCGTATGCCAGAGCCACTTGCAGCTGCTGTAGCACCTGCTGCAAGCAAGCTTGGATTTTGCGCCAGAGCTGCGTTTAGATGAGGCGTATCGATATAAGGAACTATAACCGGCACAGTCTCATTGACGATGATCATGTGCTGTGGGTTATTTAAAAGCAGCTTGAGTAATAACGCAGGACTTGGAGACAGTGGCTTATCACCCTTTTCTCCATTTGCCTGAGCTGCAGCTAAATGGGCTTGCTTTTCATTAGCGATGATAGGCTCAACAAGCTGCATGATGTAGTCGCGACGCTCTTCATAATGAGCTTTAGCCTGCATACGGGCATTAGGAAATACCGGTTTACCATCGAGCATTGGCACTGGCTCAAGCAAACCCTCGCTAGGCGAGTAGAAGTTTAAGTACTCCCCATCATCATCGCGATCAGCAATTAAGCTTTTAACCTCAGGAGGCAGGCTAAGAGAATTGATGAAAGCGCCCAAATTTTTGGCCGCATCTTGCCACTCAGGCGCAAGCTCGGAGCCTTTAAGGCGCATAACTCTTAACATCCAATCCTCCTCAAACTAAACATCAGGAGCCGTCCCATCATCCATCAAGCAAGCTCTCACAAGCAAAACAAAGCCAGCGCAAACTTACCACAGTCAGCCGTGCTAATTTGCAGCCTTGAACTCGCATCAGCAGCGCCTAAGAGCACTTGCTATGAAATGTGTGCGATCTATTGCTGCTCTTAACTAAGGAATTAGCCAAGGTATTAGCTAAGGTAGTTAGCGCAGCATGGGCTGTGGTTTATATGGCTTTTAGTGCTTCATAGCACGGCACTGCTTGACCCAAGTTGCCTTGTTTTTTGACAGATCACGACTACCGTCACGATAGGCATCTACGTCTTTGACAAAGCGCTCAATGTACTCGCTTAAGGTACCCTCGTTCTTACCGAGAGCCTTTTGAGCATTACGCTGTTGAGCCTCAATAAACTTGTAGTCGAAAGTATCTAAGGTGTCTGTGATGTGGTCTGCATAATAAGAAACATAGTAGTCCACCATCTGCTCAGCTAAAGCACGATTGTTAGCAAGCTTTTTCTCTTGATCCTCTTTAGCATTGATACACTCTTTAGACTTTGCATCCTCACGGCATTGACGCATTGGCAGCTTACGAACGATTTCTTCGTTCTTTAAGGTACGCTCACGGGCAATTTCCTCGGAGGCAATTGAGGAGCAAAGATAGCCACCTAAACGTAGGTTGGAGACGATAGCCTTATCACGCATTTCATCTTTGCGCACATTAGCCTCAATCATCTTGTTACGCAGATCAGCTAGGCTCTTAGTGAGAGTATAGCTCCCCTCAAGCACACGCTCTTTTTCGCTTTGAGCTTCGCTAAGATCTTTACGTACTGCCTCAAGTTCTTTTTCTACCTGCTCTAAGGACTTAGCAGATCCAGCCTTAGCTTCACTTAAGGCTTTTGCTTGTTGCTCAGAAAGCTTTTTAGCCTTATCTAAAGCCTGTTGTTGCTCAGCAATAATCTTGTCTAAACGAGCTACGGTATTTAAGTTACCGCCGCTCTTTACATCGGCAGCATCTGAGTCGTTACCAAGCTTTTGTACTTCTGCATTGAGCTCACGTACTTCTTGAATAGAGTTAGTAAACGGTATAGAGAGCACGATACGCATGCCTGCATCAGAACCTTTTGTCTCTTTACCACGAGTAAAGTAGGCTCTCTCAGAACGATAGGCAGTAAGCATATCGGCCTTAGCGTTAATCACCGAGCCGCCACGCACGATAAAGCCACCTGATTGACCGTGCAGTCGACCAGTACGAGTGGCATAAAAAGGATCAAGCATCATCTCGCTGACATTGCCAAGCACGTCATAAAGACCAGCTGGATTTGGATCTTTAAGACCAATTGGTCTTACCTTACCATCAGAAGCACTCTCACTTGCCTTGTACCAAGCATAGTCTGCAATGGTTTTATTTTGGGCAAATGGGAATACATCGGCGCTAAACTCTGAGGAGGTAACATGGCTGCCACCACGAGCTGCAAACTCCCACTCACTATCGGTAGGCAATCTAGCAAAGGCTGAAGACTTATCTGAACTTAAAGGTACGCTGCCAGTTTTGGCACTCTTAGCCTCAGCACTTGAGAGGTAGGCTGAATACTGTCTGGTAATCTCGATAGCATCAAACCAACTGATGTTGTTTTTAGCAATACGATCTTTAATGGAGTATTTCTTTGGGGTGCACTTACCCTTACCCATGTCGTACTTGCTTAAGAGATCGTACTGGGCATTATTAAGCTCGTATTTGGAGATGAGGAAGTAGTAGCCTTCTTTGTCTTTAAAGGCACCTTGGACATAGCGTTGATTTAAAGACTGTGAGAGCATGGCCTCGGCATTAGTCGAGCCGGCATTAAAGCCCTTATCTTGCAGCTTGCTTTCAGAGCCGGTGTAGACTTTTTTAAACACCATAAAGCCATCGCAAGGCATTGGAACAATAACGTCATCCTTAGCAGGCTTAGGATTGAAGGTCTCTGCCGTTTTATCCTTACTATCAGCTGCAAAGGCAGTTGATGAAGCCATCATGCTAAAAGCTGCCGCAGTCATCATAGCCGCAATACTAAGTCTCATGTCCCCTCCAAGGTCACTTATCTACTACTAGTTATAATCAAACTATCACAGATAAATTAGGTGTATCTTTGCGCTAAAAGTGTAAGCTCAAAAAACCAAGAGATCTGCCAAGCCATACATAATAGAGCTGATAGAAGCTTGATTGCTCTAAAGCAGTAATATCTTGCTAGAACTACATTGTATGGTTAACACGCATAATTACAAAGCTAATTAGCTCTTTATGCGCCGTTATGTGACACACACAACCTACTAGCCCCAAAGTAAGCCACGCTAGACCTATTCCACTACAGCCAACACTCGAACAAACCCGCCCATTGCCAAACAGCCAAACGAGCTCAAACCCATGCTATATGGCAGCGAAAGTGGCTGCTAGAGCTAGCATTGGCTCATGGCTAAAGCGCCGCGCATACTAGCTGCGCTAAGGCGCACTTGCATCGACTGCATGCAAAGAGGCAGCGTTTGTTGGTCTTTGCACCCTCCTAAGATGACAAAAGCCAATGCAGAGCATTGGCTTTGTCTTGGGATGAAATGATTTAAGGTAAGTTGCCAGAGCTTTTTAGGCTTTTGTCTATTTAGGCCTCGCGGAGCACGTCGGCAATTTGCACCTTTAAGAATACGTACTTAACTGAGAGCAAGGCGACGATGAGTGATAGGCCAAGGGTGCTAGAGAAGAAAGCCAAGATATGCACGAGTGTGAGCTGACTAATCACTGAGCCTGCCAAAAGTCCCATAAAGTAGAAGTTAAAGATAGCAGAACCAATGGCGTACATTGCCAGACCTGCTACAAAGCCAATCAGGGCAATAATGAGAGACTCGATAATAACAAGCTTGTAAATATCGGACTCAGAGTGGCCCATGAGACGCAAGAGTACTAAGTTACGCTTGCGAGCACGTAAGGAGCTGAGCATAAGGCCGCCTAAGGCAATGGAGCCACCGGCAATGGAAACAGAAGCAATCACACCGAAAACGAAGTTTAAGACATGCTGAATTGCCTTAACATTTTCAATATCTTTAACCTTGGAGCTAACGTTAAGCTTCTTGCTCACTAACAAATAGTACAGCGGGATGACGCTATCAACGTCTTTAGCGTACAGACGAAACTTTGCATAATAACGCTTACCCTCACGCTCATAAGATCCATCAGAGATCAGCGCAGGGTTATAACCATTACGATAGTCATCAATGGCATTGATAAGATCTTTACAGACCATAAGGGTGTCGTCACGCACAAAGCGCTCAGAGATAATGCCACGGATTACCAAATCCTTTTTGACCGCCTCACGTACACTATTCATGGTGCGTGACACCATGATGCTAATGGTATCGCCTACCTTTAACTTGCGGTCAACAGCCACAGCCTCACTAATAAAGACTTCGCTATTTGAAAGATCATGCTCTTTTTCAGTAAATGGGATTTTTGATCCTAAGACCACAGGATCGCCAAGCGCTGTTGGCAAGACGCTCATGCGCTTAACTCCTCCTGGAAATTTAATATCTACCAGTGCATTTAAAGCGGTGATCTCAGGTACGACAAAGCCAGTTTCTTTATGTGAACGCAGCATCTCAAAGAAATTGTCATCAAGGCGATATGAGGTATCTAAAGTTAAAGATAGTACACTTGGATCATTAACTAAATTATCCTCAAGCTCACTTAAAATACCGTGTCTTAATGAGAAGAGCAGTAATAACGGAGCAATGATGCATGCGATGGCCGTAATCTGACAGAAATTCATCAGACGGTCATAGTTGAGTTCTTTTAAAGCGATCTTAAAAAGCATCTTAACTACTTACGCTCCCTTTCAAATGCACCATCATTATTAGCAGCCGATGCCTCACCAGCGCTGCCAACGCCACTTTTACCTGCATTAGCATCTGCATGAGCATCTGCGCTGACAACACCACTTGCATCTGCATTAGCTGCATCTTGCTGCTGTACTGCAGCATGCTCTTTTGCTGCATCATGCTCTTGTGCTGCATCAGGCAAGCTTAGTTTGCCTGTGCCGACCTCGCTTATGAGACCATCGGAACCTACGCTGATAGTACTCATCTGTGCTGATGAGCTACTGTCGAGATCACTATCGTCAACACGTGGACCACCGCGCTTTGAGGAGGTCAGAGAGTTATCATCAACTCCGTCATTGTGCTGGCCTTTAAGCTTGTTAGCTGGAGTGGTGTAGTAAGTAATACGACCCTTAGCTGAGTACAGATGACCAAGCTCGTCATAGAGGATCTCAATACCTGCTGTATCTGAGCTCATAAGCTCATTACCACCTGCCTCAGTCTTAATGGCATCAGAAAAACCACCAACACGATGCATGGAGGAGCTTGGCATTGGACTTAGAGTTACGCCACTTGAGGCCATGCTATGAGAGCCTGCCTTACTGTATGTATTGTGGAAGTTGTTAATCGATCGACCGGCAAACTGTGAGCTGTAAATATGCGGCGCTGACGGAAAATCAACAGGACGGCCAGTGTACATGGCGTTGATACTATGGTCAGCAGTATTAGCATTGTCGTAGAAGGTAAAGACAGAATACTCAGAGTGTGATCTTACTGAGTCATAGACATAGCGGGTATAACGCGCTGCAGCTTTGAGATCGTGAGTAATGAGCAAAATGGAGATGCCAGACTCTTTGGCGATCTCATCGATAATCTGGAAGAGATTTGCAGCATTATCTGGATCTAAAGCCGAAGTTGGCTCGTCGATTAATAATAAACGTGGCTTATGCGCAATAGCACGTAAGAACAAAGCTCTTTGACGCTGACCAATGGATAATTGCTCAGGGAGCTTATCTAAATGATTGTACAGTCCAATGCTCTTAACGTGAGGCATTAACACCGCCATCATCTCATCGACCATGGCCTGGTTTTCTTTATTTGTGATGGTAATGCGATTGGCAGTACTCTCTTTTGGACTAAGCTCAGCTTGGACTAAGGATTCGGCACTGAGTTTACGCTTATTACGTGGAGTAAACTGTCCTGCTGCATGAGAATCATAGCTATCTGCTGAAACTGATAGCTGCGCTGCTGCTAATCGAACTCTCATGCGATCTTCATCTTTAAGCTGAGTTTCGCTTGCGGCGCTATTATTATCGCTAAAAGATAAAGAGCGAGCCTTAGCTGCAAATCCATCGATAGAGATAGCGGACTTATCGTTTAAAGCTACCTTGTTAAGCGAGCTTGCTGAGGCTGAATCGATGGCACCTGGCTTAGATTTGATGGTAGTCTCGTTAGAAACATGACGATCGAAAACTTCAGTGGTGGCTTGACGTAAAGCCATGCGAATTTGCAGCTCGAAGTTTTCTCTAATAGTTAGATACGGCAGCAGACCGCCAGTTTGCGGCATGATACCAATTGAAGAAACTCTTAAAGCCTGTTGCTCTTTAGCGCTGAGCTCATCAACAGCAATACGGTCAATGATAAAGGATTCCACCTCAAGTGGCGGAGTAATTAAGGCAATAGCTTCCATCAAGGTCGACTTGCCAGAGCCTGATACACCACATAGAGCTACGCACTCACCATCGGCAATAGTAATCTCAGGTAGAGAAACCGTAAAGTCTCCCCTCACTACCTTAAGTCCTTCGATCTTTAACATTTAGCTCTATCCAATGGTGGTAATTAATTCTTTATCCAAAGCACACAGCAACGACATACGATAATCGTTTTGCTTTTGCTTTCGACCTCTTGTGTTTGTTTAATGAGTTAACAGCACTAGCTATGCCATAAGAAGACGTGCATGGAGAGCAAATACTCACTCTTAGGCATATGGCCTCAAACTGTTGCGCTATATTAATCAATCACGCCATTCATCACAACTTATAGCAATCAATTATCACACTCACTTACTTAAGGCCATTAGATAAGTTCTAAAGATCTAGACTTAAGGGTTAAGCATGCTAAAAAGTCGATCTCTCGACGCTATAAAGTCTTTTAGTAATGTTTTTAGCCTTACTAGTTTATCATTATTTCAACGTTTTGTTTAAGTGCCTAAAATAGGCTATTTTTGTCCTATATAAGCCTAATACTAGATACTACATAGAGGCACAAAATTTAGCTTAGCTTGTGGCTTATGCCACACTTTTTAACATGATTTTTTCGCGCCTATCACAAATTGATGCCGCTAAGAATTAAGAGGCGATTCAGCAAAACCATCTAAAAAAGCGCTGCCTAATCATGCGCCGCGCACCAACGCACCTTTGCTCTAATTAACATGCGACCATGGCACTTAGGCTGTTAGAAACAGCCCAATTTGTGTCCATCAAAACGCAAAAGGCTCAAACACTAATGTCTGAGCCTTAATTATCAATAGCTTGTTTACCGCCACACTGCTAGGACTAGCTGCATCGCAAGTGGATGCTAGCTGCTAGCAATTGAAGATAGCCTTGATAGCTAATAGCAGCCGCGAGCTATTTGTTATGCTGAGCGGCTGTCTAAGCATTGTCTGTAGAGCTATGTGATTTATGGCAATGCGTCAAGCGGGATTGGGTAAACCTCATCGGAGGTGTCGGCGTCAACGTTAAGCTTGATAAAGCGGTCGTTATCGCCTGAGCAGTGTTGGATGTAATTGAGGCTGTTCTCAAGGGCACGCACAATACGCTCTTGCTCTTGTGAGCCTAAATTGTACCAATCCTCAGGTGAGAGGTTAGCAATCATAGACTTATATGGCAGATCGTCTAAAAGCTCACCCATAATACCCATTTCACCAATGGACTTGCTCTTAGAGAGCTGATTAGGGTCGCGGCCCATTTGAGCTGCTAAAGCTTTGAGCTGACTAAACATGTCATCAGAGCTAAGCTGACCTGCGATACCTGATTCAAGCACACCATTTACTAAGGTGTATAAATCGCTAAGCTGATTGCGGTTGACTAACACTACTGGAGTACATACTGCAGTGTTGTGATTTTCCACATCACGGTCATACATCCAGCCTTGTAAGAAGTCTGGGCTCTTAGCGCCAGTAACACGACCTAAGTAGGCAAGCTGCATGGCAAGACCTAACTTGTCACTATCGTTAACTAAAGCCTTTTCTTGGTCATTAGTAGGCTTTTTGGCAAGATCATTAGCATCCTTATGCTTGTCAGCCTCGGCTTTGAGCTTGTCGCTAGCAGCTAATGAAGAACCTGCTGACATCTGTCCCATCACAGCACGCTTTACCTGTGCAGTTAAGGAGCTAGATAAGGTGTCAACCATGCTACCAAAGGCCTTAACGTCACCAGCATTTACTGGATAGTACAGCGGCTTATTTAAGATCTGGTTGAAAGATAAGATCTCATACTGATCTTTTGCCTTCTTATGATTCTTAGCGCCACTTTTAGTCAGCAAGTGCATGGTGTACACAGCTGCACCATAGTGCTGAGCTTCTAAACGTAAGGAGTTTGCATCCATACCAGTGGAGCTTTGCTTATCACCTGCATCGATAGCACCAGCATCGGTAATGAGCACGATGTAACGGCCACCGTAGTTATTCCAGTTGATATCCTGCAGAGCCATATTGATACCGGCATAAGCATCTTCATCAAACTGAGTGCTTGAGACTTTAGCCTGATCTAAAGTAGCCACCTTCTCATTAAAGGTCTTAGCATCTACAGCCTCACCTGGCTTTAAGTACATCTTGGTAGTGTACTCTAAGCCTGGAGTGCTCTTGGTGTCAGCGCGGAATGAGACGATACCAAAGTGCACGCTGTCATTGAGGTTATTGCTCTCAATAGACTTGTAGATGGAGTTAATGGCTTGCTTAGTACGCTCAATGTATGGACGCATCGAAATAGATGAGTCAATAACAAAGACGATAGCAGACTTAAAAGCAACTACATATGGATCATCGCTATTGCTAGCCTTTGAAGCAGCTGCGTTAGCTTTAGTAGTAGCTTGTGCGCTTGCAGCATTTGCGGCTGCATCGCCACCCTTTGCTTTAGCTGCAGTATCGGTAGAGCTCTTAGAGTCTTTAGCCGTTACTGAGGCAATCTCATGCTTGTAAACAAAGTTACCATCAGGATAGATCGACTCAACTGAGTTTAAGATTGGCAGTAAGTAGAAGTTCTTAGAAGGATCAACGTACTTATCTGGCTCAATGGAGATAACACCCTCAGCCTGACCACCTTTTGAGGCAGTCTCATAAAGCTTTTTATACTGCTGAGCACCATCATCCGAGTCGATGATGTTATCTAACCCTGCCTCTTGCTCGAAAATCAGAGCACGATTACGGTTAGCTGAGTTAGTAAAGTGCAGAGCAAGCTGCATCTTCCATGGTACAGTGCAGCTCTTGTCTAAAAAGCCTGCGATCTTACCAGTAGTATCTGCACCAACCTCAACAGTAGCACCAGTGTCTGAGTAGACATAGTACTGACTTAAAGGTGCAATCTCTTTACCTGCATCAGAGGCATCTGCCTTGGCATGTAACTTACAGCTTGGAGTAGTTAAGACACGCTGATATAAAGTGGTCTTGCCCTCCATGAGCAGAGGCTCACGGCTACCTTCAGCTGAGGCACTTGCACTAAAGCTTGCTGCAGCAAGTGCAGTAACTACGGCTAAGGCTGTCTTGGTAAGCTTAAAAGCATTTACCTTTGTCATAATTCTTCCTTAAATCTTCACAACCACATTCACCTCACAAGCCCACGCCAATGCTCGGTGCTCCTGCTGCGCTTGCATGACAGCTAATCAATGTCGGTGCGACTGCTGCGCCCGCATGACAGCTAATCAATGCTAGGCGCGAGCTTATGCGCCTGCATGAGAGTTAATCACGGCTCACCATTTTCGAGTCAAGACACTACGTGCCTTACACTAAGATGTGGCTTTGAAAGTGAGCTTGAATGCCCTCAGCAAAGTCTAATGGTATGAGCAACTGAGCTTGTCGTAGGTTGCGTTTAATGGGTTTATTGAGATTATTTTTGGCTTAAGCGCTCCATGAGTAACTCTGCTTCGCGCTGATCAAAGTTCTTGTCAGCCTTAGTACGCTGAGTCCAGTACTGGCTGTCGTTGGCATTCTTCTCAATGCACTTGTTGGTAAATTGACTGCCTGGATCAGAGTAGCGTGCATACACATGAGCAAATGGACCACCATCTGAGGCACGACCCTTGGTACGTAAAATACGCTGCACGATTTCGCAACGCTCGGCCTTCATGGCATCGTGTAAGAGCACATAGATATCCTCTCGCTTAGGATTGGAGGATAAGCAGTTGCTAATTACAGTCTTGTCGTCGGCGGCATTAGCAGTCAGTGCGCAAGGTGAGCCTGGTGCTGCGCTGCTTGCGGCGGCATTTGCGGCATTTGCGGCATTATCTGCTGCATCTGTTGCCTCACTAGAGTCCTTTGCCTGCTCAGTTTGCTCTTGAGCAGCTGAGTCGGCTGCAGGATCTTTGCTGCCCTTGTTCATCATATCGAGCACAAAGTAAACCGCACCTGCGATCAGTGCTAAGGCACAGATAGCGCCCACAATCTTCAAGATGAGCGGCATCTTGGAGTTTGGCTGTGGTGCTACAGGCTCTGGATGTGGCTTTAAGTGATCTACAGGGGCCTCTTGATTATTTGCTTGTGGCTCATTTGCCTGAGCACCTGGAGCAGGTGATGCTCTATCTCGAGCTACCTGACGGCTAAAGGATGATGAGGCACGTGGAGTGTCTTGTAGTGACACTACAAAGCTTTGAACAGTGCCGTTGACATCGCGGATCTTAAGTAAATAATCACCGCTATTGTCAAAAGCCATAGGATCAACAACTTCTGGACCTACCTCAAACTCAAAGTCTAAAGCTCTTTGACGGGCTCTACGAGGTGTTACCAAAATAAAACCGTCTGCTGAGTTTGAGACCCAATCGCCTAAGTGCTCTTCATTACGACGCACCACGATAAGCTCAATACCAGCAGTGTACTCACCTAAGTTTTGCTGACCGTTAAAGCCAATTAAAGAAAACTTTCCCTCTCCTTGTTTACCAGGAGTAAAACGGGCCACTCTATCCACAGCCGGCATTATTCAAAATTCTCCATTGTTCCTAAAAGTCGGCACAATAACAGATTCTCTTGATTAGAGAACTTGTATCTGTTTTCTGACAGGACATTCACCTGACACATCATAAACATGAGTGTAGATAAATAGTCACTAATAAGTTTAAACTCAAATGAGGCAGAGCGTTCATCTAAGTGAGGCAACACACCAGTGTCATCTGCTTTGCACTTAGCGGTGAAGACCTCATGATCGGCCTTACTTTCATCAAATCTGATCTTGCCATTGTCGTTAACAAAGGAGTTAACTGGACCATTGGCAGCGCCAAGTACACCACCGTGAGCTGCAGCATCTTGAGCAACTTTAGAAGGCGCTACCGCATGCACTGGCTCATTAAAGACCTTGGCTGGGGCTGGAGCTGCTTTGGCGGCAGTTTGGCCTACAGGGGTATAGCCATCATCGTCATCACCAAAATCAAGATCCGAAAAATCATCCTCATCACCAAATGAAGGTGCACTTGGTGCTGGCGCTACATAGGCACTTTCAGAGGCAACCGGAGCTTGAGCTAATTCTTTAGCCATAGCATCTTTGGCACTTGAGTCACTTGGCATTAAGTGTGCGCCTAAATAGAGGTTAAAGTCGCTTAAGATAAAGCTCATGAGCTGTACCTGTACGCGCACAATATCTCCATAGCCCTCATTGATGTTTTCTTGCTCAAGCAGTACTTGCACCATGTAGTTCTTTAAGCCTACCTGTGGTGAGCTAAAGGTCTTAGCGATCTCACTAAACAGACGCATAAAGACGTTCAAAATACTATCTTTTGCCTCTTCAGCAGTCTTATATCTGCCCTCTGCATCATTGTAGAACAGGCTATAGACTTCTCTATTGCTTGGATCAGCCTCAAGATTTGGCAAGTCCTTTAGATAACCCTTGACCACGAGATCAGCAATGTCGTTTAGCTGTACATTGTCCTTACGCCACAGCTGTGACAGATTATCTAAAAACTCCGAGCAAACTGACTGTACAAAGCGCTGTACGTTTGAGCCTGCTGAGAAGCCTTGCTGATAGATCTCTTCTAAACGATTCTCTGAGATATCAAGGAGTCCTCTAATGAGATCAAAGCATGGGGTAATAGCATTACACTGCAGCACATCTAAGGACAATTGCTTAGACTCTACCTTGGCCTTTTGCAAGGCTAAAGCACTATCACGAGTAGCAAAAGGAGCTAAGTGTGCAACGCAGTTCTTTAGATCTAAACGAGCCTTGGTAGTTCTAACGGAGATGCGATCAGCATCCTTAAGCGCATTGGCTCGAATGATGTTGCAAATATTAGTAACACCACCGTCGTTTAACGACAGTACGGCATCTAAAGTCTCTTCAAAGTTGGCAATATGCTCTTGGAAAAGATCAACTCCAAGCAGCGCTGCCTTTACCTTTTCAGCGTTCTCTTGATCTTGCTCTCTAATACCAAGCTCTTCTTTAGTATCAGGATCAAAGGCAAGCCATGGAGTGTATTTACCAATATTTGGCTTACGAGCAAGTAAGACACGGTTAAATGGCTTACCAGGTGTCCACTCAGTGAACCAATTGAGCTTCACAATACGGTTAAGCGCAATGTTAATCTCTTGATTCATATCAATTGGACGACCGCCTTCTAAATTGCTCAGCTGTCGAGTAAAGACGTCATCATAACGAGTGAGCACAATAGTAAGCGGGTTATAGCCACTAGCACGACGCTTTGGAGTATCGCCTACGTTCTTAGCGATCCAATCAGACAAGATAGTTAAAACAGAGGTAACGTCTTGCTGCATGTTCACGCCGATGCAGAATAAGAGCTGATCGATTTCATTACGACGGGCATAACGCTCAAAGACATATGAGACCTTACCACGTCTAAAGAACTCGCTACCGCGCATGCAGATAGCTTCAGTCAGCTTACGATCTTGATTATAGCTAGCGCCATCAGAGACAACATCCTTAAGCAAGATCACATCGCGAGAACGTGCACCAGGTAAATCAAGCACATCAAAATCATCAAGCTTACCTGAGTTCTCAAGTCTAAAGCACAGCTCTAAAGATAAGGCTGCAAGACGTGAGGCATTGATGCTTACGTTTTCTTCAACCTCAAGGCGGCCATCAGCTCCAGAGGCACCTGCTGCGCCTGCGGCAGCGCCATTGGCGGCTGCTGCGGCGGCGGCAGCATTTGTACTGTCATCGTATAAGGCTTTTGGCTTGGCAAGAGCACACTCAAGCTCGACCTTGTCAGTAAACATGGTGCTCAGCTTGGTAATGTGCATGATGGTGCCAGACTCGTTTTGCATAAGGGTAGCGCCATTTTGAGTAACGAAAGCACTCATTGGAGCATAAACCACATTATGACCCTTGAGCTTTAAAAGCTCACGAGCTAAGCACTCATAAGTAACTGAGAAGATTGGGAGATCTTGCCAGAACATCGACAGAGCTTTGATACGGCCATCTAAGGTCATAAATGGCAGCATTTCTCTTAGTTTCATCCATACATTCGGCATGGTTTCAAAAGAACCAAGCTTACCGTTGGAGTTAGAAACTAAGTAATCAGCTAAATCGATAACCTGCTCTACTTGAATGTAGTTCATCTCGGTTACGCCATTAACAGTAACGCTACGGCCTACATTCAAGCCACGAATCTTTAACTTAGAGCAATCAATACCCGAAGTGGCATCTGCATTAGATGAGGTGAGATCAGCCTCTTGGAGCAGTGCACTTGGATAGGCATTAAACTCATCACGAGCTTTAGTATCCACAAGTGGCTCTAAAGCTTTGAGCTTGTTTAAGTAGAAGTTTTCATCGCTGCTTACTGAGACATCGGTCTGATTGATGTCATAGAAGAAAGCATTGATTAAGATCATGGCGATCTCAACTTCATTTAACAGCTTAAGCTCAATTGGATAGCCGCTTGGAGAGTTATCCTTCTCATGGGTAAAACGAGTGGCAAAACCCGTTGCCTCAGAGTTATTACCTGATGGATTTACATGGGTGATAAAGTCAACAGCATGCTCATCCCAATGAGTTGAGAGCTTGGCACTATCACCTGCGGCCAGCTTAGATACTAAATAGCTCTTACCGGCCTGTGAAGCACCAAACAAACCTATACATGGACGATGATTGAGGTTGTTGACGCTAAAGGAAACATTATTGGCACCACGGCCAAGATCTAGCAGAATCTCATTAGATTGACTTTTAAGATCTGCCTCTGCAGATGCATTTCTCTCAACCCAGGAGCTTGCTAACTTTAATGCCTGAGCTGCGTTGATTAATTCTTTTTTCATCTTGCTGCCTGCTATCTGAGAGCCTAAGTTTTGTGTAAGTGCATTAAATAAAATGATTAATGCGCTCAGCTAAACCTAGGCTTTACATGACAGTGGCCAAAGCACCTTGGCTTTAGCTCACTGCCATGAGCATGTGCTCACTAGTATTTAGAGAATGAAGCGTGGGTTGATACCGTTAAGATCAATTGAGCCACTATCCATGAAGTACTTAACCTTTGCACCGGAGATGGTCTTTAAGTACATACGGAAGTAAGGGGTATAGTCCTTACCATCGTCGGCAACAACGGACTCAAGTTCAAAGCTCTCTACCTGCTTTAAGTTAGGCAGATTCTGCTTGATGAATGCCATTGGGTATGGAGAGTGACGGTTTACGGTCTTTAAAGTAACGCTAAAGCCGCAACGCTCAATATTGAGCTTACGTTTTAACTGTTCAAAGCCACGAGTAAAACGCTCACGTAACAGTGCAATGTTCTCTTCGATACCAGCGTTTAAGAGATTAGAAAGCTCAGTTTCGGTATTGTAGTAAGTGTCATCTACATACTCTTCAAAACGCTGAGTAACCTCACTTGAATAAAGTTCTGCATAACGAGCTGAAATAGCAGCATTACGCTCATCTTCATTGTTTGTAAACTTAGCTACAAACTTCTTAAGGCCAGTTGGTGCCTGAGTATTAGCATCAATCTCTGCAGTTACCTTATCCTTAAGCTCTTTTTCAAGCTCACCCTTGTAAGGTGCGCAGATATTATCGTTATCTTCAAGGCGCTTTAAGATCTCTTCAGCTTGCTGTGAGTACCTTTCTTGGATCTCAAAATCAAACTTAGAAATAAGATTGGTTACTTCCTCACGATTGATGTCGTTGTAAGTTAAAGCAAGAGCTTGCTTAACTCTGGCGATATCATCAACTGAGTTATGAGCCTCAATCTTATAAAGAGGAGTTGCCTCAACATTCTCATCATCAAGTAAACGACAGCCGATCTCTACAGATAACTGAGTATTAAATGACTCGTCATCACGATTGTATGGAATGAAATTCGACTCTTCATCGTCCTCATCTGACTCGTTCTTCTTTGCGAGCATGCGAGCTGACTCATACTTGTAGAGTACTGAAGCATTCGAGATCATATTGGCATTGTCGACAATACCAACATAGTGCGCGTTGTTGCTTACCTCTTCTGGGTAAGAGTAGAAGCGGAAATTAGGGAACTTATCGTGTGACAGACGTAAGTAGCTAAGGAGCGCACCCACTGATGCAGTGGTCTTTGGATCGCCAATAGTTTCACCATCGCGCTTAAACGGATACCAACTATCGCAGCGATAAGAGTGCATAGCCACAATACGCATGCTAGGCAGATTTAAACGCTGCATGAAGAAGGCACGAATTGCAGGAAGCTTTGATGATCTGCCTGTGAGCAGTAACAGATCTACATCAAAGGCGGTAATTACTTCGCACAGCTTAGATAAGATACGGCAGATGTTGAACTTACTGCCCTCTAAGATGGCGCGGTTAATGGCTGCAATATCAAAGGAGAACTTAAAGTTCATGATAGAGAAGCCCTGCAGATACTCACCCATGATGCCATCAGCATAATTGATAACATCCTGACTTGGCATCTCAAAGGCACCCATGCGCTTGACAGTTAACGGCAGCTTTGGATTACGTTCCTGATCGAGCAAGAACTCCTGCACTGATCCCTTAACCACACATGAAGTATCGTACGGATCAAGATTCTCAAGGTGGAAGAGAATCTTATAGGCAATCTTAACTAAGATCTGCTGAGTAAACTGCGATCTTAAAGTCTCAGTACGCACATTACCTGAGCCAGAGTCACCCACTAAGCGCTGCAGTACTGGCTTAAAGCCAATCTTATACTTAGCTAAAGTCAGGGCTAAGCGTGGCATGATGCACTCTTTGATGATGTCGTGAATAATGTCATCACCGGCGATCTTAAAGCCGTCTTTGAAAATCTCACGCGGAATGATGTCAGAGGCAAAGGCTGCTACATTGCTCTTAAAGGAGTAATCCTTAATCACAAGATCAGTAGTGCCACCACCGATATCTAAAGAGGCAATACGAGATGAGTAGAGTGGATCGCCATCCTTATCTTTTAACACCTCGCCTAGACGCTTACCCATCATTGGACGACGTAAGTTCTTTACAAAGGCCTGACAGTCGCCCTTGTAAGTCTTCTGGCTCTCGTTGTAAACGTAAACCACTTGACCAGCCTCAGCCTCATTCCAATCGAGGTATACATCTGGTACTGGCGGATCAATATTGCTTGAAGAAACACGTCCTGAGTTAGAAACACTAAACTTAAACTCACGAGGGCTGCTCTTATCGTAACCAAAGGACTTCCATAAGATACCTAAGGCCTCATAGACACATCCACGGTAAAGCTCGCGCTCTTCAGCTGGCATACCTGGAGGGGTAGTTAAGATCACAGACTTCAAGCGACGAGGAGACTGTTTGGAGGTACACTGCTCACGTTGTGAAACCGAGTTCATCTGTACCATGGCCTGAACAAAGAGCTCAATGAGCATAAAGGTCATGGTGGAGCGGTTAGAGTAGCGTGACTCAAGGTTATCAAAAACGTTATCGTCTTTGTTGAGCGCAAAGTACGCATTACCGTCGGTATTGAAGTAGTAGCCAATCGGATTTAAGTAGGCACGTACGTTCTGTTCTTTTCTCTGAATCTGCAGCTTCTTGGACTTAATCTGATAAGAGTAGTTGTTAAACATCCACTTATCATTAGTAAGACGATCAGTATTCCACAGATAGCGCTTTGGTGAGGTAATACCAGTAGTACCTTCATTGCCCTCACGGTGAGCTGCAAGCATAGCAGCCTCGTTACCTACACGCACCATGGATGGCCATGAGAAGGCATCAGGACGACCTGATCTTGCTGAGCGATTGTCGTAATCAAAGTTTGGCACCGAGAACTCAACCATTGAGGCAAATGGCTGGTTATACACCTGCTCAGGAGCGTTAAGATCACGCAAGTTGAGAACATAGGTATCGGAAAAATCATCATCACCGCGAGTAACGTTTGGATGATCTTCAACCATGATGCCGCAAGAACGTGCATTACCAATATCCAAAATTAAGGACACATCGACAGCACGATTAGAGCTTGAGCCGCTAGACAAACCATTAGAGACAAAGTGCACTGGACTAGGCTCAACTAAGAAGCCCAAGAATGCGAGCATGTTGAGGTAATGCGCCTCATGTAAATGCTCTTGAATGATGAGCTCTTGAATTTCCTCATCAATGATCTTTGGCTTAATACGCTCTTTGTATAAATCTTTAAAGACAGCCTCAGCCCACTCACGTACCCAAGGCAAGGAGCCATTGGAGCTCTTTAAAAAGTCAGAGCAGCGATCTGCAGTAAAGGCCAGCTTGAAACGCTCGCCTGACTCAACATCGCGATCTAGTGGAGCAAAATAGGCAAGGTTATCTTCTTGTGATTGAGTCTGGGTATCAAAAGCTAAAACGATACGGTAATAGCTCTCGCTCTCTTTTAAGAGTTCTTTAGGAGCAACGCCACCATAGAGCTTGTCTGTGGCAGCTTGTGCTCCATCGGCTGCAACGATATTTGGAGCAGCACTATCGTCATCTTCAGTGTACTTGACGGCATTTGGACGATGGGATGCAAGCTGACCTTTGCTCTTAAGGTACTGCTCAATGGCAGCATTATCTGTGACCTTAACAATACGCGCACGCGCCCAGTTAGTTGGGCCATACATGCCTGGAACAATATGATTTGGCAGATAAGGAATTGGGAACCATACACCATCGTATAGTTCTAATGATTCTTTAAGTGATACCTGCTGTGAAACTGAGGTTAGGTCAACGGCTCTTTGATGTACAGGGTCCACATAAGTGACCTCATTGGTGATCTTTGGTACAAGTCGTACTAAAGGATCATCCTTTGAGGCAGTAAGACGTATGAAATAACCGTTCTCAATAGCCTTAATCATGCTCAGATTATCTTTGGTCTTCCAATCAACCAAGATATCGAGATCGACAAATTGAATACCCGAGTTTTGAATCAACTCGATATTACCGTCTATAGGCACCACTTCAGGATACATATATACATCCTTAGATTCGAATGATAACGTTGCCCACATCAAGCATGGAAAGCATCCTCATGCTAGTTGCAAGCCTATCTAAAGCTAGAGTTCGCCACTAGAGTACACAGACTATGGCGACATTACATCCAGACTAAAATGCATACTAGCATAAAGACAATACGCAATGGCAAAACATGCACCAAGCCGCCGCGAAAGTCACAAAAATTAACGCCGCCACGCAAGATAAAACCTAACTTAAGAGCATTCAAGAGCCCATAAGCCCCAAATTAGAGCACAGCCATCATTAAAGCAAAGCCATCACTCCCAAAAGACTAAACACTCCCGAATGTAAAGGCATCACCAAAAGACAAGCTCCCCACAGATACAAAGTCGTCCACAAAAAACTAGACTCTGCCCAATGCTAAGCCCTCTACAAAAGGCTAAGTGGTCTGCAAAAGGCTGGACGCACCAAAGGATGTGTGGTCTAAAGAGTTAGGCTTTGTCGACGCCATGATCCATCATCTTGTTTACGATAGCGCGACTGATAATCAAGAATAAAAGAGACGATCTCAGGATCACCACACTCCGTGGCACTGTTTAGAAAGCTCTGCATAGCTTGAGGTGAAAAATGACGTCCACTTTCAAAGACTGCCTCAATCACTTCTTTAGCATGGTTAGAACAGGCATGATCTACAAGATTGATGATGTGAGAGATATTAACGTTGGCGATCCCAAACAGTTCTCTGATGATCTCAGGATGAGCATACAGATTTCTAACCTGAGAAAAACGCGTTAACGGAAGCTTGCAGCCATGCTGTTTGAATACCTTAGCAATATAGACTACGTTATGCGGACTAAACTCAAGCGTGTCTCTGATACCCTCTTCAATGGCAAGCAATCCTGTTTTAACGGCATTCTTTTTGTAAAAATCTTTAAAGTTCACTTGCTCAATTAGTTTGCAAGCAAGCTCCTCACGCCCCATGAGACAAGCGTAAAAGCACATCCATCCTAGAGCATCATTTGGCTCATAGAAGCGATGCGCTAAGAGATCCAAGCACTTAAATCTTTCATCAATGCTGATAGGCTTGAGATCGCGTACTTCACCATCAGCGTTCACGTAAAAGAATACATGCCAAGCAAAGCCTGCTACAAAGCCAATAACCTGCCATAAAGAGATCTTGTCTTTGAATCTATCTATGAGGCTTTGATTGATCTCATTTAGCGCACAGTTAAACTTCTCATGTTCAAGCAAGAATTTAAGCTTGTCGTATCCACCATAGCGACAGGCTACAGCTAAGGCTGCCACACCACCATGGGTGTAGTCCTCACGATCTTCTTTGAACTTGCCAAGGAAGGAGAAGTTGTAAGAAAGGACGCGACTGATATCATCCATACTGCCGTATAACACTGCCTCTATCAGTCTCTTGCACGCCTGTTCTTCGTTATTAGGTATCAGCTTTGAAACTTCACGTTGCTCCCAAAGACTCTTGTATACATTTGCAATAGATGGAAAACCAAAATCAATTGCATCTAAATACAAGTTATCTTCAAAATCTTGCATTAACTCTTGGTAGAGTACAGCGTGCTCTGGTGCATAAAGATCTGGCCTGTAGCCATATCCCAAAATAGCTAAGTGATTAATAGTGCTATCAGAATCATCGACCTCAAGCTTTGGGGCAACAATCACCGAGCTTATCTTTGACATCCATGTGGTACGTTGTGATAGTTTGCCAAGTTTAGTGGCGTCAGGAAAGTACAGGACTTTTAGATTACTCAAGTTATACTTCAAGACCGTAGTCTTGATAAACTGTTCTAATGCTAATAGAAATATAGTCTTATGATGGAACTTAATCCAAAGAGCAGGCCCCTCAAAAGTACGTAAGCTCGCATCTAAAGCCATATACTCTTGATAAGTACACTCCATTTTAAACGGCAGATGACTTTGCTTAGGTACATCGAGAACAAATCTATCCTTGACCATCAACACACCATCAGTGGCAATGTAGACAGGATTATTTGCGTCAACGATGTAGTTTTTAAGACTTGGCAAATCAAGCTCTAAAAGCTCAAAGATGGCATCAGAATTACCAAGCCCTCCTGCGTTTGCCTTGCTATACAGCTTGAGTTTAACCTGGCCACCGGGTTTAACTTTCAGCACATGAGCTTGACGTGAGCTTAGTGGATCATGCTTGTGTCCAAGCAAGGTGCTAGGCAAAGATAAAGTGGTGATCTCAGTTTGTCGATCAAACACCCCATCTCGCTCAATGAACTTAACGCCCTCAGGGATCACCACATCGCCGCCAGCACCTGAATATCGGATTAGCGTACCATCATCTGAGATCTCAAAGTCCATCGAATGTCCTCACTGCTAAGTGTCTACAGCCAAATATATTGCTGAGTCCCATCTAAGCAAAATCATAGTGATAGCAAACAACTGCTTTTGTGCTACTACAAGCTTAAGGATGATCTTCTGCTTGTCTTGGTCGTTTTTGCCTTGCCTTGAAACTCTTTTTGCCTATCAAGGAGAATAGCAGTGGCTTCAGGCGCATGGTACTTTGTGGCCAAATCTAGAAGCTTACTTAAGGTTTGTTTTGATCTAATCTGATTAGATGTGGCAATTGCATGAACAGCCTGAGAATATGAATTCTCAAGTGCGTCTTCAAATAACTCAATAACAAGTTTTGTCTTCACCTCTACGAGATTGAAGATCTGAGCGAACTCATTCTGCCCATTACCGAGGAACGTCTGAAGTAAATCCTCAGGCATTGCAAAGCGCCTTTCCTCAGTAGAAGATAGCTCAATGAGTTTGGCAACTCCTTTCTGACATTCAAAGATGCCGAATAATAGCCAATCGTCGAATTGTATTTCTTCAAGATACTCTTTATCTTCTCTCATGAATGTTTGCATGTTGGCTCCATGAGAAATCATATAGTCGGCGATCTTAAAATCAC
>Garnier_p2__coassemble_1023_pt1 | contig 43236 bp, 29 predicted proteins | sample Garnier_p2__metabat2_high_PE_037 | metagenome-assembled genome bin Garnier_p2 | reverse complement strand
ATTGCTGATGTGTGTAGTCAAGCTATCTTGTTCGATTCTATTAGAATTTACGCGCAACGTCCATGATATAAGCAAGTTTGCGAGAACTTAAACCAATATTTGACTTAACTTTCTCAGTTCTGTACCGAATAAAAAATCACCTAAACTCCTTAGATAAGCCAAATATCAGCACTAGACTACTTAGAAAGGATTTTATTTTGCTTTTGCATGATTTTGCAAATTAAACGAGCGATAGTGCCTTTGAGCGAAAATCACCTTCACTTCTGTAAGTAAATGTATTTCGCTAGGCATAAAAAAACCCGCATAAAGCGGGCTTTTTAGAGGATTACTAGAGTTTTTACAGACCTTGAGCTTTAGCCTCAGCTTTAGCTGCTTCTAAACGCTTTTCAAGATCAGCTGGTGATCCCTTACCATCAGGAGAACTCATTCCTAAAAGACTGCCAATTGGCATAGGAGGCTCATCATTACCAGCCTTGATACTAGCGCCAGTATTCTGGTTAGTGCCATCATCTGGACGCTTGATAAGGTTTTCTACGAAGAACTCTAAGTAACCACCTGGAATATCTGGAATTGGCCAGTTAAGCACGCGACGCGCTAAGCTCTTAAAAGCACGTGCAGCAGGTGCTTGCGGGAATGCATCAACTACGCAGGTACGCTGACGAATAGCTTTGCGCATGTTGATATCAATTGGAATACAGCCGCACAGTTCTAAAGCTACATCTAAGAACTTGTCAGTTAAGGTAACAAGCTTCTTGAACATGAACTTGCCTTCTTCAAGTGAGTGCACCTGATTGGCAATAATGCGGAACTTAGAAACGTCGTAATCGTTTGACAGTACCTTCATCTGGGCATAAGCGTCAGCAACAGAAGTAGACTCGTTGCAAACCACCATGATGACGTCTTGCGCAGCACGGCAAAATGACAGAACCATGTCAGAAATACCAGCTGCAGTATCAACGATTAAGAAATCTACTGGCTCTTCTAAAGAGGAGAAAGCACGGATCAGACCTGCATGCTGATCAACACTTAACTCTGCCATCTCCTTGAGACCTGATGAAGCTGGGACAATGCGTAATCCCTGAGGGCCATCTTGAATAATCTCTTGAAGTGAGCACTCGCCACGTAATACGTGAGCTAAGTTCTTGTGAACCTTTAAGCCCAGCATAACGTCGATATTAGCAAGACCCAAGTCAGCGTCAAATAGCATGACGTGCTTGCCCATTTGACACAGAGCTACTGCTAGATTTAAGGAGACTGATGATTTACCTACACCACCTTTACCACCAGTAACGGTGATGACTTTAACTCTTCTCCATTTGTATTTCTGTACCATACAAACGACACCCTAAATAGTAATCTCTTTGTCAAACAAACGAATCTTATACACTTGAACAACACACAGAGTGTAAAAGTTTCGTAAAACAAAACACTTTAGGTAACAGATAGCTTTTGAGCTACCTTAGATGCTAGCTAATGTAATTAGCTAGACACTACCACGATGTTACAACTAAGGAGCACATATTCAATAGTATGTGTACCATAGTGCTTTGCTAACGTATACCTACGAAACAAAGGCTTTATGCATCAAGCTTTCAACTAGAGATACAAACAAGAACTGAAACGCATTGCGCTCTTGTTATTAACTAAAAAGATCTCATTGAGACCAACTCTAGATGCAAGCTTACTTGCTCTAAGAAAATATGTATCTATATATTACATTAAATCGTGATGCGGACTAATTTATTAAGAGCAATGTTAGCAAAAGATGTTGTAACTAGAAAATATTCTTAATAATGATTATTGTCATGCAATCTAGATCACAATCAATTGATCTAATGTAACTAATATGACACTCATCTGACTTAGACAAGTTACTGCGCCTATGCAATGCAAAAATCAGCCCTACTTTGCAAAAACGCACTAAAAAGTTATTAAGCCGTACTTACAAATGGCTAGTGTATCGTATTTAGCTTGCAAATTATACTAAAGTTCATACACATCTCAACTTACATAATTGACTAAGTATATCAACAAAATATCTAATGCCTGCTCTAAGAGCAGTTCTTATGAGCTGCCATGTATAAAAGATTGACACTAGCATTCAGGTAAACACTATACTCGATCCCCATTAGCTGAACCTTAGCACCACCATTTTCTATCACATCATCTTGTTGTTTTGGCAACATATATGGTATTAATAACAAGGCAGTATTGGCCCAAGCGGCATACATGTTCTAACTGCATTGCACAATCACCAACCAAAAGACCTCTTAGCAGTCTAAATGCATGGCTACAATTGCTCATTATCGATTAGCCAAAGCACTGAGTTTAAGTAGTCATTTAGCAATTAAGACAATAGTAAGCAGGCTCTTCAATGAAGTATAGATTGTCCTTAGATTAGAGTGGCTAGATTAGACAGATGTAGATCAGATCGGTTTTAGCGCGACTTAATAGTCACCCGGTACGGGATTAAATCGGTTTTAGCACGAGTTATTAGGACTGGAGCAGATCGAATCTGTTTTGGCAGGATTAGAATGATTGCGCGGCCTTGAAATGACAACGCCTCAAAGAGCCATGAGATAGCAGCACTTAAGGTGCACTGCGTTGTTTTGAGCTCTTTGAGGCGCGATAAAAGTATTGTCTCTTAGACCTTGCTAAGCATGCTGCGAGCGGTATCATCCTCTACAGCAGACAGAGCACGTCTTGCTAAGGCATTTGGATTTGGAATATCTAAATCCTCAGGCACACGCTGACCATCAGTAATGTAGGAGATCGGCAGCTTCATCTCAATACATAAAGATAAAGCATCACCTACGTTCTGGCACTCGTCGATCTTAGTTAAGATGAGACCAACTAAACCGATAGAAGCAAAGTGATCATAAGCATGCTGTAAGACCTTACGCTGAGTGGTGCAAGGCAGCACTAAATAGTGCTTGAGCTGCAGGCTAGATTGCATCTTAAGCTGAGAGAGCTGAGCATTAAAACGCTCATCCTTAAAGCCTACACCAGCAGTATCCACTAAGATGAGGCTCTTATCTGACAGGGTGTATAAAAGCTGTGGTAACTCAGCAATGTTCTTCACTGCAAAGGTAGAGCATCCCATGATACGACCATAGGTCTTGATCTGCTCAACAGCACCAATACGATAGTGATCAGCTGTAACGATCGCCACACGCTGAGGTCCATAACGCATCACAAAGCGGGCAGCTAGCTTAGCTAGAGTAGTCGTCTTTCCGACACCAGCTGGGCCGATTAAGGTAACAATACCACCCTTAGATACGATCTCATCCTCACCAGTGATGATGGAGCGCTCTAAAATACTTAAAAGTTCACGCCATGCGCCGTTGAAAGTAATCTCAGCTGGCAGCTGATTTACAAGGTGATCTGAAACCTTATCTGAGAAGCCTACGCTGCACAGAAGCTTAAAGATCATAGCCTTTACAGGCTCGTTACGTGAACGGTTATCTTGCATCAGACCTGCAAGTTCAAATTGTAAAAGCTTACGGATGTTTTCAACCTCAGCACGCATCTTCTCTAAATCTTTACGTACTGCAGCATCAGTAACTGTAGACTGGCGGTAAGTATCGATACCAGCCTTGCTCTCATAAGCTTCTTTTTCTTGCTTGGTCTTAGATTTTACAAAGAAATTCTTAAACTCTCGCTGCTGCGCTAAAGGCAGAGGTGGAGTCTTAAAGAGATCAGCATCCTCGTCGAGTGACGGGTCAATGCGTGAAGGACCAGCCTTCTTGTTCTCAATAGCCATATCGTCGTCATCTCCAGGTACAGGGTTGATAATGCGGGAAACACCAGTTCCCTTTAAAGAGTCAGACTGAGGTCTGCGTGATTGAAGGTAGTCATAATCTCTCTCACGAGTTTGTCCACTCTTTGCTGCAATATCATTAAGCAGTTGATCACCCTGCTCTTTGGACATGGCCTTCTGGCGTTCTAAAATCTCGATCAGACTTTGAGCATAAGCCTGACTCTTGCCACCAATAAGACGGCGATCAGGCTGCGCTTTAGGCTCACGTGAGCTCAGCTGCACCTGATCTTCACCTAAGTCACGTCCAGCAGCCGCATTAATAGCACCACCTGCATTAGTTGGTGCAGGGCGCGGACTTGGAGGTGTACTTGGCTTGTTAACTGGCAGACTCTCTACGCCCGCCACAATTTCAACGCCAGCAGCCACGCGCTTATTGGACATGATGATTGCATCATCTCCGAGCTCATCCTTGACTAAGGTAAGAGCCTCTTTCATGTCCTTAGCTACAAAACGTTTTAGTTTCATCAAAACCACCTATGGTCGCTACAGCTTGCCGGATTCGAGACTTTGGCATGAACCATCTAGCTTGAATAAGACCTAACAAACAATGTTTAGGTTAAGCAACAAAAAAGCTTGCCACCAACACATAGCACTACTCATAGCTTAATGACTCATGAACAGTCTAAGTTCATGTTTATATCATTGAGCTTAAAGCAGCCATGCTTGAAGGGGCTATACAAACTAGGTCGAAAAACCACATTAAAGTTGCAGACAGTTGCAGTGATGCGTCAAAAACTCATGCAATCATCAAGACAAAACATCTAGATAGCGGCACGGTGACAATAACTGATTGTATTACTCTGAGCATAGCCTGAACTTAGGCTTAGCTTCGTATGCATCCACACTAGATAGCTGTCTCTGCACTTTAAAGATTAAGTGCTTTTAACAGTCTTAGCGTTGTACGTAAATCAGAATTGCCTGGTTAAATGACGAATAATCACTGTTGAACAGGGGCAAAAGCAAGCAAAATTAATGCCCTTGGATGTTTGCCGCGCCTATTTAAAACAACAGGTGCGCAACCATTTAACTACTGAACAACATCTTGCGAAAACGACAAGTTTTCAGCTAAAGCAATAAGCTAATTTTAGCTATGCAATCAGCTGATAGTCTTTGGCTAATTTCTCATAGTTCGGATATTGTATGAAAAAACTACCCCCATTACCACGCATCTAACGCACATCTTCGCAATTTGGGGCGCACTTATGACTAATTCTACCCAGCATACTTAACATTATGGCAAAAAGTGAAAGCAAAATCGCAATTAAACCCTAGTTACAACACGGTTTGTGAGCATTTTAATGAATGGCTTATTCATCATCACTGAACCGACGCTTAAGCTAATTAGCATACAACCTTTTAATTTTTGACAAACAAATATAGATATTTCGTAGGGCATTCAATTAATTTTACTCAAAACCTAGCGTTAAAGCTGTATGACATCTTTGAGCAAAGCTAACGAATATGTATGTTTGATTGATTGATTGATTGATTGATTGATTGATTGATTTAGCAACTCTTTCAAATTCAGTTTTTGCTAAGACACATAACAAAAAACCCCGCTAGTGCGAGGTCTTTTGCTTTTAGATATTTATACCTTTAGTTATCCGCGTAACTGAGGCTGTGCGTTGTTGTTACCAACTACTGACACAATCTTAATCTGCTTATCATCAGGAATCTCTTGGTAAGAGAGTACTCGCAGACCAGGAATAGTGTTCTTAACAAAGCGTGACAGAGTTGAACGCAAGATACCTGAAGTAAGCAGAATTGCAGGTTCGCCAGCCATTTCTTGGTTGGCAGTTGCTTCGTACAGAGACTTCTGCATTCTGTCTGCAAGACCAGGCTCAATACCAACGCCTTCGGCACCACCAGTCTCAAGAGACTTATGTAATACCTTCTCAAGATCAGGAGATAAGGTGATTACAGGGATGATGAGATCGCCACCAACAATATCCTGAATAATCAGACGGCGCAGACCGATACGGCATGCAGCGGTAAGAACTTCTGGATCCTGACTCTTTGGAGCGTATTCGACTAAAGTCTCTAAGATGGTACGCATATCGCGAACTGGAACACCCTCATGCAGCAAGTTCTGCAGGAGCTTGGTAAGCAGACCAAGGTTGACGATGTTTGGTACCAGACCACCAACGAGCTTTGGCTGAGTCTTGGAAACAATATCCAGAATGTTCTGAACCTCTTCCTGGCCGATTAAGGAAGCGCAGTTATTAGCTAAGATCTGAGATAAGTGAGTTGCAACTACGGTTGAGCAGTCAACCACAGTATAGCCAAGACCTAAAGCACGATCGTTATCCTGCTTGGTAATCCATACAGCCTCAAGACCGAAAGCTGGATCCTTAGTAGCAATACCAGGAACACGACCGAATACCTGACCTGGGTTAATCGCCATATCACGATCAGGCTGAATCTCAGCCTCACCGAAGGTAACACCCATGAGAGTAATACGGTAGCTGTTTGGACCCAAGTCGAGGTTATCACGAATATGCACAGGAGGGATAAGGAAGCCCAAGTCCTGAGATAACTTCTTACGTACACCCTTAACACGGTTGAGAAGCTCACCACCTTGAGCCTTATCCACCATAGGAATAAGACGATAGCCCACTTCAAGACCGATGATATCAACTTCAGATACATCATCCCAAGAAAGTTCACGCTGATCTGGAGCTGGCTCATCAGGCACTGGAGGTGGAGCCATAGCAGCTTCCATATCCAGACGCTGCTTACGCTTGATAAGGAAGCCAATAAGCATGGAGATAAAGGCTAAGCTTAAGAAAGCGATATGTGGCATGCCAGGAACAATACCCATAACAAAGAGTACGCCAGCAACGATGAACATGGTCTTAGACTGGCTAAAGAGTTCTGATACCACCTGCTGACCCATTTCACTTTCTGAGCCAGTCTGACGAGTAACAATAATCGCAGCTGCTACAGAGAGTAACAGGGAAGGAATCTGAGCAACCAGACCGTCACCGATGGACAGTAAGGTATAAATACGGGCTGAATCACCAAAGCTTAAGTCGTGGAAAACGGTACCAATGATAATACCGCCAATGACGTTGATGAACAGGATCAAAATACCTGCAATCGCGTCACCTTTAACGAACTTGGACGCACCGTCCATGGAACCGTAGAAGTCAGCTTCACGAGCAATTTCACTACGACGCTCACGGGCCTGCTCTTGATTGATGAGGCCAGCGTTAAGGTCGGCGTCAATAGCCATCTGCTTACCAGGCATAGCATCCAAGGTGAAACGTGCAGACACTTCAGAAATACGTCCAGCACCCTTGGTAACTACAACGAAGTTAATGATAACTAAGATAGCGAATACGATTAAACCAACAGTGTACGAACCACCCATTACCACATGACCGAAAGCCTCAATCACTTTACCGGCAGCAGCGGTACCATCCTGACCATTAATCAGAATTACACGGGTAGATGCAACGTTCAATGCCAAACGTAAGATCGTAGTCAGCAGCAGAACAGACGGGAATGAGCCGAAATCTAGAGGACGCTTGGAGTAGATAGCAACTAAGAGCACCACCATTGACAGGGCAATGTTGAATGAGAACAACATATCCAGAAGCAATGGAGGAATTGGCAAGGTGACCATTGCTAAACATGCAAGCACGAGCAATGGAGTACCAAGCTTAATCACGCGCAGCTTATTAACGGCAGCGCCACCATAAGCGAGACCGGCTGCAACCTTAGGGTTAGCCTGGGCCTTACTTAGAGCACCGTTAATAGGGGTGCTTATCTTAGTACCGAGGTTAGATAAGAAACTCACTGTCAAAAGTCCGTCTGTAATCAAAAAACCATGATTTAATGGCTCTATGCAAGGATTTTGCCACGCATACGGTGCCTCATATAGCTGATAAATATCGCATTGAAAATGCAGCTAGAGATATGTGGCTCTATCCAAGATAGAAAAGAAAAAAGCATCTTGAGCAGGTCAAAACAATATCCTTATCAAGAGAGCTTTTCTAGGTATGGTCATACGCTCAAACAGTGCTAAGACAATAACTTAAAGCACTTTTGAGCATGCAGCAAACAATTTACGGCGGTCATTATAACCGCATAACCTGACTAAACAAAGAAACTAAGCGACATTGCATTACTTGGGTGAAACTATGTGAATAGCGCCACACCAAAACTGCATTGCCCACATAATTTAGCACTTTTTTACTTACATGCGTGAAACAAAAGCATGTACAAAAGGCACTATCCAAACTCAAGCTACACCCATCAAGCAGCAAACAGGCAACAGCAATACGCCATCAAGCAGCAAACAGGCTAAAGTAATAAGCCATCACCGCCATCCTACGTTCATTGTAGATATTATGAAAAGAGGCTGCGCTGATTCCATCCTATGGCAGATAAGAGCCATTAAAGCGGATATATGGACGGCGGCTGCGACCAAATAAGCAAGTAGCGGTTACTGAAAAGCTCTTAATGCCCTCATAGCATAAATCACCGATGGCCTTGTGAATGGACTGCAAATTAACTGCAGTGGTTATAACCATTGGCAATCCTTGTGAGCTACGACGACGTAATAACTCGTTAAAGATCTTCTGAGCAAAAGGATCTAAGGCACTGTTGTCAGAGCACAGACCATCTAGAATCAATAAGTCCGTATTGCAAAAAGCATTAAAGCGGCGATTTCGCTCATTTTTGTCTTCAAAACTTTCATTATTTGAATAAAACCAAGTTTTCTTGATGTCATCAAAGGTGGTGAGCATGCTCAAAGGCACATCAGGATGACGGCCAATTTCTGTCTTGCTATGGGTACGCAGCTGCATAAACTTGTTACCAATAGCATGACAAAGACAGGTCTTACCTGTACCCATATCACCAAAGACTAAGAGCATTTGTGGGGTAACCTGAGGATAAATATTGCTAATAAAGCGCAGTGATAAGGTAAAGGCATCATTGTTGAACTTATCACGATTTAAAGTCGCAAAGTTATACTTAGAATCGACATTACCAGAGCGCTTCATATCCTTAACGAAACGACGGTAGTAGTCTTCTTTGCGCTTTCTTACCTCAGCTGCTACCTCAATGGTTTCACGACGACGCATAAGCTCAGCATCACCGGGTCTAACTTCAATATCATCGATATTGATACCAGTGTGCTGTTCAATCTTGCGCAGCAGCATCTCAATTGGAGAGCGTGGACGGGATGAGCTATGAGTTGTAGCATCCTCATCTTGGGTAACTGTCTGTCTTAAATCCTGCACAAAGCCACTATCTTGTGCCGGCACTGCACTTTCACTAGTGTCCTTGCTAGTAGCTTCTGAAGTGCCAAAGTCATCATACTCATCATCTGGGTAATCAGGAGTATCAGGATCAGCAAGCAACATCTGGAAGCGAATCTTAAGCTCCATCTCCAAATGCTCAAAGCGTGCACGCTGTGCTTGCAGCCTTTCAATCAGTGCAGCCTGTTGAGGACTCATACCAGGACGAACGGATGGGATTCGATAGAGCTTAGGAACGAGATCATCATAAGGCGTAGTGGTTTGCTCCACAGCAAGACGTGCACCTTCATAGGTTCTTGAAAACGCCATAGCCTTGGCTGCAGGATCATTAACATTTGCCATCTGCTGCGTATTGCCATTAAACACTATCTTGGAGCTCTCTCTTTCAAGCGGGACACTCTTAGTGTTTTGGCCATTTGACTGCATGGCAATGGTACGTAACTCATCAGAATAACCTGCAGCATTCGCATCAGCTTTAGCAGTTGCTGCAGCATATGCCATTGTCTGAGTATAAGACTGACTCATGGCCTCATCCGAAGCTACATTAGCTGCTCTAGCAGATCCTGCACTAGAGCTTGCATTAGAGCCACCAGCCACAACACTGCCCATATCCGAACCACCCGTATTCTTAGATGCCTGTTCAAAGCCGCCAGCATAAGCAGCCACAGGTGTCATAGGAATATTGGCTCTAGCTTCATAAGACTCTGGAGCTAACTTAAGCTTCTCTTGCGGAGTACCGATTGGCTCATCAGTGTTTGAGCCTTTGTTATCAGCGCCCGCCCAACCATTAGCACCACCAGCGCCATTTGCCAGTCCTTGACCAAACTGACCGCCCTGTCCTTGACCAAATTGTCCTGGTTGCATCTGTCCTTGACCAAACTGACCGCCCTGCCCTTGACCTAATTGACCAGGCTGCATCTGGCCTTGACCAAATTGACAGCCCTGTCCTTGACCAAATTGACCAGACTGCATCTGGCCTTGACCAAACTGACCACCCTGTCCTTGACCAAATTGTCCTGGTTGCATCTGGCCTTGACTAAACTGACCGCCCTGTCCTTGACCAAATTGTCCTGGCTGCATCTGACCTTGACCTTGGCCATACTGATTTTGCTGAGGCTGAGTGAATTGACCTGGTGATCTTTGAGCAAACTGACCTTGCTGACCGTACTGATTACCTTTGGCTTGCTGATACTGTGCTTGCTGCATGGCTGCATTGGCATTGGCATTTAGATTTGCAGCGGTACTGGCGTTTGGAGACATTGCACCTTGTGCATAAGAAAAATCATCCTGTACGCCTGGAGCCATGATTAAGGATGGGCCAAGCGGGCCAGTAGATATTGGAGCGGCATTAGGCATTGCAGATGGTATTGCTTGCTGATGCGGCGCTTGGCCTACATTAGCGTTATCGATCTGACTAGTGCGCTCAACAATCTGTGGGGTAGCATTGGTGTCAACAAAAGATCCTGATGGTTTGTTGTTATAAGACATTCTCTACCCCCACTTCAGCTTGTATAGCCTCTAGAGTTATAACAGTTGCCAAGCACTAGGCCTATTCATTAGACCAATACTATTAATGCACTCTTAGATCATATCATTTGGCATCAAGCAGACCAAACTAAGCGCTACGATGCTACTTATCTAGAGCCGCTTTGATTAACCTAGACTCTACGATGCTGCTCATCTAGAGGCGCTTTGATTAATCTAGATTCTAAGATCGCTTGCTTTATTGATGAGCAGTAAAGACAGCAAGGGCGTCAGCCTTGATGAAGGATGACGCCCGTGTCTATTATTGCATGGCGTCAGCCTTTAATAAGAGTGACGCCCATGATCAATGAATATTAGTTGCTTTAGTACTAATGCATAAGCGCATTAATATAAACAGCTGCTGCAGCCAGAATGATTAAGGCCACGCCAGCTACTAAGGTCTTGAAACTTACTGGAGGAGGTAGACGGTCTACCTGACGCAATGTAATTTCAACTAAGGTCTGAGTGCTTGGAGATGTATTGTAGTACTTAAAGCTGTTAAGGATTTCCTTAAAGCGATTGCGCTGACGTGCTAGCTTACGCTTGAAGAAAGAGCTACGACGCTTTTGCACTGCAATAATCTTGCGGCGCTCTTCAGCTTGGCGCTTCTTCTCTTCACGTGAAAGCTTTACCTTGGCACTCTTTTGTACACCATCAGCTTGCATCTGTACTTGAGGAGGATTCTGATTGGTCTGTTCAGGAGCAGGGGCCGTATCTTCAACCTTACCAAAGCTCTGACCAAAGGAGCCAAACTTGCTCTCATCAATCTTAAACTCTTGCTCAACTGCTGGCTTAACCTTGATACGGTATGGATGACGTAGAGCTATGTTTACTAATACGAGCATAAAGCTAACGTTGTAACGAACTGCCATATCCTGTAAATGCAAGGAGCAGTCAACATACGCGCCCTTTAAGCCTAAGGTACGATTAAAGGCATCTATGACCTTGTACACTGAGCGATTAAAGGCATAGAAGTTATCTATAAGCTGCTTATCATCAGACAGAAGATAGTACTTCTCAAAGTTTTGCGCAATCTGATAGTAGTAAGGCAGTGCATCTTCAATACGACGCAGTGAGTTAATGAAGTAGTCAATATCATCACTCTTCATTCTAAAATACAGACGCTCAATCTTAGCAATAATGCTTCTGAGCTTTTGTACTAACTCACTTGAGTACATGCGACCAAACTCAGTTGCATATAAATGGAATGCATAGTGAGTGATGGAAGCAAGGTTATAGACATAGTCTAAATATAAAGCACGCTCACGAGCCTCATAACAACGCTGACGGAAAGCCTCCATTAAAGAGTTGTTTACGGCTAAAAAGCGTGAGATCTCATCAATGATGTAGTTAGCTGCAGGATTTGGATTAAGCTCTACCTCAGTAAAGTCATCATCCATACCATACTCACGGTTAATTGCAGCAATGCGGTCGATAAGATCATTGAGCGCCTCATTTAAGTGGCGATCAAAGCTACCTGCTTGCTTCTTTAAGCTCAGGTTATTGATGATGGTACTACGGGTTAGTCCTGTGTCAGTGTTTTGTAACTTAGTACGGCTTTGCTGAGCTTCCTTGTTTAAAACACCGTGACCAGCGCCTACAAAAGCTCTTGAGTCAAGATTGTCCTCGTTTTCGAGCTTCTCTTTTTCTTGGTTAAGGACGTCAAGCACTTTAGCAAGTAAGAACGCGCCTTTAACCTTAAACTTGTCACCAATGACTACTTGCACAAAGGCCTGTGTCATTTCCTCATCTTGCAGGCAACGACTGTATAAAGTTGCTGCATCATCAAAACGATCTTCCATCAAGGCAAGAACAGCTAAATTGATGTATGAAGAGAAGTTCTGACGGCTTTGCAGAATCTTGACCGCCTTTTCACGTTCTTTGCGTGATAAATAGTACAGAGCAGCCTTATCGGCTTTGTCAGTAACTACAAACCAGAACATGGCATGGTACATACGACCACGAGCAGACATGAGCTTACTCTTAGCTTGCTCAAGACGGCGTGGTGTTCTTAGCGGAGCCTTCAAGTAAGAAGTGATATCTTGCTCCAGCACCACCTCATTGCCTTTTAAAGACTCTTCCATCATCCGCTTGTAGTTTGCAGACAGGGCTTTGGCCTGAGCCTGTACGCCTAGTCCTAAAACTCGGTACGGATTATCGAGTACCAATGACAACGCCATACTTACAATCCTGTTGTATTACTAACTTAACCTTGCATTAGACAAGCAAGAACCATCACTATACAAGTAAGATTAGACCGTTCTTTGACTATATCTAAAGCAAAACGCCATATATTTAAGCACAAGGCAGGCTGTCAAAACAACTAAACTTATTTCCTTGCTGATTTTGTAAAGCTCGTAAGCTAAGGCTAGGCACCATGAAAATGCATCTTTTCTTGGCAATTACATTGTTGAGAAACTAAAGGTCATGCTATGAGTCGAAGTTGCCCTTTTGTCATTTGCTACAATGAAGAAGCAAAAGTCACAGATCACTTTTCTAGCAGGCTAATCAACGTGCTGTATGCATCAAGGAGTACTTATGAAGATCGGTCTTATCATGGAAAACTCTCAGGCAGATAAGAATGCTCTGGTATACGAAGAGCTATCAAACGTTGCCAAGGCTAATGGTCATGAGGTTATCAATTTTGGCATGTACTCAAGCGAGGACAAGCGTTGCCTAACCTACGTTATGAACGGTCTTTTAAGTGCCTTAGTTTTAAACTGCAAGGTTGTAGACTTTCTAGTAACTGGCTGTGGTACAGGTGAAGGTGCCTGCCTTGCTTGCAATGCATTTCCTGGCGTGCAATGCGGTCATGTGACCAATCCAGTTGATGCCTATATGTTCACCCAAGTTAACGGCGGTAATGCTATTGCCCTGCCTTATGCACAAAACTTCGGTTGGGGTGGTGAGCTTAACTTACGCTATACCTTTGAAAAGCTTTTTGTATCTCCATTTGGTGGCGGCTACCCTGTAGAGCGTCGCGAACCTGAGCAAAGAAATGCTCGCATCCTTACCGAGGTAAAAGCCATTACCCATCGCCCGCTCATTGATATTCTCAAAGATCTCGATCGTGATTTCGTCAAAACCACCATCGACGATCCAAAGTTTGCTGAGCTCTTCTATCCAAATTGTGCTGATGATGAGATTGCCGCGTTCTTAAAGAGCCTATAGCCACAAAACAAGGCACCACCTCTTGCAACAGATCATCGCTCCATGCAAAGAAAACTTAGTACCAATGACTTGGGGTGCTAATAAGACACTAATGCCATCACAATGCACCTAGTGATTGTATTGACGCCATTAGCAAACCAAGCGTGCGCACGAGCAAGATCGCCTTGTTTATAAGGTTTATGCAAATCTACCTAGTCTATATGACACAAAATTTAAAAAATCTTTAACCAAAAGCTTGCCATAGTACGCTCTCGTGCATATAATGAGCGCACTCACTGAGGATGCTTAGCTCAGTCTGGTTAGAGCATCTGCCTTACAAGCAGAGGGTCATAGGTTCGAGTCCTATAGCATCCACCATTACCAAGCCCGCTTTAGCGGGTTTTGTTGTTTCTGGGCCATGCAAAAAAAAATTTGCTACCCCATATTGGCCATCAAATCGGCCCATGATAGAACAGCAACACTTCATCTTTTTGCCTAAAGCAATCGCCTTTTCTCTTTACTGATTGTGAAAAATGGCCATCCCACTCTCTCTTATTTAAGAGTTTCCAAAGGCAATCGCCCGACCTCCTTTCCTAATTGATGTAAGCCTTGCGTTCTTGCTAGTTTAAAGATCTATGCTAAGGCTAAATTCGCCTGGTGGTTTTCTATTGGCACATACAAAAACACCCCACAACCATAATAGCTGCAGGGTGTTTTGTGTTTAGCGTAGTACTCGCCTTAAGCCCTTGTTGTGGCTTTTTAGCTTATTCTACGGTGATAACACGCATGGAGTCGGTGTGACCTGATGAGCCCATGGATACACCAAAGGCAATTACCATCTTATCACCTGACTTAACCTGACCCTTGTTGATCAGGAACTTCACAACTTCCTTAAGTAACTCGTCACGATCATTGTAGGCAAGGTTGTCAAAGAAGTATGGAGTTACACCACGGTACATACACATTCTGCGTACAGATGGCTCGTTACGGGAGAATGCATAAATTGGCAGACCAGAACGGTAACGGGACATTAACAAAGGTAAGTGACCACTATCGGTAAAGGCAATCAGACCATGAATGCCCTCTAAGTGGTTAGCAGCAAACATGGAAGATACAGCGATGGTCTCTTCTGCGTTAGAGAACATTCTGTCAGCACGGTAGCCAGACTTCTTAACCTGAGACTCAGCACCTTTACATACCTCAGACATGGCACGTACGGTCTCAATTGGATAATCACCAGCTGCAGTCTCAGCTGAGAGCATTACAGCATCGGTACCATCTAACACAGCGTTAGATACGTCCATAACCTCAGCACGAGTAGGCATTGGGCTCTTAATCATGCTTTCCATCATCTGAGTTGCAGTGATAACAGCACGGTCTAAACCACGAGCAAAGTTGATGAGGCGCTTTTGTACAGACATCAGGTTAGCATCGCCGATTTCAACACCAAGATCACCACGAGCAACCATAACTGCATCAGATGCCATTACTACATCACGCATAGCCTCTTCAGAAGCTACAGCCTCAGCACGCTCAACCTTAGCAACGATAGCTGCATTAGAGCCAGCCTCGCGTAACAGACGACGAGCTTCTTCTAAGTCCTTACCGCAACGTGGGAAAGATACAGCAATGTAATCAACTTCTAACTGAGCTGCATACTTGATGTCCTGCTTGTCCTTAGCAGTAAGAGCTGGAGCAGATAAACCACCGCCCTTCTTGTTGATGCCCTTGTTGTTAGATAAAGGACCAGCCACAATTACAGTAGTAACAATGCGAGTCTCTTCTACCTTGGTAACAGCCAGCTGAATACGACCATCATCGAGTAATAACAGATCGCCAGGTTTAACGTCATTAGGAAGATCGCGATAAGTTAAACCTACGCTCTCCTGAGTACCCTCATCAAGATCTAAAGCAGCATCAAGAACAAAGGTATCGCTTGGCTTTAAGAGGATTGGGCCATTCTTAAACTTACCGATACGGATCTTAGGACCCTGTAAGTCTCCCATGATAGCTACTGGCATACCGAGGTCAGCAGAGGCCTTACGGATCATCTCAACGCGCTTTTGGTGATCCTCAAAAGTACCGTGAGAGAAGTTCAGACGAACTACGTTAGCACCGGCGCGAATAAGCTCCTCAATAACACCAGGACGATCGGTTGCAGGACCTAAGGTAGTTACAATCTTAGTTCTGCGTTTTACTGCTGACATATGAAGATCCTCTTAAATATCGGGTTGATGCCCTGCTTAAGCAACAAACAAATCAAATCTGCTAGCATGCATCGAAAAAGCCGACTATAGCTAGGTAAGGTAGCACCTTACCTTATCTGTAGTAGCAGGAAGTGTGTATCATCCAGTAATGAGTCTCAGCGTTGATCGAAAAAGTCTGCCCTTTATGGACTTACTTAGCTACTTTTAGGCTCTAGTACGCTGCGATCTGATAACCTTTCTATTTTAAGAGGGTTGCAAAACTATAGCAAGCACAAGCCCAACAAGCCTGACAGTCTTAGCCATGTCTAAAGGCTAATGGTTATAAATTTACTTGTTGATAGCAACAAGCATCTGTCGCAAAAGTACTCAAAGAAAATGAAAGGCAATGACATATAGTCTCAGTCTAAGCTGGCAATACTTGTTTTGGCAAACGGCCTTTGCAACTAGCTTTGTGCATCGTCCACATATTTTAGAAACTTAGCAGGAACACCGCCTACGACTGTATTAGCTGCAACATCTTTTGTGACTACGGCACCTGCAGCAATGATCGCATTGTCACCAATAGTGACACCAGGCAAAATGGTTACATGTGAACCTACCCAAACCTTTTTGCCAATATGGATCGCAGCTGGATGATTATCTGCACGACACTCTGGATTAAGATCATGGTTAATGGTGGCCATCACCACGTTAGAGCCGATTAAACAGCCATCGCCAATATAGACGCCGCCATGATCTTGGAAATGACAGCCGCAATTGATAAAGACGTTTTCGCCTACAAAAATGTTCTTGCCGCACTCAGAATAAAAAGGTGGAAACAGTGTAAAGCTATCAGGTACTTTCTTACCAATTAGCTCAGAAAAGAGCGAGCGCACAGTAGCCTCATCATGATAGCCATTATTTATCTTAGCTGTGATCTTCATGGCCTCTTGAGCTAGCTTATGCATACACTGATGTAATGGCGAACCTGCTTTTGCAACTTCACCATTTCTCAAACATTCTAAAGCCTCTTGCAACTCCATAAACATCTCCTTAGTTCAAGTCGATCCAACATATTGCAGATCTTAGTTATATATTGCAGTGCACAGTCTTTTAGATCGCTGCTGTGCTATTATGGTTGTTTTTCAAACATATGTGAGTAAGCTTTACATTGCTATTACATAGTGCTGTCCTCAAAGACACTTGTTGTAGCGCACATAAGCTCATTCAGTTTATAAAATGATTACTGATTACGCTGCACCCTTGCGTCTATCGATCAACGATCCATATAACTACTCAAGCTACAGCTATGCAAACTGATGACTTTTCAAAGAGCAAGCTTGTTCACTAGTAAGGAACTTAGCCACATTCATCACTTGTCTAGTTAAGTTGTTGTTTTGTTTTATGAAGACTATGTCACCACATTTAATCAATAAAGCCGCAACAGGAAAGAGAATTCTTATTCTCGGAGCCTCACTTGAGAATGCTCCATATATACAGTACCTGCTAGAACAAGGCTTTAATGTTGTTTGTGCTGACCGCTGCCCTGCTGACTTTAAAGGGCAATTTGATGCATATGGCTCTGCCTTTACGCTCTATGCGGTGGACTTCTCCAATGACGATCTCATTGATGAGATCATTACTAAAGAGCAGATTACTCATACCTTAGCTCTTCCCATTGGTCGTGCCTTAATTTGTCTTGGCCGTATCAATGACAAATTTGGCTTTATTGGACCTTCATACAAAGCGATAGATACTTTAACTAACAAACTATCCTTTCATCGCTTTTGTGAGCTTAATGAGCTTAGCCATGCTCAATACCTAATCGTAGAAGACAACTCAGAGCATGGTTTGCTTGAGTTTTATCATCTGATAGAAGCGCAGCTGCAATACCCCTTTATTATTAAGCCAGCATTCGGCTCAGGCTCAAGTGGTGTTTGTATCATCAACAACCGTCAAGAGCTGCTTTCTTACAAAGTGCCTGAACGCTTTGTAAATAGTCCTTTATTAGTTGAGCAAATCATTCAAGGAAGTGAGTACTCTTGTAATGTTTTTGTGGATAGCTATAGCAAGCCACACTGTATTGGCATGTTTAAAAAAGGACTCTCTAAACCTCCTTACAGACAAGAGGCATGCTACTTTAGCGATGATTACACTGATGCTTTTGATACTGTGTATGAAAGCATGGTCAAAATCTGTAAGAGGCTAGACTTAAGACAATGCTTTATCAATGCAGATGTCATTATCGACCATAACGCACAGCCATATATTGTAGATATTTCTCCACGCATTGGAGGCAACAGCCTACTTAGACTTCTAAGTTTCAATGGCAATCACCCTCTTAGATTTTTTACTGACTGCGTCCTTGGTGATAAGGATGTATTAGTGCAGGAACAAAAGTGCTCGGTAATGCGCTTTTTTGACTTCCAGAATACTTTTACTTATGAGGGCGTAACCTCTCTCAAAACAGGCAAAAAATCGGCTCTAGACGGCTCAATTGACTGCTGTTTTAGCCCAGCTGACAAAGCTGACATCATTAGCCTTGTTAATAACCTGCATATTGGCGATCTGCTTGGTCCCATGACGAATGGAAAAGATGTTGCTAGAGGCCATATCTTTGTTCAAAAAGAAGACACAGCTTCAGCCTTTGCTATGACTTCTCAATACCTTGAGGCTTTGACTTAGCGCCCCATTGAGTCAATAGCTATCAGCCCTTTTAGATAAGCTTGCTAAGCGCAACACCATCTAAGCTGTTGTTTTAGATAAGCCTGCTTAGCGCAACACCATCTAAGCTATGGTGCATCCGTTACGCTATATGGCGAAACGGCAGAGATGCTTTAGATCACAAATTTCAGTTAGCCATGCATGTATGACTAGTATCAATCCATATGCGCATTATCTGCGTTATTGGGCTATCAATGAAAATGTGATCTAAAGCATCTCCGCCGTTTCGCCATATTACGCTATGACTGCTGTTGCAAAAACAATAAATCGTGTAATGAGCTTTGTTGGATGTGCCGTACATAAAAAGGACTTAAGGCGAGCCTTGTGCTATTATTAGTTATCTTTGTATAAGACTCACAAAGATCAAACATAAGACGTATGCACTAACAAGCTAGTTTTAGATAACAGCTAAAGACTATGCAATTATTTGCGAGCAACATAGACTCTAGCAACGACTCTAGCGACTAAGGACTTAGTACTTTTACTGAATAGTAATGAATAGCTAAGTTCCTCTGCATTAAAAGATTAAACTTCGGTGTTTATCCAATGGCACAGCAAGGTTAGATGCATTGAGCATCTGTAAAACTCTTGGCTTTAACTATTGTCACGATTAGGCTGTCACTTGCCAATTTAGCTTATTATGATTTCCTCTACTCAAATACATACCACGGCTAAAAAGAAGGTACTCATCTTAGGAGCTTCTCTTGAGAATGAGCCTTTTATCAGATATCTGCTTGAGTCTGGATTTGAGCTAGTATGTGTAGATAAAAATCCAGCTCCTTTGGATAAGACTTTGGCGCAATTTCATGATGCCTTAAAGATCTATGCCCAAGACTTTTCCGACGATGACACGCTCGATGCAATCATTGCCAAAGAAAAGGTTGACTATACCCTAGCCCTGCCCATTGGTCGCGCATTAGTATGCCTTGGCCGCATCAATGACAAGTTTGCATATGCTGGCCCATCTTTTTACGCCATTGACACTCTTACCGATAAGCAAAAGTTTCATCTCTTTTGTGAAGAACATGGCCTCAATCACTGCCATCATATGCAGCTTGCCATAGACAGTGACACCTCTCTTACTCAAGAGTTAGAGCATATTGAAGAAAGCTTTAACTATCCATTTATTATCAAGCCAACCTTTGGCTCAGGATCTAGTGGCGTTGAGATCATTTCTAGTAGAAAAGATCTGCTTGAGTATCAAATGCCAGCTCGTTTTGACAGCGGCTTAGTACTAATCGAAGAGTTAATTAAAGGCACTGAATACTCATGCAGTTTCGTGGTTGATAATGAAGGCATGCCTCATTGCATGGGCATATTTTCAAAGTACATCTCAAAACCGCCATACAGACAGGAGTCTGTATACTTTAGTGACGACTTTTCTGATGAGCTGTCATTGATAGTCCCATCTATAACTACCATCTGTAATGAACTTAAACTAAAGTCTTGCTTTATCAGCTCTGATGTAATCGTTACTAAAGACAAAGAGCCGTTCATTATTGATATTTCACCAAGATTAGGTGGTAATAGTATCTCTACACTGCTCTCTAACAATAACAATCATCCCCTGCGTTTTTTCCAAGAATGCATTATTTATGGCCACAAACCTGTCATCAACAAGCAAAGATGCGCTGTACTAGCCTTTTTTGACTTTGACAAAGAGTCTAGTTATAAGGGGGTAACAGACGTTCTGACAGGTAAGAAAAACACAGATGATTATGGCATTGCCTCATGCTTTAACAAAGACGAGAAAGCTCATATTATTGAGCTTATCAACGACTTGCATGTAGGCGATGAAATCGATCCAATGAAAAATGGTGCGGATGTTTACCGTGGCCACATAGTCATTGAGCATGACTCATTAGCTCATGCATATCAGCTTGCTGATAAGTATCTTGCAGCATTGCAGTAGACCATGCATCAATGCATAGCTATGTGCTGATGACTAGCCTTAGGCATTGCAATAGCCCATGGGCTAGCCTCATATACATGAGCTGAAAACTAACTTATATTGTTAATTATTTACTAAAGATTATTGTGAGCTTACATATGTCTAACATTATTAGCTACGAACAGTTCGATTGCTGCCCTGTATGCGGATCAAAGCATTACACCATTGGCTCTGAACACAAAGAAATGCTACAAATGTTGCCAATGAAAGCTCAAGACATTGCGCAACAAGATATCGTAAAGTTTACCCCTGCCTTATGTGAAAATTGCGGTCTGTCATTTAATCTTGAAGGCCTTAGCAATCAATCTCGTGGCATTATCTATAAGAACTATCAGTTCTTGAAACCTAGTACTGGTGTCGGTGCTGCAAATTACGTAACTTTCATCAATGAGGTTCGTAAACACCTTAAATCTAAAGATGATGCTGTAATTGAAATCGGTGGCTATGATGGCTATCTCTTAAGAGAGCTGAGTAAAGATGGTTATCACGATCTAACCTTAATTGATCCTTCTGTACAAACAGATGACGATACAGCTTTACAAAAGATTGTCTCTATTAATGGCTTTTTCCCATCTGATGATCCTGTCTATAAGTCACGTCATGCTAATAAAGAGATGCAAGGATCATGTGTAGAGCACAATGATCTTCGCCGCTACAAAGTAGTTGCTGCTAAAGACGTGCTGCAAATGATTGATGATCCTTTAGGCTTCATCAAGGGCATGAATGACATTATGGAGCTTGGCGGTATTGCCGTACTAACCTCTGTACCACTGCATACTATGCACTCGTTGCAATGCGTGCACTTAGGCATTAACGCCTACACCTATATTGCACAGCAATGCGGCTTTACCCTTATAGATACTTATAAGCGCCCTGAAAATGGCTATGTAGTTTATGTATTGCGCAAGGATGTTGATCTAATTGAGGATGCAGACAAGGCTCAAGAGTTTGCCAAGATTCCTCAACGCTCTGCTGATGATTTTCAAAAAGAACAACAACTACAGCGCGAGCTTATCAAGACCAACGGCCAATTTGGACAGAAGGCTGCAGCATACCTTAAGTCGGTGGTCAAACCATATGTTGAACAAGGTCAAGAGATAGTTATTTACGGTACAGGCTTCTACTCGTTTTGCATTCTAGATACGCTCAATTTAGATATGAGCAAAACTAAGCTTACCTTAGTAAACTCATCACAAGAGCAGGATGGATTCCTATTCATGTTGCCAAGCAGAGAGACTATTGCAGTCCATTATGCAAAACGTGAACTATCTAACCGCCATATACCTCTGCTTATCTTAGGCATTATGTCACCACTGTTCAAAGCCGAGATTGAAAGCTTCTTAAAAGAGATTAACTGCAGCTGTGACCAAATCGTTTATCTGCCAGACCACGATGCCTAAAGGTAATATTAGGCACTTTACATAGCAATATGTATAAGTAATGCCTCATTCGCTTAGTCGCTACGGAAGTGACACCACAGCGTTGTGATTTATCAAGGCTTACAGCCCACATCGGCTGTAGCCACAATTACATCAATATTTATACAGCCACACAAGAGTATTCAGTGCTGAATACTTATATGCTAAATGGCTGATAGTTGGCCATATAACAATGCGCTCTGCTTTTTCATCTGCTGAATGTCCATCGATTATTCAATACGAGCACCTCAATAGCTGCCCTCTGTGCGGTTCACATAACTATACAAAAGGATCCCTACATCGTGAGATCCTGCAACCAGCAGCACTGCCGGCTAATTTAATGCATTTACAAGGCAATGTCTCTTTCGTATCTGCCTTATGTGAAGATTGCGGTGCCTCTTTTAATCTTGATGGGCTTAGTGATGAAACTAGAATTACTCTAAGCAAGAACTCTTATGCCTTTTTAAAGCCAAGCCAAGGTGTAGGCGTATCTAACTATAATGATTATCTAGATATAATCATGCAGTACCTCCCGCATAAAAACCAGCGTTTTGCCGAGATCGGTGGTTATGATGGCTATACTCCAGCTACTTTATCTAAGCATGGCTATACAGATTTAAGCTTGATTGAGCCATCTCCTCAAATCGAAAAAAGCTTAGTTGAACAAGGCAAGGTGAAGCTCTATAAAGGATTTTTCCCTGAGGCTGATCCAGTGTGGTCATACCATGAGCTTGAATACTCTGAGCGTAAGGAGCATCTTTATGATGTTATAGCCGCACGTGATGTCTTTCAGATGCTCGGCGATCCTTTGCAGATGCTTAAATCAATTAATATTTGCCTTAAAACCAATGGCTTTGCTATTTGCTCATCAGGCGATATTGACGTAATGCATCCGCAACAAAAGCTGCACTTAGGTCTTAATGCATATCGTACTATGGCTCGCGCTGCTGGTTTTACTATTGTAAAGACAATAAAACCACACAGATACTCCACCGTATTTTATGTAATGCGTAAAGAAGTAGACTTAGTATCTGATGGACAAGCTGCAAAAGACTTTTGCGCTGCTGCTCCATGCTCAAAAGAAGATTTTGAAAAAGAGCAATTAAAACAGCGTGAGATTGTTAAACGTACAAGACAAACTGATGCAGAGGCCTTAAAGAGATTAAATGATGCGGTAACTAAGCACCATAATCTTGGCCATGAAATTATTTTATATGGCACTGGCTATACCTGCTCAGAGCTGATGGGCAACTTGCAAATTCCACTTTCTAAGCTTAATTTGACTATAGTCAATTCAGATAAGTATGAAGATGGTTACCTATACTTACGCCCAGATGATCAGACAAATATAGTCCACTATGCTGGAAGCTATCTAAAAGACAAACATATTCCGCTTATTGTTCTTGCCGTGCGCAGTAAGCACTTTAAACAAGAGATTGAGCAACTGCTTAAAAGCATTAACTGTCAATGTGACGAACTGTTATTTATCTACGATAACGACTAAAGGCTGCACATCAGCAAAGTAGCGCAGCTACTGTTAAGCAAAGGATCGCAGCTACTATTAATTGTCTTGGACATGACATAACAGTTAATAAACAAAAAACCCACTAAAGTGATTACTCTCTTTAGTGGGTTTTTAGTTCACTGCATAAATTGCTATGAGCACTAGCTCATGATGCACAGTGCTTTTAAGCACTGCTAGCAGCTTTATAGATTAGAGTGGGCAGCCGATACGACGTGCAACTTCCTCGTAACCTTCGATAACGTCACCTAAGCCCTGACGGAAACGATCCTTGTCAAGCTTCTTACGGGTTTCCTTATCCCATAAACGGCAGCCGTCTGGAGAGAACTCATCACCTAAGATGATCTTGCCTTCGTACAGACCGAACTCTAACTTGTAATCAACTAAGATTAAGCCAGCCTTGTCAAAGAGATCCTTTAAGGTCTCGTTGATCTTGAAAGATAAGCGCTTCATCTCATCGATCTGCTCCTGGGTACCCCAGCCAAAGGAAATGATGTGAGACTCATTTACCATTGGATCGTGCAGCTCGTCGTTCTTGTAGAAGAACTCGAAGGTAGGTGGGTTGAGGTCACGACCCTCTTCGATGCCAAGGCGCTTGCAAACAGAACCAGCAGCTACGTTACGAACAACGCACTCAACTGGGAGCATCTGCAGCTTCTTAACTAAGCACTCGGTGTCGGAGAGTAACTCCTCAACGTGTACAGGAATACCTGCCTCTTCAAGCTTCTTCATGATGAAGAAATTAAAGCGGTTGTTAGTACGGCCCTTGCGGTCTAACTGCTTAATAATCTTGCCATCAAAAGCGGAGGTATCATCGCGGAACAGCATGATGTAGTGATTTGGATCTTCAGTCTCGTATACAGACTTTGCCTTGCCGCGATAGAGTTCCTGTTTCTTTTCCATTTTGAGTAATCCCAAAAAAGTAGTATGTTATCCACTAAACCTAAGGTCTAGCGGCTTTAGGAAGCTAATGCCCCCTCTCTGTTCCTACTGCAAAGAGCTGCTTATCGTATTAAAGATTTGCAAAATTTGCAGAGGCCTTACTTTCCCACATGCTGCGGGTAGGGTTATCAATTTCACCATGTACTGATAACCAAGGTAGTTTCCCACCTATTGCCATGAGAAATAACAAGAAGTTTTGTTAGCTCATCAAGGCTCAAACAACGTGCCCGATCAGATATCTATCAGGCTTGTTGATTTTAATCCTCGTCAGCGAATTTGGCAAGATAATTAGCACCTTCGCTCTTGTATGCAGCAAACTCTTTGACGATGGCTGCAGAGAAGCCATTGTATAAGGTTGCAACCTGAACACCGCTTAAAGGCTTATCATCCTCATCGTAGAAGGTCAGCACAGAGTGGTTGCCTGCAACTGCAATTCGTACGATGTATTTGTTGGACTCAAGGCCAAATGGACGAATACCTTGTGAGGTATAGAAATCAGCATCTTCCTCTTCTAAAGTGAAAGTGATTGAAGAACGAGATACTGAGTACTCATTAATCTCCATGCCATACTGTGAGAGTACGCCACGCATTACATTCCAAACTGCCTCGTATGGGGCATTAACAATGATAGCGTCCTGATTGTTGTTATCACGGCCTAAAACAGGCTCAATATAGTCAGGAATAGCCTGGAAAGTACGCTGCTGCAGAGCTAAGGCACTGATAAGCTCGTTAGCAAAACCAGTGGTAAAGCTGCGCTTCTGACGTGAATTTAAAATGGCGCTGCTGCCTTTAGCATCAGAAACAGAGTTAACTAAGGTAATTAACAGACCAACTGTACCTTGGTTTGATGAAACCACGCGTACGGTGTAGATCTGGTTAAACTTAGCATTGTCATCATCAATGCTCTCGTTGTATACCTGACCATAATCGTTGTAGGTCTTGCTTGCAGTAGCAAGTAACATCTGATCTGCACGTACTTCAGCTACTGGAATCTTTAAGTAATCTAAAGCTGCACCTAAGTACTGCCATGCGTCGTTAGTTGTTCTTACATTCATGTTGCCATAAGGTAAGAACCAAACTAAGGCGGCATTATCCTGATTACGGATATCAACACCTAACTCATTTACGCGGGATACTACAGGTGGACGAACATCCATGACCTCGCCAACCATATAGCGGCTCTCTGGAGTTGCAGCAACATTGGCAATATCTAATGACTTGTCGGTATATGGAGTAGATAAGGCAGCAGGAACCTTCATAGGATCCTCAGCCTCTACAGCATGGGCATGCTCATAGTAACCTGTAGGAGTTCTCAGCGAGTTATCGGTTGAGACATACTCCCAAGTTTCGTCAATGGCTCCGCAAGCAGACAGTAAAGTGGCAGTGCCGCCAACAGTAAATGCCATGGCGATGGTCTTAATCTTGGTACCGAACAATCTAATTCTCCAAAACCTAAACTAGGTCAACGGGGATGGATTTAACTTATTCTCAGCTAGTGCCGAGATAGCTAGACATTGTCTACTAGAAGTATAGTTTCTAGCTAAAACATCCTAATACTTTAGCTCACTAAAATGAGCCCTGTCTTAGTAAATAGGATGAAGTGTAAGCTATAGCAATCACGTATTTTAATGCATTCTTAACTAATGCGCTATCAACGACCAAAAATTTATCTAACGAAAGAGCTTTAGCTACCTACATTTACGCCTTTCAAACAAAACTATCTAAGCCTAGATCCCTAAATCTCCCACTGCATAGCATCAAAAGGCCCATCTAAGGGGAGTGTCCAGCTCCATTCTTTCATTATTAGACTCTTGTGCGTCTTGGACTAACTGGCACTTTAACAATGGCACTTTAATTAATTGGATCTTTGAGTAAAGAGCGATAGTGTAAATGGCGTCTAGGAGTAAATTGCCTCTTTACAAATGCCCCCACTTTGCAAAAGCAAGTGTTCACATGATCGCTTTTAAATCTTATTGGCATGTGCCAATGCAAAAGGGCTGCTAAACGCCTTGAAAGGTATTTAGCAGCCCTTTTTATGTACTTAAGCTCTTGGCAGCAATAGTAATGCTGCTAGCTTTAGTAGATCTTATTAGTCACCTAAACCTGGACGGAGCAGTGGCTTCTTTAAGTAATTGAAGAGGTTCTCAGCTACCATGTTCAGTACTTCCTTAATGGAGCTTAACTCTGGATCGTACTGATTGATGAACACTGGCTCGCAATCTGGCTCGTAGTAACAAACTGATGAGAATACAGCATCTACGTCAGTCTCAGATAAGGTCAGAGAGCAACGGAAGTCTACAAAGCGCTCAACACCAGCCTGAGCTAAGAGTGGATCACGCATGATCTTGTGGAAGTTGATTACTGAAATGTTGCGATCGTCTAAGAAAATGTGGTTTGGACGAACACCCATCTTGACCCAGTGCTCAGCCTTATCAAAAGCGCGCTCTAATGGTGAGTCAGAGTGGAAGATAAATGGAACTTCGTAATCTGAACCAGGAGGTGGAGCGAGAGGATCGGTATTCTTCTCAAATGCATCAGTATTATCTGACATGATTATCTCCTACTAACTATGCCTGAACCTTCTTGGTCTCACGTAAGGCAACGGTTAAATTGAATACAGGCTGATTCTCGGCAGAATGCTTAGAATCAACGCAGAAATAGCCCTCACGCTCAAACTGGAAGCTATCTCCAACTTTAGCCCTCTTTAAAGAAGCTTCTAAAGCGGCATGCTCGATTACTTCAACAGAGTGTGAATCTACAACTGAGGTGATGTCATCCTCTGCACCTGGGTTAGGTACAGTGAACAGACGCTGGTACATCATTACCTTGCCGTCATAGTAATTGTTGGCATCAACAAAGTGAATAACACCCTTTGCTTTAACGCCTTCAACATCACAACCCACTGAGTTTGGAATTGCTTGTGCGTGTACACAAACTACATTGCCATTAACGTCCTTTTCACAGGAGGTGGCTTTGATGATGTAGCCATGACGCAGACGTACAGTACCACCAAGCTTTAAGCGCTTGTACTGCTTATTGGCCTCTTCACGGAAATCAGCCTCATCGATGAATAACTCACGAGAGAAGCTTACTTCACGAGAACCAAGCTCTGGCTTGTCTGGGTGGTTTGGAACAGTAAATGATGTAGCAGTTACACCCTCTTCACCATAGTTATCAATGATGAGCTTAATTGGGTGTAATACAGCCATAGCACGAGGTGCATTGGCATTTAAGTCTTCACGAATGCATGACTCTAAAGCAGACATCTCAACGATATTGTCTTGCTTAGTAACACCAATACGACGGCAGAACTCTCTTAATGATGCAGGGGTAAAGCCACGACGACGTAAACCAGAAATAGTGGTTAAACGTGGATCATCCCAACCATCAACAAAGCCCTCAGTAACTAAGAGGTTGAGCTTACGCTTAGAGGTAATGGAGTACTCTAAGTTTAAACGGCTCATCTCATACTGATGAGGCATGCAGTCAATAGTGATGTTCTCTAAAACCCAGTCATACAGACGACGGTTGTCTTGGAACTCTAAAGTACAAATAGAGTGAGTGATGCCCTCGATGGCGTCTGAGATACAGTGAGTGAAGTCGTACATTGGATAAATGCACCACTTGTCACCGGTCATAGCATGAGCGGCATAACGAATACGATAGATCACAGGATCACGCATACACATAAATGGTGATGCCATGTCGATCTTGGCACGTAAGCAGGCCTTACCCTCTTCAAAACCACCATCACGCATCTTTTCAAAGAGCTTGAGGTTTTCTTCAGGGCTGCGATCACGATATGGGCTGTGCTTACCAGGCTCTTTTAAAGTGCCACGGTACTGTCTAATCTCATCTGGTGAGAGTTCATCAACATAAGCAAGGCCCTTGTGAATGAGCTCAACAGCATAGCCATACAGACGATCAAAGTAGTCAGAAGAATGGCGTACTTCACCATTCCACTTAAAGCCTAACCACTGTACGTCTTCTTTAATTGAGTTGATGTACTCCATATCCTCTTTAACAGGATTGGTGTCATCAAAACGTAAGTTACAGGTGCCGTTGTAATCACGTGCTAAACCGAAGTTTAAGCAAATGCTCTTGCAGTGACCGATGTGCAGATAACCGTTTGGCTCTGGAGGAAAACGGGTAGCTACATGATCATGACGACCTTCTTTAAGGTCAGCATCAATGATTTCAGTGATAAAGTTGCGTGGAATTTTCTCTACAGAATCCATCGCCATCTCCAGTATAAACAGCAGCGACCATGCAATCAGTTAAACTCAGACTCTCTTTAAATAATCTTGAGCACGAAAGCTGTCGAAGAACAGCTTAGCAGTACCACCACTCTTCGCAAAGAATGACCATACATGCTCAAAGACGCAGTTTCTTTGGAAACATGGTGTATTTCACCACATCTGAAAGTGCATGCAGAGCAATCTAAGCGCAACTGATTGCTAAGGTTAGCTGCTGTTGAAAAGCTAATGATCCTGATATATTACAGACTTTAATAGTGCAAGTGCAAATTATTAAGTTCAAAAGACCAAATTTCGTCTCTTATAGACTCTCATCAAGCCTGATTTAACACTCATCTACGTAAGTCTATAACCATCAGCATAAGCTTCTAACATAATGCTAGAGGCTTACTAAAAGACCATGTACAAGCGTTTAAAAGCCAATTTAAAGGCCAAAAACTAACCTAAGGTATCTTAGAAAAATTAAGTTACCTATCTTGCTCAAGCGATTGTAGCAAAGGCCGCAAAAACCCTCAAACTCTATCTAACAAAAGGCCACCATCATCGCACTTTAAGTTTGTAAAAAACCATCAAGCGCCACATACGACCAATGCCATCAATACAGCACAGAATACAGTTACGCTGATCTTAATTCAAAAGGGGTTACACACACGGCGCTGCATGTGCTTTTATCAATCTTTATTGGCTCTAAAAGGTGATCTTTGACGAAAATCAGGATATGAGCGCAGATTACATAAGAAAAATCGTGCATCATAGACACATACAAGGATTCAAGAACCATTGAAAGATGCGTCTATTGTGACTAGTTTTGCTTGCACTTAGGCTCTTTGATGCTTCTTGAGCTCAACTAAAAGCGCTCAAATGTCAGATTTCTTTCAAATTTTTACGCTTTGTATTAGAATAGAGCGCTATTTTCACAGCCGACTACGCTGCGGCCGGGACACAGTCCAAGCTCTAGAGCTTTGTCGATGCAGATAGAGTGTTTCAAATTGGTGATCCTTGTTACGTGAGCTTAAGCTCTGCGGTAGTTCACCTGTTGCCAATGCCAGCTGTAGAACACAAAATACGGTTACTTTTAAGGACTCGATTATGAGCTTTGAATCTGATAAGCAGTTTAACGATTTCCAACACTTTGCCCGTGGCATCCGCCGTTCAGGTGAGTTCTCCATCCGTGAAAGCGCTATCTTAGAGCAGTGCGGTGTCGCCATGATGGAGCTACATCAGGGCATCCGTAAGCCTGCCGATGAGACTGAGCAGACTTTCGTAGATCAGCTGCACTCTGAGGAAGTTATCACTGATCCTAATGCCAAGATCTTCAAGAAGTACCTGCAGGTTATCCAGCCTCGTCGTCTGCACCGTCTGTGCTCTGTTGGCGCTGATGATGAGATGGGCACAAACGATTTTGGCGGCGGCTCAGGCGGCGACGACAGCTCTATCGACTAAGATTAGCTTTAGCATCATGCCCTTGCATGATGCTCTTCAGGCCTAAATATTCTTCTTAGGCCCTACCGCCTCATGCGGCTCTTCGATTAGGCGGGGTTAACAGCCCCACCTATCATCAAACCTCTCTACAAAATCCCCCTGCCTTTTTCATTACTTCACAGCCTACTCTTCTTCTCCAAGGCAAGCAGCACTATTGCCCAAAGCTCCTATTAGCTAATGTTGACACAGGTAGCTTAAGCCCCAAAGATCCTATTAAATCAGGTTGACGCATGTAGCTTAAGGCTCAAAGAGCCTATTAGATCAGGCTCATGCTGGTAGCTTAAGGCCCAATGATACTGTTAACTCATGATGATGCAGGTAGCTTATGGCCAAACAGTCGAGCACGTATTGATGCTTCTTAGATAGTGCTGTCCATACTGAGCCTAGATGATGCTTGCAAGCTTTAGATGATGGCATTGAACAGCTCTCTTAAGCTGCAGGCACTGATACGGCAAATGAGAGCTTGCAATGCGTTGATAGCAGCTCTTTTAGATACGATAGCCTTGATAGGCATGACGAGCATGTGCGTGGCTGTGGTTATTGGCGGCACATCAAGCAATATGATGTAGTGCCGCAATCATTAATGTGGTGTTGTTTGCAGCGCTTTTGATGCGCTTATGTGCTAGAAAATACCTTCACAGTCTGTACCAATCAGAGTACAGCTTGAGGACATGATGGAGTTGATCGCGATAGTGAAGTTAGCCATGAAAGCGTTCAAACTTACTAAGAGTACAGAAATACCTACGATCATGGAGATAGCAAAACCTAAGGAGAACACGTTTAACTGAGGAGCAGCACGGGTCATAACACCGAAGGTAAAGTTAACTACTAACAGCGCACAAATAGCAGCAATCGAAGTTGAAAGGGCGCATTGGAACATGGTTGCGCCAAAGAATATGATGGCCTCTAAACTTGGTGGAGTGAAGATACCTGGGGCAATTGGCAGCGTTTCAAAACTTAATAACAGCAATCTGATGAACACTAAATGACCATCAACTGCAAAGAACACTAAGGTTGCTAAAACGGTAAAGAACTGACCTACAACTGGAGCATTGGTACCAGATACAGGGTCAACTAAGGAGGCAAAACCAAGACCGGTCTGCATGGCAATGGCCTGACCTGCAAGCACGAATGTAGCAGCCAGATATTGCGTGATAAAGCCAATACCAGCACCAATAATTACCTGAGATATGGTGGTAATGATGCCAAGAGTAGAGAAAGACTGGATCTCAGTGTCAATAGGCGGAATGTTTGGCAAGAAGCACACTGTCATAGCCAAAGCTAGCAGGGCTCTTACCATACGAGGTACAGTAGAGGCTGAGAAGGTCATAAATGCCATCAAGAAACCACCAATACGGCACAATGGCCATACGATGGAATCAATCGAGTTGAGCATAAATGGCTCAAGAAAGTTTATTCCCATGTCAGCACCGCTGCAATTAAAACCTAATGCCCTTGTTACTTAAGCTTAAGTATTGGCCTCAAATCATCCGCTATCCAGGCTATTAATAGACCAAGGATGGCGCTTTAAGCTTTATTAACCCACTACCATCGGGATGGAGTGTACAAGTCCAAAGAAGAACTCCATAAGCTTAGTTAAAGCCCAGTGTGCGCCCCACATCAGACCAAGCACAGTAACTAACAGACGAGGTAAGAATGATAAGGTTTGTTCGTTAATGGAAGTTGCAGCTTGGAAAACTGACACCATCAAACCAACTACTAGAGAAGGCAAAATGGAGGCAGTTACTAGTACTGCAACCAATCCTAACGCCTGACGGACAACGTCGACAAATACCTCTGGCTCCATGGCTGGCACCTCTTGTTAAGGGCTGGCTTATTAAAAATAAGCTTAACTCTACCTTATGGGGAGTTAGCCCGTATTAATTATCTTTCATTGCTCAAAGAATGATAAGACTTTGAGTCAATTCAAATGTAACTTATGAAGCTGAGCTTAAGTTAGATAAAGACATGCGCTGTAAGAAAACCCGAGAAAAGCGCAAAAGTCGTGAATCTTATTAAGCATTTGCCTTTAAACTTCTAAACGGCTTTGTTTACGCGGGAACACCAATACCGTAAGAGGCGAGCAGCGATCCCATAATTAAAGTCCAGCCGTCAACTAACACAAAGAGCATCAGTTTGAACGGCAACGACACAATCATTGGCGAGAGCATCATCATACCCATAGCCATCAGAATGGACGCTACAACTAAGTCAATAATCAAGAAAGGCAAGAAGAGCATGAAGCCAATTTGGAAGGCTGTCTTGAGCTCTGAAACGATGAATGCTGGAATCAGTACATGTAAAGGTACTTCCTCTGGAGTCTGTACTTGTACATCAGCGTACTCCATAAAAGCATTAAGATCAGACATACGAGTCTGCTCACGCATGAAAGCATGCAGCGGCTTTTGGGCGACTACAAACGCATCACGAGCCTGCATCTGATCATTCAGATATGGCACGATGGCGGTATTGTAGATGGAGTTTAAAACTGGGGTCATGATGTAGATAGTCATGAAGAATGCTAAACCCACCAGAATCTGGTTGGATGGTGAAGTCTGCAGACCCATGGCTTGACGCAAAATCGCTAGCACGATGATGATACGCACAAACGAAGTTGTCATGATAATAATCGATGGTAGGAAGCTCAATAAAGTCATGAGCATCACTACTTGCAAGGATAAAGAGTAGTCCTGTGTACCATCTGGATTAGTCTTTACAGTAAAAGCTGTCATATCCAGATCTGCTGCCTGTGTTACAGAGCAAAAATACAAGATCAGACCTGAAATAACACTCCACGTTAGGCCAATCATAAAAAGACGCTTTAGTCCCTGCAGCTGAGCATACGGATCAGCTTTGAGACTACTTGTGTTCTGGTTAACCATACAAACTACTCTCGGGTTTTAGTGTAAAGGCCAAGCATACTCTTAGCCGTGCACTAGGAAAGTCTACAAGACTATCCTATCTTAGAGATCTAATTTCTCTTTAGAATCTTTCTTGTCAGAAGCATCATCAGATACATCTGAATCGGCAGCCATGATATCACGGCCGGCCTCAGTTTCACTCAGCTCATCGAAACGTTCTTTGCCCTCAGCATAAGCTTTAGCAAAAATCTTCGCAAACTCTTCGCCTTTAGGATCGGCTTTAGACGTTCTAGAGTCAGCATCTGCCATAGATGAGTGTGCATCGCCATGAGCATGATCATTACTCTTTTGCTCATCCTCTGCATCAACATTGTGCCCATGATCGACCCAGGTTACGCCAGTAGAGCCATCAGCTACAGGAACAGTTTCATCTTTGGCAGCAATTTTATCTTTAACGAGAGCCGAAACTGAATCGCTAGAAGTAACAATATTGCCCTCATTAGATGCACTGTCTGCAGCAAGCTGCTCATCCTGTAAAGCATCGCCAGCTTTAGCAGGATCAGCTTGCTCACCATCGGCTTTGTCAGCTTGTGCTTGCTTAAGCTCGCTCACGTCAGCTTGTGAGGATGCATCGCCAACAGCGGCAGTAATTGCATCGGATAGCTTTTTAGGATCTGCCTGAGTGTTATCTTTGGCATCAGTCATACATGAGACACTGTGTGCTGAGCTGCCATTAGCCTCGCTATCACCATTAGCCTCGCTATCACCTTTAGACTTGCTATCAGCAGTAGGACTTTGAGCACAAATATCATGGTTATCTACTGCACTATTGGTGCTTGCATCGGATGCAGCGGCCTTTTCTGAAAAGACTACTGATGTCTTTTCGACACTAGGTAGTTCTCCATTGCCCTGCTCGTCCATACCAATATGACGCATTGCATGCTTTAGACGTGAGGCCCTTTCATGTAAAACATCATCATCAGGCATCATGGTTAGATTTGAGGTGGCACGGGCTGCTACTTTACGAGCTGCCTGAGCTTTAATTTTGGCCTTGGCGATATCCTTGGATGCTAATTTTGTCTCGCTGCTCTTAACAGTCTTTGTATAGAGCTCCTCATCTAAATAATCAGAGTCATACTCTTCGTAAGACTCGCTTTTTTCCTTAGATGCAGCAGCTTTGGCTGCTTTAGCCTCTTTTTGTGAGTCATTATCTAGCTCTAAAATTAGATTGATGTTACTTGGAGTTACACCGAGTAACAGATGACGGTCACCAACGCGTACTTGCACAATACGCTCTTTTGGACCAAGAGCCATCTGAGTCTCAAGACGAATGGAGCTACCAGATCTTTGAACAAAGCGTGACTTCTTAATTAAGAAAGCTAGGATAAAGATAATGCCTAAAACAGCAATGGTAGAGAGTAACCACTGAATAATACCTGAGGTGGTATTTAAGCCACCTTCAGCTAATGAGCCAGATCTTTTTGGACGGTCTGCAGCAAAAGCATTGAACTTTTCAACAGCAGATGCTTTATCCTGTGCTGATGGTTGTAATTCGTTACCTTGAGCTTCATCTGCAAGAGCTGCAGTGGCATGTTCAGCCATGATGGCATCATCAGCGGCAGCAGTTTCGTTAAACTCAAGGTCAACCACCTGCGGCTTTTGATCATTCTTAGTTTGGTCAACAGCTACTTTAACAGTATTTTGCTCAGCGCTATCAGCTACAGCTTTGTCATTTTCTGATGCTGCTTTTGCATCAGCTATTGCAGTTTCCTCTGCTCTCTTAGCTGCTGCTGTTGCATTCTGTGCAGTTTGTGGTGCAGCTTGCTGTGCTGCCGTTTGCTGTGCTTTGGCTTGCTTTGCTGCAGCATTATCATTAGCTGCAACTTCAGTTGCAGCACTAGTGCCTTGTGCTAAGACTTGCGATGAGCTAAAGAGGGCAAAAGATGAGCAAGTAAGTGCAAAGAAAAAACAAGATGCCTTGGTAACTTGCTTGAAAGAAATGGGTTTTAAGATATACAGATCCTGATTTAAAAAGCCTCTGACGGCAGATGTATACGAATGTGTTGTACGCATGGGCACCACCTTTCAGGATCAAATAGATTAAAAGCAATTGAAGTAAGACAATGCTTAGAGATGTTTAGCATTGCAAGCACTATATACCTAAGGACAATAGCCTTTAAGTACTAGCGGGCACAAAAGTGCAATAGTTGGAGGCCTATCAAGCAAAAAGCCCAATGGCAGTAGATCTGCGCAATGGGCTTTGCACTGAAACAAACCAGCGATTACTGGAGCTTCTTGATACGCTCAACCTGGCTGATAACATCGGTGAGACGGATACCGAACTTATCGTTAACTACCACAACTTCACCGTGGGCAATTAAGGTACCGTTCACGAGAACATCTAAAGGTTCGCCTGCCAGACGCTCAAGCTCAATAACAGAGCCTTGGTTTAACTGTAACAGGTTACGAATGGAAATCTTGGCGTGGCCTACTTCCATAGTAATGGTTACAGGAATATCTAAAATCGCGTCTAACTTCTTTCGCTCTTCACGAGATAGCGGAGCTTTGCTCTTACTAGGATCGTCAAAAGTTTCAAGCTCGGCGGTGTTCATGTCCTCCATACCATCGGTTGATGGTAAGCCGTCGGCCCAATCTGTATTATCCAAATCCGACATCTTATGGATCTCTCCGTTATGAGCAGCGCCAATGCGTGCTGTTAAGTTAGTTTTGCTTGAAAAACGCTTGCTGTTCTTAACAGCACCTAGCGTCGGTTATTTAATCTGTCTAATGCTTAAGTTACGCCACATTTACAGTGCCGTAAAACTATCTAGCTGCCTTAATGATTTACTCTTATATAACTAGGCTGCTAGATAGAAAGCATTAGTCGTCATCAAACTCTTCAAGGTCATCATCATCCTCAATAGAGATACCAGAACCCTTGAGGAATGAAAGATCGCTCTTCATTGATGGTGGACGCTTGAGGATATCAGAAATCTTGATAGCCAGTTTTTCCTTGGTGCGACCAAGTTTTGCGTGGTAGCTAGGTAAGTCTTCGATATAGACGAGCAGATTATCAGGCATATCAACGTTAAGCACGTCGCCTACCTTTAAATCCATTACCTGGCCAAGGCTTAATACGAGATCGAGCATCTTAACGCGCATATCAACTTGCACGTCCATAACTTCTTCTCTTAATGCCTTGTTCCAACGAACGTCAGTATCGCCCTTATCTGACTGCACACCAGCGTCAAGCAGTTCCCGAATTGGCTCGATCATAGAGTATGGGAAGGCGATATGCATATCACCGCCACCACCATCTAAGTCGATGTGGAACTGGTTAACTACGAGCATCTCGGATGGTGACACGATGTTAGCCATTGCAGGGTTAACTTCGGAGTCAAGGTACTCAAACTCCACGTCCATAACTGGAGCCCAAGCTTCCTTATAGTCCTCAAACACCATCTTAAGGAGCTTTTGAATGATACGACGCTCGGTTGGTGTAAATTCACGACCTTCAATCTTGGCACGGAAACGACCTTCACCACCAAAGAAGTTCTCTACAAGAATGAACACTAAACGGGCTTCTAAAGTAACTAAGGCAGTACCTTTTAATGGACGGAAGCGCACCATGTTAAGAGAGGTAGGCACGTACAGAGTCTGTACATACTCACCAAACTTCATCATTTTGACGCCGATCCAAGTTACCTCAGCCGAGTGACGCATCATGTTAAAGAGACTGATACGCATGTGACGAGCAAAACGCTCATCTACCAACTCTAAGGTTGGCATACGACCACGAACAATGCGCTCTTGTGAACCGAAGTCGAACGGTTTGACACCTTGGCCACCTTCGTCAAACTGATCCGGCTCTACATCATCAGCTCCGTGGAGAAGAGCGTCGATCTCATCCTGCGTTAAAAACTCAGTCATACCTAATCAATTCCCCAAAGTTACTGCATTACAAAGTTTGTAAAGAGTACTTGCTCTACTAATGGCTGGTTAACTACACCTGTAAGCTTGGTTCTAATGCCGTCTAAAAGCAGGCGCTTGAAACGCTGTCTGCCAGATGGGCTTGCAAGGCTTTCAAAGTCCTGCTGTGAGCAGATCTCTGAGATGGTGGAGCTAATGAGAGGTAAATGCTGTTGAGCTAAAGCTGCATTTGCACTGCCGTGAACAACGAGAACCGGGTCAACCTGAACCATGTGACCACGCTTGGTCTTGCCTGGGAGGTTGAATGTGAATGCAGTCTCGAAGCGGATGTACTGATCAGAAAAATCAGCAGTAGTGCTAGTGCCAGCTTGGCCTGCAATATCCACAGCACTCTCTTCTTCAGGGGCTGGGAAAGGCCATAAATTCTGCAAGTAAGCATAAGCACCATAGCCGCCGACGCCTAAGATAAATAAGACGACGAAAGCGATCATGAGCATCAGCTTCTTTCTTGATTTACCGCCGCGTGTGCTTAAGTCATCATCTGTATCTGACATGTTCCTCTCTCCGTATGACTGTCTAAAAGCTACGTTGAATAGTCTATTATGGCACACAAGAGGAGGCTAAATCCAAGGGTAAACTGCGCAAACCTATGCAAAAGATAGGTTTTCGTAGCCTCATTACGCTTGATTCGGTATACCCAGGATTAATAATTCCTGATGAATACGCGACTTATTGACTTAAGATGCTGCGTGTCCGTGATGTCAAAAGCGCTGACACATTTTTGAGTGTTGCACTAACTTTGAGAAGGACTTAGGAAGGATCTAAAGTCAGTCTGGTCTTAAGCTGCTCTTATGTAAAATTATTCTTACCAAGCTTACATTGATGACACTAGACTGACTATCGGCTGGGCTAACAAAAACTCCTCACAGTCAAATTTATTGTAAGGAGTGTCTGTTTTCCCACAGTTTATTACTTCTGTGGGTTAGGACGTATGGTTCCTTGACGATACGCGCCCAGCCGGCGCTGTCAAATTATCAGCAATTGAAGCCGGCTCTTAACCTCTTGCAACGACTGTACCACGCTTAGCAAAGCTTGATAATTCGCGGTTTGCAGAGCTTAAATCCATAGAAGAATTGTCATCTACGATGCCTTGAATAGCTGCTTTGTCGTCATCAGACAAAGAACGTGCATTAGCAATTAAAGCATCAACACTTACATCGTCAGTTGCGACATTGACACTATGACGCTGTGAAGATGCAGCCTTAGTTACTGCAGCAGCTGATGGACGATTGTTTGCTACAACATTTGCAACCTCTACCTCGGACTCATCTAAGTCACTTACTGAGGCATCAGTCTTAATGTTCTGCTGAGATAAGATTTCCTTAAGCTTTGGCAGAGCCTTTTCTAAAATTGCACGGGTCTGTGGGTTAGCAGCAGCTAAAGAAACAGACACCGCATCATTAGTATCGCTCAGCTCAATAGAAATCTTCATCTTGCCCATCTCATTAGGGCTTAATTCCATTGAAAGCTGCTTCATATTACGTGCAGCCATCTGCATGACGCGCTCGTGAATCTCAGATGCGTCAGTATCCTCTGATCCAGTAAACGCAAAGCGAGTCATATGAGCAGGAACAGCTTCTTTTGCACCGTCAGTTGCTTGAGCTTGTTGACTTGATGCCATGCCTGCAAATGCAGCGTCTTGCTCTGAGCTATCGCTTGAGCCAAACTCAGTTGATGCACCATCGCTATCTGATAAAGCTGCAACGCCTTCACCATCACCAAACATAGAGGCAAAGAGTGAGCTTTGTGAATAAGTGGTGCTCTGTGCAGTTGAGCTTAAGCCCTTGATGCCAGACTTTAATGAGTTAAGTGCCTGGTTTACAGTCTCGGAACGAGTTGCATCACTCTTAAGAGCCTCATCAGAGAGCAGGCTATTACGGGCCTGAGCCTCAGCCATTAACTTAGCAGCTGCGCTCTTGTCATTTTGTTGTGCAGTAGCTAAACGTAACAGAGCCTCTTGAGCATTGTTAGTCTTGCCTGACTCGTTTGAGGTAGTTACATCCTTAACATTCTTTAATACCTCATCACCGCCGTTTAACACCTTTGAGGCATCTGAAGATGAGTGACGAGCGAGCTCAGATAAGTTAGCTTGAGTACGCTGATTAACAGTTTGAGAGTTCTTAGCTGTGCCAGCGGCATTAGCTGAGTTTTGTGATTGCTGAGCATCTGCAGTGGCTCTTACACCCTTGTTAGCTAATGCAGCGCGTGAACCTTCAGCCTCAGCACCATGGCTTAAGCGAGCCTTGTTAGCATTCTTAATCAGAGTTTGAGAGTCTGACTCTTCACCAACTGCGTTAACACGATTCTGAGCTAAAACATTTTGCGAAGCATTAGGCTTTGCATCTGCCTTAGCTGCAGCAGAAGCGCTTGAAGCGCCGCTTAAAGTCATACCAGCTGCAGCTGCGTCATCAGCAACACCATTTAAGGTGTTTAAGAGATTGTTGCTTGACTGAGCACTTGCAGTTAATGAATTGGTGTTATCACGTGAGGTTGGCAGACCATTGAGAGCCTGAGTATCACGACGCTCTTGGGCCATGGTCTGTGGGTTGGACATTTGCAGGCTTAACTTGCTCACATTGGTCTCACGTGCAAGAACATCTAAGTTCTGACGTAATTCTTGATTGTTGAGCTTGTTGATCTCACGAGCCTTGTTGTCTGCCTCAACGTTCTGAGCATTACGAATTTCAGACTCTTGACGACGGCTGCGATCTTGAAGAGTTTGACTGATCTTTTCGTCAGTCTCTACACCCTCAATATCCATCATCTTCTGAGCAGCCTGAGCTGACTCGGTCATCTCATCGGTGCCATAACCTACTGCAGATGAAGAACTTGCAAATGAAGAACCACTGTTTTGTGATCCCATACCAGCTGACTCATCCTGAGCAGTAGATGTGGTTGTACTTGCAGCGCCCTGAGTACCAGATACAGCGCCACCAACAGAAGCAGAAGCAACTGCACTGCCACCAACAGAAGTAGAGGCAACTGCACTGCCGCCAACAGAAGCAGCAACACTGTTGCTTACAGATGAGCTAGAGGTTGATGCAGAGGCTGAACCACTACGGGAGAATGCTGATGCAAGAATGTCAGAAGGGCGCATAGTTTTGGTTTGTTCTGCCTTCTCTTCGAGCATGTCAGCATTATTCTGAGACTGTTTAGTCTGAGCCTCAGCGGCAATATCCATACGAGTCATGGAGGCAATTTCAGCAGCCTCAGCATTAAGACTCATCATGCGCTCACGGTCATCAGCGAGCTTACGATTGCGGCTCTTCTTCTCCTCTTCCTCGTCATCTAGACGCTTTTGGAAGTCCTTAGAGGCAGCATCCATAGAGTCTTTTTGCGATGCAGAAATATCCTTAACCATGCTGACGTTCTTTTGCTCAGTATTTGAGAGCACACCACCAGACATACGAGTCTTGAGGGTAGAAAGCACATTAGAAAACTTAGCGGCAACGGAATCGTCGCCCTGAGACATAAGGCGATCGTAAGGATTCTCTTTAGAACCTTTCTTAGCTAAATCAGCAGTTGCTTGAGCATTCTGATTGTGTAAATTCTGAGTCTGCATGATAAACCTCAATCAGGCCATCACTGCCACATACAAAAACTTGAGCAGCTATAGCTTTCTGGCCTGTTTTTAACCAAAACTATAGATAGTCTTGTGCAACACTCATGCCATTAAGAATGGCTTATTTAACGCAAAAATTTATAAGGCTAGATACCAAAACATAACGATCTCAAGTAATTCAAATACAAAGCAACAAACCCGATAAATAAGCTATTTATAAAAACATAAGGTATGACTAAGGACGCAGCTCCTGCACACGTGATCTTTTGATCATGCCATCAAGAACACACCATCTTTAAGCCCACTCTACCGCAATAATCCCCATAAAAAACCTATAAACAAGCCATTTTTATTCTTATGTACGTGAGATGGCATAACTTGCCGCTCGTAACTTGAGACGGTCAAAACTTACATCTACCCACAAATAAACGCTAAATTGCGGCCTTACCCATTGAATGCTTGAACTGTGATCTTATGATCCTTTAGCCGCATCAAATGAACTTTGCGATCATGCTACACCCCATACAGCGACGATCCTTACCACTAGATCCACTCGCGCTCTGCTGCAGCCTTTGCACATTATTCGTATGCTTCATTGAAACTAAGTAACATTAGCATCGCCCCATATACCATCAGTTTGTAAACAACAAAGAAACAGTTATCTGGCTCTTATCTGTAGGTTTCAGACCTAGCAGATCTGTGGAGCTACTATGTTGTAGCTTTGCTTATAAAACTACTAAGTTGCCTATGTATTACTATCACATCAAAACATTCTAATGCCGTTGCATTCATGATCTGAGTGAAACATGTAAATGAAGCGCAAATGTAAACTATTAACATCGTATCTATGCATAGATATACAGAGTATCTAGTCTTTGGCTCATTTTTGACAAGTTGCATGTGTATTTTGCATAGTTGCGATGGAATTGCCCCTTTGTACGTGTAACTCAATTTTTAGATACGCTTAAGTCATATCTAGTAAATATACTAAAAGCACAGTCATATCGGAGAAACGCATTGGATTTACGTTTCACGCACTGCACCAAACTGACACATTTACAAAGTTCGACTGTTACTTTGTAACTCTCTTATAAGTCAAATCATAGATACACATATCATTAGCAAAAGATTCGATATTGACTTAAAAGAATTTAATTCTAGTTACAACAGTTTTAGACAATCTAGATACAATATTACCCCCGCACACCTGATAGTTAAAAAAACTATACCAGTGACAAAGTTCATACTTTTTAAAGTTTTTGCCACTTTTTTTGCTGATTTTGGGAAACTTTCAGCCAAAATATGGTCTAACAACGTGAAACCACTTATGTGGCGAAACACTTAAAACTTATTTACGACCATCAAGTCGCCCTATCTCGTCTCTATTCATTCTTTTAAACCCTGTTTAAGGTTTGTTATGAGGCAGGCTCTACAACAAGAGCCAGCATAGGATGCTTTTTGCTTTTAAAAGCCTTAACTTGATGCACCTCGTTTTAGCATTTGAACTCTTGTGGCGAGAGTCTCCTAAACTCAGGTAATGCTAGATGATAGTTGTGAAGAGTTTTGCTTTGCTTTAACACCTGACGTACTTAAGTATCCTTACCAAAGTGCTACTAACAAGTACAATGCTGCTTGAAACATAAGCAGCTGGAGAACCCCTTAATATGATTACTGCTTTTGCTGCTTTATTTGTTCTGTGTGTTGTTGCTTCTTCCCTGTGCTTCGTATTAAAGCCAGACAGTGAGCAAACCAACAACGACGAATAATTTACGCAAAAGGCTTTATGCCCACTTGTTTAAGCTTGTACAAAGCACTATGCTCTGAAACAGGCAAATGATATGAAAGCTAAGCGTCTAAGCTTAGTTGCACACCTCGAGAATGAATCACAACATTCTCAACATATCGCGGTTAAAGCTTCGATTTATCTACCCTTTAGCTACAAGTGCAATGCAGCTAAAACCGGCGCTAGATAGATTGGCTAGATCCTGTATGAGTAGACCAAACAAAACTCCCAACATTTGACTACAAATGGTTATGGGAGTTTGTGTTGAATGTTCTACTACAATCCCCTCTTTTCCCCACACTCCATACCAAGCATCAGTTTATCTACTGTTCTTGAAGCGCACTTTTGCCATTAGTGCAAATTTAGCGACTTTTAACCACTCTATACACAAAGCATTGAACCAAAATCATCTTACTTAACAGAACGAGTCAGGAAAAAAAATTGAAGTCTGATGAGACGCTGCAAAGATGATTGATAACAATTATGCCATCTCGCATTGAAGCTACTAACACCGATGGCTACAGTAGTGCTCAATCTACAACATCTAGCATCCAAGTAAGTGCAGGTCGGAATGATGTGCTTACTAGAGCGGAAGATCATGAGGATAATAGCGAGCACGTAAGAGTTTCAATTTACTCAAGGAACAATGTTCCTAAAGCTATTAAGGCAACACCGATTTTTAAGTTCACTACAGAAATGTTGTTAATGGTGGGTACGATGCTTCAGCCCTTTCTATACAACTCCTATGGACAGACTTATTTGTAGTCCAAGGAGATAGGCTTAACCATGTGGCTA
>Garnier_p2__coassemble_1006_pt1 | contig 44616 bp, 27 predicted proteins | sample Garnier_p2__metabat2_high_PE_037 | metagenome-assembled genome bin Garnier_p2 | reverse complement strand
TAGCCACTGGCTTAATCATTATGGTTGCCGTTCTTTCTTACTTACACTTCCGTAATGCTAAGCTCGAAACTTACGAAGAGCATGCAGCTAAGAATCCAGTTTAGTTGCTAGCATCTTAGATAATCTAAGATAATTACGAAAAAGCCGCTCATTGAGCGGCTTTATCTATTGATGGACACTACATTTGCTGTTTTTTATAAACTCATTACTTTTCACTTTTAGGCCTTTGCTTAAGTTCATCATTCCTATCTTGATCCACTCTTAATTAGTGTCGCTTCTAAGGATCTACTCTTACCTCTTTCTTAGTTGCCTGTATTCGTATTGGATTTTCTCTTGAGCTTGCTGCGGCAGAGTGTTGAAGTGCCACAGATAGACAGTAGCGCAGGTACCGTATGGACTAAAATGCTTTGCATATGGCGCTACAAAGCTCTCTAATTCTTTCTTGCTAGCTTTTGGATTTCGCTCTTTGCCCTCAATTGCGTAGAGTGCTTGTATGACGCCAAGATCGCCGCTAGCAAATACATCCTTGTCATTAAAGATAAACATGTCCATCATCTGCAGCGACCAAGGACCAATTCCCTTGATGCAGATAAGTGCTGCATGTCTGTTATCTGTGCTCATGCCACGCAAGCTATCCTCACTGAGCTCCTTGCTAATAAAGCGCTCACACAGCTCGAGCATGCTTGATAGCTTAGCCTGAGAAAATGGCAGTGCCCTACTTACCATTTGAGTTGGCTTAGAGGCAAGCATCTGGGTGCTCAAGTCATTAGACTGTTCTTTAAGAGCTTTATTCCCTTCGTGATCTTTCTTGTCTTGCTGATCTTCGTGCAACTGTTGCTCAATTGCATGCTTAAGACTCTGCGGCGATGCAATGAGTTCGTCTGGTACTTTTGAGATGATTTTAACTAAGGCTTTATTGGATAGCTGTTGTCCCATGATGGTATAGACAAGACCTTTCCACAGATCGTCATGCAGCTTGATAACCTTGTTTCCTATGTGGCTATACAAAACGTGCATCATGGGATGAAGCTTTGACAGCATCACCATGTCCTGCTCAAGACTAAGAGCATGAGTTCTAAATGTGGCCATGACCTTCTCTATTTCTGATCTTGTTCATTTCGTATAAGCATAGCACTATGCCCTGCTTGCTATGAGTATTTGTAGCTTCTTTCCTTTCACTTGTAGGCATGGCCTGCAATAAAGACTTGTAGCTACCAATATTTCTTACTGAACTTTTGTAGCAATATGGTTGGCTGCTCGTTCGTAAACTATCCTCGTGACTTCTCTTTAGTAAACAATATTTGTGACTGCTTTTTAGTGGTCGCTATACGATTGACGAGTTTTTCGCATTGGCTGCCCTTTTTGGGGGTTCGGTGCTTACTATTTGATGCGTTTAGTTTGAGAAACGTCACAGAAACATCATAAAAATGTTGCGCAATCATTGGGCATGTAGCAGGCCACGTTCTTTTATTGATTATTTATGTATGGATAAAAACTCCAAATATATGGGATTGCTCAATCAAAACCAAACATGCAGGCCAAATTTTTGAGTGAGTTGTGTTTGTCAAAGCAAATTGGCAGTGGTAACATGCTTGAGAGAACAAATGTCTTGCGAATTTTTATCAAGTATGAATACATAAAGCTTTGTGTAATTTACCCATACTATGCTTTACAATTTGCACGACACTCAAGTATACATTTTGCCTATCTAGGCTTATGTTTACTTGTTTCTTAGTTATGTTGATACATTTGCATTAACATAACTTATACACAAAGCAAATAGCCGTTTTGTCAGTTTTGACTTTATACAGCTATCGCATTAGTTGTGATTTTAAATTACCTGACTATAGCTGCTTTGTGCGCATTGATCTGAGTTGTTAGTTGAGCGACTCTCTTCAATGCAAGGCCGTCAACTTGATCGACGATGTTATGCATTGCTAGTCTTGCTTCTCTCTGATGCTTAGCACCTTAAGTCTGCTTGAGATAGCACTGTATAGCATCAACAAGTACTGCTATCCGTTTTAGTATCTTGTTGGCATAACTTTAAATTGTGAATTCATATTTTGTAACACTGTAGCCCTTGCTAAGTTGCGCTTGGATTGGCTGTCAACCTATGTACTAGCCAGGCTGATTTTAGTTAGTCTTGGCAATACGTTGTTGATTTGCTGCCTGTGCTCTCTTTGCAAGCATAGGTCTGTCCTCTTGTTTAGGTCACGACCTATTCACACCTTGTACTTGAGCTTTAGCTAAGATTACATAACTTGTAATACTACTTGCTAGTGCATATGAATGCTTATTTATAGGCATCTAATGTGATAATAAATAAAGCTTAAGGCACGATAGCGTTGCGTCATTGAATTTGCGAGCTTAAAAAGGCAAAACCTATGCTTTTCTTTTTTAATATGAGCACAAGAGCGAAGCTTCTAACTAGCTTCTTAGTTGTTATTCTCATCAACTTAGTTGTTTCTGTAACTACTATCGTCTCTTTAAACAATGTTCAAAAGAACGCAACTACAGTAGAAGATGTACTTAACGGTGCATTTACCCGTATTTACAACATCAAAGATGGCCTCGAGAACCTTGAGCATCTTTTAAGCTCCGACTTATCTGACGCAGCAGCTGGCGAAAGCTTCCCTAACTTACAATCAGAGACTGTGGCAGCAGTAAACGATCTGCGTAAAGCCGCTGATGTTATCAACGTAGATTATTTAGGTACTATTCAGTACAACCAAACTGCTAGTGCTCTGCGTAACAATATCTACACTGCCTTAGGCATCGTCGATAAAGAAGTCATCCCTCGTCTGCGTGGCAACAATATCGACCTGCAAACAGCCTACGAAATCTACATGGCGAAGGCTGAGCCTGTTGTCTTTAAGGGCATTCAGAACGCCTCCGAGATCTTCAAGCTCCAAAATCAGTACTGTATTGAGCTTTTTGCTAAGTCTACTGACAAGGCAACTATCTACATCGACATTGCTATGACCATTTTAGGCGCAATCGTAGCTTTGTCTTTAGCCATGATGATGTCTAACTACATCTCCAAATCACTCGAGAACCAAATTGCACTTTTAGATAACCTCAACAAGGGAGACTTCTCTGTAAGCATTCAAGATGGTTACAAAGATGAGTTTGGCAAGAGTCAGAAGATGCTCAAGGCCATGCGTAATACCTTATCAGACGTCATCTCTATGACTAAGACTGACTCTGAGAAACTACAAAAACAGATGCAGGATCTGCAGCAGATTGCTAAGCGCATGACTGACGTATCTGACAACATCCAAAACCAGTCTGTAACTGTAGCCGCTGCTGCTGACCAAATGGTATCTACCACTACAGATATTGCTCATAACTGTGAAAGCGCAGCTGCAAGCTCCAAAATGTGTCGTGAGATCACCAATGGTGGTGTAGAAAAGGTTAACAGTGCAGTTAGCAACATTCGTCTGCAAAGCGAGCACACCAAGGATAACGCTGCCAAGATTGAGAATCTGGCCCGTCAAACCAACGATATTGGTTCTATCGTTTCCACCATTGACGATATCGCTGCTCAGACTAACTTACTGGCTTTAAACGCAGCTATTGAGGCAGCTCGTGCTGGTGAGGCAGGCCGTGGCTTTGCCGTGGTTGCTGATGAAGTTCGTGCGTTAGCATCTCGCACCTCAAGCTCTACCCAAGAGATTTCTCGCATGGTTAAGAGCATTCAAGAAGAGGCTGCCACTGCTACTAGCTCCATTAATGACTCTGTTGCCAATATGGATATCGTGGCCTCTGATGCAGAGCAGATTATGACCATCTTAAGCGACATTAATGAGCACGTAAGCGCCGTTAACGCTCAGATTACCCAGATTGCAACTGCAGCTGAAGAGCAGACTGCCGCAACTGGTGAAATCTCCGGCCACATGCAGACCATCACTCAGGTTGCCTCCGACATGCGTGAAGATGCTCAGCATCAGTATGGTGTTATGGAAAGCACCACTAAAGACCTCAATGACCTCTTAAAGGAACTCTCATTCTTCAAGACTCACCAAAAGCGTGGCTAGTCTCAATAGCAAAACAGTGCGCAGAAGGCCTGCTAATATGTAGGCCTCCATCAAAATCTAGCGACCAACAGCGCAAATTGCAGTTAAGAAATAAAGCAGTCAGGTGTTTCACTCGACTGCTTTTTTATTCTCAGCGCACACAAAAACGCATCAGCATCAGCGCCTACCTAGCCACACTTTCCTTTCAGCGCCCGCACACAGAAGCAGTTGCAAATATAGTTTGTCGCACATTCCACCATTTTTTATCATGCCGCCTGCAATTTTTCTTTTCAGTAAGATCCTTCGTCTTTCTCGCACTGCACTTGCCTATAGCCACAGTGCATTGACAGCGGGTGAGGCCTTATCTTGATGCTCAGCTTACAGGTAGTAATAGCTGTATTGATTGCATGATGGATAGAGTGCGTGCATGCATGCGTTCGTGATTCTTGAAGGATCTGACTGCGTGAATGCATACATGGATTTTGAATGCAGTGACAGCATGATTGTTAGATTGCTTGCTTGCTCGCTCGCTATTTTGCTTGCTGACCCCTTTCATGTTTGCATGCATGCGGGTTGTCTAGCTTGATAGATAGTTCGGTTAGCGGGATTGGTGGGATAGCTATTGATGAAGGGTTATGATGTGCAAACGGCTGCACTAGGCAGCCGTTGTAGTGATGTTTGAGCTTGTGAGCTCTAAGATTGTGTTGGTTTTGCTCAAATGCAAGTTGATGGCTATGAGTGAACACCGCCAACCTTGAGCCAGTTTTCAAAGCAGTTTTTGTTGTGCCACAGTACATAGCGTGGATCTGGCCAAGCACTGCGATCAGCAGGCAGGATTAACTCCTTACCATCATAGGCCATGTAGTCCTCACCATAGGCAGTACGTACGGTGGAACTAACCTTAGCAACTAACTTTTGCCCCCCGTCAGTATAGATAAAGGTGATATAGCCAGTCTTGAAGAGCTGATAGAGGTCTTGACGCAGTACTACACCATTAGCTGACTTTTGGAATTTAGAGTCATAGAAAGGCTGGATATGTGCAACAGCAAGTACCGGCACAGCACGTACACCGGAGATTGCACAGCGGAAATCGTAGGCATTCAAGACACGAGCTTGGAACTCAGCTACATATGTCTTTGAGTTACGATGTGATGCAGCATAGTACATTCCATGCCAATCAGCGCCATCATTGGAAATGTAGTTGTCGCGTCTTTCAAGCACACGGGACTTAAGGTAACGACCACAAGGCTCGCTTAAAGGCAGTGTGAACTGATGTCTTTCGCTAATGTACTGATCAAGCTCATGAGGCAGCTTAATCACATCGCCTGTATCGAAGATGAAGGTATGAGCAAGCTGTGCCATGGATAAGGAGCTATCCTCATTACCGCCACGCTGCTTAATGTCGTTTACAAAGTCATCAAAGTTATAAGCGCCGTTATGTACGCCGTATAAATCCCAAGCATCACGTACACTTAAGGACTTCCAGCGTAAGAAGTATGCGCCGCCAATTACGTAGTAAAAAGAATCTTCTTGTCTAAAGAGCAAGACCAAGGTGCCTGGGTCAAGGTTAGAGCACTCTTTGTCGAACTCTTTATCGCCTAAAGACCAGAGGCTGGCGTTATTAGATCCACCTAACAGGTATTCTTCAGTAAGGATATGTGCAAGCTTCTCTGAGGCTCTCCACATCATAATTGACTTAGGCTTATCCATCAAAAACTCCTTTAGGCACTGATCCTACCAAGGACAGCAGATCTTAGGCTTAGCCCTAAGCTGTATCCTTAGGCCCTGAACTTCTAGGCATCCCTCTTTGAGGTTGCATCCTCTATTGTAGTGTCAAAACGACCTAAGGTTTTACTTAGCTCAACATTTTTTGTGCCCGCGCACGTTTTACCATCTGTAAAGTGCCTGTAACGGCAACCATCCTAGGTTAATTAACCACTCAGAGAGCATCAAGTGCCACGATCTCAATACAGTACGTAGCGCTACTTTCAACATACCAGCTGTTAATTGCTCAACTGCTATGGTTTATCTATGACGTTCAATATTAAGCGTGGCTGTTGCTTAAGTAACTGGCGCATGTGTAGCTTGCTAGGCCATGGCCATAGCTAGGGTTTTAAAGTCACAAAGATATGGAGGCAGCAGATAAGATTACGTAAAAGCTCTTGAGCGGCTTGAAAGCTTAACTCTTTTGACGAGCCTATATTGGCCAGAGCACTAAAATCTTTTTATGGATTGTATTGGTATTGAGTGCAGTGATGCTTGCAGGTAAGACAGACCAAGGATAAGGCTGCGTAAGCTTTATCCTTGGCGAGGGGCAAGTAGATAAGGCCGAGTTAGCTTTATCCTTGCAAGGGGCAAGTAGATAAGGCCGAGTTAGCTTTATCCTTGGCCATGGTCAAGTAGATAAGGCCAAGTTATCTTTATCCTTGCAAAGGGCAATTTGATAAGGCCGGTCTTGCTTATTTGATGCTCTTAGCGCTTAAGGGTATAGATGTTCTTAAGGCGCTCGAGTGCGGCTTTGAGAGTTTCGTCTTTTTTGGCAAAGTGGAAGCGGATGTAGTTTTGGACATCTTCTTTGAAGAAGGATGAGCCTGGTACTGCGCCTACACCAACTTTCGCAGCTAAGTCCTCACAGAACTCATGATCTGAGCTATAGCCAAAGTCACCAATATCTACTAGTACGTAATAAGCACCCTGAGGGCTATAGTAACTTAGACCAATCTCATCTAGACCTGAGCAGAATAGCGCACGTTTTTGCTCATACTTTTCTTGAAGATCTTCATAATAGCTATCTGGCAAGGTAAGGCCTGCAATTAAAGCCTCTTGCAGTGGAGCTGCAGCGCCTACAGTTAAAAAGTCATGTACTTTACGCACCGCATCGATAATGTGCGCAGGTCCCTGTACATAGCCTAAACGCCAGCCAGTGATGGAATAAGTCTTAGAAAAAGAGTTGCACACTAAAGTACGCTCTTTCATGCCATCCATAGTAGCTAAGTGAATATGCTTATATGGCTTGTAGATGATGTGCTCATAGACCTCATCAGTGATCACAAAGGCATCATAGCGCTTCACTATCTTGCAGATAGTCTCCAGCTCTTCTTTAGTAAAGACCTTACCGCATGGGTTAGATGGATTACATAAGATAAGTGCCTTCGCTCCCTGCTTAAAAGCGTTCTCTAGTTCCTGTTCATCAAAGGTGAAAGCTGGTGGCTTGAGCGGAACATAGATTGGCTGAGCATCGCATAAGATAGAGTCAGCACCGTAGTTCTCATAAAAAGGTGAAAAGATAGCTACCTTATCCCCTGGGTTTACTGTAGCTAAGACACTAGCCATCATGGCCTCAGTCGAGCCACAGGTAATCACCAGCTCGCTATTGGGATCGACCTTTTGTCCTGAGAAGTGCTCAATCTTCTTAGCTAAAGCCTCACGTACATTCTGCGCACCCCAAGTAATGGCGTACTGATGTGGGCCGGTCAAAGCCACCTTACTTAAGCTCTCAGTGAGCTCTTGTGGCGGATCAAAATCAGGAAAACCCTGAGAAAGATTAATCGCATCGTATTTGAGACAAACTCGAGTCATGCGACGAATAACCGAGTCGGTAAATGAAGCGGTACGTAATGAGGTTTGCATCGAATATCTCTTTTTAATCAAAAAGTCCCAAAAGAGCACGCCCTGCAAAGCAAACAAATCGTCTAGCTGTGCAAAGCCATATAAAACAAACTAAGCCTCTCGCTATGCAAAGCCATGTAAAGGCTAAATGTTTTGCAAAGCCATTACCGGCATGCGCTCAGCAATTCAAGTTATGAGCCTGCACCGCGTGGCCAAGTTACGAGCTTGCAACGCGTGGCAATGCCTTGCGCACATCATATAGCGCCCGCACACGAGAGTGCATAGAGCAGCTAAGAGCACATAGCAGCAAACTGTTGATAGCTGCAATCAGCACATACTGCACCATGTTGCGATCTGCACAAGGTGCCTAGAGCAGTTAACAGGTGCAGCGCAAGATCTTATGGCTTGTAATCTTATGGCTTGTTATCTTTCTACCTTGCGATCTCAAGCTTTAATAGACTCTGCACGGTCCCTGTACTCTGTGTATGCCTCGCCTTTATTAGCATGTGAGATCAGGCTATAGAGCTCATAGTGAGGTGGACAAGTGGATGCTCTGCTGCTGATTTTTCCTTTGGGAATAAATTAAGTGACAGTGGCATAAATAAGAGGCCTGATGGTCTAAAGCTATTGCTATGATGGTACTTGAGGCCTCTTATGCTGTATCTATTTATGAGCTATTGAGAATAGCCGCTGCCACGATTGAATAAGTTATCTGGGTCTAAGGCTGACTTAATCGCTCTCATGAGAGCTAGCTCGTCTGCATTAACCTCAGATAAGAAGTAATCACGCTTATGACGGCCTAGACCATGCTCAGCTGCTACCTTGCCACCAAGCTCATAAACTCGATGGTAGAGTGATGACAAGATATTCTTTAAGGTCTCAGGCCATAAAGAGACGGCTAAATCATCCTTGAGAATGCACAGATGTACATTGCCATCACCTGCATGACCAAAGGCAAGGATACGCACACCAGTCTTCGCCGATAGCTCTGATACATAGTCTACAAAGTCGGCAATGGAGCTTAATGGCACAACAGTATCTACCGGCTCCCAAATACCAGAGGCTTGCACGGCCTTGGCTAAGGCTGAGCGTACTGTCCAGACAGTGTTAGCAGTTTGCTCATCATCAAGTGCTAAGAACTCAATGTCATGATGTTCTTTGAGTACTTGAGCGCATCTCAATAAGCGCTCATGTGCCTCCCCTTTTTGACCATCAAAAGTGACGACGAGATATGCAGTGCACTGTGATAACGGGAATGACTTTCCAACAAATTCCTCACCAATAGCAATAACTTTGCGTTCCACAAACTCAATTGCGGTAGGCTCTAGCAGTGCACGCTTAATCTCATTCACTGAGATGATAGCCTCATTAAGCGACTTGAAGCCCACTAATGCATGGCAAGTACTCTCAGGCTTGTCGATTAGGCGTAAATAGCACTTAGTTATAACGCCTAAAGTACCTTCAGAACCAATCAATAAATGCTTAAGGTTTAGTCCAGTACTATCTTTTAGGCACTTAGTGCCTAAGGTTAAGAGCTTGCCTTGAGGGGTCACCACTTCAAGAGCCAATACATAGTCACGAGTAACACCGTACTTAACTGCTCGCATGCCGCCAGCATTAGTAGCGATATTACCGCCAATGGTGGCGTTCTTTTCGGCAGGATCTGGTGGATAGAATAAGCCACGCTCCTCAACATAAGCTTGCAAGTGACTAAGCAGTACGCCAGGCTCAACAACAATAGTTCTATTGTCCTCATCGAGCTCTAAGATGCGATTAAGTCCACTGACATCAATTACAATGCCGCCTTGAGGAATAGTTGAGCCTACTAGGTTAGTACCTGCACCACGCACAGTAACGCATTGCTTGTGCTCATAGGCCCACTCTACTACCTTTTGTACATCCGCTGCTGAGGCTACCTTTACATAGACTGCAGCATTACCAACCATGTGGCCTAAAAAGTCGGTTAACAAATGCTCATTAATGGCTCTACCAACTACTAATTGAGCATCAGCACTAAGCTCATCTTTAAGCTTAGTGAGGCTCTTATCTAAAGCTAAGTTATTGCTTTGCATATTCTTTTAGCTAGAACTAAAAAATCCTAGACACTCCAAAATTAATCGTTTTTACGACCCACAGCCCCACCCTCACATCCACGCTGTAACGAGCTTAATGCCCCGCGATCCCACCGACATCTGATTACGCCTAAGAGCTACAGCCTCTATCAAGCTGCAGTCTCATGCGTGCCCTCAACTGCGCTACCTCGCCTAGCTCTATGGCGCAGCTCTACAGTTACACAGCTCTACAGCTTAGCGCTTACTAAACCAGCTAGATGCAGCGCTTTTAGTAGCAGATGCTGCAACGCACTTGCACGACAGCAAATGCACACCATCGCTGCTCAGTGGCTACTTTAGCTTTAGCTCTTAGCAATTAATTGCTATGAGCTTGCCTTGTAGCTGTTGAGGCTTTAGTAGCCATTATGTGCTTTGCGCTGCCGGCTAGCTGCAGCTGCATGAGCAGCTGTATGTGCAAGGCTTTTGCTGGAGACCCTCTTAAATTATTGAGGAAAACGTCTTTGCAAAAGGCACTGTGGCCTAGTTTGTGGCACGTTTAGCTTAAGGTTTATCGGCTTTTCGGCTTTTATTGGGTAAAAATATCTGATGTGGTAGTGAGGTGCTTGTGGTTGCTATTTGCTAAGATTGTTGGCCCACTTGTCACCAAGGTACTGTACTAACTGTACAAAGAGCACCAAGAAGACAATGACAAAGAGCATCACACCGGTTTCGTAGCGGTAATAGCCATACATAATGGCAATGTTTCCAATACCGCCGCCACCGACCATGCCTGACATGGCAGAAAAACCGATGAGGCTAATGAAAGTCACGGTAAAGCCACGAATTAAGCCAGGTGCCGCTTCAACTAACAAAACATCCTTAATGATGAGAGACTTGCTTGCGCCTGAGGCAATCGCTGCCTCAATCACACCTGCATCAACTTCCTTTAAGGAGCCTTCAACTAAGCGGGCATAAAAAGCAATGGCGCAGATAGATAAAGGCACTGCAGCTGCCACTGGACCAATCTTGGTGCCGATAAGCGCAAAGGTAAATGGCAGTGTGAACACCACTAAGATAATAAAAGGAATGGAGCGCACTACATTTACGATATAGCCAAGTACTGAGTTGAGCTTGCGCGAGTTAATAAAGTCCTTGTGATCGCTAAGGTAGAGTACCAAGCCACAAATAAGACCAAAGATAACACCAAGCACAGTAGAGATGCCGAGCATGATGGTCGACTCCCAGGCAGCCTTAGCAAACTCACGAGAAAGAATTTCTAAAGTAGCGTCTAACATGGTTACTCCTTAGTCTCAACTGACTTAGTGTGAGTGCCATAATCAATATTAGCTACTGAGTCCATGGCTTTAGAGTTTAGATCTACTAACACTTGGCCGTGCTCTTTGATGGTCTTGATAAAGGCACTGTGCCCAATAAAATCTAGCACTTGACCATGGTCTACATTGGCTTTACGCACCGAGATAATGAGGTTGCCTAGCGGCTTATCGGCAATATACTCAATACGACCGCCTAAGATACTAATGTCTGCATCAAAGCGCTTAATGGCCTGAGCAATAACACTGTCGTAAGCTTGCTCTTCTTTGTAAGTAATCTCGTAAAGATTGTCCTCACTTTCAAGAAGCTGACGTGGCAGCAACAAGGCATCATGACGTGCAATCATGGCCTTGCCGTATGCAGAACTTGGCTTAGCAAAGAGATCGTAAGTACTGCCGTTTTCTACCACACGGCCATTTGCCATCAGAGCCACCTTGCTAAACAAGCTTTTGGCAACTTCCATTTGGTGGGTAATGAAAAGTACAGTTAGGTTACGCTCTTGTTTGAGCTTTTTAAGCAGAGCTACGATTTCACCTGTGGTATCAGGATCTAAAGCTGAAGTTGCCTCATCGCAAAGTAAGATCTCAGGATCATTAGCTAAGGCACGTGCAATAGCCACACGTTGCTTTTGACCACCTGATAGTGATGGTGGGTAGACACTCTCTTTGCCTGATAGTCCCACTAAAGCTAAGAGCTTTGGGACTTTTTCTTCAATTTCAGAGCGACTTGCACCACAAGCCTTTAAATTGAAGGCTACATTTTCAAAAACTGAGGCATTTTTGATGAGGTTAAAGTGCTGAAAGATCATACCGATCTTAAGGCGCATAGCACTAAGCTCTTGAGCGCTTAGTTTGTCACTTACCTCTTTACCTGAAACTATGACACGACCTGAGCTTGGCTTTTGCAGCAAGTTCACAGTACGCACTAAAGTTGATTTGCCAGCACCTGATTGGCCTAGCACTCCGTAAAAGTCGCCCTTTTGTACATGCAGCGACACGTTATCAACAGCTACATAATCGCCAAACCTAACAGATACATCCTCAAAGCGAATCATGATGTTCTCCTAAGTGCAGCCATACGCATCAAAAAACAAATGCTCACGACAGCTAAGGACATAGATAGCCCCACTCTGCCTTGATGACTGCACTTCAATTACTTAGACGAGCCTTGCTTTAAGACCACATCAAAGACCTATCCTCTGTCTTTTTCGTTAATGTGGCCTTAAAAGCATCAGTAATATTAGGCTGCTACCTTAACAAAGGTCTCAGCAAACTTAGGAGATAACATCATGGCTGTCTTGTCGCCCTTTGCAGTATCCTCTGCATCATCTGCAGGTGCGCCGTCTGCAGCTGGGGCTGCATCTGAGGTAGCTGTGGCTGCATCTGCGGAAGCAGCGTCAGCGGCGGCATCAGTGGCTGCTACCTCATCCCACCACACAGGACGGGTGAATTGATCAAATTTGCTATCCTTTACAATAGCGTCTTTGAACTTTTGTGAGTGGATGACCTTGTAAAAGAGATCCTTTAAAGCCTTGTTGTCGGCCTTAACGGCTACTACGTTCTTAATTGGCTCTTTGACATCCTCGACGCTCAGAGCCTTAGAAAAATCTAAGTTAGCAGCATAGGCAAAGTTGCCTGGTACAAAGCCTATGGCTACAGAATCTAAAGAACGAGCAATCTGAGCTGCGTCCATTGGGACAAACTCAAGAGAGTATTTGTTCTCAGTGATATCAGCGATGCTAGCCTTGTTGTCATTAACTTGCTTGTTGAGCTTGATAAGACCTGCTTTTTGAGCCACATCTAAAGAGCGGCCAAGATTAACTGGGTCATTAGCAATAGCTACTTTGTCACCGGCCTTAAGCTCATCATATGATTTGATATTAGCTGAGAATACGCCCATGCCTAAGGTTGGGACGTTAATAACTGACTCAAGCTTAACGCCTTGAGTCTCAACAAAATTGTCAAAGTAAGCCTGGTGCTGGAATAAGTTAGCCTGGATATCACCGCTATCTAAAGCTAAATTTGGCTGTACATAGTCACTAAAAGTAATGACCTCAACCTTGTAGCCTTCCTCAGTTAATAGCGGGGCAATCACGCTCTCAACCATATAACCATACGGGCCTGGACAAACGCCTACCTTCATGACCTGCTCACTAGCAGAAGTAGCTTGTGCGGTCTTTTGGTTATCGTCACCGCCGCAGGCAGTTAAGAAGAGTGTGACAGCAAAGAGGCTGCCTACTAAAGCTTTGGTTTTCATTAAAAATCTCCACTACGTGCACATTAACAGTGCTCTTTTCTCGCAATGCGCCGCTGCGCTTTCCTACCTAATTCATCAGAGCAATCAACACTTGGCTACCTTGGATTAAGTAGTATTAACTGAGGGGTACATCAAGCAACATTTAGTTTTGCAGCCTACGTCGCCTAAGCGACTGCAGTGTTATGAATACATTGATTACCGAATGTGTTTTAACTGTAAGCTTTTGAAGATTTTTTGGTCAATGCGCTATAACTACATGCATTTTTTCGGTGCTATAAAAATGCCCTTTGATAAATAAAAGTGCACTGTTTGCTCTCATTTAGCTCAAAATAGCGAAGTAAATCACATCAAAAGCCGTTCAAACGTATGGTTAATGCACCATTATTAAGACTTAACGACTGCTAGTAGGCTATTGCTTATTGGCCGCACTGAAGCTTTGATACAAATGCCTTTGCTAGTCTTGAAAACCAATGCCCTGGTTTTCTTAGCTTGCCTGAATGCCTCTCCTTTCCTGCATGCGACTGGCCTTGCTTAGCTTGGCTGGACAGGCTTGGATGTGGATGCTCAGGACTTAAATGGCTTAGCTTGTCTGGATAGGCTTGGATAAAGATGCGTTGACTTTGCTTTGCTTGGTGAAGAATGAATGCACTGAATTAACTTTTCTTTTAGAAAATGAAGCTCAATGGCCTTGGATATGGATATGGATGGCGGGTTGCTTGTGTTATTGAGGGGTGCTGGACTGATGGTAATTGCAAAATAGCAGGATCTAAAAACGCAAAACCCCCGAAAGCTTTGCCTACGGGGGTTTTGCGGGGAATCTTAGCTGCTAGATAAGTGATGCATGGGCATCTAAAGTTATGATGCCTTTGCAGTACTTATTAAGCACTAAGGTATTAGTAGTTGATAACAGCGCGGCGGTTCTTCTGCCATGAAGCCTCAGCGTGACCTGGGTCTAAAGGCTTCTCCTCACCGTATGAAACGATAGAGAGCTGGTTTACATCAACACCTAAGTTTTGCATGTAGCGGGCTACAGCACGAGCACGACGCTCACCTAAAGCGATGTTGTACTCAGGGGTACCACGCTCGTCGGTGTGACCTTCGATGATGATACGAGAATCTGGGTTATCACGTAAGTACTGAGCATGAGCCTGCATTACAGATACGTACTGATCTTGAATCTGATCAGAGTCGTACTTGAAGTAAACAGTGTTGTTCTCGCGCAGAGCCTGTGGGCCTGAGTAGTTAGGATCGTAAAGACCGCCTTGTGGTGCATTTGGATCGCCAATTACTAAAGCGCCAGATGAATCAACGCCGGTCATAACGTTCTCATCGATACCGCCATAACCTAAGTTATCCTCAACGAATACGTCTCCTGACATGTTATCCATGCCATTGCCATCTTCAATCAACGCACCGTCTTCGGTTGAGGTGGAGCAAGCTGTCAGGCCAAACATCATTACGCCTGCAAACAATGCTAAGTAATGTCTCATCTTCATAATAAAAAATCCTTAATTGCCTGTATGCAATAAGCTAGATATCAGTAAGTGCCTATTTTTCAGGCAATGGGCCCCAAGATGGAGCGCTGATTTCGCCGTTGTTGCTTGAAGGAAGATTTGCCTTGAAACGACCATCGGTAGAAACAAGAGCTAGACCCTTACGGCCTTTGTAAACTGTTGAGTAAATAACCATTGAACCATTAGGAGCAACGGAAGGTGACTCGTCTAAGTTAGAGGTAGTCAGCATGTAGATGGAACCATCCTTATCTACACGAGCTACACGGTAGCCATTTTGTCTAGTGATAACAATCAGAGCATCAGAACCTGGAATTGGACGGCTTGATAAATTCATAGCGCCCTGATAGGTAATACGCTCAGCTTCGTTAGTGCCAATATCCACAGCATAAATCTGTGCACGACCACCACGCTCTGAGGTGAAGTATATACGCTTAGAGTCGGATGACCAAGATGGCTCAGTATCAATAGCACGGTTGTTGGTTACACGATGGTACTTAGAGGTTACCAGATCGTAGTAATAAATTTCTGGCTGGCCGTCCTTAGACAGAGTAAATGCAATCTTGTTGCCATCTGGTGACCAAGCTGGTGAAGAGTTTAAGCCTGGGAATGAAGCAAGCTTAGTACGCTTCTTAGTGAAGATATCCTGAACATAGATAGTTGGTGCTCTACGCTCGAATGATACATACACTAAACGCTTACCATCTGGAGACCAGTTTGGAGTCATTACTGGCTCGGTAGAGCGCAGAATGGCTACTTCATTATATCCGTCATAATCAGAGGTCATGAGCTGATATGGGAAGCGATCGCCAAAGCGGTGCACGATATAAGCAATACGTGTTCTAAAGGCACCTGGCTGACCGGTTAATAACTCATAGGTTCGATCTGAAACTAAGTGAGCAGCCTGACGTAACTGACGGGCGTTAGCAGTAACACCGCGACGCTCGGTTAATGGCTTGCCCTTGTTAGCCCCCTGTACACCGTAGATCTGATAAACCACTTGGAACTTATCAGAATTAGCTACAGGAACAACTTCGCCTGAAACCACTGCTTCAGCACCGGATGAGGCTAAAACGTCGAAGTTTACACCGCCATTTACAATCGCACCTTGCGGCAGCTGATTGTAAGTAACTGCAGCAAACTTGCCCGAACGGGTAAGGTCTGCACTGACGATACCGCTAACATCAACAGGTACTTGACCTGTAGTCTTAAACGGTAACACTACGACACGACGGCCCTCATTGATACCGCCAGTGATCTCTAGTTGTAGTGCTGCCTGTGCGCTTGTCATTAAAACAAGACATGCCAAGGCAGCGCCTATGAATCGAATAAAGCGCATGGATCCCCCACTTTGACAATACAGTAGCGATAGTTTAACAAAGCAAACGGCTTTGGCGTCATATTAAAGTGCAATTTTGTTGGTTGTACACCATCACTTGCCCAAGCTGGTGCAATCACTCTGACAACGTGTAATATCTAGGTAATTTGAGCAAAGCCTTATCTATAAGCCTTTTGTAAGCAATTCGCATCATGTGTGCGCACAAATTAGGAACGATCACACAAGACAAGAGCTTTGTCAGAAAAAACTAAAAACGACCCTCATACAGTATGAAAGACAAAAGCCATTATTAATAAGTGGGAGCTCACCGAATCAGATCGCATGTTATCTAATTATTTCCATTTTCACCAATGATTACATTTAGCTGAGGTTTGAAGCTAAAAAGGTCTTCAGTAATGGTTTTTATCGAAGGATATAACTCTTCGTATAATTGCTCGGCATCTCTTTGTGGGCTAAGAGTGCGAACAAGCTTAATCGTAGACCCTGAAATGAAGTTACATGGAGAAGGCATACCCGGTATAAGTAGCTGAAGTATTAGATTGTAGCCGTTATAGAAAGCTGCAATCTCATTTGCACTCTTGAGGTTAAAGCACCTTGCTATCATGATTACCATATGTACTATATGCACAGGATATACTACGCGACCTGGACTTCTTGCATCCTTAATCCGTGAATTTACTGTTTCTAAAAGAGCATGGATCGAGCTTAGGTCATAAGTTTTCAATCTTTCATAGATTGCCGTCGCCTCTGCAAGCACCAGCTGTGCATCAACTCCGCACTCTTCCTTGCGCCTTCTAGCTCGTTGCAAAAACTCCTCTGATAAGGACGCAAATGCCTCAGTGGATATTGGACATACCTTAGATCGAGCTATACCACCTTCTTTAAGAATTGCCGCAAAACGCAAGACCTTTTCGTTTGCTCGCATGCCTTTACCTCTGCTTTGAATTAATAATTTGATTCATTAAACCTAAGCATAGCCATATGATAAGAAACTACAATAGCTGCAGCTGTTTGATTATTGATTTGCCTACTAAGACCAAATGCTACTGTTGTTTGTTGTTAACCACATACAACAGCGCCACTGCTTTTAAGGGCAATGGCGCGTAAATTAGTCATTAACGTTAGCTTACGTTAGCGGCACTAAATCTTTGGTGTCATGGTGATCACGATGGTGCTGCAGTCCTTACATCCTTGTGGAGGACGAGGCAACATACCAATGAGATTAAGGGTAGAGACGGCACTAGCACATACTGATTTATCACCATCGCATTTTAAGTTGTAGATTTGACCACCATCATCAACTGATACAGTCACCACTACTTTCTTACCATTCATCGATGGATCAATACGCCAGTTCTGCTCGATTAACTGCTGAACCTTAGCACCATAAGTCTGAGATTCATTTGAACCAGTACCAGAGCCTAAACCTACGCCATCATCAGTACCATGAACCTGACCTAAAAGATCACTTTCAAGATCATCGGCCTGCTCTTTTTGCTGTGCCTCAAGACGCTTTTGTTGGTCTTCAAGCATTTGCTTAGCTACTTTTTCAAGCTCAGCCTTCTTTTTGGCCTCTTCTGCTTTCTTTTTAGCTTCTTCGGCTTTCTTCTTCTTTGCCTCTTCCTCAGCCTTCTTCTTAGCTTCAGCCTCGGCCTTCTTCTTTGCCTCTTCCTCAGCTTTCTTCTTAGCTTCAGCCTCAGCCTTCTTCTTGGCCTCTTCGGCTTTCTTTAGCGCAATAGCCTTTTGGCGTTCGGCCTCAGCTTTCTTTTGAGCCTCTACTTGTTTAGCAAGCTCAGCTCTCTTTGCTGCCTCTGCCTTGGCCTTAGCTGCAGCTTCAGCTGCTTGCTTGGCAGTATCTTGAACTTTATTTTGCTGAGGCGGCTTGCCTTGTGGTGATCCTTTAGCTGGAGGCACATTAACCATGGTGGCATGCATGATTTGGCCGGTCTTTTCTTCTGGACGCTTAGGTTTGTCTAAAGACACGTTAATCGCTAAAACAGCTAGCAGAACGCCGTGAATAGCCAAAGCTATAACAAACGCTGGACCAATTCCGAGTTTCACAGACTACTCCACCATTTAACTAAAAACCTAAAGTACCACCAAAGCTTGCAAGCTTGTTTACCAGCTACCTACTAAATGGGTGGGCGTTGAAGCTTTCGTGCTGTACAAAAGCTTGCAAGCTTGTTCACCAGCTACCTAAATGGGTCGGCATTGATGCTTTTGTTGTACAAACGCGCTCTTGCCTATTTACCAACTACAGGAATTGGGTCGGTAACTAAACCTACGCTTTGTACGCCAGCTTGCTTCAAAGCATTCATGAGACGAATGACGCTATCGTAAGCAACCTGGGCATCGCCTTGAACCACTACAGGACGGTTAGGATCTTTGCGCAGTTCTTCGGCAACTACTTTGCCTACAGTATCGAGATCAGGGATCTTAACGCTCTGAGTATCAACACTAACAAAGTACTGACCTGCCTTATCTACAGTCGCAATAATTGGGGTGCGCTGATCTTCATTCATAGCCTCAGCCTCAGCTTGAGGCAGATCAACTGTTACACCCTGCATTACTACTGGTGCGGTGGCGATAAAGATAACGAGCAGTACCAACATAACATCGATGTATGGCACTACATTAATCTCGGCTACAGTGCGGCTCTTACGTCTACGACCACGGTCTGCCATCTACTTAACCTCCAAAAACTCTAGGAGCCATCAGCACCTGATGGGCGATTGCGACGTGGAGTCTGACCACCTGGAGAAATGTAGTGCGGAGCGTCATCAGCCTTCTTTTGCTGCTGACGGTTATCAAAGTTATTGCCGGAGCGATAATTGCTCTCAGGCTTTAAACCCTGATTTGGCTTAACTGCAGTTGCAGGGCCGCCTGGTAACTGTGCATTTACATTGTTATTGCTAGCATTACGTGGAGGCACTACACCGCGATAACCTGCAGCCATATTGCGATCGTTAAGCTGCTGAGGGTTTAAGTTGCGGTTTGCAGCGCTCACACCACCTAAGGTGTTAGCAGCTGCTCTGCGGTTTTGATTTTGTTGAGCTGCACGCTGTGCATTCATATCCTGATTTGCCACAGCAGGACGGGCTTGCTCTTTAATGCTTGGCACCTGAACTGGATTTGGATTGGACTTATGACCAGCTACAGCCTGAGCAATAGATGCAGCCTCATCAGACTGATCAAATGGCTCGTCATACTCTTGTTGGTAGCTATCGCCCTCAGGAGGTCTAGATGGATTAATGGCATTAAGGTTGTTCATTGCACTTAAATCATTGCCATCTGGAGAGGAACCCATGTTTACAGCAACTGGAGTTGGAGCAGTTGGCTGTGCTTGGTTCTGAGCATTGTCCTGATTAAACTGCTGACGATTTAACTGGGTACGAATGGTTACTAAACGACGGTTTAAGATGGTGGAGAACTCATCCATGAAGTTGTAGTAGCGATTCTCTAATGCCTCAACCTTAGTTACGAAACGGTTGTAGAACATAACAGCTGGAATAGCGGCAAACAGACCCATAGCAGTTGCAATCAGCGCCTCAGCAATTGGAGGGGCAACCATGGCTAAAGTAGCGTTCTTAACTGCAGCTAATGCTACGAAGGCATGCATAATACCCCAAACGGTACCAAACAGACCGATATATGGACTGATAGAACCAATGGTAGCTAAGGTTGGCAGATTGGTTTCAAGCAACTCTACTTCACGTGAGCAAGCAACCTTCATCTGACGGTATGTGCCGTCCATAACTACGTCTTGATCAGCTGGTCCTGAGTTAACTAAACGTACGAACTCTTTAAAGCCTGCTGAGTAAATAACTTCTAAGCCCACGAGATCATCAGGACGCTGCATACACTCTTGGTAGAGATTATTAAGGTCAATACCTGACCAAAAGCGATCTTCAAAGGCATCAGCCTTGGCTCTACCCACGCGATACTGATTATTACGCGAAATGATGATGGTCCAGGATGCAATGGAAAGTCCTAATAAGAACAGCATCACACACTGTACCAAGAAGCTGGCATTAAGGACCAGCTCGGTAAAGGAGAGCGCTTCCTGAGGTTGCATAAATCAGTATTCTCCACACTATGAAGCAAATTTGAGTGTATCTACTAGAACCGCCTGCCCCATAGATAATATGGTTCGCAACAGCGTTCTTTTCATTATTCGATGCACAGCATCAAAGCCAAGCCAAAGTCTCTTGCACAAAGCTTTGGTGGCGTACATAAAACTATGCTGTATTTATAAACAGCAACTGCAAGATCATGACAAAAGATCACGCCCTTCAATTGCGCTTAATGAGGTACAGCTAATAAAGCTAACAATTGTACAGTCTTTTTGCTGCTTACTAGCTGATTTTTTTCAGCATATAGACAAAGACAGCACCAAAAGGGTCACTAAGATCAAAGTTAAGCGATACAAAACCAAAGGATGAAGGATCTTAGCTTGACTAAAACGAGTACAAAACTACAAGCCGAGTACAGAACTTCAAGCACTGCAAAATGCCCATCTTATGCTTGTATGATACAAAGATGCTATTAGGCAAAACTTAGCAGCATCCAATCATTAGCAAAACTGCTACTCTCTTAAGGCCGTAGCACTAATTCTTGTAATCACAATGCGCAAGCACAGAGTGTTATCCTGTTAACTGATCCTCATGCTCTAGCAGAGGATCTTGTCATTCACTCTGGCTAGCACAAAGTCTTGTAATTCTTGGGGACTAGCAGAGAGTCTTGTAATCCTCAGGAGCGAGCACCTCTTTAACCTTGTCTGAAAAATCTGCTGGAATTACCTCAGGGCGATTAGTTGCAAAGTTGATATGCGCAATAGTTGAGCGCATGGCAAAGAGCACCTGACCTGCGTCATTTTTGATCTCTTGGTACATCTCTAAATAAGAGCGGCGTAACAGCACTGGCACACAAGTTACGGTGAGCATATCCTCAAGTTTTGCAGAAGAGATGAACTTAGCGGTGATCTTAGAGACCACAAAGCCCTTTTTCTCCTCATTTAAATGTTGTTGCTGATTGTAGCCTACTACCTCACGAACAAAATCAGTCCGTGCTCTTTCACAGAACTTAAGATAGTTTGCGTGGTAAACAATGCCGCCGCAATCAGTATCTTCGTAGTAAACCCTAAACTTACAAGAAAACTCATTAAGGCTCATTGCAAACTCCTGCTATGCCTAAACAACAATATACAAATATCTAATAACTGCCTAAAAACAAAGCAACTCATGAGCTACCATCACAGCAACACCCATCTGAGATTGCACTGACGTTCACGCGCACATGAGGCTCCGGCAAATTCGGCAATATTCTCAGTGGCCTTTTTGCTAAAGCATCAAGACACTGGTGCAAGATCAAATGTCAGCACCATGATACGCCCACAGAGTTCTTAGCGCTCTTATCTTAAGATAACATCGGTAAAGACAAATGGGCTATCGCTCTTTTAGGCTTGTATTTGTAATCACTCAAAAGCTACAAGTTACTAAAATAATTTGGGCTAAAAATGGTGGTAACTGTTAATTGCTCTAAGATCCTATTCTTAGATCTATTAGCTATTTGCTCGTGCGGCAGCTAAACGATCCATAGCATCGAACTTTTCATAGGCCTTGTCTGTGGCCACACGTCCCATACGGCTGCGCTGCACAAAGCCTTGCTGCAGTAAGTATGGCTCGACTACGTTTTCTAAGGTCTCTCTTTCGTAGCCTAAGGTAGCAGCAATGCTTTCGATACCAACTGGTCCGCCATTGAAGTCAAAGATCATAGATCTTAAGTAAGCACGATCAAAATCGTCAAAGCCATCAACGTCGATCTTTAAAGTATCTAAAGCTTGCTTAGCCACTTCTTGAGTGATCGCGCCATTCGACTTTACCTCAGCAAAATCACGCACACGCTTTAATAAGCGGTTGGCAATACGTGGAGTACCACGAGAGCGCTTGGCAATCTCCATGGCGCCTTCCTTATCAATTGGTACATTGAGCTTCTTAGCTGAGGCACTAATAATGATAAAGAGCTCTTCTGGCGAGTAGTACTGCAGCTGCAAAATGATGCCAAAACGAGCACGCAGAGGTGAAGTTAAGGTACCGGCACGAGTGGTTGCACCAATGAGAGTAAAAGGTTGCAGACCGATCTTAACAGAACGAGCTGATGGGCCTTCACCAATGAGCACATCGACTTGATAGTCTTCCATCGCAGGATACATAAACTCTTCAATAACTGGAGAGAGACGATGGATTTCGTCAATAAAGAGCACGTCTCTTTGACCAAGGTTGGTTAAAAGAGCTGCTGCATCGCCCTTCTTTTCTAAGGCAGGGCCTGAGGTGGTGCTTAAAGTAACACCGAGCTCATTGGCAATAATATTAGATAAGGTGGTCTTACCAAGACCTGGTGGGCCGAAGATCAGCACGTGATCTAAAGCCTCGCCTCTTTTTTTGGCTGCTTGTAAATAGATCTCAAGCTGTTGCTTGGCATCTTCTTGGCCGATGTAATCTTTTAAAGTTCTAGGTCGCAGTGCGCGATCTTCAGATGAGTCGAGAAGTTCTTGAACTGTTTCCTCTACAGTCTTTTCAGGACTGACATCGCGCTGAACCTCAGTCTCGAGTGCATCAGCAACAATACCTTTTCCCACATCAACCTCCTAACTGAAGATTACAAGCTAACCTAAAACAAAGCAGCCTAGGCATAAATGGGCTGCTTAAGTGAGCTGTAAATTTTAGCACACGGAGGCTAATGAGGCCTATATCAGGATGTACTTGTGCCAAACTTTTCTTACACAAGCCATATCAGTACATTTTCATAAGCCAATGTAATGAGCAGCACTTATGAAGCTTTCCTTTTAGCCTCAGCTGTTAATTGCTCTTATTATGCCAAAGGCTATGGCGACACGACGGCGCTTGCACCTTGTTTGTGTCAACAAACAAGTTTACTTGCGACTCGTTTGTGTCTACAAACGAGCTTGGTTGTTAATTACTCTTAGCGACGGGATTTGTTGCTCAGGATAGCCAAAGTGGCCTTGAGTACCTGCTCAGTGGTCATGCCATTTTCGTAAACTGACTTAACTGCAGGGATGGCTTGCTTGTCGGTAAAGCCTAAAGCCTTTAAGGCCATGACTGCATCTTCACAAACAAAGGCAGCATTAGTTGAATCATCAGCGCTGCTCTCTTCTTCAGGTAAGAGGCCATTTGAAACAGCTGTGGTTCCTACGGTGGATACGCTAGCTGCTTCCATAATGCGCAGCTTATCGAGGCGATCTTTCATCTCCACAATGATGCGCTCAGCGGTCTTTTTACCCACGCCTGGGGTGGAGATCAGGGCATTGATACGGTTTTGATTGATAACCTCAATAAAGGTCTTTAGATCAAAGCAAGATAATAAGGCCATACCAACCTTTGGGCCTACGCCATTAATCTTGATGAGTTCTCTAAAGAGTAAACGAGCCTCTTTGCTCTTAAAGCCATAGAGTAGCTGAGCATCCTCACGGACTACAAAGTGGGTGTAGACAAAGCACTCTTCACCAACAACAAATTCAGTAAGTAAGTTACCAGGAATCTCCACTTCATAACCAACGCCCTGAACTTCAATCAAGGCCTTAATGCCCTCAAAACCTAACAGCTTTCCGCGTAAAGAACCAATCATGATAAAAAACCTTAAACCTTAGATTACGAATACATCTTGAAGCAAGACGCTAACAAGCGCCCTAAATTGTAGTATTTCACGCTACGAGACTAAGCTGCTACACCCGATAGTTTTGCAACATTGGATTACTCAAGTTAGACCCATTTTTGATATTGGCCTTCATCAGAGTAGATACCTGATGGGTGTAGCCATGACAAATAGCACATGCAAGAGCATCTGCAGCGTCTGCTTGAGGATTGCCTGAGAGCTTAAGCAGTGTTTTAACCATGTACTGAACCTGTGTCTTTTCAGCCTGGCCATAACCTACTAGTGACTGTTTAATCTGAGTTGGAGTGTATTCAAATACTTTAATACCTGCCTTAGCACCAGTTACTAGAGCTACGGCACGCGCCTCAGAGAGCTTAATGGTCGACTGCGGATTCTTTGACACGAAGGTTTGCTCCACAGCCATCTGATCGGGCTTAAATTGATCAATGATCTCGCTAATCGCCTCTAAGATTACTAAGAGGCGTTCATGCAGTGGGTCTTCAGTTGTACCTGTCTTGATGCAGCCTGAGCCTAGATAGGTCAACTTATTGCCTACCATACTCACCACACCGTAGCCGGTTTTAAGCGATCCCGGGTCAATACCTAATATCACTGCCATCTAAGCTAAGTCCTATCTATAAAGCTTCGAATGCGCTCCATGCTAACAAAACTAGTTGCTTTTGCAAGCAAGAGGCTTAAGCAAAACTCTCACAGCACTTGCCAAGTCTCATAGCTCGTTACCTGCAACAACTGTCAATCACAGCGATCATAAGAATAGCGCATGATCTTAGCGCCAACGAAGATCAGCGCAACAAAAAGTTAAAATCGCATATTTATCAGCTTGAAGCGTCCCATGGCTAACTTTTTATTGCCTAGCACACCGCAACAGACTTTTAGCATCTCAGCTAAACATATGAAGCTGCATGTAGCTATATAAAGGTGGCATTAGCCACCACTTGCGGAACATGTATCTCAAGCCATTTACTGTTAATTACTCGCAATACTGCAGGCACTTGCTGTGCAAGTGCCGTTTACTCACGCCGTGCTTGATATGTTCTAAATGCGGCGAAAACGCAAATTGCTCGCATTTGTGCCTGATATGTTCTGAATGCGGCGCAAAGGCTCATTACTCGCGCTTGCGCCGTATTTGCTTTGGGCGCGTAGTGAGGAGCAATTAACAGCTGGCGAGTATATGGTGATGGCGCTGATGTGTGAAATATTTCGGCTGCCATGTGCACGATCTCTGATCGTAATGGCGCAGAACACATCATAATCACTTGCAAAGCGACGGAGGTGCTTTGATCTAAGTTGTCCGATCTGTGGTTACTAGTGCTAGTTGATAATATTTTGTAAAGCTTTATGTGCAAGCCTAGTATATATCTAGAGTCTGTAAGGGTGAGAAAAATGTCAACAGTCTATTGAGCAAAAAAGTTCAAAAAAATTTGAAGCCCATTAAATCGGACTTTCTAAGAATGACCTTGGTTCACTTACGGCGTATTTACGGGCTTTTATAGCTTTTTGTGTTCATATGATTATTCGTTTAGACTTTAGGCATTCTGACAATTTTTGTGTAGAATCAGTGCCCTTTGGGGATGAGCTCATCATCTAAGTCATGATCAGCAGTGCTGAGCAAACGACAGTTGCTAAATTTAGCCATGATGGGAGCTTTTAGCCTCAATAGCATATATAATGCGCACCTCAACTTTAGATCCATGGCGCTAATTTGCCTATGCTCTTTAGTTGACTAAATGTGCTTCCAAGCCGCGATCTTTCATGGCTTTAGAGTGCTAAAAGAGTTGTCTTTTTGCATCTTAGCTATGACTCTTAGTGTTTGTATTTGATGGTTAATTAACCACCAAGCTTGGGCTTATGGATTTTTTGGTTGTCAGCAACGCACTTGAATACTTGCTTTTGCATTCATGTGTAGCTGATAAGTGTTACTTGTTTAGGATGGGGGTCATGCCCATAAGTGTAAGAGCTTACTTAAAGCGCTTGCCACTCATGACAGTCAGGAGATAGCCTTGCAAATCATTAAACGCTCAGGTCAAACCGCAACCTTTGATGGTAACAAAATCGCTTTTGTTATCTCCAAAGCTTTCGGCAATGTCGGTCAGGTTCTTACTGACGAGCAAAAAGAGTCTTTAGTCCGTGTTATTACGGAGAAAGTCCAAAAGGCTACCGAGAAGACTGTAGAGAACATTCAGGACATCGTAGAAGAAACCTTAATGGAACAAGGCTTCTATGCTGTTGCAAAGAGCTTCATCTTATATCGTCAGAAGCGCTCTGAGCTGCGTACTGCTCGTATTGCTTTAGTAACTGCCACTGGCGATCTCACTTTAGACAAGTGCCTTGAGCGTATTCAAAAAGACTTCTTAGAGCCTGAGTACTCCTTAAATGTACTCTCTGCTAAGTTCGTTTCTATATCCAAGCCATCTTCATCAGTTAACGATCAGTTAAACTCCCTTATCAAGGCTGCTTGCGAACTTACCACTCAGACTGCTCCAAAGTTTGAGATGATCGCTGGCCGTCTGCTTGCTCACAAGTTCCACCGTAATCTTGAGATTGAACTATCAAAGCTCAACTTACGTGGCTTTTATGACAAGCTAATCTACTTAACTGAGGCTGGCCTTTACGGTGCTTATATCTTAAAGAGCTACTCACAAGATGAAATTGAGCAGGCTTACTCCTTTATCGTTCCTGATCGTGACAACCTCTTTACCTTTGCAGGCCTTGACCTCTTAGTTAAGCGTTATGTGATTTCTTCACATAAGCACGTACCTTTAGAGACTCCACAGGAGATGTTCTTAGGTATCGCTCTGCACCTTGCCATGAACGAAACTCACAACCGTATGTCTTGGGTACAACGTTTTTACAACATGCTCTCCAAGATGGAAGTGACCATGGCAACCCCAACTCTTGCCAATGCACGTAAGCCATTCCATCAGCTTAGCTCCTGCTTTATCGACACCGTACCTGATAGCTTAGATGGCATCTATCGTTCTATCGATAACTTTGCCCAGGTTTCTAAGTTTGGCGGTGGCATGGGTATGTACTTAGGTAAAGTACGTGCCATGGGCTCTGCTATTCGTAACTTTGAAGGTGCAGCTGGCGGCGTAGTTCGTTGGATTCGTCTTATCAACGACACCGCTGTTGCAGTAGATCAGCTTGGCGTACGTCAGGGTGCTGTTGCTGTTTACCTCGATATGTGGCACCGCGATTTACCTGAGTTCCTGCAGCTTCGTACTAACAACGGCGATGACCGCATGAAGGCTCACGACGTGTTCCCTGCTGTTTGTGTGCCTGATTTCTTCTGGCGACAAGTACAAGAGAACATCGATGGTGACTGGTACTTAATGTGCCCATACGAGATCAAGAAGGTTAAGGGCTATTGCCTCGAGGACTTCTTCGGTCATGAGTGGGAGTCTAAGTACTTAGACTGCGTTCACGATAGCCGTATCGGTAAGCGTCAGATCGCTATTAAGGATATTGTTCGTCTCATCATCAAGTCAGCTGTTGAAACTGGTACTCCATTTATCTTCAACCGTGACATCGTTAATGAGGCTAACCCAAATCACCACGTTGGCTGCATTTACTCATCCAACCTGTGTACTGAGATTGCTCAGAACATGCGTGGAATTGAGTCAATTAGCCGCTCCATTAAGACTGAAGATGGCGAGATTCGCGTAGTTACTGAAACTAAGCCAGGCGACTTTGTTGTATGTAACTTAGCCTCCTTATCCTTAGGCCGCATCCCAGTGCAGGATGGTGAGTACTTAGATAGCTTAGTTGCTACTGCAGTACGTGCTTTAGATAACGTAATCGACCTTAACTTCTACCCAACTCCATACGCTGAGATCACTAATCGCCAGTACCGTTCCATCGGTCTTGGTATGAGCGGTTATCACCACATGCTTGCTAAGCACGGCATCAAGTGGGAAAGCGAGGAGCACTTAAACTTTGCTGATAAGGTCTTTGAGCGTATCAACATGGCCGCTATTCGCGCCTCTTCCGATATCGCTGCCGAGAAGGGTTCTTATAAGTACTTTGAGGGTTCTGATTGGCAAAACGGCCAGTACTTCATCAAGCGTAAGTACAACAGCCCACAGTGGGAAGAATTACGTCGTACCGTACAGCATCAGGGCATGCGTAACGCCTACTTACTGGCTATCGCTCCTACCTCTTCTACCTCCATCATCGCAGGTACTACCGCAGGTATCGATCCAGTAATGAATCGCTACTTCCTTGAGGAGAAGAAAGGCTCCATGCTGCCACGTGTAGCTCCAGAGCTCAGCCAGCAGACTTGGTGGCTGTACAAGAACGCTCACAACATTGACCAGAGCTGGTCTGTACGTGCTGCCGGTATCCGTCAGCGCCACATCGATCAGGCTCAGTCTATGAACCTGTACATCACCAACGATTACACTATGCGTCAGGTATTAAACCTTTACCTGCAGGCCTTTGAATGTGGCGTTAAGACTATCTACTACGTCCGCTCCAAGGCCCTTGAGGTAGAAGAGTGCGAATCCTGCGCCTCATAAGATCGCAACGCTACTAGCTACCTAGTAACGATCCCACAAACGCCGAAACTCCCATGAGTCTCGGCGTTTTGTTTTTTCAAGCACCAATCCAACCCCAGCCCCACTTCAAAGGCTCGGCTAATAGCCCTCGCTTAATGCAGACTCCACGCCCTTGCTCCAAGATAAGCTTATTTTCTACGATCCTTCATCTGGTCTGACTTACCCATGCCATGCTCTGATTCATCGCTCTAAGATCATCTACGCTCTTTGCCTGTGATCTTTAGATATTTGTGCTGTTTTAGAGTTTATGTTTTGACTATTTAAGATCATGACCTTGTGGCGATCTTGCTTAGTGCAAAGCTGCGATCTGTAAGCAAAATACACGCGCTGTACATTGGTATTAATGCCAATTTATGCTTTTGTCCCCATCATAGACTTTTGATATAAATCTTCATTCATAGTGATCTTTTAACTGCAAATGCCGCATTTATAACAAAATCAAATTTTGAAGATCGCATTATCACAACGAAAAGTATGTATACAAGATTTTCAACACTTAATTTAAAAGCTATAATAGCTGTTTGTTTTGAGCCTATAACAGCTAGAAAACGCTTTGTGGTGTTAGCGGTTGAAGCTCGGTTTTTAAAGGCCTAGCTTGCTTAGCAAGCCAGGATTTATTATAAATTTGGATGGACCAATATATGGTCCCAAGGATCAAGGTCCTCAGAATGGAACTCGTTAAGAAGAAGCTGTTTAACCCACAGGGTGACACCAACGTAACTAATTGGAAGATGATCGGTGGCAACACTACCAACCTCAACGACTTTAACAATATGAAGTATCGTTGGGCTTCTGATTGGTATCGTCAGGCCATGAACAACTTCTGGATTCCAGAGGAGATCAACCTCTCTCATGACGTTAAGGACTATCCAAAGCTTGATCCTGCTGAGAAGCAAGCTTATGACAAGATCTTAAGCTTCCTTGTCTTCTTAGACTCTATTCAGACAGCCAACCTGCCTCGTATTGCTGAGTATATTACCGTCTCTGAGGTTAACCTGTGCCTGTCTATTCAGACTTTCCAAGAGTGTATCCACTCCCAAAGCTATAGCTACATGCTCGACTCTATCTGTTCACCAGATGAGCGTAACTCCATCTTGTACCAATGGAAGGACGATGAGCACTTACTTGCCCGTAACACCTTCATTGGTAACCTTTACAACGAGTTCCAAGAGCATCAAGATCCTAAGACCTTACTTAAGGTTTTAATGGCTAACTACATCTTAGAAGGCATTTACTTCTACTCAGGCTTCTCTTTCTTCTACAACTTAAGCCGTAATGGCAAGATGCCTGGCTCTGCTCAAGAGATCCGTTATATTAACCGTGATGAGAACACTCACTTATGGTTATTCCGTAACATCATCAAGGAGCTGCAAAAGGAAAATCCAGAGCTCTTTACCAAAGAGACTGTAGATGAGCTGCGCGAGATGATGCAAGAGGGCGTTCGTCAGGAGATCGAATGGGGTCATTATGTTATCGGCGATAACATCAAGGGCCTTAACAAAGAGATGATCACCGACTACATCTCCTACCTTGGCAACTTACGCTGGATGGGTCTTGGCTTCCCATCTTACGACAGCCGCTATGAGAGCGAGCCAGAGTCCATGTCTTGGGTATCTCAGTACTCTAACGCCAACATGGTTAAGACCGACTTCTTCGAGGCCCGTTCTACTGCCTACGCTAAGAGCACCGCTTTAGTTGACGATCTCTAATACCAAATAGCTGCCGATTGCAGCTAATAAGATCGCCAAAACACAACAGCCCCTGCAGGACATGATCTTGCAGGGGCTGTTGCATTTTCGGCCGGCTAATCTTTCAAATGCCCTACTTTAACTACCCGTGGGCATCAATTACTTAGCGTGAGGTGCTGAGGGCGTCAATTAGTAAGCGTGATAGGCTAATGCTCTCTTACTTGATGTGAAGATCTAATGATCTCCTACTTAGTGTGATGGTGCTAATGAGCTCATTCTTAACGTGAGGAGCCAAAGCCTCGTACTGCCATATACATGCCTTTAACAGCGGCTAAGAAGCCACAACCTAAGGTCATGTACTTAAATGACTGATAGACAAAGATGGCGTGCTGTAAATTGGCCTCAAAGACTTGAGGATCAATGCCTTCTTTGTTGTTATTGATGTACCACAGCTCGCCATAGAATGCCCATGGGATCACGGCTGCAGCACCTAAAAAGACTGAGCTAGGACGACGATGCTCTCTTTGTAAGAGTAAGGCACCGTAAAACAGCCATACAGAGGCAATGGCGAGCAAGCCGTACTCAAGATAGCCATTAGGCGTTAAAGGTGCGGTGATATAGGCTACTGCATACAGAGCAAGCATGTATGATGCATTGAGCATCACTGGGCGATAGTCGTCTAACATGTCTAAATCCTTTTTGTTAGCATTGCTATATATGCAAATGTAGTTATCAGCAAAAAAGCTATGAGCTGTTTATATAATTCCATGCCCGCCTCACACTACTATCTGTGCTTAAGGGCTGGCTATGAGCCTTTGAAAAAGGCCTATAGTATAGCAAGTGCCTGATAGGATTTGTATTTTGCACGCTGATTAATGCACAGCCACTGAGCTTTGCATTGCCGTATTTAGGATGCCTGTGGTTTGAGTGCCAGACGATAACCTACGCCTGATTCAGTGAGCAAGATGGATGGATTTGATGGATCATCTTCGATCTTATTGCGTAAACGACCCATGTAAATACGCAGGTAATGAGGGTGCTCAATATACTCAGATCCCCAAACCTTTTGTACGATGTAGCGCTGCGTTAATACTTTTTCAGGCTCTGAGAGCATGACAAGCAGTAATCTAAGCTCAAGCTTAGTTAAGTGCACTAACTCGCCACCCTTGGTAACTACCTTACGCTCAGTATCAACCTCGACATCCTTGCCAAGCTTAATGATGGACTCATTTTCACGATCGGCAGCATCTTGTTTGCGGCGTAATTGCACACGTACACGCACTAAGAGCTCACTAATACCAAATGGCTTAGTCAGATAGTCATCAGCGCCCATATCTAAAGCTTGTACTTTCTGTTCTTCATTGATACGAGCAGACAGTACGATCACTGGCAGCATAGAGTAAGCGCGGATTTCTTTTAAAATCACCAAACCATCACCATCAGGCAGCGCTAAATCAAGCACCACTAAATCAGGTGATCTAGTTGCAGCTTCTACTAAGCCCTCTTTGAGGGTACCTGCAGTAAAGACGTTATAGCCCTCATCGCTAAGAACCCCTGCTAATGAGGTGGCGATATGTTCCTCATCTTCTACAATCAAGATAGTTGCAGCACTCATAACAATGTCTCCAGAGAGCTATAAGCATGTAAAAAAATCAAATTATGCATATTGTTGCATAAAAGAGCCAATTTCCTAAGCAAAGTAAACTTTTGTTTACTTTCCACACCCCAAGGCACATAAAATCGCCCGCTCCAGCACTGCCTTGCTTTGGCTTGGTTTGGTTTGGTTTGTTTTTTTTGTTTGCTTTGCTTTGCTTTTGTTAGCCCCAGCACTAACTAAGTATAAAGCTAACGCAATGTGCAGCTTTACCTTGGATCTTAGCGGTGAGTGTACTGAAATGGGCTATAGATTGTGGAGCTTTCTTTATGCCTTTTGTGGTGTTTGCACCTTGGACTCGGCTGCTGCCTGGTCTTTTGCATCAAGATCTTGGGCGGTGGTGTCGAGCTCATGGTCTACTGGGAAAAGTTCATCATCAATATCTTCCATTGCGGCGATCTTCTCCATCATAGCCTCTTCATCCTCAAGCTCAGGCATTGGAACAGCTTTCATGACTAAGGTAAAAGCAGCACCGCCAAGCGATGAGTTACCTGCAATAAGCTTAGCATCATGTACCTTAGCAATTGTGTTACAGATAGCTAGACCTAAACCTACGCCGGTGATGTTGCTCTCAGCATGACCTCGTTTGAATGGGTCAAAGAGTAAGGCTCCTTCAATATCTTTTGGCAGACCTGGGCCATTATCCTCAATACTAATCGAGACATGCTCTTCATCTCCCCAGGCATGGAACTGAATAATAGAGCCAGCAGGACAATACTTAGCGGCATTATCTACTAAGTTAGCCACCACACGCTCGAGTAACACTGGATCGCCAAAGAACATTGGGCAATCATCTTCAATAATGGTCTTAACCTCATAGCGCTTTAGGCGGATCTTGTGCATGGCCTTAGCCATACCAATGAGCTCCTCAGGTGGAATCCAGGTACGGTTAAGGGTAACAGCATCATTTTGCAGACGAGCCATTTCAAGCAGGTTACTCATGAGAGTAATCATACGTTGGGCACTATCGATGATCTCAGTGGCACTATTTTCTGCAGCATCGTACTCTTGGTGACGAATCTTGGATAGCATATTCTCGGCATTGTTCATGAGTGACGTAAGTGGCGTACGTAAATCATGAGAAAGCGACTGCAAAAGAGAGTTACGCAGCTTAGTTGCTTCCATGGTCACAATGGTTTGACGAGCTTCTTCAATAGACTGTAGACGGTCGATGGTTTGTGACACTAAAGAGACCATGGTTGAGAGCACACGCTGTATCTCAGGTAGAGAGTCTGCGGACATACTATCTGGATACATTACAGCAACACCATACACACCATCACGCACGTTGAGCGGAATATACAGATACGGGCTATCGGAGAATACCGTTCTACCTAAGCCGCACTCTTCTTTCATCACCAAACAGTATTGCAATGCATCAGGGTCAACATTGGAAAGACGAGGACGTACGCACTCAAGTTTAGCGCTCTTATCCATACATACCCAGAACTCACTATCTACCTTAAACTCGCTTTGCAAAATCGCTGCAGTAGAGTTGAAGACTCGCAGTTCATCAACAGCAAAGGCTGCAGAACGAGCTGCATCGTACAGAATACGAGTATGGCGCTCTTTGGCTTGAGCGGTATTGGTGATCTGTACATTACGACTAATCAAACGTGAGGTCATTACACCCACAGTAGACATGATGATAAGCGTCATGAACATCTGAAAGTCATCAAAATAGAGCACACCCACAGGTGGTCTAAAGAAAACATAAAACGACGCTACAGAAAATACGGATGACACTATGGCCGTAAATACGTTGTACTTAAGCGAGAGCATGAAGGTCATCAATAAAAAGACCATTAAGATACTCGTTTGACGCATCGTAGCTTGGACTGGGAACATAATCAGCGTCAAGACCATGGTAGATAAAAATGCTGTCAGGACGCCATTACCATTTTTAATGCTGGCATCAAAGAAAAGACTGGCGCGCTTTTGTATGCCCACACGTTTGGTACTGCAAGGCAAAAAGAGCATATTCGCCTCAGGTAGCATTCTAGCTAACTTGGCATAGCGCATTCTAAAAAATGGTGTTCTGTGCTCTGGGGATACTACAATAGTAACAATATCGTGCGAGTGAGCGTACTCAACGATAGTATCGTAATAGTTGCCGACTAAAACCTCAGTTGAAGCGCCGAGTGACTGAGCCATTTCTAAAAGCTCATTAATGGTTTTACGCTCTAAATTAGTGAGCTCGCGTCCATGGCCTACCCACACGCAATGCCAATTAGCATCGCGGCTACGTGCAATATCAGAGCAGCGCTTGACCGTCTCTGTGGTTGAAGAGATATTGAGCAAAAGCAAGATATCACTTGGTGAGGAAATGGCCATATTCTCGCGTTTGATGGTCTGATAAGCAAAGCGCTTATGGGCCATCTCACGCAAACGTAATTGACGTAAAGTCAAATCACGTAAGGCGATAAGCGTAGACTTCTTTTTGTAAGTATCAAGGTGTGGAGCCCATTCAGCAGGAAATGAGACCTTGCCCATCTTGATACGCTGCAAGATCTCATCTGCGGAGGTATCAACAAAGCTCACCTCATCAGCCGCATCAAAAATCACGCTTGGTACAGTTGAAGATGACTTACAACCAGTAACGCGAGCAACAATCAAATTAAGCGTATCCAGCTGCTGAATATTGAGCGCTGAGTACACGTCTAAACCTGCATTGAGCAATACCTCAATATCCTGCCAACGATATTTACGTGGCGAACCTAGAGGATTGGTAGTGGCAAAATTATCTACGACCACCAAATCAGGCTTTGCATCGATAATAGCCTCAACTTGCAGTGACCTACGCTCACTTTCATTTTGAACATTAACCTTGATAGGCTCTTCTAATTCTTCTACTTTGACCTTACTTACTGCATCAACAAAGTTATCAGCCCAATCGATGCCACCAACGGTTAGAGCATCATAGCCATCATCTTGACTCTTATCTGACTCTAAATGACGACTTAACTGAGAGTCTAAGTTGCATGAGCTCGGCTTAACATACTTACTTGAAGAGCCCTCACCTTTAAAGAGCTTAGCTATGCTACGAGTATTATCCTTATCAGCCTTCTTTTTATTAGACTGAAAGTATGAGCTAAAGACATCAGCAAAGGCCGTATTACCAGCCTCTTTGAACTTAGTTGCATGAGACTCGTCTTGTTGCTCATTGTCCGCTTCTATATGTTCCTCTTTGCTTTGGCCAAAAACGTCGATACCCCACTTATCTGCAGGCCAGTTTTTGTCATGAGTCTCTTCGTGCGATTCATCATCGCCTTGATCTAAGTTATTGCCATATTCTAAGGTGATGCCATTACAAATAATGGCACCCTCTTGCCTTAAGCATTTAACTAAATCTTCAGTCTCATAATTGCTATGGCTGCCGATACCGGCTACGACTACCTTTTTGCCACTACGTACTTGATTAAGCGCATCCTCAAGCATGGCAAAGGTTTTACCAGCACCTGGCGCTGCGCCTAAGAAGAGACACAACTTGCCACGACGACGTGGCATATCGAGCATCTTATGAGTTTCATCAACAGCTCTTGCTCTATGTATAGCCTCAGACTCTTTAGCTTTAGTGCGCTTATAACTTAAATCATCAGAAGATCCCTTATCTTCATTGACAGTTACACTGCTAGCTTTGATATCTTCTAAAAGCTCTTCTTGCGTGCTACCAATTTGAGCTAATTGATCCTTGATCTCCTCCTTTTCTTTTTCAGGGGTAGAGCGCAAGCTACGCGTATCAGAAACTAATCTAGAAGGGTTTAAAGTGGGATCGACGCTACTTGCGGTCTTGCCATATGTAGAAATCGAGTACAGAAAATGAGGACGCTTTGAGTCTACTTTGGCAAGCTCACTTTTAAGTCTCTCAGCTGATTCCCGTTCCTCTGCTACATTTTGCTCTGACTCTGTAGCTGGGGTTGGTACATAGTATGTTGTGCCATACTCGCATAAGCTTTCGATATCGGCATACTTAGAGTAGTCATCGTCGGCAAAGGTCTTTTCTTGCACTAAGATAGATGGAATCAGACCATCTTCAAACTCTTTATAGGCACTACGCTTCTTTTTACGACGGAATAAGGTTAAGGGATTTTTGCTGCCACGCTGAGCTTTGCTACCACTAGATTTCTTGTCTCCTTGAGCTTGCTTGACACCCTCACCATCATCACTAGAGCTCTTATTTATAGTGGTGCTAGCCTCATGATCCTCAGATACACTAGCGCTTGCTGACACCTCTTTATCATGATCTAAAGAGTCATCTTTATGAGAGCTATCAGACTGTTCTTTGCCAAAGAAGGCACCTCCCGCATTCCACAAATCGGCATAAAACTCATTGTTTTTGCGGCGTTCTTGGACCTTAGAGCTATCTTTATCATGGGTAGCATCTATCTCATCTCTCACGTCATCGCCAGGGTTTAAGCATGAGTGCTCACTAACTGCAGCTTGTTGGAGCTTGCTCTTATTGTGCTCTGCCTTTGTGTCTTCCATAATGAATCCCTTGGCACCTTATTTTTTGATTGTGCTAAGCATGTTGTTATGAAGTGCCATCAGCGCAACATTTAGTTGCAGCAACTAATACATACGTCTTGTGCGGCTATGACTATATTTTATTAGCATGATAGCCTATGGCTAATAGGCATACAATGGCATGAAAAGGCTATAGTGGCTAAAGATGTGACTTTGCAATAGTTGTGAGCAAAAGGCAAAAAGACAAAAAAGAAGACAATTAGGCTAAGACAGTCTAGTACATTCAAAGTTAAGCTAAGCTAAACTAAGAATTAGCAAGCAATTAAGCAATTGCTTGAACTAGAAGAAAGAAACACAAAGAAAAAAGCACGTGAGATGATAGAGTATTCTAGTTACTATAAATAAGCGTGTGAGATGATAGTAGTAACCTAGTAACTAGAATAGAAATAAGCGTGTGAGATGATAGTTGTTCAGAAGGTGCCTCAGGTAGCATACAGACTCGACTCTACGCAACATATCGAGAATGACAGCTCTAGCTGAGGCCATACACGAACTAGATTATTTAGCTGTGAAGCGTTTGGCCATATCGCTAGATTAAATTAACAGGCCTACTCATCATGATTTTTTTATATAAGCATGCAAGGTAGATGAGTACGCTTCAGGCAACTAGTTCAGTTGCATTCAGCTTATGGTTGCATTGTATTAATTTGCCTGTATATGCGGCATTAAGGTTTTTAACTGCGATGTAAATAAGTTGTTAGTTTTTTAATGCCACAAAAATTTAGAACGTTGGTTATGATTACATCAACATTTAATCTTCACTTAACATTAGTGTGATCTTGGTTAAATTTTGCCCTACTCATACTTACCTTTACAGTCATCTAGCTGTTTGTTAGAATAACGCCGCTTTCTAAAGGGACTTTCTGGCCCTGTGTCTATGCTGGATTAGCTCAGTCGGTAGAGCAGTTGATTCGTAATCAAAAGGTCGCAAGTTCGATTCTTGTATCCAGCACCATTCTCTAAAAGCCTTTTATATATCAGCTTTATAAGCAAGTTCTCCTCACTAACACCCATCTCTTTTTCATCTATTTATTTACAAAGCTTTATCTACAAGCAAAAGTGATCTAACTAGCTACAATATTTTCCATCTGATCACTTTTAGCACTCTAAACATAATCTTAAATCACGCAAAAGCCAATACATACGGCATTTTCACACAATCCAAGATACAACATTTAACCTTTGTCATACCTATGATCAACTATGACGAAAAGTTGTATAGTTTTGCTCAAAATAACTGTCAAACCTTACACTTTTTGCAGGATTATCCACAAAATTTTTGTGGCATCCCCAGCTAATCTTGATCACATGCCAAACATACACATTCGATCAAAAGATGATCTATATCGTTGTATCTACATGTAAATAAGCTGTTAGTTTTTTGCATATAGCGTTAATCTCCAACCAAAAAATCTACAAAACCATACTCCATGGGCGTTTATCACAATCTTCCTGCCAAAACTTTCACCATCTTTGTGAATTACAAGCCAAGCATAGATATACAAATACCAGCACTAAACAACATAACTACAGCAAGATTACCAAAGTTAGTAAAGCCGCTCCCCATCGGTATGTACGCCACACAAATAGATGCAACAAAACCATCTAAGCCACGTACAAAACTAGATCACATACAATTTTCAATAATCAAAGCCACCAGTACAGCCCCAATCCTCAGCACAACATAATCACAAAACCGCATAAACATCAGCAATAAATGCAAACTCCTCATAATTATGGCAGCACTAACACATGCTTTTGTATAAGCCCCAAGTAAGCCTTTTTTTTGAACAATAATCACTCTAGTTACAGACTTTTATTAATCCCATTAATAAGCCATCATTGCACTAAACCTCCACAGGTCATCTCGTTAATACCTCTTTTTCATGGCCATTAGCATTTTGTTTACAGGGGCATTCGCCTTTTGTTACGTGGGGCTAGCCTTTATTTACAGGGCTGTTAGCTTTTTGTTTACATGGTACTGCTAGCCTTTATTTACAGGGCCATTAGCTTTTTGTTTACATGGTGCTGCTTGCCTTTGTTTACAGGGCCATTAGCTTTTTGTTTACATGGTGCTGCTTGCCTTTATTTACACGGCCGTTAGCTTTTTGTTTACATGCTGCTTTGCAAGGAGGGCACCTCGTGGTGTTGTTTAGTTGGCTGTGGATGTCATGGCTTTTGTGACTTTAGATTTGGTGTTAAAGACATGCACATACATTAATAAGGAATGCTCTTGTCTTGAGCAGTGATTATTTAGGATTTTGCCGTTATCCTGATATATGTGCGGATGAGAGATGAGTGTGGTCTAAGATGCAAAACGCCAAAGTGATACAGAGCAATTAGCATTATTGCGCAGCGTAAAAAGATGTGGCAAAGTTTATTCAAGTCAAACTTAGCAAAGCTGTATGGCAACTAAAGATTGTGCCTAGCTTTCTTGTGAGACTCATGGCTGCATTGCTAGCTGCAAAGTGTGCTTTTTTTTACCTTTTGGTCGTCTCGCTCTTGGCCTTAGGCTTTTATGGCTTTTGGGCTTGTAGTTGAGTGCGCTTTAGTAGTTGCTAGCTGCAGATTGATTTACTTTCTTTATTTTTGAGGTTGAACATGTCTAATACTGTTGTACGTTCAGACAATGCTCCTAAGGCTATTGGCCCATACTCAAGCGCTATGCAAGTTGGCGCTAACATGCTCTTCGTATCTGGCCAGATTCCTGTAAACCCACAGACTGGTGACATGCCATCTGACATTAAAGAGCAGGCTAAGCAGTCTCTTACTAACTTAAAGGCTTTAGTTGAAGCTGGCGGCTTTACTATGGCTGATGTAGTTAAGACTACTGTTTTCATCACCGACATCAATGATTTTGCTGCCGTAAACGAAGTTTATGCCACCTTCTTTGCTGAGCCTTACCCAACTCGCTCATGCGTAGCTGTAAAAGAGCTGCCAAAGGCTGCTAAAGTCGAGATTGAGTGTATCTGCGCTAAGTAAGAGCACTTTGGGCCTCTCTAAATATTAGAGCCATAGTATGCATCTAAAGTTAAGGCATGCTTATGCCTTACTTTGGTACAAGGCAATCTTTTTTTATTGCCAGTGTGTGATGGGCAATCTTTGTTTTTTATTGCCTGCACAAGTGCGGCGATTTGTGTTTATTGCCCGTGGATGCGATGGACTTACTTGAGAGGCTTTTTTGATAAGTACGCTGCATCTAAAAACTCATTGCTATCGAGCTTGGCTATATAAGTTGATAAGCACGCTGATGGAATTGCTTATTTGGCTTTTTAGATGGCACTACATGGGATTATGATGCATGAAGCGTATAGATAATTACATCCTATATGACAAGCTTATTTGCGGCAGAGCGCTTTGATGGGTATGGCCTTTGCCATGATATCTACTATTGCGTTTGCTGTTAATTGCTCTTTACCATAGCTCTTTGCTTGTTTTGTATAGAATGTAAGTAACCTTAACAGAGGGAACAATCCCGTGTTAGATTTTACAAGCGTTATTAATCGCTGCAACACTGACAGTTGGAAGTGGGATGCACCGATTCACGCGATAGGTCGCAAGGACCTCATTCAAATGGGCTGTGCAGATATGGACTTTGTAGGTCCTCCTGAAATTGCTAAAGCCCTTAGTCAAGCTGCTGAAACAGGCCTTTATGGCTACACCATGCTCAACGACGCTTTTAGAAACGGCGTACAGTCTTGGTATGCACAGCGCCACAATTGCCCTGTAGACAAGCAGAGTATTGTCTATATTCCGCGCATTGTTATGGCCGCCTCATTATTTGTTGAGGCATTCTCGCGCCCTGGCGACAGCATCATCTTAAGTGCACCGTACTACCCACCGCTGCATGATGCTGCAGTCAATAATGGCCGTAACATTATCGAGCCTGCTTTAGTTGAGCGCGATGGCCGCTATGTTATGGACTTTGAGGCCTTAGAAAAGCAAGTTACAAAGAAGACTAAAGCTTTTATCTTTGTCTCACCGCACAATCCAACTGGTCGCGTCTTTACTAGTGAAGAGCTTGAACAAGTTGCATCCTTCTGCGTTGCCCATGATCTCATGCTCATTGTAGACGAGATTCATAGTGACTTTGTAACCCCTGGTCACAAATTTATCTCCTGTGCCTCTCTTAAAGGTGATATTGAGCAAAAGCTCATCGTAATTAACGCGCCATCTAAAACCTTTAATGTGATGGGCTGTCATGCCTCTTACCTTATCATTCCAAATGCCCAAGTAAGAGCACAAATGGTTGCAGAAATCGAGCGTAGCGGCCTTGCTGAGCCAAACTTCTTTGCTAACGCTATGATGAAGTGTGCTTATCAAGAGTGCGGCTATTACGTTGACGAGGTCAACAAGGTCATCGACTCTAACGACGAGTATTTGCGAGAAAAACTTACTGCCCTCTTTCCTAAAGCTAAGATCACCACTCGTGAAGGCACCTTCTTATTATGGGTTGACTTTAATGAGGTCTTTGCCTCTGAGGATGAAATGTACTCATTTTTCCTCAACAAGGCAGGTGTAGTGCTGCTTAAAGGCTCTAACTTCTCCAAGCAGTTTGCGGGATTTGCTCGTATTAACCTTGGTTGCCCTCGCGCCACCCTTGAAGAAGTGGTAGCTCGTATCGCAAAAGCCCTGCAAGACCAAGCTTAGTGCCCAAGCGCACATCGTTAAAGCTATAAAGCGCTAAAGCTCTACAGCAATGAGGCGCTGCGGCGCTATGCTTAATTGCAGCACGTGACATGCGATAAGAACTAGAGTTCAGATGGCAGTGCTATAAGAGCTCGAGCACAACTGACAGTGCTATAAGAACTAGAGCACTGCTAACGATGCTATAAGCACGCAAGCAAAAAAGAGTGCGATACTTCAAAGTATCTTGCCGTAGCGCTAACAACAAGGCCCTTGCAAACCATTTTGTGGGGGCCTTTTGTTTTAGATGACACTGATTGCACCTTCATATGTGCTGTAGCTGCGTGTTCATGAGGCAGCTAGTGCGGTGTTTCAAAAGTTTTAAACCACCCAGCTAAACTAGATGTTGACTGAGCTTGAAATCTTTAAAACCTCTAAGATTCAGTATGTCAAACAATGCAACATCAGACAATTTCAAGGGGTGGTTCAAAACTTTTGAAACACCGCACTAGGCAGGCTCTGAAAGTAGAATATGAGATGGCAGTGGTTAAGCTGAGCGCTTAAGATCATTAAGAACGTGGTGCTCTTTGGGCCTTTGCATTAGGCCTATTTAGCTTAATGCACGGCATAGTGCAATGTCGCTGTGCCTCGAAAAAAAGGCCTCGCAGCTGCAACTACAAGGCCTATTCACCACAGTGCCGGGGTAAACATCGGCACTAAGTATCAAAGGATATGTATGGTAAGCAAGCTATGCTTACTTATAAACATCAAGCAGGAGCCGAAGCTTGGTGCTGCCACTTGATTACTTATCAGAGCCAAACTTAAGGTCAATTGAGCTTGATACTGGCCTTAAGGTGGTTCTGCATTTGTACCTAACTGCTAGAGCTTAGCAGTGCCATAACTTCACAAAGCCTTGCAATGCTCACTGAGAGTATTGTTACGCCTGAGCATGTAAACGTTTACACACTCAAGTAAAACATATTGATGATCTGAGCATTGTTAAGCCTTGAGGCTCTATTTTCCATGTACTGCCTTAATTCCATGGGCTTTGCAAGATAGATCTTAAAGGTACAAGCGTGCTCGACATTCTGCCAAAACTAGCAATAACGCTCTACAAAAGCTTAGCTTGAAAGCTCATGTAAACGTTTACATTCGCATAAATATCAGAAAGCTGAGGCACGATTATATTTTACCATAAATTAGCGATAATGCCCCAACCTACACTATAGCGAGTCGGGGATGAATCGCATACGCTACATCTAAACTAATGATCGTCTGCCTAAGATTATGCATTCCTTAGCAGGTAAATTGCTCTTGCCTTGACCAAAAGCGCGATGGTATAGCCATTTTGATAGCTATCCAGGTTAATACAAAACTGCTAGTGCTGTTGCTTATAAGCCTTGTGTTGTGCCTTATTCTGTTGCTTGGTATCCTTGTGTCGTGGCTTGTGGTGTGGCTTAGATTTTTGCCTTGAAAAGTGGCTTGTATTTCAGGTTTGATACATTAAAAAGGCCCTGAGATGAATGAACATCTGCAGGGCCAAAAGAGCAGCATCAGCTGCGTTGTTGTTTTATGTGTGTGTTGTGTGATCACCGAAAATTCCGATGATACTCATGCAGAGGCTAAGCATGCCGCATAGGATATGGAGCCATTAAGATTGAGCCAATCCTAAAAGTACCTTTTCCTAGCACTTATCTTGAGCATGTTTGCATGCATACTCATGTTTGCATGATTGTTATAGTTGCCAGCCAATTTAGGTAAAACCTTGAAAACAAAAAGAAGGTAAAACCTTAAAAAGCATGCGGCTGTTTTGGTCTAAAAAACGCAAGGATTAAGACTTTTTAGCTTAGAGTGAAGACTGTTTTTCTAAGACTCAAGACTGTTAAGATAAGACTTAAGTGTTTGGTCTAAGGATTAGACTTGGTTCTTAAGCTTAGAAGACTTGATCCTTACGTTTAACTTATGGACCAAAAATCTTAAAACTTAGTGAAGACGGTGCCGTCAAAAGCATGGGTCTCGATGATAGTAGCCTTGCGACCTGCAATCTTTTCGTACTTCTCATCGATAGCAGCCTTGACCTTCTCTACATTCTTAGGATCTACTACTGCTACAACGGAGCCGCCAAAGCCGCCGCCAGTCATACGTACTGCAGCATTCTCACCAATGGCCTCGCGGATAATCTCAACTAAGCCGTCAATCTCAGGGATGGTAATCTCAAAGTCGTCACGCATAGAGCAGTGAGATGCGTACATTAACTCAGAAAGCTTAGCTAAGTTGCCTTGTTCAAAAGCCTTAACTGCCTCAAGCACGCGATCATCTTCAGTGATAACGTGGCGTGCACGACGATAAGTTACGTCGTCCATCTTACCCTTAGCAGCATCTAACATTTCCATGGTGGCATCACGCAGAGCCTTAACGCCTAAAATCTTAGCTGCGTTTTCACACTGCTCACGACGCTCGTTGTACTCACCACCGACTAAGGCGTGCTTAACATTAGAGTTAACGATGAGGATGTCTAACTCCTTTGGTACAGGGATCTGCTTTAACTCTAATGAACGGCAGTCAATTAACAGAGCGTGATCAGCGCTACCGCAAGCAACGATAGTCTGATCCATAATGCCGCACTTACAGCCGTTTAAAGCCTCACAAGCCTGACCAGTAAGAGCAATCTCTTGCAGAGGAATGTTTAAAGAGAAGATAGAGGATAAGAGGTTACCAAAAGTAACTTCTAAAGATGCAGATGAAGATAAACCTGAGCCTAATGGAATATCACCAGTAATAGCTACGTCGATACCTTCAACCTTGTGACCTTTTGATACGATTAAGGAGGTCATGGCACGTAAGTAGTTTGCCCAAGTCTTGCTCTCGTGAGCCTGATACTCACCGCTAATGGTGAACTCATCGATCTCACCATTGATATCAATGGCTAACAGACGAATCTTATCGGTGCCGTTCTTGCGTGCAGTCATAGCAGTACCAAACTTAATGGCACATGGCAGCACGAAGCCGTCATTGTAATCAGTGTGCTCACCGATCAGGTTCACACGGCCTGGAGCATAGCAAAGATACTCAGGCTTGCAGCCAAAATGCTTCTCAAAAGCCTCAGCGCTCTTTACACGTACGTCGCTCATATTCATTCTCCGTAAATATCCAGGCTCTGTCCTTACCTCAGTACCGCAAGGCTTAAAGCTATGTATTGCGGTAACTGATAGTGATCAGCTCTGAGCCATGCCCTGCATCCATATGCAAAGGGCAATACAAGACCTTCTTGCCACAAAGATAGTACTTATCTTCAATGGCAAATGACTCAAGTGCGCACAAGCGCACTAAGCTAAAACCTATAGTCGCTGTACAAGTATTTACTTGCACAAGGAGCATAAGTCTCATGCTAAAAAGGTAGATCTAAGAGCTGTTAAGCGGCGCATAAGTCTACCCTGGGGGTTTTGTAGCTTCGTGGCTACTTCTAGCTGTTCTATACAAGGCACAGCAGGTTAAACCTGCTGTACCTTATCTCAAGGAGAATCTTTTGCTAAAAACTACTTCTTGGTGTAGTGAACTTCGCTTAAGGCACGCAGACGCTCTGCAGCCTGCTCTGGAGTTAAGTCACGCTGCTTTTCTGCTAAGAGCTCAAAACCAGCTACGAACTTCTTAACAGTTGCAGAACGAAGAAGTGGTGGATAGTAGTGAGCGTGAAGCTGCCAACCCTCATGAGGCTCGCCATCAGCTGGTGCATTGTGCCAGCCCATGGAGTATGGGAAGGAG
>Garnier_p2__coassemble_991_pt1 | contig 47142 bp, 18 predicted proteins | sample Garnier_p2__metabat2_high_PE_037 | metagenome-assembled genome bin Garnier_p2 | reverse complement strand
GGCTATCTAGCGGCATGAGGATCAATAGCGCCAAAGACGACGCTGCTGGCCTTCAGATCGCCGATCGTCTGACCAGCCAGATAAACGGTTTAAATCAGGGAAATCGTAACGCTTCTGACGGTATCGCACTTGCTCAGACCATCGAGTCTGGAATGGACGAGATCTCAGGCATGCTCCAGAAGATGCGTACCTTAACTGTGCAAGCAGCTAACGGCACCAATACTACTGAAGACAGAACTGCAATCGGTAAAGAGATGAAGTCTCTTATTGAAGAAGTAGATCGTATTGCTCGTAAAACTACATTCGCAGGTAAAACTGTTCTAAATGGAAAATCAGCTAACTCGATCTTTGGCGAGCCTGCTGGTCAAAACGCTAATGCTAATAAAGCAGGCGATCCTGGAGACTTAGTTCTGCAAGTGGGTTCTAACAAAGGAGATACTATCACTTTTCAAGTGAACTCAGTGATGTTTTCAAAGATTTTCACTGATACTGATATAGCAGGTGATAATAAGTTTATCCATATTAAAGATGGAAATATTGATATTAAATGGGACAAAATCTCTACTACACCTCCAGCACAAGCTAATACTAAGTGGCTAGGTGATGTTATAGCTGGTTTTGATACAGCCATTCAAAATATCGATGCACAAAGAGCGGAGTTAGGTGCTTTGCAGAACCGTCTTGAGAGCTCTATCCGCAACCAGTCTAATGTTGCTGCTAATGAGGCTGATGCTCGCTCACGTATTCGTGATGCTGACTTTGCTGAAGAGTCTGCTAACTTATCTCAGCAGTCCATTATTCAGCAAGCAGCTGCTTCCATGCTGATGCAGGCTAATACCCGTCCACAGCTGGGCTTAAGCCTGCTTGGCTAAAACAGTATTGTTGTTTTCTCATTAAAAAAGGCTCTGGTGCTGTTTAGCGCCAGGGCCTTTTTTATGTCGTTTTGCTAACTTTGTTTTGGCATTAGCGGCATTAGCCGATTGGTGATCGGCTATGTGCTGTTAATTTGTTTTTTTGGTTATGCGTTGTCGACAGAGGTTGGGATTGGTGTGTCAGCAGCGTTAGCTGCAGCAAGTACAGCTTGTGTTGCGGCCTCGTCGGTGGTGTCCATTGCCTCACGACGCTTCTTGAGCTCTTGCATCTCGGCTCGCTGCTCTTTGGAGTAGTATTCTAAGCGGCGGCCATCACGCATGGATACAGGACGTCCTTTACGCATCTCAAGGTAAACTTTGAGCTTGGAGTAGTTTTCCTTACGCATGGCGTCTTTGTAAGCCTGCATACGTACGTCAGCTCGCTCAATACAGGCGTGAAGGGTGTCATTTTCTACTTCACCCATGGTTGAGCAACCGTAGCCTACGAAGGTAGGCATCATGCCGAAGTTCTTGTTGTGCTCATCCATAAATTGCTTGAGCTTCTCGCATAGCTCTTCACACTCGCTAGCATCGCAATTTGGCAGGATAGCTAAGAACTCATCACCAGCAAGACGCATAATGTCACTTGGACGAGTAATGATAGTGTTTAAAGCCTCAGCTACGGTCAGAAGTAAAATATCGCCATCGGCATGACCAAGCACATCGTTGATGATCTTAAGACCAGTAACGTCGCCATAAATAACTGAAATTGGATGCTGTGATTCATCTTGCCAACGAGATAAGTTATGCTGGAAGAATGAGCGATTCTTAAGACCAGTTAAGGTATCGGTATAGAGCATCTGTTTGATATTCTCAAAGTTATCCTGCACAAGGTTAACATCTGAGAAAGTACCAATCATAGAAGTGGCTCTACCATTAGCATCACGATGTACTACTAAACCACGTCCAATAGTCCAAACGTAACTACCTGATTTGTGCTTAAGGCGTAAACAGAACTCAAAGCTATCGCCATAAGATGCTGAGTTGATGATATGGTGCTCAATATCCATGATGTCACGATCATCTGGATGCACGATATCATTCCACTCTACCCAGTTTTGAGGGAACTCGCTCTCTTTGTAGCCTAGTAAGCGGCAGTATGATGATGAGAAACGCAGAATGCCAGTTTTACCATCCCAGCTAAAGAAGTCATCACCTGCGATCTCTCGGGCAATGAAGTCAGAAAATGAGCTACGGGCACAAGCGATATAGCCAGTGGCACGACACACCTTGCCATCATGGAATCGTGAGAGCACAGAGCCGTTGATTACATACTTATTGTGGGCATTAGCGCCTCGAGTAATCATTACATCTTCAAAGACAATACCGCCAGTGTCAGTACTTTCCATGACACGGAAGTAGCGCTCAATGTTCTCCACAGTTAAGCAAGAAAGTACGCGGTTTTCAGGCACCCACTGATTCACTTCAGTAATGCTAAAGATCTCAGCACAGTTGCGGTCTAACATGAAACGTCGCTCTTGGCCATCATAGATCCAAAAGCCAATAGCCTCACCGCCATTATGTAAGTTCGACATATCGCTCATAATAGTGCCCTCAACCTTATTTGTAACGAAACACAAAACTGTCGTTACAAAAGTATCTGTGCTCTGCCTCAGGCTTGCCATCTTAAGTCACTAGTAGTTTTATCTAGTGCTGCGCTAGCTGTTGGTTAGCGTTGCGCTAGTATTATCTAGTGCGGCGCTAGCTTTTGGCTGGTGCTGCGCTAGCTTTTTGGCTAGTGCGGCGCTAGGCTTGGCTAGCGTAAATGGCTTTATGTGTGCACTGAGGTATGGTGCTAGTTGCAGCTAACTATGCTAAACATCGTTGCTATAGTGTTAATGCTCGACAGTTTGCCCCGTAGGATACTGTCTATTGTGTTGCTAAATATAGATTCACACTACGCTGTAGTAGAACAACGTAGTCCTTGCTTAAGCGAGGATAATTAACGAAAGAGTTAGCTGCACGCTCTCGTTAAGCTGCATTAATGGCATTGAGGATGTAGAGATTTAAGGTTAGACCTCGTGACTCTTCATTCATCTAAATGCACACTTGTTTGCATGTGTGAAGTTCAGCCTTCGGTGCAGTTACTGCACTGAATTATTTAATTTTGTCTTTGTAAGCCTCTACTAGCTTACTAGCGTTATCAGAAAGTTCTTGTTGCTCATTAAACTCCGATAAAGCACGGCGATACTCAGCTACATCATCGGTTTCTTCAACATTTTTCTTTAGAGTAGTCAGACTATCTTTTTGAGTGTCGTTATCTTCGGCACGATTTGGATTTGCAAAGGATCGTCTTGAGAAAATTGCACTTTGAGCAGAGCGTGCACTAGCCTTAAGGGCGGAGTTGAGCTCGCGTATGGTGTCTTGCGATGACTGCACTGCAACTTCGTGAGCATCAGAAATACCAATGGTTAAGCTAAACTCTTCCTTTTGATCATCTGTAGCACTGGACTCTTCGTTTTTGCCAAATAAGTCATCTGCTAAAGAATGTCTCTTTGTATCTTCTTTTAATACGGCCCCTTGCGACGCACAACTGGGAAGCTCCTTATGCAGATCATCAATTCTTGCACCGTTTGGAGTTTCAATAGTTGATGAATCGTCTCTATCATCTAAGTATTCAAGACGACGGTTGTCAGTAAGATCAATTGGATGACCTAAAGCATTTTCGATGTATACACGCAGATTAGCGTAAATACGTTCACGATGAATGGTCTTATACTCTTGCAATCTTGCATCGGCTCTAGCCTCGCAACGCATGAAGGTATCGCCATCATCAATCTCGCCTAAAGTTGCCACACCAAAGCCAAAGTAGATTGGCAGTGGGAACTCTAAGTTACGATTACGCTCATCAAGATTGCATGCAAACTTGTTCATACACAGCTTGCACTCAATGTCAGAGCAGTTAGTGAAAATCAACAAGAACTCATCGCCAGATAGACGAATGACTTCATGATCTAAATGCACGTCATCTCTGAGTAAAGTTGCAGAAATCTTTACTAAATCGTCACCTTTGGCGTGACCTAAGTAGTCATTAATTACCTTAAGACCAGAGATGTCGACATAGCATAGAGTCAGAGGCTGACTCTCTTCCATGGTGAAGTATTTATAACGTGTATTCAGGTACAGACGGTTATGTAAACCGGTAAGCGGATCTTGGTAGATAGAACGCTTTAAACGTTCAAAGTTAGAACGCACCACGTCGATATTAGTGGTAGTTCCAATAATACGAGATGCCTTGCCAGAGCGCTTACGCTCTACTACTAAGCCACGGTCAATTACCCACAGATAAAAACCACCTGAGTGCTTAACACGGTAGATGCTCTCGTAGTAATCGCCATTGTTAGCAGTATTGATAACCTCGTTTTGCTTTTTGTAGACCACCAAATCTTCAGGGTGTACGTACTGCTTTATGTACTCTTGTACTGTAGATGGCAAAGGCTCATCAACACCAAGACCCAAGAGCTCTTGATAGCCGTAACCAAAGCTTATAGTGCCTGCATAAGTGTCGATGTCATAAGAGGCGCAATGGTTAACAATGCGGTACAGATACTCCATGAAATTGCTTTGAATTTGGCAGAAGTATCCTGAGAGCATGGTAGCAATACCTGTCTCATCTCGTTGTACGACAGACGCAGTAATATAAAGACGCTCGCCCTGATGCTGACCTTGATTAATGCGCACATGAGCAGTAATGCTATTGCCCTCAATATCATTAAAGAGGGTAGAGAACACCTTCTCACTATCGAGCAAGGTGAGCTGATTGCGCACCACATCAGCAGGAATCCATTCACCAGTATAGGTTAGTCCCATTAAACGACAGCTACCGGCGTCAGCCAAGAACTTATCTGCCACATGGTCAAATAAGAAGAAACAAGGCATGTACAGATTGCGTGAATGGAATGGATTTTGGGTATTAACGCGATTGTATGAAAGACCACCAAGCGTATCTAGGCTTGCATGAGTCATCTGAGGCACAGCGTCATGATCAGCATCAAACTGGGTGCTCTCAAGAGCATTACGCTCTAAACGTGACTGCTTTTCATCCTCAGATTCGCCTTCAGTAATACCGCTCTTACCAGGCTGAATTGGACCATCGAAGACATAAACCTCGGCAGGCAGAGAAGATGACTTAGCCGCATCAACACCACCTTGTGCCCAGTATGCAGGATCCTCGTGATGAACATCGCTTTCGTTTTTATCTTCTTCAAACTTAGAGCGCTGTACATCTTGAGACTTGTCGCCGCTCACAGATGCATTGTCCGGTGTATTTGGGCAAGAAGCGCTATCACGACCTGGATTTAAGGCTTGAATATTATCAATGCACTCTTTAGCACGGCCATCATGGTCACCACCAAAGGCATCGTCATATGCAGATTTTGGAACGCCAACTTCACTATTTGGCTTGCTTCTCGGCTCCTTGCCTACTACTACAGAGCAAGTTGGGGACTGACTTTGGTCACAAGAGGCAAAATAAGCAATTGGCTCATTACCTTCACCATCATTGTCTTGTGAAACTGAGCTTTTCACACTAGCACCAGAAATACCCATAGAGCCATGAGCACCAAAGGCACTTGAGCTAGTATCAATGGCGGCTAAGAGCTTGGAGTTTAAGCCAGACTTTAATGCAGCAGCGGCTAACTCTTTAGCTCGGCTTAAGATATCAGCATTACGACGTTCATCATTGGCCTGATCCTCACCATCTTGCTCCGTGCGTTCTACTTGCTCGTGTCTTAAGATGGCTAATTTTCTTGCTTTGGCAATGATCTCGTTATACTCATCGTCGGTATGATAGGCAAAGGAATCAAAAGCTTTGAGATCGCTTTGAAGTTGCTCAATACGATCGACATCGCTACTTGCCTGCTCGTGAGGATGCAGACGTGACAGGCCGGCAACATTGCGTCGCACATTAAAAACCTGTACCGGCTGAGCCATGTGAGCTGCATGCGCTGCACTACCTAAAGCAGCATCATGAGCTTCTTGCTCGGAGGTCTTGGCTCTATCTGTAGCTTGAACAGGCTCACTTGTCTTGCTCTTCCATGCAGTAGCGTACTGCAAGGCACCTTGAGCCGCAGGTCTTACTCCTACAGGTGGACGCTGAGATTGAGGCATAGCAGACCCCCTGACACCGACTGGTGGCATATGGTTGTGAGTAGCACTATGGTTTTGTGAACTTGTTGCTGCACTATCTACTTGATTCGATAACGAAGCGTCGTTGACGTGTTGATGATTTTCTTTAGATGAATTATCTAAAGAACTTAAAGATTGCCTTGTCTCTTGTGGCTGTGCACCTGCTGCATGTGAGGCTGTGGCTTGTTTAGATGCAACAATCCCACTACCAGATGCTAATGCGCTCTGGCACGACTGTTCTTGAGTGTTCAAGTCGTTATGAGCAGTCATGTCAAATCACCAAATCTGAGCAATCCTTATGTACGTTAATCCCTTGTTTGTGAGGATAGAAACGAGGAGAGCAGCACAAACAAAAGATGCCACTTTTGAGCATCTCAAACATCATTACACGCCTGAATGCATACATTCTTGCTGTGACCTAAAAGCCTTTTACGCAAGTAGCAAAACATCATGAGCACATTCACACTATGCTCATTGCGGCAATGCTTACTAATAAGCTTTACGCGTCTTTTGTAAAAACGCTAGATACCGCATCGATATCTTTACAACTTAAATTATAACAAGTGTTAGAAACACAAAACGGTAGCAACCTCATATTTTCAAACTGAAATTACACATTTTGTCAAAAAAGCTCAGGCCATAATTAACACTTTTGGTAGATGTAGCTCTCCTGTCGCATTTGCATCACCTTCTAAGCCTTCGCTTTTAGACAACCTAATGCTAGTTGTAGAGCATGTTTATGCTTACCTACACAACGCATCAAAAATATTGAATATAAACACCCACAGCACGCTTAACGTATTGCCAATTTGCTTGAGCTTTTTACGATCTTTTAACTCAACTTTTGCTAGCGCATAATGCTTCATTAGTCTGCTTGAGTACTTAATTTTTTTTGCTATCCTTTTTTGCTATGTGCTTTTATTGCACACTTGCCGCACCAATATGGCATTGGGGCTTATAATACGCACGATTTGAACTGCACGAGATTAGAGGCGTTTTTAGGCGGAGACTTACTATGTGTAAGTTGCTTGTCATCGCTTCAATCAGGCACTTGCATTCATTATGGGACGGAACCATGGATTATTTAGATCCAGCAACTCATCGCTTTGAGCAGGTATACCTGCTAGTAGACTGCAATAACTTCTTTTGCAGTTGCGAGAGATTGTTTCGTCCAGATCTTGATGGCAGACCGCTATTAGTTCTCTCTAACAATGACGGCTGCGTGATTGCGCGATCTTATGAGTCAAAAGCCTTAGGCATTCCTATGGGTATTGCCGTGTTTAAGATTCGTCGACTCATCGAGCGCCACAAGATCGTCTGCTTCTCCTCAAACTTTTCCTTGTATTTGGACATCTCTAAACGCGTAATGAGTGTCTTAGAGCATTTGTGCGATCACACTGAGGTGTACTCAGTGGATGAGGCTTTTTTATGCTTTCACAATATCACCGAAAAGGAAGCCATTGAGCAGGCGGTAAAAGTGCGTAATGCTGTCTCATCCATGGTCGGCATTCAAGTGGGTGTTGGTATTGCTCGTACCAAAACTTTAGCCAAACTTGCCAACCACCATGCCAAAAGTAATCGTAACGAAACCTATGGTGTGTACTCGGTGCTGCAAGACTTTGATCGTATGGAGCTTTTACGTAACAACACCATTGATGAGATCTGGGGTGTTGGCCATCGCCTCAATGACAAATTACAAGCTGAAGGAATTAAGACTGCATGGCAATTGTCCATGCAAAACCCGGCAGATATCAAAAAGCGCTATAACATTGTGCTGATGCGTACAGTCAACGAGCTCAACAATATTGCTTGCGTACCTGATGAGGCCAATACCAATGACAGTCTGCAGATCATGTGGTCGCGATCTTTTACTAACCGCTTAACTACACTTGAAGAGCTTGAGCAGGCCTTAACCAATTTTGTGGCTGCAGCAAGTCATAAGCTTCGTGCCCAAAACAAATACGCCCGTCGTATCACTGTATTTATACGCACCTCTTACTTTGGCAATGATCCTAAGTATGGAGCTGACCGCAGTGCTGAGCTTAAGATCCCCACCTCTGATACCCGTGACATTAACTCAGTTGCACAGTACTTGTTAAAGCTTATTTTTGTACCAGGCTACAAGTACAACAAGGCTGGCGTGCTCTTATCTGATCTACGCACTAATCGTAATTTCCAAACCGATCTACTCTCTGAAACTCCTGATATGGACGAAAGACAGAGATCAGATAATCTGATGGAAGCCATTGACCGCATCAATCATGGCGGCCACTCGCGTAACATTTTCTTTGCCTCACAAGGCATTGAGAAAGACAAAACTTTCTCGAATAAAAACTCCCTCTCCCCTTGCTATACCACCGATTGGGACGATGTTCCGGTAATTGAGTAGCCTAGGAAAACAACAGCTACTCAAAAAGCACTACCAACGCCTATTGGCTTTAATTAATTGCACAAAGATGGATGGCGCTAAGCTAAGGCTATTTTTTGAGGCGTAGACTTGCAACTTTAGTGATAAGCGCATAGCTGCTTTGCTTGTAACTGTTAGTCATAACTTACTGACCAAGTAATGTGCGCTAGCTAAAAAGACTGAGAACATTATGTGTTACAGGCCGCTTTTTTGCGGCATAATAAAAAACTGACTGCTCAAAAAGTGCATACTTGCGGGCATTATTTTGCACTTGCACACTATGCAAGACTCATCATGCTAGATGGCCGATAAGATTGACTCATGATCTTTTTATACTTTGGCCCATCACAAGCTTTATTAAGAATATAACTTGGAACTAATATGCTAGCTAAGATCCTGGATTTCATTCCTGCTCTGGCCTTCTTCATAACTTACCGCGTAACTGGCGATCTCATTTTGGCCACTGGCGTAATCATCGCTGGCTGTACGATGTCATTTGTGCTGCAGTATATTCTGTGGAAGAGAAAGTCCCGCATCGGTATATTCATGCTAGCTGCCGTACTGATTTTTGGACTTCCAACTATCTTCTTGCAAGACCCTGCCTACATTAAGCTTAAAGTAACCGTAGTTAACTGGGTATTAGCCTGCACTCTATTTGTCTTCCAATATGTGCTGCACAAAAATCCACTGTCATACCTTTTTGGCCAAGAGATGCCAATTCCTGAGCATATCTTCTCTAAACTGGCCACTGCATTCATGTTCTATTTTATGTTCATGGGTGCATTAAACCTCACTATCGCTTTCTTCTTACCAACTCTCTTTGGTATTGAGGAAAAAGTTGCAGAGTCATATTGGGTTAGCTACAAGACCTTTGGTAGCATCTTAATCAACTGCACCTTCACCGGCATTCTGTTCTTTGTCATGATGCGTCGTTATCCTGAAATGCTCGATGCATTCAAGGAGACCGCAAAGGCCAAGATGTCTTCTGGCCGCACTGAACCAAAGAACAACGCTACCGATTCTGAGTTTGAGTCTGAGCGTAATAGCTAAAGTATTAGCTCCCACTCATCCATTCTTCCTTAAGCCGAGCAGCTATGCTGCTCGCGCTTATCTTACAAGCCCCAAGCTCTGTTAATTGCTCCTAATCCTACCTCTTCCTCGCTCAAAGCTCGTGCTCTTACATTCGCTATCTAGCCTCGCACTTACATTGCATATTGATCTGCGAACCACTTTTTCACATCAATCATCATAGATGACATATCTCTGTGGCTGCTTTCTATAACTCATCTTCAAGTGCGCTGTGACTTAACGAACTCAGTCTTTGTAGGCCATAGCATGATCTTGATTTATGAGCTTGGCTAATGCACTTAATTGATATGAGCTTAGCTTAGCTTAGTTATGCGTTTGGCTCTTGCAATTAGTTGCTCTGAGCTTGGTTTATACGCTTGTTTTCTGAGTGTGCGATGGTTGGATTTTAGATAGATATGAACAGGCTTTGTCGCTTTATATTACACAGAATGTCTCTTAGTCGTTTTAGTATGGCATAATGAATAAATCATAATTTTACAAGGATGCTCCTATGCCAGACATGAACTACGGCAACATCAAGTATGCCATCATCCCCGTCGCTGGATTAGGTACTCGCCTGCTTCCTGCTACTAAGGCTATTCCAAAGGAAATGCTGCCATTAGTAGATCGCCCATTGATTCAATTTGTGGTCAATGAGGCTGTAGCTGCCGGTATCAAGAACATTGTTCTGGTAACACACTCCTCTAAGAATGCTATTGAAAACCACTTCGATACCTCATTTGAGCTTGAGGCTACCTTAGAAAAGCGTGTTAAGCGTCAGCTCTTATCTGAAGTGCAGAACATCATTCCAAAAGATGTCACCATCATGCACGTGCGCCAAGGTGAGGCAAAAGGCTTAGCCCATGCCATCATGTGCGCTCATCCAATTGTGGGCAAAAACCCATTTGCTGTGCTGCTACCTGATGTGATCTTAGATAGCCACTTAAGTGACTTAAGCTCTGAAAACTTAGCAGCTATGGTTAAGCGCTTTGAAGAGAGCGGTATTGCACAAATCATGGTGGAGAAAGTGCCACACGAGGAAGTATCTTCCTACGGTATTATTGATATCGGCGGTGCTGAGCTCAACCCAGGTCAAGACGTGCCGATTAAGAGCATGGTTGAAAAGCCTGCCATTGATGAGGCTCCATCTGATTATGCCTCTGTTGGCCGTTATGTGCTGCCAGCTGAGATCTGGCCTTTATTTAGACGTACTCCATTAGGCGCTGGTGGTGAATTCCAGCTTACCGACACTATCGATCTGTTAATGAATATTGAGACAGTCAATGCCTATGCTGCAGTTGGCAGAAGCCATGATTGCGGTAATAAGACTGGCTATGTTGAAACTTTCATTGAAGTAGCTTTGCGCCATCCAGATATTGGTCCAGCTATTAAGAGCTACATTAAGAAAATTGCAGCAAATCTCTAATAGACAATGCTCTGGCACTTAAACACAGTGTCTTAAGCGGCTCAAAATTTAGTGAGCCTTGAATAATAGGCTCACTATGAATACCTTGCACTTAAAAAAAATTACGCCCTCACACGCTTAAAAGCTTTATAGCTAACATTAAAACAAAGCACAGCAGGCTTTTGAGTCATAGTAGTTGTTTGTTCATGCACCTTGTTTAGTAGTACAAAGTGCACATATGTCATGTGCTATTGATGTATATTTTTTCGCCCATACAGTGTGTGTTAGAACAAGAGGTGCTCTTGCGTCCTTGTTGTTATGGTAAATCACCAATTAGCTTGGGTTTGCATAATTTGGATTGTAGTTTTTTATGACAGCATCCACGAATAAGACAAACTTTGCGCAAAATTTAGATGCGTCAAAAGTATCAGTCTCATCAAAAACTACTGATAAGCCTCGAGTCTTTAGTAACATCACCCGTTTGATTGCACATAAGATTGGATGTGAAAGAACAAGTGATGATAATAGCTCTTGCCTTGATCATTTGGGCTTGGTCATCAATGATACTGCCTCAAGTTATGGCATGTTCATTAACAGCGGCTACAACCAAAATCTGCACGGTACACGAGGCTACGCCAACCAAGGCGATGAAATCTCTTCAGCATCTAAGCTTAAGGGCTATGTTGCTATTTGCATTAATGCACTGCCACAAGAGTTCCACGAGAGCGCTTATGAAAAAACTGTTTTAGATGGCGCTATTAACCTTAAAGACAAGTGCATTGCTCCACTTTTGCACACCTTGCTGCTACCTTTTGATGAGCTTGATGGCATCACCATTTCACCAGAGGCACGTAAGATCATTAATGATCGCAATATCGATGTGCCATTAAAGATTCAGCTCATCGACAAAAAGACACAGCGCCCGCTCAATAATGTCCTGCACAACCTTGCACTTAGCAAGCTTGCTAATGAGCTTGATGATGGCCATGCCCACTCCAACTGCAATACCTCCTCTAACGGCAATACATCGTCTCATGGCACCCCCACTGCAAAAGAAAATACCAATGCCATTGATGAAGGCCGTAGCGACGCATCTAATGAGCACTGTCGTACTGTCGATGATCTTGCTATTAGTAGCATTGATGTATTGGACCTATCTAAGAGTGGTCATCTAGCACTATATTTTGATTACTCTGTCTTTGGTCAAGAGCAACGTATTGGCTATCGACATGCTCGTCGTGGTTCAACTGTAGTTCCTGAGATCGCTGCTTTAGATGAGCATGACACTACCCATCTTTCTTATTTTGATGAGCATGTGCATGACCATCAATCCATCTTTGATGAGCTTTTGCACGTTGAGCATCATGATTTTGCATCTGATGAGATTTACAGCCGCTATATCGACATAGTGCGCTCGCTCATGGCTGATGAAAAGATGCATTTTGCCAATGAGGCACGTCGTAATCAATCTCAGCGTAAACAAGATAAAAACAGCAGCTATACAAGCAAATTACTAAAGCTTTCTCTTGGCAATCATAATCCTAGCAGCATTGATAGCACTTTTAAGTACTTTAGCGAGCTTGGCTACTTCTTAACTGCTATCCCTGAAAAGCTGCGTATTTATGCAGGCAACAGCCTCACTGAGCAACACTTGCATGTCACGGATTTTGGTATTGATTGCAATGATAGATATACCGATCATTTAGTACTGGATAGCTCTATTAGAACACCACTGTATCACTACACAGAGCTGTTTTATCGCAAGGCTATTGTCGAGCAAACTGAGTCACAGCGTATGTGTGACTTTTACTTCCGCCTACACTCGGATATTGGCAATATTTTCAGCCCACAAGAGCATGCGTCAGCATTAGCAGTTAAGCGCCTCTTAAAGCTTCATAGAGATACTGACTATGTTGCTCTAAAATCCGGCGCAATAAAATCACAAAACTTTGCATTAGATGCATACATCTCTGTCTACACTCGAGTAGCCACTCAGATGATGTATGAGTACATCTTCAAGCACATGCACAAGAACACCGCTACACATAGCGATGATGAGACTATCGATTGCTCACTACAAGCAAAGATCGCCATTAGCTCCTCCTCAGCTAATCATGGTAAGAGCTACATTACTCCTTTGTGCGCACCAAGCTTACTTGATGATGAGCAATGCTGCTTAGTACTTGGCAATAGTACTGTACTCGTGCTTGAAAAGATGCAGACTGAGTATGCAAGCTCCTTATGTTTTGATGCACAAAAACGCCGCGCAGGACTAGAGCTTTTATGTAATCTTATTTTTACTGGCTGCAGCTGCGGTCATCTAATATTTTTGCTCTCTGCCCTCTCTGTATCTCATATGCACTCCACTTTAGATACAGGTATTTATAGAGGCGCCTTTGAAGGCAGTCTATTCTTTAAAAAAGAGTACGCCTCACTGTGTCTCTTGCAAGTCCTCTTGCAAAGCGGCTTTAACTTGATGAGAGCCAATCCTTTCCTGGTTAACTTCTTACTTAAGGACGCATATAAGGATCCTCATACTCCTGTAAATCCATTCCATGCCACTACCAAACTTAGATGCATGGAAGCTTTGGTTAAACGTAGCCATGCTCATGATGATGAGGTCATTAAACAGTATGCCTATGAACTCAATGCTCAAGGTCAGGCGTATAAAGACTACTTTTGTACCGACAGAGAAGTGGCCATCGCATGTGAGTACCAGCTTGAGAGTTTAAATGAGGCAGAACTTTTAGAGTTAAAGACTCTTGATGAGAGCGATGATCTCTATGCCATGACTTTTGGCATTGCTGCCACCAAGTTCTTCTCATACCGTAATAAGCCTATCTACGATCTTACTGAGCTTACTGAGAAGAACGAGCTTAAAAGCTATATTCAAACAGAGGTAGTACGTCGTTCTCTTATCGACAAGAGTAACTATGCACGCTACTACATGTCTAAAGAGATGCATCGTCATCAAGCCCTGTATGCGCTGCAAAGGCAAGGCTATGAGTGTGATATTGAAGACGGTGCATTTTTGGACATCAACTCAACTGAATTTGACAGACTTGAGAAACTAAAGTGCCAAGCTCTCACCTGCTCGATTGATCTCATTACACGACTCTTGTCTTTCACTGGCGATATGCGCTTTTTAAGCGGACTTAAAGATCGTCACCGCCTCGTTGTAATTAGAAATTATCTAGCTTTAAAACAAAACACTTATATACACTACGATGTTAACCATGTAAGTGTTTTAAGCTGCTTTGCCGAAGAATTAGAAAGACGTAAGTTTACGGACTCTCTATATAAGTCCTTAGACAAGTACGCCTCAAGCAAAACAAACTCTGACTTTGCTATGCATCCGCTACTTCATCCAGCTATTGAAAGGCTTGATGAGTTTATGATGCTTGCTCTCAAACGAGAAAAGATTCTTACCAAGGGCAATCTAGGAGAGATAATTAAGCAGTCGCTCAAGCTGTACGAGAAAAACCACGCGACCTATCGTAACGTATTAGCGCTCATAGCTAAATTTGTGGTGCTTGATAAACGCTTGATGCGTTACCGCATTATCAAAGAAGGCACCTTAGCGCTATTAATGCCGCATAGCTTCTCGGATTTAAGAGAGCTTTTAGATAGCTCTGTAGGATATTTCAATAGGCCAAAAAGCGACGCAGAACAAAATGATGGCGACACTCAGTATGGTTGCTATCGTGGCGATCTACCGCTCTATCCATATAACGCTAAGGCCCGTGCGTCTTCATTTGCCTACTATGCAGATGAGTTTGAGTATATCTACAAACCTCCGATGCATTGCAAGCTGAGCTTGTCGTATATTAAATCCGTAGACCGTCTACTCTATGTGATTGGCTGCGACTTTATCTACAGACACGGTGTTTTCTCAGAGTCTTTGATCCACTCTGACTTAGCTTTTAAGACCGCCATGCTTTTGTGCAATATCAGCTGGGCAGCACCTCTTGCCTGTATGGCTGGTGAGCTTAACGAACGTCAAAAATCATTGCGCCTTACGCAAAGACGTATCCTCACTGAAGTCTTTGATATCTACAAAGATCGTTTACGCGGCTTAGATATTGCCAACATTATGCTTGCTTGTGACGATCGTGATACCGTCAAGTTACTCAAAGAAGATAATATCCACGAGTACCTTGACTCTCTTTGCTATTACTATGGTGCAAGCAGCCGCAATCAAGGATCATCAGCTCAAGCTCAAAGCGACTTTGCTAACAAGCAATCTCATAAAGCAGAGCTGCACATTGCCTACAAAAAGCCGCCAGAGCTCGTCACTAGCTCAAGTAACGAGCAAGACAACAGTAGCTCAAGCAAAACCACCAGCGCAAAACCTCAAGCTCAAGACACAGCTTCAGGCACAAACACAGCCAAGAGCGCCAAAGCTGCTGCCACAAAATCACAGAGTGAGTTTAGCTATACCACTAAGAACATTGATTCATACTTTAACTATGATGATCCGCTCTCAGGCTCATTTGACTCAAGTTCAAATAGCTTTAGCTCCACTCTATCTTTAGGCCCAACACTGACCTTAGGCACCAACGATCAGCACAAGAGCCAAGAGCAAGAGAAAAAAGCTAAGGACAAAGAGCCATCAAGCCTACTGAGCTCTAATGAAGGCTCCACACTGATCCTAACTCCAGTTAGCAGCCTCGCTCTTGAGCCAGTCTCCACAGAGAGCTCCAATTCAGTTAAGCCTCTAACAGAGCGTTTTAAAAATCACAATCCGTTTAAGGATCTTCCTGACGATGATGAGGAAGATAACAGCGATCTTGTTGATACCGCAGAACAAAACACCTCTGAGCCATCATCTACCAAAGCAAGTGATTCCGCTAAATCAGATTCATTAGATGCACATACATCTATCGAAACTGAAGTAACAACCAATGCCGATTACAAAGTCGAAGTAGAACAAGACACTGCCACCGACGATATCGCTACTGATGCTGATACTGCTAATGACGCTGCAGATGTAGATGCTACTGAAGTTGAAACTGAAGAAGCCTCTGATGCGACTGAACTCGACGCTGCAGATGAAGCTGAAGTAGATGCCTCTGATGAGACTGAACTCGATTCTACAGCCGAAGCTGAAGTAGATGCCGCTGATGGGACTGAACTTGATGCTGCAGATGAAGCTGAAGAAGATGCCTCTGATGAGACTGAACTTGATGCTGCAGTTGACGCTGAAGCAGATGCCTCTGATGAGACTGACCTTGATGCAGCCGTTGAAGCTGAAGTAGAGTTTGCAAATGAGAATGAAGACGCGGCCGAAGCTGAACAGGTTGCATCTAATGACGATATCACTACCGATGCCAAGTTAAACGCAGCTGAGGATGAGGACTTTATTGATGCTGATTTAGATGAGGCAAAAGTAGATATTGCTGATAATGTATCTGATGAGTCTGAACTTGATACAGCCGATGAAGATCTAGCTAATAACGATGACGCTGTCGAAGCTGAACCAGATAGTACTGTTGAGGTTAATTGTGCAGATGACAATGCCTCCATTGAGGATGACTTCACTGTAGCTCATGTTGAGGCTGAGGCTGACGATACTGTTGATGACGTCTCTAGTGTCGAGACTAGATTAGATGAATTTGAGGACGATGCTGTTATTGAAGCTGAGGCTCCTTTCATTGAGGACTTAGATGACTCTCAAAGCTTTGCTGATGAGGATCATGAGCTATTTAATGATGCGGATGAGGAAGCTGATGAGAGCTTAGATCTCAGTGCTAGCGATGAGGAGTTTGATGATTCTGAGGATGAACTTGATGATGTAGATGCTGAAGATGAGCTTGAGGATGAGAAAGACTTTGCTACTTTAGCTGAGCAATACTTAATCAAGTTTAGTAAGCAGCGCTATAAGAAGGCCATTATCTTAACTGTCTTAGGCTTTGATGCCTTCTTTAAGTTCTATAAGTACAGAAGACGTTTTGCAACTGAAGAAGACTCTATTAAGCTTTGCGCTACAGCATGCTCGCATTTGATCAATAACGAGCTTGAGTATTTACATGAGCTGTTAACCGTGCAGCTTAACGAAACTCCTGATCTTGGCTTGGACGTAACTTTCTTCAAATCAAATGATGATGAATCATATGAAGAGAGTAATGATGCAGCTGCTGATGCCGATGCTGACTTAGCTAAACTTTCAGCTAAGCTTGATGAGGAGCCTAAAAAAGCTTCAAAGAATAAGAAAGCTAAAAATCCTGCTGAAAGAGGTCATAGAGACATCATGTTCTATGACTACGACAACAATGACTTTGCTCTGCTACAAAGAGACTTTAAGTTCTTCTTTGATGTCTTAGTTGAACAGACCTCTAAGTATCTGAGCAAAAAAGACCTCATTAGCTACTACTCGCTTACTCAGCAAGATAATAAGCTCAAGCAATACCTTACGGATCAATCTGACTTACAAGAGATTTTTAATAGCTTAATGCCTAGTCAGATTACTTATATCCTAAAGACAGTAGCTAACAGCTAATTGCGCGTTGCTAGCTTGTGTCGCTAGAGTTTCAAGCTCTGACTTATACTTGCTAGCTTATCGATCACAAGCTTGGTATTGCGCTGATAATTGATCACAAGATCGAGGCTTGTGATCAAGTGTCACGATGCATAAGGTTGGCAGCTAATAGGCTTTACAGCCTTGCGCAACTGATCTTCTTTGCTTTGGCTTGCTATGCTGAGCGGATCTTTTTCGCTTTTTGCTTGCTATGCTGAGCGGTTCTTTTTCGCTTTGGCTTGCTATGCTTAGCTGATTTTCTTCGCTTTGTGCTTGGTCTACTTAGCTGATGGCACTCTGTTTAGGTCATGGACGCTGGTCTAAATGGCTTAGATATCATCAGAACTGTTAATTTTCCCCAAAGCCATGCATACGCCTTATGTTCAGGTTATGATCTAAGGATAATCATCGTAATCTAAGGAAAGCTATGGCATCAGAGTCATCTCTCATTCTTGCAACCTTAGCGGTTAAAGATAATGAGGTAGTTAAGCAAGTATTGATCTCTTGTGATCCAAAGTCACAGGAGCTCATTGCTGCTAACTTTGACTCTATGGTCGCAAGCGTCATTAGCGCTAATCCTCAGACTACCTGCCCTGATCAGCTAAAAAACATCTCTGCTGAGCGACTCTTATTCTTATTTACTTGTGCAAGCAAACTCTTTTTTACTGGATGTAGAGAGCAAAAGTTTACAGCTACCCGCTTTAAAAATTATGGCCGCTTTGTAAGATCCATTACTACCTTTTGCCTTGCTAAGAGTGAGCTTTTAGATGAGGTACTAGACCTCATTGCCGGTAAAACCATTAGCTCCCAAGATGCAATTAACTTCTTAAGCTGCTTACATCATGCTTCACTAACCTCACAGAGCTCTGACTATAATGAGGAAAATACTGAGGCAACTAAGCTGCATGCAAAGTTGCTTGCCAAACTTAGCCCACAGCAACATGACAAGCTCAAGCACATACAGCATGATCTGCTTTTAGATAAAGAGCTAGATATTGAGCACTTGAGTGCTGCTCAACTAGAGTCCTTACTATCAGGCCTAAGCACTACAGAGCAAATTGAGTACTCACTTAAGCTTAACTCATGCGATCTCTATCTTAAGTACGTACCTGAACATATCATGCAGGTACTTAAGGCTCATAATCTTGTCCATCTGAGCATCAACGCCCAAGATAAGTCTCTTAAGCTACCTCAGGATGATAACGTTTTAAACTTAGTCATCAGCTTCAACGCCCTTGAGAGCCGTGAGCAAGCATCCTCATACGCAAGCACTGTCACACAAAGCTCAGATACACCCGCACAGCGTTCGCTTTGGGCAACGCAGCAGAGCGTGCTGGCAAAAGATTTAAGTTCGCTGCCTAAGCTGCAGTCACAGTGCCTAGTCTATGGACGCAATCTAGCTCTCTTTGATAGCCGCATTAATCGTGACATTTGCTATCTTGATCTAGACGAGCTTGAGACTGTTCTCTTTGAGCAGCACAAAACTCTCTTTAGTGCAGTCACAACCATCTCAAATAAGCTTGCTGAGCACTTTCCACAAGAGCTACCACATGCTGCGCGACTCGATACTGCACGCCTATTCGTAATCTCCTGCTTGCTTAGCTCTAATGACCCTTCCAAACTGCAACTAGAGCTCAGCGAGGGTATTAGTCGTAAGCTAAACGAGCATCCGCTGCTTAAGGCATGCACCGATGCTAATAGCTCCATCTTTTCAAGCCGCATCACTGCCGACTTAAAAGCCCTTTTAAGCTCAATCTCCGATACATCTCAAAACGCTTATACAATGCGTGACATAGCTGCAGCAAAGGATGCTGCCGAAGCTGCCAAAGCCGACGCAGATGCAGATACCAATGACGACGCAAGCACTAAAAGCGTTCCATCAGTTGCAAATGCTAAAGCCGATGATGATGCTGCTACTGAGGATGCCCCTGATGGCGCAGTTGCTGATGAGGGCAAGGATGCTGATGGCCAGGCTGATGATGCGGTAGTGGCTGATGCGGTGGCGGCTGATGTGGTGGATGCTGGTACATGCGCGTTTGATGATGGTGGGGACTTTGCCTCACAACTGATGCGCTCGTTTATGCGCACGCTTAAGGTGGAAAGCTTTGATAAGCTCTTAGGCAAGCTCGACAACTCACTCATCTTGGCACCACAATGCTTATTTGAAGCGCTCAATACTTATCTAAAAGTAGACTTTGCTTTTGCAGATGAGAGCTATCAGCTTATAAGCCCTGAAAAGTTAAGATCACAGCCTATTGCGAATGCCTGCCTCAATGACTACCTCATGAGAGTAAGTAGCCAAGGCAACTTACGCGCCGCATTCTTGCCTGACTGCGTGAAGGTGGGTGTAAGTGCACCACGCTCCTTGTTCTATTGTTCTCGATCAAGCTTAAGTCAGTTTATTCACTCTAAAGAGAATGTTGCTGAGCGCTGCTATGAGTTATTAAGCTCTTATGTACAGAGCTTTGATATCGATAATGACAAGAGCATTATTTGCTGTGACATTGATACTTTGGCTAAGCAAAGCTCGGTTACTGCAGATTTGCTGGTTAAAGATCGCATCTATCTTTTAGGCTATGAGCGCGACTTACTCAACCACAGCTTCTATTTAAAGGCATTAAACGAATGCTATAGCCTTAAGTCTATTGCTATCGTGGAGCCTACTTTAGCGCTCAAACTCAACTCTCTAGAGAGTAAGTACACTCTTATCTCGGGTGCTATGAGTGAAGAGCTCTTAAAGTTCACAACTAATGAGAGCTCTGAGAGTAAGAGCGAAGATAAAAGTGCATCTACTGACAGCGCCCGCTCTAATGATCTTAGGCAAAAGCCAAAGGCAGAAAATCATCAAGCTCGCACTACTAAAGGTGCTGCAAATGATGAAAGTGAGCTTAGTTCTTCTATTGCATCTGATGATGGCCAAATTGCTGCGAATGAGAGTGATAACAGCGCTGCAAGCATGGCTGATGGTGGTGCTAGCATCGATGAGATGGCATCAAATGACATCGAGAGTTCTGTAGATCATACTAATAGCTACTCTGATAGCGATGAAGAGTATGTATCTGAGCGTATTGAGCAAGACATCGAGGTACTTGATAGCGAGAGGGTCAGCAGCACAGCCTCAGGTGAGGATGAGCAATCGCTGCTTGCCTCAGATTTTATTGATGAGAAGAACACTCTGATCATCAAAAAGCTCGATACCCCAAAAGATCGTGAGGCCATTGCAATCTATCGTGCTGAGCGTAATCACGTCTTAGAGCAATTACTCTATGTCTATGACGAGCTCATATGCCATATTCCGCTGCCTAACTGCCAAGGACGGGGATTACCAACTTCATCTCACGATGCGGCCTCTGCATCTAAGGCTAAAGGTACAGCAGCTAGTTTAAAGGCTGATGCAGCCAATAATATTGCTGCGACTAACGCTCAAGATAAAGAGACTAGCAAGGAGGAGATCAATCTCGCTCCATCTTGCCTAAACCTTCAGCTGCACTTTGTAAAAAGCAGCTCAACTAGCCACGCTGATGATGGCACTGAGCTTATCGATAACAAAGACAAATTAAGCGCCATCTTAAAACAGCCGCAGTTAAACACACGCGATCGCTACAGCGAGCGTATGCTTGCCTACTATCTAAGTGAGCAGCTGCAGCTTATTACTAAGCTATTAGATAAACTTGTTACAAGCGACACTAATAAGAGCGGTCGTAGTGAGGGTGCAGATAGCTGTGTACAGGCACTCTATGTTATTGCCTACACCAAGGATATTAAGCCTATAGCCCTCATTAGCAAGGCTTTAAAGCTCAAGCTAGAGATCATCAGTCTTGAGGATATGCTTAATGGCAGAGTAAATCTGCAAAGCGTCTATGAGCGCTTGTGTATTCAAGCTCAACTTAGCTCAATTCCTATCATTATCGATAATGTCTGCCTAGAAGAGTTTAGTGCTTTAGAGCCACTGTGCGAGGTGCTTGGTGGTATAAGCACTGATAATGGCTCACAAGCTGCCATTACTAAGAGTGCTGCTCTCTATCCGCATTTAAGCGCCATAGGCTTACATATCTTAAAGAGCAAGCAGCGCCTTAAATCTTTAGCTCAGAACGATGAGAAGAGCTTAGATCCATATTACTCAGGCGAGCCGTCTTTAAGCGCTATGATTGAGGGCGTGATAGCACTCATTAAATCCTCTATCACTAACTTAGTCGGCCCACTTGATCTTTACTGTATCGATGCCAATCTAACCTTACTCTCTGCGCTTGAAGATCATGCCCGCTTAAGCCATAAGCAGGCATATAAAGATGCCTTTATCGAGCTGCCATTATTTAGCTCCACACAAGAGCGTAATCATTTACTCTCGCTCGTAAAGTCCTTTATCAGCAACGAGGTATCCTTTGATACCAAGCAGGCTTTAGGCAAATTAGACCTACTCTTACATCAGACTGGCTTTAACGCTCCTAATGGCGCTGCTCACGCTATCAAAGGTGCCGCCCCTGGCGCTGCTGGTGCTACCGCCGCCGCTGCTGGTGCTAATGTTGCGGAGTCATCACTGGGTGGTGCTGATCCATATAGTGGGCCGTATGGCGGCCCATATGGCGGTGATCCATATAACGATGCGCCATTTGATGATGGCTATAGTGCTGCTCCTCGCTTTGATACAGGTCGTGATGACGACTTTAATGGTGATGCTCATTGGCATGGCGATAGTAGCTTTGGTAATGAGCATCGCTATGGTATGGATGGCCAGGGTAAAGGCGATTTTGATGCTCTAAGTCAGCGCCGCGCTGAACGTGTTGCGCTTAATGCCTTTGAGAGTGATAGCCGAAAGAGACATGAGCTTGATGACTTAGTCGATGAAGGTCAAAAGGGGCAGCAAGCTATTAAGCGAGCTATGGGCGTTATCTCCAAACTCTTTATTGGAGGACATGAGTGGCGCTCGTATCAAGCTCAGGCCTTGCCGCATATTCTAAGCAAGCGTAATGACTATTTAATTAGCATTCCAACAGGCGGTGGTAAATCAGTACTGTTCCAAGGACCAGCACTGTATCGCTCTAACTTTTCAAAGCGACTTTCCATCGTAGTGTGCCCGCTTAAAGCTTTGATTCTTGACCAAGTAATTGAGCTTAGAAACAAAGGCTTTACTAACGCAGATTATTTATCCTCTGACCGTGGCTATCGCGATATTCAGGAAAGTTATGCCAATATTATCTCTGGCAAAACCAATCTTCTGTATGTAACTCCTGAGCGCTTTAGATCCCGTCACTTCTTTGAGACTATTTGTGCTCGCTTTGAGCGCGATGGTGGCGGTGAGTATTTGGTCTTTGATGAGGCCCACTGTATCTCACAATGGGGCAAGGAATTTAGACCTGACTATCTTAATGCGGCCAAGATTTGTCGTGTCTTGCGTCAGTGTTTTGATCTGGCCATTATCATGTGCTCTGCCACTATGACCACACAGGTCTCTACTGAGCTCATGAGCTACCTCAACAATCCACTGCGTTTAGGCGAGAGTAGTGACAATTACAATCCTATTCGTGAGCACATCAAAATTCAGATGCGACAAGTATCTGAAGACTTTGAAAGCCGCATTAGCGCGATCTTAAATTTCATCAATGAAGAGAACATCGACTTTGACCAAAGCCGCATGATCATCTTCTGTCAAACACGCAAGCTCTGTGAGAAGGTCTCACATGCTTTAGAGTCGGCTGCATACACCTTTATTGCAGAGAAAAGTATTGACCGCACTGTAGAGCACGGTAGGCTTAATCTTGCCCACTTAGGCCCAATTGCCAAGATCGCTGGCCATGTGGATTTCTTTCACGCCGGCCTTTCTCCTGCAGCGCGTAAGAATATCTTTGAGCGCTATAAAGACGATGATGCTCAAACACAAGATAGCGCCTCACAAGATACTGTCGATGATGTTTTGTCATCAGAGCAGCAAAAAAATTTAGACAAGCCTATCTATGTCCTATGCGCCACAAAAGCCTTTGGTATGGGCATGGATATTCCAAATATCCACTATGTAGTGCACTTTAGCCCACCAGCTGTCTTTGAAGATTACTTACAAGAAGTCGGTCGTGCTGGCCGTGATATGCAAGCCTACTTTAAGGCTTTTCCAAACGGTAGCAAGATCCCAGCTTTATGTCTGTACTGCCAGAGTGATTTTGAAAAGGCTAATGAAAAGATCAACAGCCAGCTTATCAGCTGGAATCAACTCATTGATGCAGATAAGTCGCTGCGCTCATATATTAAGCACTTTAGATCACTTGAAGAGGCCAAGAAAACTCCGGTACTAACGCCTATTGATGTCGTTAGCCGTAGTCGCAATAAGATCTTAGTCCCAAGCTCGAATGAGACTAATACCCATAACCGTATCATCTTAAGCTACCTTGAGGAGCTAGGACGCATTTGCACGCAGTTTAATGGCCTGTGTCCGCTGCCAGTTCGTATCGACTACGACAAGCTCAAGAGGCACTTAAGTACGATTAAGATTGCCCAAAACTATATTATTTCTGAAGATGCAGCTAAATCCGATCTCTTTAGCTCCACAGATGATGATACTCCGCGTATCACCATCTCAAGCAAGATGAGCTCAGATCCTATATCTAAACTTGCCGCTGCTGCTTTAGGCCTAACTAGCAATGAAAGCGAGGACAACAGTGCTAGCAACCATAGCTATCAGGATAAGACACATCAAGATAGTGACGCCTTTATCGTGCGTGATCGCGATATCCTCGATCATGAATCAAGATCACTAAACGAGTTCTTAATTGGTTCAGCCCTGCTCAAGCTCGTTGATCAAGCTAAAAGCGCCAGACTCGAACGTAAGGCCAAAGCTCAGCAAGATAAAGATGCAGAAAAAGCAGCTGCGCTTGTAGCTGATGAGCAAGCTGCTGCGTCTGTAGATGCTAAGGATGATGCAGCTAAAGATGCTGATGACTCAACATTAGAGGCTGCTGCTGCGCTCATTGCAGCTGATGTACAGGCAAATGCACCAAGTACTGACGATGATACTGATAGCGCCGATGAAACTAAGAGTGCTAAGAACGCTCATAATTCTGATAGTGAAGATAGCACCGAGCTCTCAGATAGTTCTGATCTCGCTAAGAGCACTGATAGTGCTATTGCAACGGTGCTTGATGAGGATATTGATGAAGACAAAGATTTAAGCAGCCATGTACTGATTGCATCTGATGTAGATCAGCTTGTTGATGTAGCTAAGCTTTCACGTGAGTGCAAGCTCTCGAATGCACAGGTTATCAATGCGTTAATTGAGCTAATGCAGCGCAATACTCTGGAAATTGCAGCACCATTTAGCATCGACTTTTTGGAGCATCGTCGCCATGAGGTGGGCTATTTCTTCAATCCAAATGACGTGGCATATAGACAATATGAGCAATATATTGCCACGCATCTACCAACTATCTCAATTGCGATACAAGTACTGCGCTCTGTCTTTTCTGATGGATACTCTACATATCTAAGAGCCCTTAAGATCGAAGCTGAGCGCTATGAGGAAGATAGCCTATTCTTTAAACGCCATGGGTATAACCAACGTACCTTCAAGCGCAATGGACGCACATCTGACATTGATGGGCATTCATTAGATGGCTTTGAGCAAGTTCAGTATCAAAACTCTGATCAAGAGTCGATTGAACAAGCCAAGAAGGCTTTCAATGTTGTTGATAGTGAGGAGTACTCACTGTCAGCAGCCTCTTCTAGTAATGCTGATGATTCTTCTAATCCTCAAGGCATGCAATCACAGGAGCATAAGTCCTATCGCAATATCTTATTCACCCGCAAAAAGTGCTTTAACTTAGTACAAGAGTTTATGGATCCTTTATTGCCTGATTGTAAGCTCTATGAGGTCAAGAAGGTTGTTAAGAGCACTAAGAGCGATCCTAATAAAAATGGACTTGTGGATACATCAGAGGAAGTTATCACTAATGTATTTCAGTTCATGCCTTGGTTTGAGAAGGAAAATCACTCGAGCCATTTGCGGGTAGAAGTTTATGCAGAGAAAGTTGCTACCTCTATCTTTAGGTTGCTTGCCAATACCGCCTCATATTTACCAGGCATTAAAGTAAGCTACGATAAGCAACGCTACCATGATGTGGCTTCAGCCGATGCTTTATTGCTTGAAGTAAGCAACAATGCCTATGAGCTATTTTTGGATGTGATGTATGAAGATCTCCTCATGATCATCGAATTTCTACAATCACGCAATTTACAGAGTACTCAAAGCTCTAACAACGTCCATCAAGACCTGCTCTATAACTATCAGCAAAATCCAGCATTAGCTAATGCCGCACAGAGCACGAGTGATACTAATGAAGAGCAAGCTAGCCTTGCAAATAGCTATACCTGGCATGATAACTGGTGTGCCGTGATCAATATGCTCGGCCTCATGCACAGGGACTCGATCAATCTTAGGAATAAATACGAGCTTAAGCACTCACGCAATAATGCATATGACGCTTACAACAAGCTCTCTGAACAAATCTACGGCTATAACTACTTTAGATTTATTCTCGATGCTTTAGGCACCTTAAACTTCATTAAGAGCTCATCTTTAATGAGCTTTGGTATTGAGATCTTTACCTTAGATGGCTGCAAGAGTGATATCGATGCGGCCGATACTGAACAATCGAAGTTTTACAATAAGCGTAGAGAGTTTGAGCTTATCGAACAATTTAGACGTCTGCGTATTAGCATCATGCAGCTGTTCTGTGAACAAGTGCCTGAGAATATGCGCAACTCGTTTATTCAGAGCATCTTCCAGTCTAAAAACTCCGATGACTTTGTTAACAATATTGCTAAGTTCTCTAACAAGAACAGCATGCTACTGCAGCAGCTGCAGGCTCATGCTTTAGAACTTGAAGAGAGCAAGCTAGTTGATAATGAAGAGCAATGGCAGATCTATAACGCTCCGCTTAATCAAAATATCAATGTTATGGCAGGCCCTGGCTCTGGTAAGACTCACATCTTAACCATGAGAGCCGCTCGTTTAGTGTATCGCGAGCACGTCGCTCCTGAGTCAATCTTAGTACTTGCCTATAACCGCGCTGTAGTTATCGAGCTTAAAAACCGTTTAAGCACACTCTTTAGTGAACTTGGTATGCCGCGTCTTGGTCGTCGCATCAAGGTCTTTACCTTCCATGGTTTAGCCAAACGCTGTTTGCAAGGTAAACTCAACGATATCGAAACTTCCTCATGGGAGCTAGCTCTTGCAAGTTCCCTGCAGCTTGAGCCGCAGCTCTTTACAAGCCTATTCCCACGTCTTGAGTACCTCATGATCGATGAGTTCCAAGACATTACTGCTACTCGTCTGCAGGTGCTCAATCTCATCGTCAGTCAGTATCAGGATTTACGCTTATTTACCATTGGCGATATTAATCAGAGTATCTACGGTTTCGATCGCATCAATAATCATGGCAGCAATCAGCGTATTAGTGTGCAAGAGTATGCAGCTAAGCTTTGTCCTGAGCCGTATTATTACTACTTGCAACAGCGCTTTAAGCCTGTCACCATGACTTTATGCCGCAATTACCGCTCTTATCCAGACATCCTCAAACTCGCCTCCGAGTTTTTAAAGGATAAGACTTACTTGCCAGTTAGCGATCCTAAGATCGCAAGCTTTGCGCCTAAGCATGAGTACGCCCGCGTCTACGATCTTACCGAGAATCCTAACAACTTATGGTACGAACTCTTTAAGAAAACCTTTGAGTTTGCTCGTAAGAAAAACCGCGAGTCTATCGAGCTCATTAAACAAGGCGAGGAGCTCCTTAAGAGTACGCTACAAGAGTTTGACTTAAAGCTAAATACCAATGACCATCAAGCTAAGCCTCTAGCCATTGAGCAAAAGAATCCTACAGTAGCGAGCGCAGATGCAAAAAATACAGATGATGTTTCTGCCGATGCTGCTGAAGAGTTTGTAGCTACCAATTTTGTAACTACAGACATTGAAAGCCCCGACTCTGCTGCCAAGGGCCTAAATACACTTAGCAAAATCATAAGCGATGTTGCAGATACGGGCTTAAATGCGATTAGCGAGGTTACAGATGTGGGCCTAAATGCGATTAGCGATGTTGCAGAAGCGAGCCTAAGTTCGATTGGCGATGTTGCAGATGTGGGCCTAAATGCGATTGGTGATGTTGCAGATGCGGGCCTAAATGCGATTAGCGATGTTGCAGATGCGAGCATAAATGCGATTAGCGAGTTTGCAGATTTGGACCTTAATGTGATTGGCGATGTTGCAGATGCGGGCCTAAATGCGATTAGCGAGCTCATAAGCGATATTGCTGATGAGGGCCAAAAAGCGCTTATCAAGCTCATAAGCGATGATGACGACGATGAGCTGCCTGACTTTATTGAAGATGACCATCCTAAGGATGATGAAAGTGCTGATACTAAGGACAAGGTAAATTCCAAGCAAACAGCTGAGGATGAGGCCAGAGCAAAACAAGAAGAGCTGGTATTGCGCAGGCAAATTACTGAGTCTAAAAAGAGTGTCGACCTTAAGCACATCATGGATGAGGTTAGTGCCGAGATTGAGCTTAATAACCGCAAGCAACAGGCCTACGATCTCATCAAAGAAGGTGAACGTCGCTCGATTAAGACTATTGCACTGCTCTTTAGAACCAATAACGATGTTTATCGCGGCTTAAGCAAGATCAAGAACAGTATTCCAGACTATGTGCATTTGCATATTCAGGGTGGTAGCTCACTTGCGTGGTTTAGAGAACGTGAACTCTATGAGATCGCCAACTATATCTATCAAAATAGAGAGCGTGTCTGCATTAGCGATGAACTACTGGTAACTTCTGAGGAGAGCTCACTTGAGCAAAACAAGAGTACAGCTCAAGAGATAAAGGATCTGTGCATATATTTAATGCAAATGTTCCCGCTGTGGGATAAGGTGCTGCTCGACATTGCTTATTGCACAGTACTGAGCTTTATGGACTCAATTGATGAGCAAGATGGCAAAGTACACTTTGAAGATCTCTATGAGTACTATGTAGATATCTTAGGCAGTGATGATGGTGGTCAGATCTTCAAACTCTATGAGCGCTATGGTTCTAAGCGTATTTTAGGACACGATAGTGGTCAAGATGAGGGTTTGCAGGTAGTAATGACCACTATGCACAAGGTTAAGGGCTTAGAGTTTGACTTAGTAATGGTCGTACCTACCTTTGCTCCGCTGCCTCTGAGTGAGCATATGAACGTCTCTAATTTGCATGGCTTCAAGCGCTCAAACTACAAAGACGCAGCTAGCGCCGCACAAGCAGCGAAAACTATTCCGCTCTTTGATGATGAGCTTGCTGACTTTGAAGAAGAGCGTCGTCTGTACTATGTGGCATACACCCGTGCTCGCAAGTACTTACGCGCCTTTAAGGCCGATCGTGAAAAAGCTTTAGATGAAAATCGTCGCTATATCTACGAGCGCGAACAAGTCTCACAATTTAGCGAAAAACAACCACAATTAGATCACTATTTCATAAGCTTTACAGCGCAAGCTAGTAACTTTGGCATCAACGATTACATCCGCAATTTCGTTAAGCGCAATGACAGTGTGATGCTGCAATTAGTCCGCGTTAACAATGGCATCAATGGCTATAGCCCACGCTCCTTCCAAGAACAGTTTGTGTGCTATATCCTCCATCAAAAAGATGAACAATCAAGCCCATGCATCATTGGTCGCTTGTCGCAAAAGAATCCAATCTTCAATGCCATGATTAAATACAATGTAGAGTTAGTTGATGGCTTGTTTATTAGTAATATTGCCACTTGGACATACCAAGACACCTTAAACTCTGATGAGCGCCGCGCCAATGAGGCCTTAGCTAACCATCAAAAGGAGCCATTTGCCTACTCTAAGCTTTGGTGCAATGAGGCTAAACGCGCAGGCTTTGTCTATGTCATCATGCTCGCTGGCTACGGTCATCCTTATTCGCCTAAGACTTAACCTTGGACGTAGTCTTGAGCTTGAAGTGGAGTTTGGATTCTAATCTGGATCTGATCTTGATCTGGAACTTGGGCTTGAGCAGTAACTTGAGCCTGCGCTGAAACTTGGGCTGTAGATTGGATTGCACTGCAGCTTGTTTTGTGGCGGAGATGAGCCATTGCCTGCACGAGGTGATCGCTAAAAGATGTGGATAGCTGCTTGTGCAAATTAGGCAAACTTTGTTAAGTTTTTGCCAATTATTGTTAAATAATTGCACAATTGATGTGCTTTTGCGTGTTCTTTTTGGCATAATTGCGCTGTCTCTAGGCGATGGCGGTAAGGAGTTTATTTACGACGCCACGTGTTTAGGGGCTAGCTTCATGCCCTTGCGGTACAGGGTTTGAGCTTGTTGTGAAGCTATAGACGTGTTATTGCCTTGAGCTAAGAGGCGGGCGATAACTAGGGGAGGTGCCGCTAACTAAAGGCTAAGTGAACGAGCGACCACTTACCTTAGACGATATGCTCTATCGTCGATCTAGGCAAAATAAGGGATTCTTATGAGCCGAAATGATATTCTCAAGAGCAATGCCTCTGATGTTGCACATCATGGCGCATTCGATCTTGAGCAATACGCTTCTCAAATGAAGCAGTTAGATTCTGAAGCCCTCTACACTTTTATTGCAGCTGTAGTGGTAACTTTGGTGTTCTGGCTGTCTATCTTCTTCACCCACGACTCTTCAGTCACTCTCTTGCATCTACCTTTGTGGTTTGTTCTAAGCTGCCTTGGTGGTTATGCTTTCTCTGTTATAGCTGTTATCTTCTTAGTAAAAGTTTGCTTAAAGTCCATGGCTCTAAAAGTGCCATCCTATAAGCACTCTGATGATGGCTTAACTGTAGCTAATAACAAGAATAATTCTATCTAAAGGTAGCTTTCAAGACATGACTAACGTTCTTCCTTTGCTGCCAATAGGTATTTTCTTTGCCGTTCTTTTAACTATTGGCTACTTCACTTCATATCGAGCTAATCGTGCAGCTCACTTTAAAAAAGAGTATTTCTTAGGTTCGCAAAACTTAGGCGGCATCGTTTTAGCGATGACCTTAGTTGCAACCTACGGCTCTGTATCTTCATTCATCTCAGGACCAGGTGTTGCTTGGAATCTCGGTCTTGGTTGGGTGGTCTTTGCCGCACCTCAGATCATTACTGCATTCTTGATCTTAGGTATGCTCGGCAAAAGAATGACTATCCTTGCTCACCGCACTGATAGTCTTACTGTTATCGACCTCTTATTTGAGCGCTTTAAGTCTCGCACTGTATCTTTCATCTTAGCGGTTATGATGGTGCTGTTCTTTACTGCCATGATCGTTGGTCAGTTCATTGGCGGCGCTCAGATCTTTGCAGGTCTTACTGGTATTGATTACAGCTTTGGTCTCATTATCTTTGCCCTGGTGACGGTTTTATACTCATCTGGTGGCTTTAGAGCTGTGGCCATTACTGATGCTGTCTGTGCCTTTTTAATGTTACTAGGCATGTTCATCTTAGCTTACGTCATCATCTCTGAAGGCGGTGGCATTGCTGCTATTATGGACACTCTTTCTAAGGTAAACATTGATGAGGCTACTGGCATTAGCCGTAATCTCGAGTTTAACGCTGGCGGCAATCTTTCATTAGGCTTACTGTTCTCATCATGGGTCTTAGTAGGTTTTGCCACTGTGGGTCTGCCACAGAGCTTAGTGCGTTGCATGGGTTATAAGTCATCTCATGATCTGCACAAGTCCATGATCATCGCTACCGTAGTTTGTGGTGCACTGATGATCGGTATGACTATGCTCGGTGTACTCTCACGTGCGGTTATTACTGAGATGCCAAAGGCAGGTACCGATGCGGTGATCCCAACTCTGCTTGCAACTAAGATGCACCCAATCATTGCCGGTGTAACAATCTTAGGCCCACTAGCAGCAACCATGAGTACTGTAAGCTCACTGTTAATTGCAGCAGCTTCGGCCATCATTCGTGATTTATTTAAGTCACTCCACCGCGATAGCACCACTGCATCTGCAAGCAAGCCATCTGCAGCCACTAATGCAAACGCCGCATCTGCAGCCGCTGCCGCAGCATCTAATGCCGCAGATAACACTGCAGCAGAAGCTAATGCAGCTGATAGCACTGCAGCAGCTATTAAGAGCGCATCAAATGAGGAGCACGAACTCATTAAAGATGCCTCAAGCAGTGCCATTAGCTATCATGAGAAACTCATTGCCCGTGGTACCACCATGGTGATGGGTGTGGTCGCAATTACCCTTGCGCTTTTCCCAATGGATATTGTGGTATGGGTAAATCTGTTTGCGTTTGGTGGTCTTGAAAGTGCCTTTGTATGGCCAATTATTTTGGGCATGTTCTGGAGACGTTTTAACACCTGTGGTTTATTAACCTCCATTGCACTGTCACTTTCAGTCTATGCCATATTTATGATCTTTAAACTGCCATTCTTTGGCTGCCATAGCATTGTTCCTGCAATGTTAGCTGGCCTTATCGGTGCTTTTATTGGTACCTACATTGGCAGTGCGATCTTAGGACAACGTATGAGCAAGGAGACCCATATGATCTTCTTCCCTCACAAACCAATGCTCAACTAGTCCTAACAAGAATGCTCTACTAAGTTCCAAAAGTACGAGCGCCGCTAGCTTAAACCAAGCAATAAGCTAGAGCCAAATACTACAAAGGCCGGTGAAACATGCTTAAACATGAGATCACTGGCCTTTTTAGTTATGAATGACGCACTTACACGCGCCTATTCATCATTATCTACATCATCTTGATACAGATTGAAGCCTTGCGGCAATCCATATGAGTAGCCTGCATCCTTAAACTTCTCAGTGGCTCGCTCATAAGATGAAACACCCTTAGATCTATACCCACCGCCATTTTGCGCACCGCCATGTGCAGGGCTGCCATTAACAGCACCTCCTTGTGCAGCGCTGCTGTAAGCATTGCTAACAGGTGCAGCACCTTGGAACTGTCCCATCGCTCTTGGATCTACTATGCGCTGACCTTGCTGTGCATAGGCTCCATCACCATCTACTGCGTTTGTAGCAGCATAAATATCTTGTGTAGCTTCCTTAGCATATGGCTCAGAGTTATTGGCTCTTGGTGCACGTGCTCTAGAGTATGCTATTTGATTGTCTGCAGCAGCCTTAGGTTTGCCTACTTGCTCACTTTGGTTAGATTCCAAGCAATTTAAGAACTGAGATACGCTCATGGAGCCATTCTCATCTTCCTCTTCGGCAAAAGGATTAGCGCCAAATGGAGAATCACTTTCCTTAGCAAAAGGCGAGCTTGCTGACTCATAAGATGGATATGTCTCACTTGGCACAGATCCATGCTCCTCATCCTCGAATGCATCTGTCTCAGAAGCACAATGCTCTGAGCTTGTACCATCAGCGCTATGGTTCTGATACTGCTCCTGGGCATAGCCGTTTGCAGCCTGGTTATAGCCGTTTTCTGCTGGCATGCCATAACCACTTTCTGCTGGCATTCCATAGCTGTTATCTTGGCCATAGCCGTTAAGTTGGCCATAACTTGGCTCTTGGTTATAACCATAGCCGTAACCTTGAGGTGGTACTGGGCCGTTGCCTTGGCTATAGGCTTGGGCTTGTGCTTGGCTATCGGCTTGTGCTTGATTATAGGCTTGGCTATAGGCTTGGGCTGGGCTTGGCTGATTTGAAAAGCCTGGGGTTATAGCCTGGGTTGGGGCCTGCGATGCGGCTAGTTGTCGGCGTGGGGCGATAGCTTGAGGGATAGCTTTGGCTTTGGCCTCTTTACCGCTAAGACGCTCGATCTTGGAGGAGTGCGAGAATGATAGGGTGCGCTGCTTGTTAAGCTTCTCGTACCAAACTACGTACTCGCCTTCAACTACTCTAACTTCAAGTACATGACCATAGCCTAAGATCTTGTGATGGAAGCGCTCACCGACCTTAAGTAGCTCAGGATTGTAACTTGAGTGAGTAACAGCCTGCTGCTTTATAACCTTCTCTGGGGCCTTACCAATACTGATAAAGTCTTGATCTTTTAGCTCACCGATAAAACGAGATGGTTCACGAGTGTACCTTTCTTTCTTAGCACGGTTTAAGAGCTCACCACCGGCCTCAACTAAGAATAGCTGCTTACAGGCACGGGTCATGGCCACGTACATGAGGCGGCGCTCTTCAGCAACATTTTGCTCGTTAATGGAGTTCTTAGTTGGGAAGATGGACTCGTTAAGACTAATCACAAAGACGTAATCAAACTCTAGGCCCTTAGCGTTGTGCACGGTCATCAGGCTTACTGGAGCAATGCCTTGATTAGCATCGAGCGAGTTCATGAGTGCAATCTGTCCGATAAAGTCGGCTAGATTTACATCATCGTCATGATTCTTCTTAAAGTCGCTTAAATAGGTTCTTAAGCTAGCGAGCTTTTCTAAACGCTCGTCTTCACCAGATTGCTTTAAAAACTCATCATAGCCAGAGTCATTTAAGATGATCTCTAAATCATCACTTGGACTACGGAATGGAGCTGAGGCAAGCTTGTTCATCATCTCGATGAACTTGCTCATATTATTGCCTGGGTTTAAGAAAGGATCATCAATGGCCATGCTCAAAGCACGGTATAAAGAGCAACGATGATTACGCGCAATCTCTTCTAAGCGCTCCATACGCTTCTTACCAAAGCGACGTGGCGGCACATTAGCAATACGTCTAAAGGCTACATCATCATCAAGATTTACTCTCAGACGTACATAAGCAATAACATCACGAATTTCTTTGCGATCAAAGAAGCTCAGATCGCCTACCATATTGTAGACAATCTTACGTGCCGCCAGCTCTTGCTCTAAGATGAGGGCAATAAAGTGCGAGCGGTATAAGACGGCAATGCTAGCCTCAGGATCGTGTCTTTGAATATCCTTAATCGTTCTGCCAACAAACTTTGCCTCAATAAAGCTATTGCCAGCATGAGCCACGATCGGCTTGAGTGTGTGCACACTCTTAGGCTTATTTTTCTTATAGTAATTGTCTCTTTCTTGCTGAGCACCATAGCGGCCACGAGCTTTAGTGGTAGCTGTACCAATTGGTGGAAAGTAGTTCTCGGTATGAGGGGCATTATGCTCTTGATCTTGGCTGCCAAGGTTAGCAAAGGAGGCGTTAGCAAGATCGGTATTGCTGCCATCTAAGTTGCCTGCAGATGCATAACTTGACTCATCATTAGCATCGAAGTTGATGCCCACACGACGCAGCTTATTTTCTTTTTTGTAGCCAACTGTTTTCTTGAGCCTATCGTACATAGGCTTGCCCACCTGAGTACTAAACTCCTCAGGTATAACCTCATCACAATCATCTTCAAAAATAGAGCTAAAGTCCTCATCACCAAATGGAGACTCGTAGCTCTCATCTTGAGTTGGATCGTAATAGAGAGTTTGCTCAGGCTGAGCTAAAGCTGCAGGTGCATTACGATTCGCAGCGTTGCCTAAATAGGACTTATTTTGAATCTCTCTAGCTACTTCCTTACTTAGCTCTTCATCAGGCTCATAATTTGGATCTATTACGCTGACCATATCGTCTAAGGTAATATCACCACGCATTGGCTCTAAAGGCAGGCGCTCAGGATCTAAATTATTTGAGATCACCGAGTAAGCTGCCTGCAGAATATTGCCTTGAGAGCGATAGTTCTTAGTCAGATGTAATTGCACGCCATCTTCGTCAGCATGGGCGTCAACAAAGCCTTTAAAGTACTCAACGCGAGCCCCTCTAAAGGAGTAGATGGTCTGATCAGGATCGCCCACGATAAAGAGGTTTTGATTAAAACCTGCCAAGATCTCCACTAACTCATACTGATCTCTATCGATATCCTGAAACTCGTCTACCAAGATATATTCAAGACGCTCTTGCCAGCGCTGTCTGACCTCAGGAAAGTTCTTTAAAATGTGCAGCGTGAGTAAGATGAGATCATCAAAGTCGAGAGTATATGTACTTCTTTGGGCAAAGAGATAGCGCCAATAAAGCTTTAACGTATCTTCTGTGGCACTGCTAGAGCGATCAAGCAAGATTGAAGAGTCATCACCAACAAAATCAGGGATGTAGTCTTTTGTCTCTTTAGTAGAGTCAATAAACTCCCAAGCCTTACGTAAGTTGAGCTCCTTTCCATTAATGTCGCACTCTTTGTACAGAGGTCTTAAGATCTCTTTAACATCGTTAACATCGGCAATGGTGAAGGTCTTAGGCCAGCCTAAAACACTGATCTCTTCACGCAAAAAGCTAGCGCAAAAGCCGTGAAATGTAGTGATAAATGGATTGCCAATAGCATTGCCGCACAGAGCCTTCACGCGCTCCTTCATCTCGGCTGCAGCTTTGTTAGTGAAGGTTACGCACCACACAGATCGTGGTGAGATACCGTATTCACTAATTAAATAGGCATAGCGATAGGTCAAAGTCTTGGTTTTACCAGTACCTGCACCCGCGTGAAGACACACATAACCCTCGGTGATTTCCACCGCAGTACGTTGTTCTTCGTTGAGTACATCTAACCACTCAGACATGTTGTCCCCACTAATTAATCACTAATTTGCGTAGCTACTGATCATATCAGCATTAGCGCCTACACCCAAATTCAGGAGCGCACTCATACACGCTAAGCCATGTATGAAAAATTACGAGCAGTACTTATGCACAGTTCTTTAAGTTAAGCGCGACCTTGCCAAGAATACGCAGGCTATTAGCTGCACAATCTAAATACTCAGCGGCATCGAAACATAAGTCAGAGAAGCTTAGCGCACTTAAATCTGTAGTAGCACTCTCATCAAAGTTATTGAGCATTAGTGCGCACTCTTTAAGCTCCTCAAGATCAATACCTGCTGCGACTATGGCATCAGCGCTACCGTACTTAGATTGCGCAAGATAAATAAGCTCATGGCCTAAATAGTTGAGGCCATTAACAATGGAGTACATATTCTTAGTTACCATTTGCACGAATGCCTCAGGTAGCACAAAGAGCTCCATGAACAGATTGTTATTTAGTCCTGCAGCAAGCTCATCTTGTGCAAAAACCGGCATGTCCGCATCAGAGCCATCAACTAAGATCCAATCTTGTAGCATCTGATGGGCAATAAGACGTGATTGTCCTAAAGTTGCTCGAATCGCACTAGCCCTTGCCTCCATACTCATATGAGCAGCACATTGTGGCTCATCATCACATGCATCATCTGATGTAAGAGCAGAATCATCACAAGAGCAATCCTCATCCTCAAATGACTCTTGAGTACCCTCTAATTCCTTGAGGCGCTCATCAAGCTCGTCTAGAGAGATTTTGCGGGCAGCAAACTCTGAAATTGCATGAGCAGTAATGTCTACAATACATTCTTTTAGCGAGACCAAATTCTCTAAAGTCTCATTAGGATTCTTGGCACTGTCCTTATCAAAAAAGCTCTTATCGTATATCGGCATAGCAATAAACTCCTCATCTAGCCTAAATATTATAGAGGCTATTGCTCATGGTGAGTTTACTGTTTTTCTCAACAGCAGCCTGAAGACACAAAAGTAAATAAATGGCGATGCAGGTTCATCCATGAACTGCGATCTCAAGACGTAGGTATGACAATATCTTAGTATGTACACTCTAAGATCTTAGGCAACGAGAATGAAGAAACGCTTATTTTAGGTAGGATGCTTTAGCCACTGCAGCGGCTAAAGATGAGCTTTGCAGTTAAATGATATCAGCAAGGAGGGGCCATCTTGGCTTAAGCCTATGCGCCGTGTCGGCACATAGGCTTTTGTCGGTTTAGAAGCTGTTGCTACTTAACCTTTGGACCGTCTGAGATCTTGGTAAAGTCAAAGAGGTTACGATCTAAGAGATGGGATGGAACGACGTTCTTGAGCGCCTTAAAGATGATATCTGGACGCTTTGGATATTCCTTTTCCCAAGCGCGAATCATGCGCAGCATGGCAGCACGCTCTTCGTTTTCACCATAGCCACATAAGCCCTTTGGCAGGATTGGATACTCCTTGAGCTTAGATAAGGTGGTGAGATCTTTTTCCTTACAGTACACCAGTGGGCGAATCACAGTGAGATCGTCGTTATCATTACGAAGAATTGGCGGCATTGTCTTCATAATGCCAGAGTAGAACAGGTTTAAAAAGAAAGTCGCTAAGACATCATCACGATGGTGGCCTAAAGCAAGTTTGTTAGCACCAATCTCACGAGCGATGGAGTATAAGAAACCGCGACGCATACGTGAGCAAATAGAGCACAGACGAGTGCCCTCTGCAGTCTTGGCCTTGGAGATTTCATAAACTGGCTTCTTTAAGCAGAAGAAATCTAAACCTACTTTACGTAAGTGCCCCTCTACCACGCCCTCAGGAGAACCTGGGAAGCCTGGATCAATATGTACAGGAACTAAGGTAAATGGAATTGGAGCAGAGCGCTTGATGGAAAGCAGCAGATCAAGCATGGCATAGGAGTCTTTACCACCTGAAATACATACCATGATCTTATCGCCTGGCTCAATCATGCCGTAATCACCAATGGCATGACCTACCTTACGACGCAGACGCTTAAAGAGCTTATCTGCCTTGTACTTAGCCTCTTTGTCCTCGATATTGAAATAAGGACTTACCTTACGGCCATATTCATCTGCTTTAGATGGCAGATCGTTGTCATCACGCACTTGTTAATTCCTCTCATGGCGCTGCACTTGAAAAGCGTAAGTACCCATCTTGATGATGTAAGTACTTGTGCTTTTCGGCGTCTTACTAATCCGATCTCAGGCTGACTTGAGAGCCTGTCTTGTTAATCGCAATACATGCGACTCAAGGAGGATCGGCAAAAAATCGGGCCATAAGTTTAGCACATGGAAGGCAAAAACATCAGCAAAGTGAGAATCAAAAACTAGAGCGCACAAACAACAAAGGCAGCTACAAGCATCTTATGCTTGTTAAAGCTGCCTTATCTTAGTTTTACTAGGCCTGCATGAGGCCTTAGCTTGATAATCTTATTTATCTATTCCGTTACAGCCTCAGAGCTTACTGGAATGCGCTCAATTACTGCCTTTGGAGTAATCACAGCGCAATCGCAATCGAGCTCATCCACTACGCGCTCACAGATGTTGCCTGCTAAAGCTACTGCAATACCCTTACGTGCAGAAGTACCAATGAACAGAGCAGTTGGGTTGAGCTCAGCGCATAAGGTTGGGATTACATCATCTGGCTGACCTTCACGAATATGACAATACTCAGCAGGAATCTTATGACGTGCAGCAAATGACAGCACTGCCTTGCAGCCTTCTTTTAATGCTGCATCGCCTAAAAGATCAGGAGCAAAGCCTGGCAGGTCAATAGCTGCTGGCGGCAGGATTGGAGGAATAGCATTGAGAATGTGAATCTTGCAATGCATGATACGAGATACCTCTTGAGCCTCACGCAACAAACGTACGTTGAGCATCTTAAGCTCGGTATCTTCTGGATCAGAAAGATCAAGTGCAATTGCAATAATGCCAGTTGGATGCCAGATATGATCTTTGGCAATGAGCACTGGAACAGGAGCATGACGGAGCAGCTGCCAATCAAGTGGAGTGAATAACACGCTATCAAACATGCCGTGCACTTCATGAGCCTTGATGAGAAGATCTACAGCTTCATCCCGGGCCATCTGAGTAATTTGCTTACCCACATTCTTGGAGCTGATGATACGAGTCTCAACGTCATATCCCATAGCATGTATAGACAGATATGACTTAAGCCACTTTTCACTCTTGGCAGTTACATCAGCGTTGATATCTTCTTTAGACTCTACAGAAAGCACTGATGGAATACCAGGAGTCATCTCAGAAACTGGCATAACAGCGATGATCTTACGTCTATCTTTGCCAGCTGCCTGTGCTAAAGCCATAGCGCGCTCTAAAGCTACTTGGCGCATTTGCTTTGGCTCAATGACCACTAAAATCTTCTTAAGTTTTCGCACCTTAAGTCTCCGTTTTCCTTTTCAGGCTGTTTGTATGCCTCTATCTTATTGCCATTATTGAGCGTTTTTCAAAACTTATGATGACAAAGAAAAAGCACAGAGCGTGACGCTTTAAACTTGCGCCTCAGCTATGACGGCCTTAAGTACATACATGGTATGTCATGTTTAGCTCAACAACTAAAGGACGTGTAAATGCCCGATCCTTTAGCTTGACGGCTTTATATTTTAGCATGCTCATCACAAAACGGCTTAATACATGAGCAACAACGATCACTTAGCCCTGTTCTTATTGCGATTGAACCATACTTACACTCTGAGCAGTTTACGTTTTGCACCAACCCCATCTATCGAAAGCAAGGATAGGAAATACACCAACAATACATCTAAGCCATTTGCTCTTTTCATGTTTGCGCAAAAAGGTGCTCATCAGCACCAAGAAGTGGTAAACGGCTCTCTTAGCTGATCTTAAGAAAAAAACTTGTGCAGGCTCATAGCTGCAGCGCTTGAGTTTTGCACGAGAGGAAGGTCTTGAGCTGCTTTAATCTCTAGCCTTTTTGTTATGCCGAAACGACAAAGATGCTTTTGATTATGAGGCTTTGCTCTATGGGCCTGGCTTTATGGGGATGAACCTTGGCTTGTGGAGATAAACCTTGGCTTGTGGAGCCAAGGTCATGATTGAATGGGATTATCTTGCGTAAGATTACTTATCTTCTTCGATGCAGTAGTCGTAAGTGGTGTTCACTAAAGTTGCCCAGGCATTACGGATGCGCTCGACATAGCGGTCATGCACGGCTTTATTCACACTATAGTGGAAGTGATAGTTACCCACACCTGTCCAAATATTACCGCCGGCCTTTTCAATTTCACGGCGCACTAAGTAGCCCATCGCCCAAATGTTGTGGCAAGGCTTTGACTTAATCACGCTTTTGTTGAGATTAAACTGCTTTAACTCACTAATACGTACATCATTAATCTGTGCTGGACCACAATCTTGAGTGCCGTTTCTATTTGTGCCGCATTTGCCATTGAGCGGGCCGCGCTCAACATACAAAATTGAGTACAAGAGCTCTTCTGGCAAATCAAACTGATAGGCTGTCCAAGCAATACATGACTTTAATGACTCGTAACGATCCATTGGTGCTTTCTTATAAGCTACATCGCGCCAGTGGCCCTGTACATCACAAGACATCTTGGCTGCCATTGCATTTGAGGTAAACATGCTCAGGCTTAGCACAAGGCTAGCAATCATGATTTGCATCAATCTCATAAGCAATCCTTACTCAATAGACACTAACTTTAGAGGTCTTAAGATGGTTTAGATACGTCTCATCAGTACAACTAAGCAACTCATTTGTAGCGCCGCCATTGTGCTCTTATGAAGCCTCAATAAGATGAGGTTAAAGCTATATCAGCCCATGCCGATGGCTCTATTTGCCTTTAAAGCTATATCAGCGCTTGCCGATTGCTCTAAGGCATATCAGCTTGGTGCTATTTGCTTTAATCGAGCGTAGGCTATTTGCGCTGCTCTTTGACAATCTCGTTTAAGACCTTGCGGGCCTTTTCTTCTTCGCCTTTGCTAAGAGGCATCACCACAGCTGCTGCCTCAATCATGTCCATGGTGAGGTGCTCTTGGTTGACCTTGTCAAAGTTGATGGCCTTGGCATTTGGATTAGGCTGGTCAAACTTGACTGGTTCAGGCTGAATATAGACATTACCCTCAACATAGAAAGGCACTGTCATAGAAGTAATTAAGGTACGCACTGATTGAGTTTGGTTAACTAAGGTTAAAGGCTTTAAGGTAAAGATAAAGTTACGATTAATGCCCTTAAGCTTGGCTTGCAAAATAGTAGTGGACGCACCTTGGAACTGTCTAATCATCAGCTCAGATGGCGATGCAGTGGTCTCAGCAGTAAAGCCCTGGTTCTCAAGGCGGGTTGAGACAACCTCCATTGGATAACCATTGAGGTCATAGAATCTAATGATGGAAGTGCCGTTGCGAGGTACTGCAATCTCATACTGCGCCTGATAGTTAGCGCTCATACGCATAACTTTAGACTCAAGGTCACCAGGCACGGTTGGGATATTCAATGAGTTTTCTGGATCTGCTTTACCTTCGATGTAGATTTGCTCATTGATCTGTTCTTTGGTTCTAAAGTCAGTCAAAGTATCAGAAAGCTCTGGTGGAGCCATTGGAGCAATTACGTCGGCATGAGCTGTACTAATGAGCGAAAAGCTAGGAGCTCCACTCTGAGTGTTAGCTTTTTCAAGCGCAACAAAAGCTGCACTCTTAGCGCTGTTGGTCGCGCTAGAGTTATTCTCGGTTACAGATTGCGGAATATTTACATATGAAAGCGCAATTGCACCGCAAACAACTGGGCTTATGTATCTTAATAAAGGCTTCATGGGCGTGATTATATCATCACTCACACGCTTGCTTAGTGAACGCCCCACCGCAAAACAACACAGCTCACACATATGCCATCCACTGCAAAGCAAGCTGCTTACACAAATGTCAATCTGAGCTAAACATGACAGCGCACGCATATGCCACCACTTCAAAGCAAGCTGCGCACACATATGCCCACCATGCCAAGCAAGCGGGCTCGCATATGCATCTAAGCACTGTAGTTTGCCTGCTGTTAAGAGCTTTTGCGCACTTGTATACTAGCAAAGTCTCTTATACATCGGCTCTATGAGTATTTTTTGCAAACGCTAATACTCATCATAAGTACTTTGCTAAAATTTCCATTTCTGACGATTGCACCTTAGTCTTGTGCTAAAATTGCATAGATTTCAGGGAAGCCGTGTAAATCTTGTGAATGTATAAGTGGCAAAAGCCCCATCACAAAATTCAAATATGACTTTAAGTAGTCAGCTTGTGTTCAAGTGCGAAAAACGCGCTTTTTATTTGTGGGAGCTTAAGGATCTGTCATGATGTTTTCATCAAGTATCCTTGTTTGCGCTTAACGGCTGCACCTGTGCTCAGAGAATTATTCTTGTTCAATAGAGGATACACATGACCGCTTTAGTTTTAGGCCACAAGAACCCTGATACCGATTCCATCGTTTCTGCTTTATCCGCTGCTAACTTATATCGCGGTCGCGGTATTGATGTTAAGACCGGTGCCCAGGGCAAGCCTGCTCCTGAGACTGCTTTTGTTCTTGAGCGCTTCGGCCTTACCGCTCCTGAGGTTGTAACTTCAGTTGCTGGCGAAGAGGTTTACTTAGTAGATTACTCTGATCTGGCTCAGGCTCCTGATGACTTTGCAAAGTGCAAGCTTCTCGGCATTATCGACCACCACAAGTTAGGTGACGTAACCTCTGACTCTCCAGTTGAGGTTTTCATCAAGCCAGTTGGCTGCTCCAACACTGTAATTAAGGAGCTGCACGACATCTACGGCGTTTCCATCGATCCTAAGCTTGCTGGTGCCATGATGTGCGCCATTCTGTCAGATACCGTCTTATTCAAGAGCCCAACCTGCACTGAGGCTGACAAGAAGGCTGTTGCTGACTTAGCTAAGATCGCTGGCGTAGACAATCCATTAGATATTGGTATGGAAATGTTCAAGGCTAAGAGCAACTTAGCTGGCGCAAGTGCACGTGACCTTATCTTCCGTGACTTCAAGGACTTCGATATGTCCGGCAACAAGGTTGGCATCGGTCAGCTCGAGCTCGTTTCCTTATCCTTAATCACTCCAGAGTTAAAGGCTCAGTTACAGGATGAGTTAAACAAGGTTAAGGCAGAAGGTCGCCACTCTGCAGTTTTAGTTATCACTGACATCATGAAGGAAGGTTCCGAGCTCATGATGTGCTCTGACAACGGTGAACTCATTGCTAAGGCATTAAACACTCAGGTTTCTGACGAAATGTGGATGCCAGGTGTTATGAGCCGTAAGAAGCAGGTTGTTCCTAACTTAGAGCAGGCTTTCAAGGCCTAATGGAACTCTAAAGGCTACTGCCTTTTAGCAAGGCCATCTTATGTATGGCTTTGCTTTATGCATGAAAACATGCATCACAACACAGGCACCTTTAGTGGTGCCTTGTTTTTGTTCACGCCTAAGTGAACAAATCGCCTTTTGTACTAGTTGCTAGTACCTCCCACTTTATAGCGCTGCTGCGCACAAACACTTTAATGGGCACAACATGCTGCATTTTTTAGAGTCTTTGTGCGCATCAGTGCCTCCATGTGCTTTTGCTTGATAGCTAGTCATATGAGCTAGCACAATTAGGCTTTTGCATTATTTCAGGAAGTTCTTTTTTCATGACAGGATCTCGCTCCAATCATATCCCACGCATTGGCGTTGTCTCTTTGGGTTGTCCAAAGAACTTAGTTGATTCTCAGCGCCTCATCTCAGTACTCCTTGCCAAAGGCTATCGTTTAGAGAATGACTTTAACGAAGCTGACGTAGTGGTAATCAACACTTGCGGCTTTATTGAGCCAGCAGTTCAGGAGTCATTTGAGGCAATTTACGATGCTAAGCAGCAATGCTCTCAAGTTATCGTAATGGGCTGCATGGGTGCTAATAAAGAGAAAGTATTAGAGCAATATCCTGATGTAGCTGACGTTATCGGACCTGGCCGTCGTGCTGCTGTGCTGCGCTCCATTGAAAAGCTCGTAGGTGAGCCTCCTGCAATTGCACGTCAGTCTGTACCAACCTCCGGTGTACTCTTAACTCCAAAGCATTACAGCTACTTAAAGATCTCCGAGGGCTGTCGTCACCACTGCTCTTTCTGCATTATTCCTGATTTACGTGGCACCTTAAGATCCCGTCCAATTCCAAACATCCTCTATGAGGCAAATGATTTAGCTGCTCGTGGTGTACGTGAAATTATGATCATTTCACAAGACACTTCTGACTACGGTAGCGATCTTAAGGATGGCAGCAATATCTTAACTTTATGCGATGGTTTATCTAAGGTAAATCCACGTCCTTGGTTCCGTCTGCACTACGTCTACCCAGGCAAGATCGTTGATCAGCTCATCCCATACATGCGCGATGGCATCATCCTTCCATACTTAGACGTACCGCTGCAGCACGCCTCAGCTCCGGTTCTAAAGAGAATGAAGCGTCCAGGCAATATTGAGCGCACCTTAGAGCGTATCAATGAGTGGCGTGAGATCTGCCCTGACTTAACTATCCGCTCTAACATCATTACTGGCTTCCCTGGTGAAACAGAGCAGGACTTTGAAAACCTCATCGACTTCATTAAGAAAGCACGTCTTGATCGCGTCGGTACATTCCCATACTCAGATGTTGAAGGTGCTCAGGCTAATGATTACGATGGCGTAGTTCCAGTTGAAGTTCGTCAAGAACGTGCTCGTTTAGTCATGGAAGCTCAAGCTGAAGTATCAGCTCAGAAGCTGCGTGAGCGTGTGGGTAAGTCATTTGACATGATCGTCGACACCATCACCGATGAGGGTGTAATGATCTGCCGTACTAAGTACGAGGCTCCGGATATCGACGGTGTAGTCACTATCGAGAACACTCCAAAGGATGCCATCGTTAAGGAAGGCGACTTCATCCGCGCTAAGATCACCGATAGTGATGAGCATGATATGTGGGCTGACTTCGAGGCTAATATCACTCCAAACACCCACATTCCATTCCGCATCAAGCTTTCCTAAATTCCATTTAGGCTTGCCATAAAAAATGCCAGCTTTAAGCTGGCATTTTTGTCTCTGTACATGTAGCGCCATGATGAGTTCGTCTCAAAGAGATTAATGGCAGCACTTAAGGCGCTTAAAGGTACAGGATATTTGTGTAAGCTTTTAGTAGTTGTGCTTGCAGTACTTAGCAACTACGCACTTAGCACAGTGATCTTCAAACTTACGTGCGGTGCAGTTATAGCGGCCGTGGAGCAGTAAGTAGTGATGAGCCTCTTTCATGAAGCGCTCATCAATAAGAGGAGGAATCTTATTCTCTACATCACCAGGGCAGTGGCCTAAGCACAGACCAATGCGGCTGCACACACGGAATACGTGAGTATCTACAGCTAAGTATGGCTTACCAAAAGCAACATTTAAAACTACCTTGGCAGTCTTGGAGCCCACACCTGGCAGAGCAATTAACTCCTCCATGGTCTCAGGAACCTTGCCATCATACTTCTCATCGAGCTCTTTGGAGAGCTTTTCTAAGAACTTAGCCTTATTCTTCCACAGACCAATGCTCTGAATATATGGAGCAATGCCATCAGCGCCTAATGCAGCCATGCTCTTGGCATCTGGAGCTGCCTTAAAGAGTGCTGGAGTAGCCTTGTTTACTGACTCATCAGTTGCTTGAGCAGATAACACTACTGCACATAAAAGCTCAAAAGAGTTATTGAAGTTCAGTTCACTCTTTGGATTTGGGTTTTGCTCTTCTAAAAGACGCATTACCTCAAAACGCTCTTCCTTGTTTAACAGAGTGATATCGGCAAATTCCTTCTCAACTCCCTTGCTTGGCTCAGCCTTGCGCACAATCTCGCGCTTGCTATCAACAGGAGCCAACATCTTACGATTGATCTTATTTGCATCAGCCATCGATGCTTTAACCACAACTTTCTCCTCAGCTTTAGCCTTTGATCCACTTGCTGCCTTCTTAGCAGCAGATTTGGCAGTGGATGCCTTTGTTGTACTATTTTTTGCTTTAGCAGCCTTCGATGAAGCTATTGTAGCTTTAATCTTAGTTTCCTTGGTATCTTTAGAAGCACTTGCCTTTGCTTTAACAGCCTTTTCCTTAATTTCCTTAGCCGCACTTGCCTTTACAGCCTTCACTTTTGGAGAGCTAGCTTTAGCACTCTTAGCTACCTTGCTAGCCTCTACTTTAACTGCTTTTGACTTGGTAGCAGCACTCTTACTTGCGGTAGCTTTTGCCTTGGCTGCAGTGCTCTTGGTAGTCGCCTTAGTGGCAGTAGCTTTTGCCTTGGTTGCAGTGCTCTTAGTAGCCGCCTTAGTGGCAGTAGCTTTTGTCTTGGCTGCAGTGCTCTTGGTAGCCGCCTTAGTGGCCGTAGCCTTTGCCTTGGCTGCAGTGCTCTTGGTAGCAGCCTTAGTGGCAGTAGCTTTTGCCTTGGCTGCAGTGCTCTTGGTAGCAGCCTTAGTGGCCGTGGCCTTGGCTGCAGTGCTCTTAGTTGCAGTGGCCTTTGCGCTAGTAGCCTTGGTTGCTTGTGACTTAGTCTCTTTAGCCTCTGAAGCTTTGGCTTTAGCTTTTGTACTTGTAGCTGCGGCCGCTTTTGGAGTTACTTTAGCCTTTGAAGCTGCGGCAGCCTTCTCGGCAGTGGCCTTTGGCTTGGCACTCTTGCTTGCTTTTGCAACTTCGGTTTTAGCAACTGAAGCTTTGCTCTTGGAGTCAGTCTTTACCTTGGTAGCAACAACTTTTTCAGATGCCTCAGTTTTAGCCTTGCTCTTACAAGCAGAGCTCTTTGACTTGCAGGCACTCTTGCTAGCTGTCTTGCTAGCTGTCTTGGTAGCGACCTTGGTCTTTACTTCCATTGCTTGATCTTTAGGCTTTTTGTCAGCAGCGCTTGCTGCTTTACGACAACAACCACGTTTAGCAGGCTTCTTACCATCCTGCTCTTTAACCTTTGATTCTTTCTTAGCTGATGCTGCCATGTGATTCTCTTGCTAATTAGCTGTAATCAATCGAAACCTGATAGTTTCATTATCACCAACCTAATTAGAGGCGCAAGCGCTCTATTGAAGTTATGCGGCATTTTTTCATACTAAAACTCCATATTTATAAGGGCGTCACAATGCACGTGAAAGTAAGCACTATCTCTTTGCTATTTATGCCTCTAAAAGAGGCTTATTTGACATAT
>Garnier_p2__coassemble_977_pt1 | contig 48914 bp, 26 predicted proteins | sample Garnier_p2__metabat2_high_PE_037 | metagenome-assembled genome bin Garnier_p2 | reverse complement strand
CTGCAGGCCTCCAGATTGCTGACCGCTTAACCAGCCAGATCAACGGACTCAACCAAGGCAACCGAAATGCATCTGATGGTATCGCCCTTGCTCAAACGATGGAAGCCGGCATGGATGAGATCTCCGGCATGCTGCAGAAAATCCGTACCTTAACTGTGCAGGCATCAAACGGAACCAACACAGTCGAAGATCGTCAGGCCTTGGCAAAGGAAGTTGCCTCTTTAGCTACAGAAGTTAACCGTATTGCCACACAAACTACCTTTGCAGGAAAGACCATCCTAAATGGTAAGGGTGATAATGCTCTGTATGGCAAAGATCAAGCTACGAACGGAAAAGCTGGACAAGCAGGTGCTGATGGTAGTGTCACACTCCAAGTTGGCTCAAATAAGGGCGATACTATCACTTTTAACGCCACCTCAGTAATGTTCTCTAAGATTGCAGATTCTGCTGATTTAGTAAAAACTTCAACTACTAAAAAAGCATTTGGTACTGACCAAAATACTGGTGCTATTACCGTATTGTTCAGCGTTGTAAAAACTGATAATGGAAAAGAATCCTTTGGTGCGATTATCGATCTTATGGATAGTGCCATTGCAAAGGTTGATGGCATGCGTGCCGACCTTGGCGCAATACAGAACCGTTTAGAATCAAGCATCCGTAACCAGTCTAATGTTGCAGCAAACGAAGCTGATGCACGTTCACGTATTCGTGATGCTGACTTCGCTGAAGAGTCTGCTAACCTGTCACAGCAGTCGATCATCCAGCAGGCAGCTGCTTCTATGCTGATGCAGGCTAACACACGTCCACAGCTCGGTCTGAGCCTTTTAGGCTAGTCGTAAGGAGTACTTTCCCATGGCAGTCTATGTGAATACAAATTACTCAGCTCTTCAAGGCCAGAGATACTTAGGTAACGTACAGAACTCCTTGACGACTACGTATCAGCGCCTATCTAGCGGCATGAGGATCAATAGCGCCAAAGACGACGCTGCAGGTCTCCAGATCGCAGACCGCTTAACCAGCCAGATAAATGGCTTAAATCAGGGAAATCGAAACGCTTCTGATGGTATTGCCCTTGCTCAGACTATCGAGTCCGGCATGGACGAGATGTCTGGCATGCTTCAGAAGATTCGTACTTTAGCTGTTCAAGCATCTAATGGCACTAACACTTTAGAAGACCGTAAGGCCTTATCAAAAGAAGCATCAGCATTAGCTAATGAAATCTCCCGTATCGCTGATCAGACAACCTTTGCAGGCAAGAAGATCCTAAAGGGATATGATAAGACTAATGGTATTTATGAAGGCGCTGTCGCTGGTGGCGGTGCTCCTAAAGACGGCTCAACAGGTAAGCTCACACTGCAAGTAGGCTCGAACAAGGGCGATACTATTTCATTTCAAATGAAGAGCTTCATGTTCTCAATGATTGCATCTGCTGCTGGTCTTAAAGATAAGATGGCAGATGCAGCAGCAGCTGGCAAGTCCTTTATTATTGCGCAAGGCAACATTACAGTATCTTTCACTTCCAGTACAGACACCCAAGCAGTAATCGGATACATGGATCAGATGATTGCACAGGTTGACGGTGCACGTGCCGACCTTGGCGCTTTGCAGAATCGTTTAGAATCAAGTATCCGCAACCAGTCTAATGTTGCTGCTAATGAGGCTGATGCTCGCTCACGTATTCGTGATGCTGACTTTGCTGAAGAGTCTGCTAACCTGTCACAGCAGTCCATCATTCAGCAGGCAGCTGCCTCTATGCTGATGCAGGCTAATACCCGTCCACAGCTGGGCTTAAGCCTCTTAGGCTAATGAATTTGCGCATTAACGCTTTTTCCTATTTGTTTTTAAGGCAGCCTACGGGTTGCCTTTTTTCTTTTGATGGGGCGTGTTGATAAGCTGTGAGTGTAAGTGTTTACAGGGTATGATTTGCATTTAGCCATAATTTATACTTTTTAGCCTGTTTCTGTTAAAATCTGAGGCAATTTTGATAATGCCTGTATGCATAAGTGTCTTAGTTAGTGTTGCTTATAAGCTTTGCAATAGAGTTTAGAATTTAAAAATCCTGATGTGCTCTAACTTTAAACACGGTACTAATCGCCTTACGATAGAGAAGATCCGGCGTGACTCCAAAAGAACTTGAAAAGATCATAAAACTTAGAAAGAACTTTATGAGATCTGAAGAGATCCTTGCTGTAATGAAAATCGCTCCATCATCTCTTGATCGTGTCATTCAATTTCTTGGCTATCATGGAGAGTATGAACTACGTCGTTGCGGTGGTCTTGTTGACCACTCATTGCCACTTGACGACGATCGCTATGCCTCCATTGCAGAGTATGCTGTAGCCCATGACTGGGGTGCAGATAAGGCTGCTATTATTTTCAAGGTTAACCGTAATCATCTACGTCTGTTTATTAACAGAAGAAAGAACGCTGGTGAGCCAATTCATGACCATATGGCTGAACTACCGCCAAAGGTTTCTTTAAATCGTGAGTATGATCCGTGTCGTCGTGGCTTTAGACGTGCTGTAGTCTTAAGCTTAAATCCAGGCCCTGAACTCCCTGCTCCTAGTCTCCAGGCTCGCAAAGGCGTAAAGTCTAAGTTACTCACTGCCAAGCCTAAGCGTGAGCCGCTTGGTCCAAAGGATGGCCTGAAAATTAAAAATGTCCCAAAGCTCTCTTTGGATCTCGAAAAATAAGCTCTTCCTATTTTCTAAGCCACTGTACAAGCTGCAGTGGCAATGCCCTATTCTTGCCTTAAGCTAGTCTCTCTTTAGCCTCAGAGCCATTGTGCTCGTCATAGAAGCTTAGCTTTATGCATCTTGTTTGCATTCATCTATTTAATAGCAGCCCTTAATCTTTTTTCATGAGGCATGACGCTTTCATAAACATAATTACCTTTTGCACCTTTGTTTCTTGTATTGCACGCGCCAGTTCTTTTTGCGCAAGAGATTTACCTCAAAGTTGTGACCTACATTTCATTACACAGCCTAACTAGCTCACTTGCTTGTATGACCTTATGTTTTAGACTGATCTGCTGTGCTATGGTATTTAGCGTTGGTGCAAAAGACGGCTTGCTTTTGGTGCAAGTATTTGTGGATAAGCCTTTTGTTGCAGCAGCTAAGATTGCTTACCTTAGTTGCTGACAAAAACGCTGTGTTCTTGTGTACCGACTTAAGCTCAATCATAGTGAGGCTAAAGCCTCTTATTTTGGTATGTCTATGCTTGTCTAGAGCATCAGAAAGATGCTTACTACTCTTATCTTTTAAGAGCCCAAGCAGCCCTTCTTAGTGACACGTACAAGCGGACATCTCGGTATCATGCTTTAAGGCCATGGTATCACTAGAGTTGTTGTATATTTAGATTGAGCGATGTGCTGTGAAGGAACGATTATGAGGCTAAGGGATTATCAGGTGTACCATGCTACGTTTGAGCCTTGTATTGTGCAAGGCAATAGCGAAGGCTTTAAAGCAGTAATCCATACTGTAGATATGGACATCATTACCTACGGTGTAGATTTTGATAATACTGTTAAGATGTCTCAAGCTGTAGTAACAGATATGGCCCACGCCATGTCGTTTGAAGAGATGATACCTGCAGCCTTGCCAGTCTCAAAAGTCAATGTACCTGACTCCTTCAAGCATGGCACTAAAGCTGACGAGAACAAAGCAAGCTCTCAATTGCTCTACTGTTCAGCCGACATTAATCAACACCTCAAAGATCTCTTTAAAAACTCTGATACTCCAAGCGTTACTTACAATCTAGCCGATCCATCCTATGTTAATGTGCTTGGTGATAGTGATGATGGTTCTACTAAAGCTCCTACCATCACTGTTCCAATTGAGCTACCTCTAGAAACAGCCTATAAGATAGTCATTGCTAACGAGATCATGCAGCACAGCATTGATTTTAGTAAGCTCTCTAAACAGCTAGGCTGGCGCAAAGCTGATCTTGAGAACAAGCTTGATTTCTACACCGACACCAACATTTTCGACTTAAAACTCATTGCCTCTAATCTTAATCTTGAAATTGATGAGGACGATGGAATGCAAAATCTTAAGGCCATTTAGCAAGCTAAGCTTGCTCGTGTGAGCAGGTTTGGCTTTTGTTCAGTCTTTTGTTTGGGCAATGACCCTCAGTGGCTGCATTTGCTCGTGCAGCAGCCATTAAAAAAGGCGCTCTTTGTGGGAGCGCCTTTTTCAATGGAATCAAACTTAGTCTCTAACGTCTTTTACGTGAGTTGCGATTCCTATTTTTGCGATTGCCTTTGATGACTTGCTTGGTATCTACAATATCGTAGTCCTTGCTAGCACCTTGAGATAAGGCTGACATGACAACGTCTTCTGAGGCGATTGGGCCATCAGATACCTTACCTAAATCAACCACCTTATCGATAGCCTCATCAGATGAGGTTAAGTCGGTATCTGCGCTAACACCCTCAAGCAGATTATGCTCTGGCACAGCTGCAGCACTATCTACAGCGCTACCACTTAAAGCCTCAGCACTCTCATTTCTTAAGACATCTGAGTTATTAGCCTCAGCCTGAGCATGTAATGCCTCACGCACAGCAGCGCTAGCCGCCTTAACAGGATCATCGAAATCTTCAGTAGCTTGAGCTTTAGCTGCTACGTATGGAACTTCTTCATCCTGCTGGTAAACAATAGTGCTTACCTTGCTCTCTTCGCTCTTGTTTTCCTCAACCTGTGCCTCAGCAGCCTGTGGCTCTACATTGGTCTCGGTAGCACTCTGAGCTGGGGTTACGACAGTTGCAGCACCTTGTTCACTTGCATAAGCAACCTCAGCTTTTTCTTCGCTCTTAGGCTCAGAATCATGCATGTCTTGCTCTGCAACGTTCTTATTGTGCTTGTTATGACGCTTAACCTTAATCTCGAGATTTGAATCATCAGTTACGATGGACTCAACTGCAACCTCAACATTCTGCTCTTGGGCTGCAGTCTCGATCTTTTCTTGAGCTGGCTCAGTCTTTTGCTCTGAGGCAGTCTCAAGCTTGGTGTCAGCTACTGTCTCTGCCTTTGTCTCTACTTGTGACTCAGTCTTCTGCTCAGCCTTAGGCTCATCCTTCTGTTCTACCTTTGGCTCTGGCTGTGACTCAGTCTTCTGCTCAGCCTTTGGCTCTTCTTTTACAGGAGCTACGGTCTCTTGAGCCTTGACAGGCTCTACAGCTGCTGGTGCTACTGCCTCTTTAGCTACCTTGGCCTCTGGGGCAGGGGCAATTGCCGCAGCAGCGGCTGGTACAGCTGCGCCTGGGGCACTTGCTGCTGGAGCTGCTGATGGCTCTGCGGCTACCTGAGTTGAAGGAGCTTGAGCACTTGCTGACTGCTCTGCTGCTTGGGCTGGTACTTGAGCGTCTGCTGTAGCTGTGGCCTTGGCGACCTTGCGGTGCTTTGGCTCGGCATGAATCTGAATTGGTACCTTAGCGTAATCAGGAATGTGCTCTTCGCCAGTGTTGACGTTTTCTTGACCTGATTTAGGCAGAATTAAGGAGGTTTCGGCAAAGCCGTAGTTCTTACCTGCGCGTGCCTCGGTAACCTCACTATCAGCCTCGATCATGGCATAAGCGTTAGCTGATGCCTGAGCTGCGGCTAATGCTTGAGCTGCAGTTAACTCAATCTTGTGCATAAAATCATGCACGGAGATGATAGTGGTTGGAACCTCTTCTTGTTGCTTCTTAGCCTCTTCCTCGCGCTTTTTAGCCTCTAAGTCTTCAGTAAGCTTAGTAGAACGTGCAAAGTTCTGCTTTAAGCGCTGAGATGAGGTAACAATACGAGTGGAGGTATTGCCAACTAAGAGCTCGTTCTCAAGTAAGTCACTATCTACAGCATTATCTTGTGATTGTGCCTTGTTCTCATCTTGAGCATTGCTAGCACTTGGCTTAGCTTTTAAAAACTCAGCTGGAGTGTTGCCAATTACGGAGCCCTTAAACTCTTGCTCAGAGAAGATGGTGCCGTGAGCTGCTGCTAAATTACCCTCTAAGCTTGGGGTAAAGGCTGCGGCCTTAGAACGTACGATACGAACTGCGTCTGTCGGTAACTGACGCTCTGGTACCTCGTGCACTACACCAATAATGCGGGTTGGGCTCGCAGACTGCTCTGTAGATGCTATCTGTTGCTCTTGAGCGTACTTAACCTCATAAGAAGCGTCACGCACAATAGCCGTAACCACTTCACGAGCACTCTTAGTCTCCTGAGCATTATCTGCCTCAGACTTATCAGCATCTGCAGCGCCATCATCGCAAGGATCAGCGCTTTGTGCATCTTGAGCGGCATCATCTGATGCTTGATCTTGAGAGTCTTGGCTATCTGATGAGTGAGACTCGGCATCTTGTGCCAAAGCTTTGCTAGGCTCTTGCTCGTTTGATGCGTGATCTTGTACTTGACTCTCCTCTGAGGCGCTTGCTAGCTCTTCAGAGAGCTCTTCAAGCTTTTCCTCTTCAAAAGCTTCAGCTACAGCCTCTGCCTCAAGCGATTCAGATTTTTGTACCTGAGCAGTCTTTAAAGGCACTACAGGCTTGTTAGACTCAATACCAACAATGGTCTTATTGCCAGATGCGGTGACAAATACTGTGGCCTCATCTTGGACTACAGCTGTCTTAGATCTAACAATCAGCGTGGACTGGCTTTGAGCAGGAATACGCTCGTAGGTATTAACAGCTCTTTGAATGAGCTGATCGCCTACAGCTGACGCATCTCTAAGATCGTTAGTGTCGCTAGTCTTAAAGGCACCATTGCTACGTGATGCAGGTGATGAAAAGCCGTAATCGTTTTGCACGGCATAGCCTGCAATATCACGCATGGATTGTTTTTTATTAATGTTCTTCCTTAAGACTGAGCCAGCACTACGATGAGCGTCGTACTCATGGGTTAAGGCACCAAATCCTGTATTAGACATCAGGCCATAAGACTCATTGACTTGCTTAGCAGCTTCAATCTGAGTCTGTTCATATGGATTTACAGCCGAAATGTACTGACCAGATTGTGGAGCTTGTATAGCTGCAGCTGGACCAAAACTTACGGCATTGAGCTTGGTATTGGCTCTTGGGGCCTGTCGTCCGATTTGCGGGGAGACCGCTGAACGTGAATTGGAACGTGACATTCTGTTTGTATATGAGTAAGCGGCATCGTTCTGAGCATCGCCTTGAGCGTCATCATCTTGAGTGGATGCATGTGTATCCATGATGCTTGGCGCTACATAGGAGCCTTGCATATGAGCAGCTCGCTGAGCAGCATATGCTTTACGGCCAGTGGTTGCTGAGGTGATTGCCGAGAATGAATTTACGTCAAAGTCCTTCTCACTATGACTTTGTACGGCGTCTTCGCGCTTAGCACTCTGATCTTGTTCAGAAGTATTAGGCGCTGCATATGACTCTTGCTCGTCACTAGAATTAGCTAAAGCAGAGTTTGAGACAGCATCCATCTTCGTAATAATGGTTGAAGATGACTGTCTAGTGTATAACTCGTTACCAATGTAACGAGCTTGGTTATTCACACTGGAATTCGGAGAAGATACGCTGATATGCGTTGCAGAGCTAAACTGCTTAGATAGCTCATCTTCATTGTATTTATCAGGTACGTAAGCTCTCTCATGATCGCTAGCAACTGAGCTCTGTGCTGCACTTGCATGTGCTTGAGTGTTCGCTGCAGTTTGTGATTGAGCGAGGTCTGCTGCTTGCGCTTGAGCATTAACTGCAGCTTGTGCTTGAGCTTGAGCTTGTGCTTTTGGAGTGTAACCTACCTGAATTTGTACTTTAGTAGCGCTGCTTGCTTGACTAAATGGCCCATCTTGCAAGGATGCGCTGGTATAACGATAGCTTTGTGTAGGACGCTGCATAGCTTTTGGCAGCTGCTCATTACTCATAGCAGCGTGATTGTTGCTGCTGTCATTAAGCTGTGAGTGCGATGCGCTATCGTGTGGTTTAGCACTATAGTCAGCGGCGCTGTGTGCTGTGCCGTGTGCGGCTGTGCCATGCGGTGCAGTAACGTGAGCTGCTGCGGTGGCACTTTTAATTTGCGCGGCTCTTTGGTTTCGCTCCATGAGCTGCGGCGTAATGAAATCTTTAAATGCAGGATCTTGCCGTACCTGCATGCTATCAAGCTCATCGAGGGCAGCTTGTGAGGCCAGACGATCGTGAGTTTTACCGAGTTCACTACCAAATTGTTCTTGGTAATCAACTGGCACATGGTGTGAGCCTAGTAAATTGTTTTTAGATCTTAAGCCGATTTGATTGTACTCATCTAAGCCCTGTGAGCGACTATCGTATGCTGAGCTTGAGGTACGATTGTGCGCACCTGTAAGTGACTTAGCTTGTGATGAGGCCTGATTACCTAGCGTATGGCTATTAGTCCTAGGTGCTAATTCACCTTGAGAGACGATACCTGCAGCAGGGGCTACGCTATTGTCATTAGCACTTGAGTTTAAATGGCCTGCTCCACGCGTTAAGGTTGGATTTAAAGTGGACTCAAAAGAAGCGCTTGAACCTTGGTCTGAAGGTGTCTGATTAGAGCTAACACTAGCCTTAGCACTATGAAAGTCACTCTTGCGTGAAGAGTATTTATTTGGCTTAACATCGTTGTAGCCTTGCAAAGCAACACGCAAAGCATTGACGTTTACACCGTTAACTCCATCACCAAAGATATCAACTTTCTTTTGTGCTACTGGCTCTTGAGCATTAACTATCTGAGACAGTCGCTCAAGCGATGCCTTATCCATTACCTCATCTTCTTGACCATAAGCATAATCACTAATAGCCCTGTTGATAAGATTTTGGAGCTTATCATCGTTGGTTGCCATAATTCGCCATCCTTAGCTGCAACCAAGCAGCAATGACAGATCTCGAGCGAACTTGTACTCAAGATCCACTCTCATTTTGGTAAATGAGTTAGCCGTCTAAAGGCTGCACATCTTGGCCCAAGGAGGAAAAAAAAGCAGGATATTTAAAAACGAACAAAGGAGCAAAAGCTCCTTAATACAATGCAACACCTGCCACTAATATGGTTTTAGCTGCGGCCTTTGCTATGCCTTTGCACTTTTGTACATGAGCATACTTAAGACCGCAGCTTGGATTATTTAGCTAATCCAAAATTAAGGCTTACTGGCCTGATGCTGCAGCATCATTTGCTGGGGTTGGCTTAGCAGCATTGTTTTGATAGTTGTTACCAACATTGCTATAAAGCTCAGCCTCACGAGCTAAAGATGCAGCCTGCTCATCGTCAGCGCCTAATGCAGTAGCAATTAAAGCTAATGGCAGACGCTCTAAGTCTAAGCGTACGTGATCGCCATAAACACCATCGATTAAGCAGCCGTATAAATGAGATTCAGCCTGATTTAAAGCAACTGGTGCACTATCAAAGCCTGATACGTCATCATTAGTCCACAGGTCCTGGTTGGACAGTAAGGTCTGCTCATCCATGAGAACGCTCTCGATGTTAGGCAGGTACAGACGTAAGTTGTGCAGTACTGCAAAGGAGCGTAAATCTACAGAGCCTAAGTACTGGCAGTGAGCTTGAGCAACCCAGTTAATACGGCAAGTCTCGCGTACGTGATGGAATGGAGTGATGATACCAATGGTGCCCTTGATATCTGGAAGAGCAACTGCAGTTGGTAAGTTATCCATGAACACAATACGCTCAGGGCGTAAGTTGAGCTCGTTTAACTCGCTGATAGATGCAGCTAAGATCTTTAAGCCGCCAACCTTGGCACGTAACTCTGCGTCAAAGATTACTAAGCGAATTAATGCTGGAGGTGGTACTAAACCAAGCTGCAGCAGATCCTTACGATAAGGATTGAGCTCTAAGTAGTCGCGCAGGAAGTCTAAAAGGAGCGGAGTGTGGATCTCAAACCAACGGGTATCAATACCACGAATTGGGATCTGACGGGTTAACAGGCGGCTGTTGCGGTTTTCGCAGAACCACTTGCATACTGCAACCATACGCTCAAAGTCGATCCAAGCGAGGTTAGCAAGTGATGAGATCACGTTCAGAGCGCTATCGATGAGCTCTGGCATCTCATGAGCGATCAGATCTAAGCAACGAACTGAGGAGTGGTACTCAACTAAGTGACCAGCCCAAGTTGCAAGCTCTTCTGGAGTATCGAAAACTAAGTGAATTGGTACCTTAACAGTGCCAATATCTGGATAGGTCTTATCGATAAACTCGATGTGACCAGCAGGAAGCGGTGCACTCCACTCTTTGCAGAAGCTTAAGAAAGCATCCTTGCTCTCAAGAACATCCTCGTCCTTTGTAGGAGCACCGAGATAGAGGTGAGTTGGGAAGTCCTCAGGCACATCACGCTTATCTTTAACGTGACTTGCCAACCAGCTGATAACTTTGGCGCGATAGTAGTTATTGATCTCGCTGCGGATGATACTACGGTTCTTCACTATACGTTCCTGTTGTTAATACCTGTGCCCAAGACATCTTGCAACCTCTGCATGATCTCTAGCATTAAAAGATATATTCCAAAACGTCACACTATTCTGACGCCATGGCACTTTCTAAAAGTCTAGATCTCTACAAGGAGATGCCATTTTTTAAAAACAAGACCTCTAAGAGCACGTGCGCAAAGCACTCGAAAAAGCCTTACTTACCGCATTTGAGCAGTATAGTTCATGCTACGTGCAGGCTATTAGCCTTGAGGTTGTCAAGCACGGCTCGCGGCACAGGTGATTACGACTGTCCAGGCGAGCCTCGCCATTAAACTCTAATTATAGCATAGCACCCTTAGTACATACGGAACAGCGACAGAAATCCGTACCCATGCCACAAAAATATTTTCCATTCGCCCAAGATCATGCACCTTATACCCTCAGATCTTGTCACACGACTTGTCATTTACAATAGATCGCGCATAACCAAGCTGCAATTTCACAAGCAGTAACCCACAAATATACACTGCAAGATCAAAGCAACAGTTAAAACTCCAACTGCTCCCCATGCAAAGAGGCTTACCACTCTAGATCAGAGAGTATCAAGCCTATTCACACTCTACGATCGCTAAGAGCGGCAGTAGTTCAACAAGCTGATAATAAAACCGCTAGAGCATTGCAGTACGGATGGCTTACCTTCATGCAGAATGTCACTGCGGCCTGTCGTCTCTGAGAATTAACCAGTTCCTATAGTTCCTTTCTCAAGCAGACTAACTTATGAAAATCCCCTCTAAAAGATCATGGCTTTTACTCAAAAGATGAGTGCCAGAGGCTTTAGATTAGTGTGTTTTGCAAATGAGATTTAGGCATAGACTTAGCGCCTTGATCTTTGAGCTTTGATGGAACGTGCTGCGTGTTCAATAAAGTATCAACACCGACCTAAACGATCACCTGTAAGAAATGAGCTCAAAATTGCTCATTAACGGCCTTGTGCTTTATTGCTTTGTATGATGAGCAAAGCGAATCATGGAAGGCTAAATACATTGCTGACGCTGCTGCTTAGTATGCATGCTTGAGACGATATGCTTGATCTTGTGGCAGTTTTGTGGGGATTAAAATTTGGTTAAGTCGTGAAAGGCTTGTGCTTTGGAGCAACGAAGTTAGGCAGGCTTACTCGTATGTATGGCTTGTTGGTCACGCCCTGCTTTTTGAAAGCGAGGTTGCGCTCATCAAGCGCTGGTGCTGATGCTGATGCTTGATGAGCATGTGAGCGGCCCAGAATAGAGAATATGTCTTCTGACCTTGCAGGACGTGATGGGGATTTGGATGTCGATTGCTTGATGCTCTGTTAGCTTTTTTGGGAGTCGCTTGCCACTGAACTGACTTCTACGGTAGATGGTTGGCTCTTTACGATCCAGTTTTCGACAAACTTAAAGTATGGGCTTAAGAGAGTTACGCATAGACCTACAATGATGGTGCCTAAGATGGTACCTTCACGAATACCAATGATCTCGGAAAAGCCTGAGCAGATAAGTGAGATGGTAGCTGCTGCGAGCACAAAGACGGTATCAAAGATGAGCTTGATGCGGCCCATGTTGAAGTTAAAGCGCTTGGCAAGCACGATTACGAAAGCATCACAAGAGAGCTTTGCTACGTCAGCTACAGCTTGCAATATGATGTTTATGGCAATGATTACTGAGCCTAAGATGAAAGCAGCAAGACAAACAATATAACCAAAATCATGCGGATTAAAATCTTGCATGCCCCACAAGAAGAAATCAACAAAGAGGCCAAAGACAAATAAAGCAGGAATCTGTAGCATCATATTGATGAACTGCGCTTTTCGTTCTTCTTTGCTCATCAATGGTGGCTGCAGTACGAGACTGAGAACATTAAAGACAATCATCATCGCGCCCATGGTCACAGGAAAGTACACTGAGATTACATACGCGGTGCAAGAAAGAGAACTAATACCTACTTGAGCCTTAGTAGTTAACGCAACACCAAAGCCAGCAAGGCATAAAGCGATGAAGAAGACAAAATAGCGTCTAAAGAGTTGATTTGCTTTCATACAAAAGTAGCCGTAAGCAGCAAGCATTGACTAGATCAGCAAGAGCTGTCGTCGTATAACAATGACTAGCACAAAGTTGAACTGAACTTGAAATATTGACAACTTGTATACTAGGATCCACACAATATGTTATGTATTCTACTCAAAGCCACTAGTCTCGATTCATCTAGATCAAACTTTTCCTCAAATATGAGATATTGATGGCATTTCTAGATACACGCTATTGCACATATAAAGAGATTTCATCTCATTCATACTTTAGCTTAAGCGCCGCATTCCGTAAAGAAAAACTGGTATAAGTTTCAGCCAATCACCAGCAATCTAAATCCTAATTGCCTAGCGCCACACTCAGACGTGCATAGCTTCCATGCACTGCAGCTCAGCACTTTAACTGCAGCTAAGCCATTAACTGTATCTTGGATAAGATGAGTGCTCTACTGCCCTTTTGCATAGGCACGGACAATATTGCCCTGTTCTTATTGTCCATCTGTAAAACTCATCAAGACCAGAGTCCCTTCTCTTTAGTTATGTAGTTTGCCTAGCCATTAGATATTGCATCTGCAGCTGTGTTGCGTGAGTAAATCAACGTCACTTGCTGTGATTGTTTATTCACTGCAAGCCTTGTCTCTTTAGATTTAAGCTTGAATGTCTGCACTGCACTAATCTATCGCCAAGTAGAGAGGGGTAGTTGAATATTAACTGCTATGGGGTTTTAGCTACTCAATGTAATAGAGTGGCAAATGATGGCTGCAAGTACTTCAAGATCTGGCTTTTGAGTGTATTTGGGCCATCAAAAACCCCAAAATCAGGGCCATTTGAGGCTAATTTCGCGCAAATCATTAAAAAAGTGTTGCATGGACGTTAAAAATCTATATAATTAGCACCGTTCACAGCTACAGCGCTTTATGCGCTTGAATGTCTCAGCGGTGAGATGTCCGAGTGGCTGAAGGAGCACGCCTGGAAAGCGTGTATACGGTCATCCCGTATCGGGGGTTCGAATCCCCCTCTCACCGCCATTACGAAAGCAGCATCAAGCTGCTTTTTTCGTTTCTGCACCACGCAAAATTCTCACTAAGCCCCTTAAGGCCACCTCTTTTTCTTCCGACTTTAGCCTCAAAACCGCTTATTTATCGGATTTATATCTTTGCAGGTATTATCTCCTAGCTCATAGTCACGACCGCCTTTCTTTAGTCGTACGGCCTCTTTTCTTGTGCTCATTTGTTCGACAGTAATTGCTGGAGTATGCTAAGCGACCTATGGCTTTAGATCGCGGCATTTGGCGGATGTTTTCTGACAAGAGTTACTTGAGCTCATCTAGAGATCATGAGGACGCTTGTCTTTTTGCTCCTTATCGATAAAGCCTGTTTTTCATTGATGGCACTCTGTTAATCGTTCAGTTTAGGTTTGATAAGTTAGCCCGGTCTGCAGCTGTGCTTTTGTTAACTGAGTTTTCTATGAATACCGCGTATGAGCAGCGAGACCTTTTGGTGTTGTGGCATGATTTGTCTTGGGCTTTTGTCTTACGCTTTTTCTTAGGCTTTGGCTAGGATTAGTGTGCGTTGAAGGTGGCAGGTGTTGGTTTTGGTTTTGTAGCAGATAAAACAAAGGGCCGTCTTATTGCTAAGAAAGCCCTTCGTAATGCTGTACGTATTTAGGTGTTAATATGCAATTGCGTGATGTGATGATCTAATCTAGGCAAATAGTGGTGTAAGCACTGGAATTAAGCCGTAAATAAAGATAGCCACTACGATGAGTGGAATCACGTAGCGCACATAAGTAAACCATGCGGTGAAAACGCTACCTGAAAGCTTGTGCTGATTGCTAATCTCAGCTAAGGCACTGTCCTTTAGTACCCAGCCTACATATAAAGATGCGCCTAAAGCAGTGATAACGAAGCAGATATTGCCTGAAATGAAATCATATGTATCAAAGATGGACTTGCCTAAGATGGTGACGTCGGCAAGTGGACCAGAGCTTAAGATACATGGGATATTGCCAAAGATGAAGATAGCAAGCAGAGTTACATTGATTGAGCCAGTGTAACGAATGTTGAACTTCTCATAGAGCACTGAGATGATTACTTGGTAAATGGTTACAGAAGTAGTCAGTGCTGCAATCACTAAGAGCATGAAGAACACGATGGCAAAGAAGTTACCAAAGGCCATGTGTGAGAAAGCAATTGGCAGTGTTCTAAATACTAAGCTTGGGCCAGAGTCTGGTGACAGGCCTGAGCTAAAGAGTGATGGGAAAATCATAAAGCCAGCTAACACAGCAATAGCGGTGTTGATAAGACCAGTGATCACTGCAGTCTTAACTAAGTTCTCTTCCTTGTTCAGGTGGCTTGATAAGGTAATCATTACACCGAAGCCTAAGGACAGAGCAAAGAATACCTGACCTAATACGTCTAAAAAGAGCTTGCCTGAGAGCTTAGAGAAATCTGGAGTTAAGTAAAAGCGTACGCCTTCCCATGCGCCATCTAAAGTTAAGTTACGGCCGATCATGATGATAAGGCACACAAATAACAGCGGCATTAAGAACTTAACGGCACGCTCAATACCAGCAATAATGCCCTTTCTTAAAATGAACCAGTTAATGAGAACAAACAGACCAGTAAAGATGGTAATGGTCAGCGGAGAGTTCTCAATTTGATCAGTATAGAAGGCATTAGTTACTTCTTTAGTAACAGGCACTGACAGATCTAAACCACCTTCTATGCCTAAAGCACCCAAGAAGATGTGGTAGACATATGAGATAACCCAGCCACCAATTGGCATGTAGTAAGACAAGATGCCAAAAGAACCGAAGATGCCCAAATAGCCAAAGAACTTCCATGCTTGAGAGTTAGTGGAATTCTTAGTAAAGAAAGCATCTACTGAGTTAGTCTGTGCACGGCGACCAATCACGTTTTCAACTAAGATGATTGGAATACCAACTGAGAGCATCACAAGGATGAACATAAGAACGTATGCGCCACCGCCGTTCTCGCCTACTAAGTATGGAAAGCGCCAAGTTGCACCGAATCCGATAGTAGCACCTGCTACAGTCATGATATAGGTCAAGCGGCTGCTCCAAGTCTGTCTGGCCATGCCGAGTCCTCAAACTGAGTCGATCGCAGTCATGCACTTTCTAAGGTGCTACACTTTTATCTAGTGTAGGCCTTTATAGAACAGTGCATTAAAACACTGCATTGAGGCCTAAGATTTAGCTAGCTCTTTTAAGTGAGCATAAAGTGCATGCGATCAAAGATGAGTTATAAGTTTTGCCAAGCTTTGGACAACAAAATCTAGCGCTAGCATCCGGCCTTTTAACAAGGTGTTAGCGCTATGTTTTGCTATATGTTCTAAGAGAAACGATATCCAAACACTGCAGTCAATCTAGATTAACTATCATGGCAAAACATGTGTTATCGCGTTTTGATCTTTGACAAAACCATGTCTCAAAAGAGAGCATGCTTGTATACAAGCACAGGGGTAGTCTACGCGACAATGGCACATTCTATCTGATTTAGTGCTGATTTACAAAGCAAACCAAGCAAGCTTTTTTCGCTATCTTTAAGTCTAAATTGTTAGGCACCAAGGCAAGATTAATGATGCTTTTGACCATCAATGCCCATGATATGTCCCATGAAAAGGCCACAAATGAGACAATTTATGGCAATAAATGAGATATAAATCAGACAAATGCACCACAAAAGCTCTACCAAAGCAAATATCGCTATGTACTTTGTCTCCTTAAGCTTGCATGAGTGAGAGCTCTGTGCTTGTGTATTGTGCTAATTTAGTGTAGTTTTGCTTTACCCAAAGACTTTAGCACTACACTAAGCTTTTAGCTTATGTCTATTTTTTGCCTAAGTTTATGGGTGTAATCTAGATCTAACCATCATCAGTCATTAGCTATCATGTTATGCCCACGCACTTTCTCTAAAAGGCAAGGCATATATGCTTGTTTATGACGATAACTATTAGTGTCTAAGGAGTCTTTTGTGAAAGCTAGATCTCTGCTATTACCAGTCTTATTAGGTTCAACAATTTTCATGACTGCATGTACCAGCACCCCTGAAACTGCTTCTCAAGCTCCAGAGACAGTATCAGGCCCTGAAATCTTCTTAGATGCTTCAGCTAACGAGCTCTTTAAGGATGTAAAGAAGGTCTACAAGACTCAGTACTTTGCTTTGGGTATCCCACAGGGCTGGAAGGTATTAACCTTCTCTAACGAGCCTTTAGCCTCTTCGATCTCTGTAGAGAAAGAAGATCACTCCGCTGTAGTAACTATCCGTATTAACAAGGCAGAGTACAAGACCTTACAAGAGACTTGTGTTGCTGCAGGTAAGGCCTTTGAGGCAAACGGCGTTGAGTTTGTCTCCGCTCCAGACATTCAGTACGGCACCTGCCTCATCGATGGCAAGGAAGGCGAAAAGGATGTAGCTTTATGGCTCCGTCAGTACAACGATGACATGAGCGTCTACTCCATCAACTACACTGGCTCATTAGAGACTGTAGCTGAGCTCTTAGGCTACCTAGTCGGTAACGAAAAGCTCATGCAGCTCATGGTTCGCCCACTCTAATAGCCCCCATACGCACTGCACATAAAGGCTTAGCTTAAATACCTAAAGCCGCTGCATGCAGTGCGAAGCATCGAGCCATGCCTAATCTACTAGCGCATGGCCTCAAAAGCCCAGCCTCGTGCTGGGTTTTTAGTATCTGCAGGCAACCAATGCAAATACACTACACTGCACTACACTCAGTTGCACAGCAGCTCCACTGCCGCCATGAGTTAATGAATAATTAATGAGTTAAGGAATGAATGCCTTAACGCAGTCGTGCTCATCAAATCTAGCATGCTCAGCAAATGCTCTTGCACTTGCCATAGTACTATGCTGCTAATTAAGCATTTTTAGCACTGTTCACCTTAGGCATGCGACTAAGGTATACAATTAGCAAAGCTGCACAGCTTTTTTTGCACCTTACTATCGTGCAAAGACAGCTAATACCATAGAAAACAGTAGCTGCTACAAATGAAAGCTACTAAGTTATTAACACGCTAGGAATCAAAGATGGCTGATACCAAGAAAAATATTAAAGTCGCAGCAGCTCTGATTACTCAGGGCGATAAGTTCCTCATTGCTAAGCGAGCTGTCGGTCGTCATTTAGCAGACTTCTGGGAGTTTCCAGGCGGCAAGATCGAAAAAGGCGAAACTGCCTCTGAGGCATGCCGTCGTGAGATCTTAGAAGAGCTCAATTGCCGTGTTAGCGTGGATAGCTACTTCTTAAGCTGCCATCACGAGTATGAAGATCTCACCGTAGATTTAGACCTCTACATTTGCCACTTACTCGATGGCGAAGAGCCACAGCTGTCTGACTCTCACAGTGAGCTACAGTTTATTACCGCAGATGAGATGGATAAATTTGGCTTTGCCCCTGCTGATTACGACTTCCTTCCAAAGGTCAAAGACTTTATGAAGGCCGCTGAACGCTGCAATAAGACCTTTGAAAAACTCAAGCAAGAGCAAGCCACTACTACTGAAAGCAAGTAAGTAAAGCTAGCAATACTAGTGCTCTCATGCACATACCATTGCAATTGCCACTGACAATCATTAACGGCAAGCACCATAAGCGCATTTAACAGATAAGCAAGCTAAGTGCATCGATTACAGCATCAAAGCTAAATGGTATGGACTAGAATGATGATCGATGCTTTAAGCTTTGCTCCGCTTTTTACAAGACCGCCTCCTGGCGGTCTTTTGCTATCAGCACTTGCTGCATGATCTCAATGAATGGCTACAATCAAGCTAAGTCTTGTCAGCATGTACTCAAGGTGAGTTTTTGACCCGTTATGCGTGCTTTGATAGTCATGTTTTCTAAGGGCTCTTGAGACCGACTGGATACCTTTCCTTAATAGCTTGCCTAAACAGCATGCTTGAATAACAAGCTTCAAAAGCTTTAGGCTGGAAGCTTAACGTTGATGCCAAAGCGATACATCAAATAGCTTTTGATATCGCTGCCGAGTCGAAACTTACCGGCATCTTTGAGCACGGCATTTGGATTGCTCTTGAGCTGCAGCCTGAACTCATCATTAAGCGGCTTGCTGATGACTAGATGACATGGCACTAAGAGCAGTACTGGATTTTTAGACATGGCAGTGGCTGCGCTACGAGTGTACTTGCTGCCTTCTTCTTTAGATAACTTAGGATGAGAAAGGATCGCTAAGTCTGAATAGCTAATCAAGCGAGGGTGTGATCTCAAAAAGTTTGTATGCAAGAAATTTTGGATTTTTCCAAGCTGCTCACCAGATAGAACAGTGCAGTCTACTTTTGGGGTAAGTGAACTAAGCTCGCTTAAGGTACGCGCACTCATGGGACTTAGTGACTTTAGATAGGCATAGTCAACTTGCGCTACGTACTCTTGAGGATCTCTCTTTTCTGCATAAATAGCTGCATAAGGGTGTTGCCCTGGAAAGACATACACGTACTTTTTGAACTGAGGTACCGCGCCAAAGATACGGCCTAAAGCCTCTCTTAATCTCAATGCAGTTTCCATAGCATCAAGATCTTCACAAAAGCTTACATCGGGTACTGGTTGAGGGCGGATCGCGGCGAGTTTGTCTTTAAAGAGATCAAGATCCTTGGGACTTATGAGGCCTAAGATGGTATGGCCATGAATGAAGGCAATTAGATCACCAAGCACGGTTGCGAGGGTAAATTGCATCACACTTCCTGTTAATGCATTTTTTAAAGCCATGTTGACAGCTCCATATACCTTAACAAGAGACAGATTAGCTAAGTGATAACACTACTATCGGACGTCAGGGCGGAAGTCGATGGTCTACAGACTAAATAATATGGTTGTAGACATATAAGACGATTAGCCCGATAGCACATCCTGCATCATGAATACTGTACATAATATGTACTAAGATAGCCTTACAAAAAGCGGAAAGACAAGCTATTTTGCAGCGCGTAACAGATCAATCTTATCGCGCAATGGCCCTTAATACAAGGGATTTATTTACCTATAATAAGCCCGTCAATACTTGTATTCAGACGGTGATATGCTATTATGAACTTAGGCTGATGGTGTCTCGAATGAACGCCAGCCTGTATTGCCCTGAGCCGATATTACTAGATTGGGAGATCTTCCTGAGTTCCGATGAGCACGCCTAAACTGTTTAAGTTTACTTAGGCAGTCCCTTGAGAAGCCGAGCGAGCCACAGGTTTCCCACCTTGAACTTCCTGGTTCAAGGAGCTTAATATGGCAACGTCATCTCTTGTACCATCAGTCCTATTCACATCAAGCGTATCAACGCGACAATTAAAGGCCATCAGGGCCTTTTTTTTTTGTGCCCGTAAGCTGCAGCCGCAGCCAACTCCCCGCACTCAAAATCATCAGCTATACCTTACTGCCAGATCGCTCCACTACCTACTTTCGATCCGCTCTCATCAGCTACCGCGTCCTCTATAAATCAGAGTTAAGACTAATCAAGGCCACTGATGCGATCTTAGTACTAGCACTGCTTATATTACGCAAGATCTTAGCAATATCTCTCTTAAAGCCTGTAGTTACGTTGGTCTTGATAAAGCTCATCATCCATTCCATGCATGGACTTGCGCACTGATGCTGGCAATGCCTTTCTTAGCATCGCCTCAGTAGCCTAGATTCGATCGCTACATTAACCTCATCTTGCAGTAGTAACTGTCTTTGCTGCAGTAGCTTGTGAGTAATGCCTCTGCCTAGCTTAGGTATGCGCCAATGTGCAGCTTAGAGAGTCTCCTTTTTCTAAGGTTCAAGGTTTCGGGCTTTGGGGTTTGGGCTTTTGATGTATTCAACGTGCTTTTATTTTGCTGATAATTGCTCTTGAGAAAGCATTGGCAGCGTGGACAAAGTGCTGTTTGTACATCGTGATGGCATCAAGGTGCAACTTTATCAAAATGTTTTGTTGTTGAAAAAGTAAGGTCGTTGCAGCTGAGAAATGCTGATGCAATAAGGCTTTTGGAGCGTATAGCGTTGCTTTTTCCCTGTGTTTTTGGGTCAGTTTTGTCCTCAAAAGTAACTTGCAAATGATATTTGTTTTCATGTCCAATAGAATTAGTTTCCATTGGAAATCTATTTGTTTTACAATGGAAACTAATTTGAAGCCATGAGTGATTTTAGTAAGTTGTTCATTGCTTCGTAGGCAAAGCCTAAATGCGACTTTGCTTGACGATATACGAAAAAGGCCGCCATAAGAAACTTATGAAGCTATTGTTGAGGCATTGATTTAAGCTAAACATCTAGTTTGGCTGAGTGGTGCTTTAGTTAGTTGATATGCACATTTAAAGGTGCTCTGGCTTACTTAGCGATCTTTTATGTAGATAAGAGCTGATGAGATGCTGCTTACGCTTTAGCTGATTCTTTTGCAGTGTTCTTATCTTGTTTGTTTTGTGCAAGTCCCTGCCCATCGAATTGTCTCCACAATGACGGTAACAATCATGCAAGGTCTTACACCTTCACCAATCATTTGCATTTGCATCGAAAAGGTATCGGTATGACTCAAGAGACAATGAAGCCAATGGAGGCTGCTCTCCCTGAATCAAAGCTCAAGCATATGCCTATCAACATGTTTGCTATTGTGATGGGACTTGCGGGCTTTTCACTCACCTGCCATGCTGTCGTAGGTAATGAAACTCTCGATCTTGTAACTGCCTTGCTTGCCTCTGCCGTCTTTGTGATCTTAACTTTCTTCTATGCCCTTAAGATCATCAAGTATCCTCAGGCAGTGGCTCAGGAGGCTAATCATCCAGTAAAGCTTAGTTTCTTCCCAGCTTTCTCAATTAGCTTACTGTTGCTCTCATCAGTATGGCTTAAGTATGACTTTGCAGTTTATCTGTGGCTTGCAGGATGTACTTTACAGCTCATCTTAACCTTGTTTGTGCTGTACTCCTTAGTCCATAAGAGCTTTAGCATCAATCACGTCAACCCAGCTTGGTTTATTCCAGTTGCAGGCCCTCTGATTGTGCCAATGGCAGGTACCCAACTTGGCTATGGCTTTATCTCTACCATTGCCTATCCAATTGGCTTTATCTTCTGGATCTTGCTCTTTACCATTTTGCTTTACCGCCTGGTATTCCACGATCCACTGCCACCAAAGTTAGTACCAATGCTGTGCATTATGCTGGCACCGCCATCAGTAGCTGCCCTGTCATATCACGCAATTGATCATTACTATGCAGCACCAGGCGCTCACTCAAGCCCAATAGTACTGATGCTCTACGGCATTGCATGGTTTGTATTTGTATTCTTACTGACAAACATTAAGCGCTTTATCAAGGCACCTTTCTTCTTATCGGCATGGGCCTACTCATTCCCTGTAGCAGCCTTTATCTTAGCTACCAAGAAGTTAGTGCCGGAGTTTAGTGCCCCAGAATACCTATCAGTGCTGAACTTAATTGACTACACCTTATGGGGTCTGTTTGCCCTGCTCATCACTTACCTTTTCGTCAGAACCTCCATTCTGATTGCAAAGGGCAAAATCTGCGTCCCAGAATAGATACAAGCTAAGTTAGAAGCTTTATCTACTTAAGAATACGATTGTAACCAATAAAGGCTTTAAAAAGGCATCTAAGCAATGTGCGCTTAGATGCCTTTTTCTTGCCAGTCTCTGTCAAGAGAACGCTACATCTCGAATCAATACATAATCAGCATCTCTTTAGTCCAACGTACTACGAAGCTTAATTATGGCCTAAGTTCAGGGCTAGCATTTGCAAAAACTTTTGAGATACAAAGGTATAGAAATTACCCATATATAAGAATATACTTTGTAGATATAGATACAGCTTATGGTTAGTTGTATTGCTTTAATGTTTACGCATCAACCAGTCAGATGTACAACATTACTTAAGAAACTATCTACAGTATTGCACTTGAGAGACAAATATGTACATAGGTCAAGCTTATGCCTCAGCGTTTAAAAAACTTCTTACATTTGATGGACGTGCTTCACGATCAGAGTTTTGGCAAGTATACCCAGTATTCCTTTTAATAGTTGTTTTTGTACACTTTTTTAGCATTTTCTTTTTAGATGCTTTCTATAAGGCTGCAAGGGACCAGTGCCCTCTCCAAGTAATCTACTTATTCTTTCTATCTTTCAGCGTAAGTCTATTTATCTCATTCTGCCACCTACCTCTTTTAGTACGCAGATTTCACGATACCGGCTTAAGCGGCATATTGGCAATACCTGCTATTTTTCCTCCATTTAGTCTCCTCATTGTTCTGATCTGCTGCATTAGAGCAGGAGATAAAGGAGACAACAGATTCGGTCCAGATCCGTTAGCCAATAACGATTAGTTCTTTTACAGCAGGTCTGACATGGTATATCTAGCTGTGCCCAAGACCTGCTTTTAACCATAGCTCCATACTTTACACGTCTTTGAACTAGGCCTTAAACCTACCTGCCTTTCAGTCTAGTTTTACGCTTACACATCCCAATCGTACCTCACGAATCCCTGCCTTTATAAATGGCTATTGCAACGTCATATTTTTAGCTTGCATTGCTACTTCATACAGATATTGCGCTTGTTTACATGTTTAATTGCTTGGTCATCAAGAGGCACTTAGTGCGCTAAATGGTGAGTTTGCGGACAAAGGGCATGGTCGACGGCTTCGATGCATTCAAGTCTTGTTTAGACTACTTAGAACGAATAGGCTGTTGCCTAATGATACCGATGAAGATATGAGCGCACTGACAAGAGCTGAGTTAGAGCTTAGACCTAGGCGTTGTTAGGCTTGATAGAGCTTAGTCGTGAGCGTGAAGCAAAGCTTGAGACGGGCTGCAAACTTCGGTCTTTGATAATTGGTGGGAATTTAATTGAGGTGCGTTCTTTTGTCGAGGTTTGTTGAGGCGATAAAAAAGGGCCTTGCGGCCCTTTAGTATTAGAAGATGTATATACATCTCTTTCTTATTTCAATTAGGTATTTTTACTTCTTGTTTAAAGCCTGGTCTACAGCAACAGCGATAGCTACAGTTGCGCCAACCATTGGGTTGTTACCCATACCTAAGAAGCCCATCATCTCAACGTGAGCAGGAACTGATGAAGAACCAGCGAACTGAGCGTCAGAGTGCATACGACCCATGGTGTCGGTCATACCGTATGAAGCAGGACCAGCGGCCATGTTGTCTGGGTGTAAGGTACGACCGGTACCGCCACCAGATGCTACTGAGAAGTACTTCTTGCCCTGTTCTACGCACTCTTTCTTGTAAGTGCCTGCTACTGGGTGCTGGAAGCGAGTTGGGTTGGTGGAGTTACCAGTAATGGAAACGTCAACACCCTCGTGGTGCATGATTGCTACGCCTTCGCGAACATCGTCAGCACCGAAGCAACGTACGTTAGCACGCTCGCCCTTTGAGTAAGGGATCTCTTTAACGATCTTGAGCTCACCAGTGGCATAGTCAAACTGAGTCTGAACATAGGTAAAGCCGTTGATACGGGAGATAATCTGAGCAGCGTCCTTGCCTAAGCCGTTTAAGATAACGCGCAGTGGGGTGTTACGTGCCTTGTTAGCGTTACGGGCAATACCGATAGCGCCTTCAGCAGCAGCGAAAGACTCGTGACCAGCTAAGAAAGCAAAGCACTTGGTCTCGTCGCGTAATAACATTGCACCTAAGCCACCGTGGCCGATACCAACCTTACGGTCTTCAGCAACGGAACCAGGGATACAGAAAGCCTGCAGACCGATACCGATAGCATCAGCAGCGTCAGCAGCGCTCTTAACCTGCTTCTTTAAAGCGATAGCTGCACCAGCAACATAGGCCCAGCATGCGTTCTCAAAGGCGATTGGCTGAATGCCGCGAACGATCTCGTATGGATCGAAGCCAGCATCCTTACAAATCTTGTGAGCCTCTTCGAGGTTAGCAATACCGTTCTCGTTTAAGGCTGCGTTTACTTTGTCAATACGACGCTCATAACTTTCAAATAAAGCCATTTTTAGTACACCTCATTACTCATGTCTTGGGTCAATGTACTTGGCAGCGTCATCGAACTGACCATAGTGACCTTTAACCTTGGCAATAGCCTCGGAACCCTTGATCTCTGGGTTGGCCTTTAAGGTATCGATTAACTTGCCTAAGTTTACGAACTCGTAGCCAACGATTTCATTTTCTTCGTTTAAAGCTAAACGGGTTACGTAACCCTCGGTCATTTCGAGGTAGCGAGCGCCCTTTGCCTTGGTACCGAACATGGTACCAACCTGGCTGCGCAGAGTCTTACCTAAGTCTTCTAAGGAAGCACCGATTGGAAGACCACCCTCAGAGAAAGCAGTCTGGGTACGACCGTAAACGATCTGTAAGAATAACTCGCGCATAGCGGTGTTGATAGCATCGCACACGAGGTCGGTATTTAAAGCCTCAAGCAGGGTCTTGCCAGGTAAAATCTCAGAAGCCATAGCAGCTGAGTGAGTCATACCTGTACAGCCTAAGGTCTCAACCAGGGCTTCTTCAATGATACCGTCTTTAACGTTAAGGGTAAGCTTACATGCGCCTTGCTGAGGAGCACACCAGCCCACACCGTGAGTTAAACCAGAGATATCTTTGATTTCTTTAGCCTGAACCCACTTACCCTCCTCAGGGATTGGGGCAGGTCCATGGTATGCACCCTTCTTAACAGTGCACATTTGCTCTACTTCGTGTGAATAGATCATTATGCGATACCTAATTGACTAAAATCCTAACATCGTTTTTCTTCTAGCTTGATGAGCGTGTCGCACTCACCTAGTTGAGAAAACGATTCAATTATAGCGATAAACTTTATCTTTTGCAGGTCTATTTGCAAAGAGTTGAAGCACTTTTTTACAGAATTTGATATATACGGCATTTCTTAATTAATGCCCTTGCATGCACCACGCACTATCTTTAGGCACAAATACCCTCAAATCCACTAATTCTGTTCGCTCTGTACGGACTAAAACAAGATACGTATCGTATTTGCAAGGTTTTGCAAAACCATTCAGTGAGCTTGCACTTGTCTTACAAGCTCTAGCGTTTTTTCAAGTTTTTAGCTCTATTTATCCCATCAATAGCCCTTAATTACTCTTTGTAGCTGCAAAAAGATCAACCATATTTACAATTGACACATAAAAAAGTGAAAGGCCCGCATATGCGGGCCTAATAATAAGAGCAGTTAACAGCAATAAGCTGATTTTGTGTTGTGTAGCTAGATTAGCTCATGGAACGAAGCGCGTCTTTCATTTGCTTTACGAAAGCGCCAACATGCTCTGGAGCGTCTTTTCCATATTGTTCTACGATCTTGATGATCGCGCTACCCACAATGGCACCATCTGATAAGGACGCCATCTGAACAGCCTGCTCAGGGGTGGTGATACCAATACCGACAGCACATGGAATGGAGGTGTGCTTGCGGATAGTAGCAACAATACCCTTGATGTCCTCAATCATCTTCTCGCGACTTTGATTGCCGCCTAAGCCTGATACAACATAGATAAAGCCATTAGAGCTCTCAGCAATCGATGCCACACGACCTACGGATGATGGTGCGATTAAGCTAATGATATCGACGCCATGTACCTCAGCACTGGCATCAAACTCATCTTTTTCCTCTAAAGGAACATCAGGCAGTACCATGCCCTGAACGCCAACATCGGCACAACGCTCCATGAAACGCTCAATACCGTAGTTGTAGACAGTATTAGCGTAAGTCATGAACATAATCGGGATGTGAACATCCTTTCTGACATTCTCAACAAACTCAAAGATGTCATCAGTAGTCAGCTCATGTTTCAATGCACGCATAGTTGCTGCCTGAATAGATGGGCTCTCAACTACAGGATCAGAAAATGGGATGCCCAGCTGAATAATATCGGCACCAGCATCTTGCATTGCTTTCATGCAAGCTGTAGTAGTACTTAAATCAGGATCACCACAGGTAATGAAAGGAATGAAAGCTTTGCCATTGGCAAAAGCGTTTGCAAAATTACTCATGAATTTCCTCTCCTCTGTAGCGAGCAATCGCAGCTACGTCCTTGTCACCACGACCTGATAAGTTAATGACCATGATCTTGTCTTTGCCCATTGTTGGAGCCATTTTAATGGCTTGGGCTACTGCATGGGATGACTCAATTGCCGGAATGATACCCTCAGTACGTGATAAGTACTCAAAAGCATTCACTGCTTCATCATCGGTAATGGCGAAGTACTTAGCTCTACGTGAGTCGAACAATTCAGCATGTTCAGGCCCAACACCAGGGTAATCAAGACCTGCTGAGATGGAGTATACAGGAGCAATCTGACCAAACTTATCTTGGCAGAAGTAAGACTTCATACCATGGAAGATACCCACTGATCCCACATTGAAAGTAGCTGCAGTTTCGGCAGTATCAATACCACGACCAGCGGCCTCACAACCAATTAGTGCAACCTCTTTGTCGTTGATGAAATGATAGAAAGCACCAATAGCATTAGAGCCGCCACCAACACAAGCAAGCACTGCATCAGGTAATCTGCCTTCAGCCTTTAAGATCTGCTCTTTGATCTCTCTTGAGATCACAGCTTGGAAGTCACGTACGATGGTTGGGAATGGATGCGGGCCTACAGCAGAACCTAAGCAATAGTGAGTGTCCTCAAGACGAGTACACCACTCGCGCATGGCCTCAGAAACCGCATCTTTTAAGGTAGCAGTGCCTGAGGTGACAGGAACCACTTTAGCCCCGAGCAAACGCATACGGTAGACATTAAGCGCCTGACGTTCTGTGTCTTCTTTACCCATGTACACAATGCAATCAAGGCCCATTAAAGCTGCTGCAGTAGCTGAGGCTACACCGTGCTGACCTGCACCAGTCTCAGCAATCAGACACTTCTTGCCCATCTTTTTAGCCAGTAAAGCTTGGCCTAAAACATTGTTGATCTTATGAGCGCCAGTATGATTTAAGTCCTCGCGCTTTAAGTAGATCTTGGCACCACCAAGATCTTCGGTCATCTTACGAGCAAAATACAGACGAGATGGTCTGCCAGCATAATTGTTAAAGAGGTCATCAAGCTCCTTGATAAACTCAGGATCTTTCTTGTAGTGCTCGTATGCTTCTTCCAGTTCATTCACTGCGTTCATCAGCGACTCAGGAATGTACTGTCCACCATGGATGCCAAAACGTCCCTTCGGGTTGGTCATAATCTAAAAATCTCCGCTATAAGCACCATTAGCAAAAACTGCATCTATGCCTAAACTTTATGCGCAAGAGGCATGCATATCATGATCTTTCAAGTGCTTATATCTGATGCTCAAAGATGTGTTTGTTTTCAAGCAGACTAGCTGCTATCGACCCAATGCCTAACAGCCACACACTATACCAATATGATCTCAACTTAAGATAGCAATGAACCTTGGCTTTGCAATGTCTCTCACCTTTTAGCCATAAAAGAGCAGTGTCATGACTATTAGCTGTAGCTCAACTGAGAGCACCCAAAGCGCTGCATTGTATTGCTTTGAAGTAGCTGCAGCTTTGTGCACGGATCTTGGTACTGCCATGCTATGAGCATTGCATGCTCTGCTATTGCCATGCTTTGGCTATTGCCCTGCTCTGGCTATTGCCATGCCATGCTATGGGTATTGCGCTGCAACATGCTATTGCGTTGCTGTGTTGGCTTTGCTGGTAATGGACTGTTGTAAGGCCAAGGTTTAGTGATCTTTTGCTTAGTGTTTGCTGTGGCCTGCTATGCTAGCTAGCTAGCTTGCTTGCTTTCTTGCTTGCTTGCTTGCTTAGCTTGCTTGGGTATAGGCACGGACTTTTGCAACAAAAGAACGCATCTTTGATAAGTCTTTAATGCCGTCAGTCTCAATACCTGAGCTGACATCTACTGCCATGGGGTGGCAAGTGTGCAAGGCGGTCTCAATATTTTCTAAATTTAAGCCGCCTGCGAGAAAGTAAGGTCGATTCATATAGCCCCCAAGGGGCCAGCTAAACGACTCCCCACTACCGCCAGTGGTAGAGTCGAGCAAGATGTAATCGCTATGGAAGGTATCGGTAAGTGCAATATCATCAAAAGTACTTACCGCCACTGCCTTGATAATCGGCATGGTGTCTATACAAAGAGTGTCTAAGGCTGCCAAGGCATCCCTTAGTTTTTGAATATAGGCATTATTTTCTTTGCCATGAAGCTGAATGACATCAATGATGCCTTCTTTAGCGAGGGCCACAATATTCTCAATAGGCTCATCAACAAAGACGCCTACCGCCTTGATCTTTTTGTTCAGATGCTCTTTAAGTGTTTTGGCCTCATCGGTAGTGATATAGCGCTTGCTCTTTTTGACAAAGATAAAGCCGATATAGTCAACCTCAAGCTCATTGCACAGCTCAATTTCCTCAACACGTCGTAAGCCACATAACTTAATAGAGACAGGATCTGATGTGGAGTACTTATTGTTATACAAAGTCTCGTTAACTATGCTCTGATCTTCGCTTGTAAAGTGGATGCCGCAAGCTGTGGAAGCTAGCTTGTTTTTAGCAATATCACTCATAACTAGACCTCCTTATAGCTGCGTAATGATTGAAGCATGGCGCTTTTATCTTGTGAGCGCATCATCGCCTCGCCGACTAAGATGGCGTTAGCACCACAATCCACTATGTTTTTAACGTCCACGCTATCTTTTACGCCGCTTTCTGAGACAAAAATAATGTCATCAGGAACAAGCGTGCGTAGACGACGTGAGTTTGAAGTATCGACAGAAAAATCTTTGAGGTTGCGATTGTTAACACCAATCATGCGCGCACCACAATCAAGGGCTCGTTTCACCTCATCGCTATCATGAGCCTCAACTAATGCAGACAGACCAAGCTCATTAGAAAGCTCAAGCATGTGCTTAATCTGAGCATCACTAAGAATCGAGCAAATAAGCAACACTGCTTGTGCACCAAGGAGCTTTGCCTCATAGATTTGATAGTCATCGACAACAAAATCTTTTCTAAGACATGGTGCACTGACGGTCTTAGCAATTTCATGCAAGTGCTTATCGCTGCCTAAAAACCATTTAGGCTCAGTAAGCACGCTAATGCAGTCTGTCTTAGCTGCATCGTAAGCTCTTGCAATGGCTAAGTAGTCATAGACTGGATCAATGACTCCTTTAGATGGCGATGCTTTCTTACACTCACAAATAAAGGCAATCTCACCAATGAGATTACGCTGTTTAATACGCTGTTCAAAAGCAAAGTCACCACGAGGCAGAGTAGATACCTCTGCCATAAGCTTGTCTAAGCTTAGTTGACTTTTAGCTATCTTAACTCGCTCTTTTGCATATTCTGTAAGCTGTTCAAGAATGGACATGCGATCTCCTCAACTTGGTGCACTTTGCTCATTGCTAAGCCACGTTTGCCAATGAATTAAGGCGTACGTGTCGTTGCGTTTTAGCTAAGATCTACTTAATTAAGCTTAGACAACTGAATTAACTTATCGAGCACCTCTAGTGCAGCTCCTTTATCAATCAAAGTAGCAGCATACTCAGCACCTTCGCCAATTGATGGAGCTTTGCCACCGAGGTATAAAGCAGCACCAGCGTTTAAGAGTACAGCATTGCGCTTACTACCTTGCACTGTACCGTTTAAAATGCCGCGCGTAATGGCAGCATTCTTTTGTGGTTCACCGCCTAAAAACTCTGCTTGGGATACACGTGGCATACCAAAATCTTCAGGCTTAACCTCATAAGTCTTGTACCAGCCATTCTTGAACTCGCAAATAAGCGTCTCATCACTAAGCGAGATCTCATCAAGCTTGTTTTTGCCATAGACGACCATACCGCGCTTGACACCGAGACTTATTAAAACCTTAGCTAGCGGCTCGACTAAAGATGGGTCATAGACACCGAGTAATTGAGCACTTGGAGAGGCTGGATTAGTTAACGGACCTAAGATGTTAAATACTGTTCTAAAGCCTAACTCTTTGCGCAGCGAGCCTACATACTTCATAGAGTTGTGGTAGTTTTGGGCATAGAAAAAGCACATGCCTACAGTCTCAAGCAAGAACTTACATTGCTCAGGACTTTGCTCGATATTAACGCCTAGTGCCTCAAGACAATCAGCTGTACCACACTTAGAGGATGCCGCGCGATTACCATGCTTGGCGACCTTCATGCCGCTTGCTGCGATAACAAAGGCTGAGGTAGTCGAGATATTAAAAGAGTTTGCGTTATCACCACCCGTACCCACGATATCAAAGACCTCAAAAGGCACCTCAACTTTAGTTGAGTGATCGCGCATTGCTGCAGCACAACCTGCAATCTCATCAATAGTCTCAGCACGGGTACTCTTAGTCGATAATGCCGCCAAGAACGCTGCATTTTGTGTGGCGGATGTAGCGCCAGACATGATCTCATTCATAACGGTATAGGCTTCGTCATATGTAAGATCCATTTTAGAAACGATCTTAACAATAGCCTCTTTGATCATCGCCACCCTCTCATTTCAAATACCAAAAGCACTAAGATGCAGATACGCACGCACATTAGTAAAACTAGCTGCGCGTAGCCTCATCATGAGGCCTTTTGCATACTAACACGTACACATAGGTCAATTGCCATTTGCGCAACTAAAACTCATTCGCACCCTTATGGCCAAGCTCTATTGACCAAGAGAAAGGGCTTACGCCCCAATATTGTTTATATCCTGCGAGAATTTGGCAACCTTGGTGTGCCTGGGAGTGCTCAGTATTTGGTGTTATTCGATATTTAGATTTGTTGTCGTACGCAATGCTTTAGCACTATTGATGTGAAACAACTGATTTTTGCTGCCATGTTAATTTGCAAAGAGGTTATTGCGTACCGAGAGGTGATCTTGTCTTCTTGGGATCACTTGCCGTACGAATGCGCTTGCTGAGCGTGTGGTTAGCCCTCAAAGTGTTTGTTTGCGGAAGTTAGATTTTTCTATCTGAAAGTGCTTGAGTTGCTTTGCAATGGTAAGCCCTAGTTTGTCGTGGTGGATTTGAGAGGCGAATTTGTTTTGGTAGGCGGGCTTTGTTTGTGCTGCACAGATGAAAAAGGCAGCAGTAATCACGAGGACTAGCTGCTGCCTTAATATAGTTTAGATCATCCCTGAGCTACAGGGATTGGGTCTTAAAAACTATAACTTGATGTTGTAGAAAGAGGTCTTGCCACCGTAGATAGCGTTCTCACCGAGCTCCTCTTCGATACGGATGAGCTGGTTGTACTTAGCCATACGGTCAGAACGAGACATAGAACCAGTCTTAATCTGGCCAGCGTTGGTACCAACAGAGATGTCAGCGATGGTAGCATCCTCGGTCTCACCTGAGCGGTGGGAAACGATAGCGGTGTAGCCAGCACGCTTAGCCATCTCGATAGCCTCGAAGGTCTCAGTTAAGGTACCGATCTGGTTAACCTTAATTAAGATAGCGTTAGCAGTCTCTTTCTCGATGCCTTCCTTTAAGATTGCTGGGTTGGTTACGAATAAGTCGTCACCAACGAGCTGTACCTTGGAACCTAAACGATCGGTCAGCTTCTTCCAACCAGCCCAGTCACCCTCAGCAGCGCCGTCTTCGATAGAGATAATTGGGTAGGTGTTTACCCACTTCTCAAGAACGTCGATCCACTGATCGATGCTGTAGTTAACCTGCTGCTTGGTAAGCTCGTACATGCCGCTCTCAGAGTTGTAGAACTCAGAAGATGCGCAGTCTAAGCCGATGAAGATGTCCTTACCAGCCTCGTAACCAGCAGCCTTGATAGCTTCCATGATGAGGTCAAGAGCTTCCTCGTGGCTGTGAATAGCCTCAGGAGCGAAACCACCCTCATCACCTACTGCAGTAGACATGCCCTTAGCGTTGATGATCTTGCTTAAGGTGTGGAAAGTCTGAGCACCCATGCGTACGGCCTCAGCTAAAGAAGGAGCGCCTACTGGGATGATCATGAACTCTTGGATGTCGAGCTTGTTGTTAGCGTGAGCACCACCGTTGATGATGTTCATCATTGGAACTGGCAGAGCCATCTGGCCTGAACCGCCTAAGTAACGGTACAGTGGCATGCCTGCCTCGTCAGCTGCAGCCTTAGCAACTGCCATGGAGACAGCTAAGATAGCGTTTGCGCCTAAACGAGCCTTAGTATCAGTGCCGTCAAGCTTGATCATGGTGCGGTCAATGAGAACCTGCTCAAATGCATCAAGGCCTAAAAGAGCGTCACGGATTTCGCCGTTTACGTTAGCAACAGCCTTTAAAACACCCTTGCCGCCGAAACGGGACTTGTCGCCGTCACGGAGCTCGATGGCCTCACGGACACCAGTAGAAGCACCAGAAGGTACTGAAGCACGACCGAAAGCGCCTGAGTCTAAAACTACATCGCACTCAACGGTTGGGTTACCACGGCTGTCAATAATTTCACGGGCCTTGATCTCTACAATTGCGCTCATGCTTGTTCCTTAATATCAAAAATAAAGGACATATGTCCAAAACTCGAACCTCCGTACACTAAGCACGGAGCGTTCATCCTGAATACCCATCAAAGACAAAGAGGATTGCGACACGATAACCATCTAACTCTTTAATGGGTCGGAAAGGAAGTTTGGTAGTAAATGAATTTTGCCTACCTTGCCACTCAGGATCTTTCCTAAAAAATTCGCTTTGGCGAGCGGACGATGCATCTGCGATGTTAGGATTCAGAGATCATCAGCCTCGTTAGATATTTGCTTAAGCACCGGTATCACAGAGTGCTAAAGCTTAGTATCTAACGTTTGCTTTAACTAACCATAGTTAGCTAAAACTCACCACGTATTATATCAAGTTACCCTACGCTTACAAGGTCTAAACAAAAATAAAGTTAGCCTATTCTAACTAAAGCACTTTTCCATCAGGATTAACTTGTTTACAAAGCTATTAAACCCTATCTAGAGGCCTTTTGATCGCCCATTTTATGCGCCTGATCAAATATTATCAGCTGCAATACTCTATCAATTTTAGTGTGCATTTCCTGTTGACATGCAAACTCACAAACATAAGCCATTTGTAAGGCAACCAAGCTGCAAAATGCTCCAAAACCTAGCCCCAAACTAGGCATAAAAACCAACTTTTTAGCATACTTTTCTCACCATCAAAATAAGCAGCAATGCCACCATATTTTCAGCCACCAAAACCCCATTTGCTTTCCGTACTCAGACAGCTGTGCCAAGCCACAGCAAGCTATCACCATTCAACAATCTATGCCTGCATTTTCAAACAGCAGCGCACTTATCTTTTAAAGCCGATTTTTCTCACGACAACTCAGCGATCAGACTAATTGCTTTGTCTTCAGTGCTCTTTTGCCAATGCATACGTTTAGCCCGTGTTGATGTGAGCATGCGGGTTATGGACATGAGCTTGCCAAGAACGTTCTTTTAAAGTGCTTGATTAAGATCAGAGCTGTTTGAGGCTCTAGAATCGCTACTGCAAACTTAACTGCTCTAGATTCTACTGGCAGTAATTTTATGAAAACCTACTAGTTCAAAGGTACGATAAAGAGATCGCGGATTGGGGCTTGCTAAATTTGACGGCTATACTTGCGTGCTTTGAAAGGCCTAATCTTTCGCATTGCGCTAGAGCGCTTTTGAGCTAAGAGATGCTGCGCCGGTGAGTTTAATTGATGGGCTGGTTCGTTTACTTGATTAGGATGGTGAGTTTGATTGATGCGGTAACGGTGGGCGAGCACATGGTGAGAACGGTATGATTTGAGGCAGCCTCGATTGTGTCTGAGGCTGCGCTTAGATGATGTGCATAAGATTTTATGGATGTGCTGCAGCTTGAGTTGTGCGCTGGGCGGTGCGCTTAGCTTAGCTTGCTGTAGTTGTAGTGTTAGTCTTGCTGCTTAGAAACTAGCACAAGCACTGACATAGCGACCTTGGGTAAGGTCATCATCATGAGTCAGCATACGCATTGCACGGCGGTCGAGCTCACGACGAGCTGAAGGGCCAATACCAAGGCATGCAGAGAGCATCTCTAAGTAGGATTGCTCTAAAGGATTATGGGTGCTGAGCATTACAGCTGAGAGCAGATAGATATCGAGACTTTCTTCTGCAAAGCGAACTTTGCTGGCTAAAGAATATGGATCGAGGTGGATAGTTAACAGATTATCAATCTCACCACGAACATTATTGATGTGATTGTTAAAGACGGCCTGACAGAAGTCACGCAAAGATTGGAAATGATCTTGATCAATACGTCCATCGGCACGCATTGCATAGACCATGGTTTCTACTAGCAGTAAGGCAGTAGTGTAGAAGACCATTTCACTAGTCTCGCCAATAACCTCATTAGGACGAGCTAGCAAAGAACGACGGCGCATCATCCACTGTTTGTAGATTCCGTAAGCAACAATAGCTGGAACTTTGTTCAGGATAACACTTGCTGAGTCTTGATTATTGTCAGCACTGACCTCAGGAAATAAATTGGAGCTTGCCTTTACCTCTTGAGCAACTAAATAGTTAGAGCTCTTTGCAAACGCACTTGAAGACACAGCAACATCTTGGCTGTGGTCTTTTCGCTTTTCATGCGATGCCTCAAACACAGGCACTGGGCAATATGACTGCGTAGCCACTTGTGAAGTGGCATTATTGATGGGCCCTTCGTCGTGGTTGCACTGAGAGTGCTTATCTGTGCGTGCATTGTATAAATTGAACAATGCAGAAAGTGGATTGCTCATGACAATTCTCGTCTTTAACAAATGTTAAGCTGAGTGCTTAAGAGATTTGCTGCTCTTTCCTAACTGTTGCTAAGAGAGCACATAGTAAAACTCATCAGCCTTGTTAGATGGTTACTGACTTAAGCTTTTCCATGATCATTTAGATTCATGCAATTAAGACTAAGTAGCCTTGTGACCATCTACAGTGGCTATAAAGCACACCTTAATGTGCGTAAGGCTAGTTCGTGCACCTTTTGCCTACTGACAACTTAATCTAAAAACTTAGGCAAACGCATCACTGCACCATAAAATACACAAAGTATTTTGTAGTTTTGTTTTGCTAAGTGGCCTATTTGCGCCACTACAAGCATGATTGTAGATACAACATATTTTTTTCTTCGCCCGTAAAAGGTGCGGGCTAAAAAGATGCAAGGCTGTTTTTGTTAACAAGTGCGATATTTACGCCATTTAAATGCCACAACACACACTCAAAACATTTAAATTCCATACATTTAACTAAACAATGCATGTAACTTGTTACACCAAACAGCAACAATACAAAACTACAAAAACTGTCACCAAACCGCTGATATCTCGCGATATCAGCAATTCTTGGTATGTGTATTATGGTAGTAATTTATGTAACAGTTACATTCACGTAACTAATTTTTGATGAACATCATAATTTGCATGTATCTAGAAAATCTCCATCCCTAAAAAAGCACCAAATTTTAGACATAGGCCCAATTTCTGACTGTAACATGCTGTATCGTTTCACGCCTCAGCGCCATATTACATGTACTTAAGCAGCCATCCTAAACAAGGCCACTCTACTTAAAAAGCCACACTTTATACCATACAAAAATGACCCCAAACCACTTTTAATCATCAGCAGCTTATACCCTTGCTCTTTACGCAAAATATCTATCATGTAACAAATGTTACATGCAATATTATTAATTTTGATAGTTAAAAATCCTGCATTCCACCCTATCTGCCGCAGCGTTCTGTGCCCATCATCCTTTAACTATCTGGAGCATTAAGCGTCGGATGTTAGATGAAGCTTCACTCTGCTTAAGATTACTATGATGATGATGCGCCGCTATTTTCAGCGAGTGAGACCGCAGTCGCTGTGATATTTTGCTTCAGATGAGGATTAAGATGTGGTGATATTTGGCTGCAGATGATGCTGATTACGTTGCGATATAGGCAGGATGGTCACTAATGCCATTTTGCTCTTTAGCTGCTAGGCTGCATGGCCTTGAGTTGCAATGGCGCTATATCTTTAGCTATGGGACTTTGGGGGTTAGGTTTGTATTTTTGAGTTGCAGTGTCGGTTTGCTGCAGATGGTGGTGGTTTAATCTGCTGTCATTAGAATGCACAAAGCCCCAGGTGAACGCATCACCTGAGGCTTTGGGATGGAATTAAGCTGCGCCGGGGCAATTGGTTGCTTTGCCTTGCTTAGCTTTGCTTGGATTGGCTTTGGGCGCTAGCTTTAATATTTTTTTCTTGGCTTAGTGAGCTGTTGGTGTGGAGCTGTAGTTGTTTAGTTCCAGCCAGTAGCTTCACGTAGGCCATCTGCAATATCAGCTGCAGTTGGAACTACAGTTACACCAGCATCGCGTAGAGCTTGCTGCTTAGCAATGGCAGTACCTTGGCCGCCAGAGATGATAGCGCCAGCGTGACCCATTCTTTGGCCCTTTGGAGCTGAGGCACCAGCAATGTATGAAACTACAGGCTTGGTCATATTTTCCTTAATCCAAGCTGCAGCTTCCTGCTCAGAAGTACCGCCGATCTCGCCTACTAAGACCACAGCCTCAGTCTGAGGATCTGCTTCAAAGTGCTTTAAGATATCGACAAAGTTAGAGCCTTGTACAGGATCACCGCCAATACCAACACAGGTAGACTGACCAAAGCCAGCATCAGTAGTCTGCTTAACTGCCTCGTAAGTTAATGTACCGGAACGAGATACGATACCTACCTTACCCTTTGAGTGAATGGCACCTGGCATAATGCCTACCTTACACTCACCTGGAGTTACTACACCAGGGCAATTTGGACCAATGAGCATGGTATTAGACTGACGCAGACGAGCCTTAACACGCAGCATGTCGATTACAGGAATACCTTCGGTAATACATACGATAAGCTCGATACCAGCATCAATAGCCTCAAAAATTGAGTCAGCTGCAAATGGAGGTGGTACGAAGATCATAGAGCAAGTAGCCTTGGTTACATCCACAGCCTCTTGCACGGTATTAAATACAGGCAGACCTAAGTGAGTGGTGCCGCCACGACCTGGGGTTACACCACCAACTAACTTGGTATCACAGTATGCAAGGCACTGAGTAGAGTGTGCTGTACCTTGAGAACCAGTAATACCCTGACAAATGATCTTGGTATCTTTGTTAATGAGAATACTCATAAAAAAACCTTTCTTACACTTGTTTGTGTTCTCTTACGCAACTACCAACAAATCAAACAGACTAAAGCTTTTGCCTGCTCCAACCACCCTTTACAGCCACTGATCTTTATTGATCTTGCGTTCTTCTGTGGCTGCTGCAACTGCTGCAGCTCTTGCTGCTGCGTTTGCTGCGAGTAGTTGCTAGGCGGTCGATTTATGGAGCTTTTAGAGCTGGTCGCTGTTGTTTTTATGTTATTGGTTGGTTGCGCGGTACAAATTAGGCGGAAGCCTTCTCTACTGCGAGCATAGCTGCCTCACGCAGGCCTTGTGCTGCAGTGATATCTAAGCCACTGCCTGAGAGGATTTCACCACCTTCTTTAGCATGGTTACCCTCAAGACGCACTACTACAGGAACCTTGGTGCCTACTTCATGTACTGCACCCAAAATACCTTCAGCAATGAGATCGCAACGTACGATACCACCGAAGATGTTTACAAAGATGCACTTAACGTTGGAATCTTCCAAGATGATCTTGAAAGCCTCCATTACACGCTCTTTAGTAGCAGTACCGCCTACGTCAAGGAAGTTAGCAGGCTCGCCGCCACATGCCTTGATGATGTCCATAGTGCCCATTGCAAGGCCAGCACCGTTAACTAAGCAACCAATGGAGCCAGTTAAAGGTACGTATGAGAAGTTAGAAGCTACAGCACGTGCAATACGTGGATCTTCTTGAGATGGATCATCAAGCTCTAATAAATCTGGGTGACGGTACAGAGCATATGAGTCAAGGTTAATCTTGGCATCTAAACAGACTAAAGAGCCTTCAGTAGTAACGGCCAGTGGATTAATCTCAACTAATGACAAATCAAGGTCAATAAATGCTCGTGAGATACCCATAAAGATCTTGGCAAACTCGTTAACCTGCTTGCCCTTGAGACCTAACTTATAGGCTAAATCTCTACCTTGGTAAGGCTGAGGGCCGGTTAATAAATCGATATTGCACTTTAAGATACGTGAGGAGTCTTGAGCGGCCATTTCTTCAATTGACATACCACCCTCAGCTGCCATGATGGTCAGATTTGAGGTAGTACGGTCAATAGTAGCGCCTACATAGAGCTCACGAACGGTTTGGGTAGCTCTTTCAATTAAAATACGTGAAACCAGCTTGCCCTCAGGACCAGTTTGATTGGTTACTAAACGAGAGCCTAACCACTTAGCGGCAAATGCCTCAGCCTCAGCTGGAGAGTTAACTACGGCAACGCCGCCGGCTTTACCACGAGCGCCAGCATGAACCTGGCATTTGCATACAAATGGGCCTGGGGATAGCTCATATGCAAACTTACCGATGCCTAAGGCCTTGGTGCTAACGTGGAAGTCAGCAATCGGTAAACCGTAGGAGCGCAGTAGCTCCTTACTTTGATACTCGTGTAAATTCATAGCCAAAACTCATTTAACAAGAGAAGCATGACTGTCCATTTGGACAACTAAACATGGCAAGGGCAGATTGAAAATATTGTCATGGACTAAATACATTTAGCCCAGAACAAAACATCTGCCTCATTAGTAAGTTTCAAACTCAGCTAACCACAAGACTAAGTTGCATTTTGATAAAGCCAGCAGCATTCACATGCCTTACTAGATTTGATCGCTTAGCTAACTAAGCCTTGCTCCCTGTATTTTGCTTGTTGTTACCCATAGCAAGAAAGTGCACTTAAGTGACCAGCACTTCCTACCTCAACTAAATAGTCTGATTTGAAGTAACTACGACCATTTCAGTTGATCTTCACTCGCACATGTTTAAAACATATTCTGTGATCAACTGTGTTCGAAACTTAGATTCATTATATGTATGTACTGATTGTTGAAAAGTACCAGCCGATCTTCTAAAAAGTCACTTAAACGCCACTAAAGACAAACATAACTTCCATAAAAGCCCATATACATGCGCTTTTGTCATCACCACCTACTCGAGCCGTCCCCTGCATTGCACTGGTGCAAAATTTCTCCTCTCTTTCAATTTTGACCCAATTTAGTTCAAAATCTGAAGCCACAACCAATTTTGCACAAATTTGATCCACAACTTAGCGCAATATTCCGCAAAGAAGCCCAGCAGCCCTTCTCTAATTCCACGCATTCCCGCCACCACACTGCAAAATTCATCATGTCCATCAGCTTTTGATAGCCATCAACCTGACCTCATTGCCACCAAGATCTCTGCAGCGCTGCCTTCCTGCCGGCCATCTTTCTTCTGCAGGTGACTCTTTGCAGCAGGTACTCTCGGTAAGTCAGATTTGTCGTTTTGCGATTCAAGGAAAGGTCATTCTATGCATTGCAATGTAAAGACAAGCCACCACTCTCAACAAGGTGACTTTAGTGATGTTGATGAGTCTTTGGCGTAAATACGCAAGCACAATTCACGCATCTTTTAGTGGCGTAAGCGCTGCTTGAGTCTTACTTTTAGTACAGCGCATGATTTTGAATTTGTCTTGATTACGCCTTTAGGCTTTTGGGTTTGTACCACTTTCACTGCTGTTGGTAGCTTTAGATTTGAGGGGCGGGATGTGACTTTTGCCTGGATTGCTTGTGTTTTAGTTTGGTCAATGTTCTTGCCTGTGAAGGCGCAAAGCTATAGTGCGATTTACTTTGCTATCTGCAAGTGATGGTGCAAGGGTGTGATATTGCTCATAAGTGTTTAGACAAACGATCAATTTTACAGACAAATTTAATAAATATACGCGTTTAGCCTATTTGATATGTGGTATATCTACGCTTAGCTAAGCTCAGCTATTAGATAGTCTTTGCGTTTGAACAACTAGCTTTGGGGGTGGATTATGAAACACTCAATCTCTATGTTTATCTCTGTGCCAGTGTGCGCTGTGCTCTTATCGACAGCTCTTAGTGCCCAAGCTAGCGATGACATGCTGCCATCTCACGTTTGGAAAGACTCAGGTGGCAACTATCAAGACGATTTGGGCAGAACTTATGTGCCTGATAGCTATGGCAATCTCAAAGGCCCAGACTTCACTTTATACAAGCACTCTGACGGCTCATACATAACTCCCGATGATAAGCTTATCACCCCAGATGGATCAGGCAACTGGGTCACCGAAGATGGCTATGTCTATACCCCAGATGGCAACGGCGGTTACCTCTTAGACGAGTAGTAGCTGTTATTACCCCACTAACTTGCCATCCTTTTTCCTTTCTGGCTGATCTTACTATAGCCACCTTGTATAGCGAGATCAGCCACTACTGTTAAAAGTCCCTTCTCTATTCTGCCCAGAATTTCTCTCATCTCTTCTTGCACTTTGCCTTAACAGACTGATTTTAGCTTGCGCAAGTCAACGTCCAGTTCATGTGTGGTGAGTTCTTTATCTTGCTGCAGCTGCAATGGCCGTTAACTGTGCTGATCCTTGTGCATGAGCTGCTAGTGCTGCTTGTGTGGCTTGTTGTTCAGCTTATTTCACTTATATTGACTTGTATTGGTCGGACTGGGTCTATCTTGGCTGGGCTTTGCTGTGATCGGCTTAGTTTGGTTTACCTTGTTAAATGCTCTCTGATCTCTTCATTGGCATTTGATTGTAGCTTGCGTGGTATTGGGATGATTGGCCGTGTGATTGTTACGATTTTCTTGAGGCTAGTGCGGTGATCCTGGTTGTGTGTTGGACGATTGGATGCATGCGCTGATCGCATTTGAAATAGCGTTAGTTCGTTTGAGAGCGATCACAATACCAAGATCATCTGTCGCAAATGCTTATTTTTAGCCTAAATTGTGCTTGTGTATGGCTACAGTGCTGACTATGGTAGTGCTGTAGCTGTGTTTAGGTTATTTAGTACTGTTAGATGGTTGCAATATGAGTACTTAGCTCTAGTGCAGTTATGATCTTTTTTGCACTTTTGCTATGGATTGATAGCAAATGCCGTACAATAATGACTTAAACCTAATCCCCATGCCGCTTCTTTAATGATAGAGGCGTGGATAGCTTCGATATCAACCCTTGGTTTTCTCAGGGCTCCGCAAAAATGAAGTTTGACCCAAATAACCGTGACTTACTGTCACCAATCCAAAGCTTAGCGAATGTTAAGTACTCGATTTCGCGTAATGAAGAGAAGAACCGTACTGAGATCTTCTACATCAAGCTCACCGATAAGGATCATATTCCTGAAGGCGCTGAGAGCAGCGGACTTGTAACTGAAGCTAAGACTTTAGATTCAGCTTTTGTTAAAGCACTGAGAAGACATACGCTTGATAAATCTCGTTTTGATCGCGCTAAAACTTTAGCCAAAGATGCGCTCTCTTATGTTGACGCCATGGTGTCATCTAAGTCTAGCCCTCTAGCTATGGCTTTATCTGATGCTTTAACTATTCGTCCTACTAAAGCAGATCCTGTTATGAATGCGGAGCATAGCAAGGCTTTAGTTAATGATGAAGAAGTTGATGCTATCGAAGAGCAAGAAGAGCAAAATGATAACCATGTAGACGTGTCTACAATGGATGTCGAAGAGCTCTATGCCGTTAAAATATACGCTGGCTATGTATATGACCATCAATCCGAAGGCTACATTATCCTTGATTCTTTCTTTGTAAATGAACACCCGAACATCAAGTGTCTTAGTTACAAACTAGTCAAGGATAAAATTGTTGAAGCTAGCAGACGTGGTCTAACTACAGACATAGAGTGCGATAACTACTATCTTTTTGACTTTGCCAACAAAATTACCAGTGTTCTTCAAGTTGAGGATCCGAAGCTTAAAACTTTTACTAATGAAAGTATTTTCTCTGCTTTAGCTCGATTTTTTGTACCTCAAAATTTCTTAAAATTTGATGAACACCCTCATTATACCGAGACTGTCCTTAAAGCCTTTGCCATCCATGGGTTGACGGATAAGGTAAATGAGTTAGTTGAGATTGAGTCTGCGAAAAATAACGGCGACTATTCTCTAAGCCCAATTAGTAATCTGATTGATTGCTTATCCTTAGATGAAGTTATCAATACCATTAAAGAAGATGAGTCATTCGAGCCGAAGACTCTCTTAACCTTTGATGGCGTTGAGCATGCCTCATTGCGTGAACATCCTGATCTTAAAATTGATTTTGCATTTCGCTGCATTAGTGCAAGTTTACTTAAGACGCCTATAAAATCAGCAATCTTTGGCAAATACGATACTGCTATTGGCCACTTTGTTACAGTTTCATATAGTGAAAAAATTGAAGTATTGCTGCTCAACAATATTTTCTGTTATCACTATCCAGAGTTTGCCAATTACACCATCTTAAGTTACGACGGTGTTCTGCACTACTTTAATGCTGAAGCTTGCATGGTTGGCTATCCAAATGTGCACAAAGCCATACGCAAACTACTTAGCTGCTTAATTCCTTCAAGAACAAGAGCACATGGTTTAGCACTCTATCTAAACCTACATGATGAAATCCCAAGCGCAACAGCTATTGCACAAAGTTCTATCAAGCCATTAAGCGATATTTACAATGCCCCGGTTAAAGCAGTAAAGATTGAGGGCAATCGCTATTCAGTACTTGAGCTTGAAGAAGACAATACAGCGTCCAAGAAAAAGAGCAAATCACGCAAATCCAAGTCCAAAGCTAAGGGCGATGTAGTAGGCAAAATCATGACCCCTGCCCAAAAGACTGGCTGGGTAATATTTGAACCAAGTTTCTTAGAAAAGCATCCAGAGCTTATCTATCGCTACGGCTACATGGACGGTAATCGCCTGCGTATCTATGACACTGACGCTACCTTCCCTGGAGATGGGATGTTCTGGCTTGCCCGCCACTACACTTTTTCAGAGGATGATCTTGGCCCTAAGTTCTCTCCTGAGCTCAAATCTCAACTTAGACAACGTACTTTTGAAAATAGCCTCAAAATGTTGTCCGTGCTTCACGAGATATTTGTGGATCTTATAGATGGAGTAGATGCTGAGAATTTAGATGATGCACGCAGCACCATCCTTTATGAGCACTTCATCAATTTAGAGTTACTTGCAAGTAGTGACTATACAAGTCCAATTACAAGAAACTATCTAAAAGAATTATTCTACACAGAAGATTGGGAACACAAAGACAGTTTTATTGATCAACTCCAGCAGTGTCTTGACTTCATTAATTACGAGATAGCATTAAACCTCTACGAGCGAAGAGGCTACAGTCACATTGCTGCGCCATGCAGAGCAATTACCTTCGTTAAGAACAATGGCCCTGAAATTTTCGATGCCTTTGTAGAAAAGATGCTTTTAGATGGCATTGATGCAGCCAACGCTGTTATTCCGTATGACGAGGATGATGCTTTAGATTGTGGCAATAAGGAAAGCAGCAGCTTAATTGATAATGATGAGGCTTCACTAAGCTATGAAGATCAGTATAACTTACAAGCTAATAGCTCATCTTCTCAAGAGAGTGGCTCAGCATCAGAGTTTGATCAAACTCAGCTAAATCCTTATGCAGAGCATACTACCAATGTAAGTACCTCAAGCGCTTATACATCTACAAGCGATACTACCTCTGGAAGCGCTGGTATTGAGCTTGATGTGCTTGCTTTAAAAGCTAAGCAAAAGCAATTTGGCATCTTAGCAGAAGATGGCCAAAGCTTTGTGCTGTGTGGAATTTCATCATTAAAGGACGGCCCAAAGCTCAATCTCATTCCATCTGAAAATAAAAATGGCGGCTTTGGTTACTACACTCCAAAGCGTGAAAACGGCATCTTAGTGAATAAGATCGACACGCTAGCTGGCAGCATTGTGTCCTTTGGTAAAGAAGGCTGGTTGTGCTTTGAAACAGAGTACTTAACTCCACGCCCATATCTTTCTGACTTCTATGTCTATTCATACAATGACAAGTTATGGTTCTATAACGTCAATGAAGAGACAGAAAAGGCGTTTGCTCAGACACCAGATTTCTTCATCTACTCATTTTTAAAGATGAACAAGGACGCTACGGCTAAGCTTGATCGCTCTTCCTTAAGCGTCACTGATTATATTTATGAAGAAGAGCCTGTTGTTAGCGATACAGAAATCCAAGCAGCTCAAGAAGAAATCAATGCTGTTATCAACAACAGTGAGCCACTGTTAGATGACTCTGATGCCCAAGTTGAGTTAGAGCTTAGCGATGCTCAATCAGACATGTCACTGCCTATTACTCGTGCCATAGTTGGCGATACTAACTTAAGTACTGCCAATGATTGTGTTATCGAAGAGACTAACGAGTCTGATTTAGATGGTATTGATCCTTTTGATGCACAGACCTCTCATGGATCCTTTGTATCAGATTTAGACTCAGGCAATATCACCAACTTTGATGGTGATATTGGCGCAGATAATAGTTTTGATGCATCTGAACTGACCTTACAAAGCTCACCATCAGCCTATGATCTAGGCCCATCACCAGCTGATGATGAAGACTTATTGGTATCAGATCAGCGCTTAGATATGCAAATTGAGGAGCAGTTAGAGAAGAACTCAGGCGGCTTCTTAGAGCGCATGATCGATGATGCTCAAGAGCACTCAGGCTCATCAAGCTCTGCTCAGGCTTCAATGCCAATTAACAACCCTCCTAAGCTCAATTTAAAGCTTGCCCCAAAGGATGGTCAGTTATGCGTATTTGCCTATGAGTGCTGCGCGGAGAATCAATCTAGCTGCACTGAGGTCTACGCTGGTAGCTTTATTGGCACTAAGGACAATGGCTGGGTACTCTTTGAGCCTATGTACATTGGTCTGCATCCAGAGCTGCAGTATTTAATTGTGCGTTACCACAACGGCACTTTTGAATACTTTGATGCCTACTCTTACCCTGATGATCCGAACTTTGAAGAGTTCGGCATGCAGCGCTTTGATACGGACTACCTTAACAAAGTACTTGAGGCAGTTAGTCAAACCACTCCAATTGCATCTGTGGATGAGTCTAATGACATTGCTAATGTCGATCCGCTCGATACTGCTGACTTTGAAGATGCAGCTGAGGCAATGGTGGATGCAGCTGTACATGATGCCTTTGAAGGTAAAGAGAACATTGGTGTCTTTGCTCGCGATTGTGATCCTGCAGCTGGCTGTCGTTCATTCTTAGCTCCTGATGGCTCACAAATCGATGCTCTAGTTGAGCACCCTGCTTTATGTCTGCAGCTTAAGCATGACCATCTGTCTGGCTATATGCTCCTTGATGACAATGGTCGCTTTGCAGGTACACTCGTCTCTCAAATCCCAGGCAGTCTGTGTGGCTGGGTGCGTTTAGATGAAGAGTACCTAAAGGTTAATCCTAAGCTCAATGAGTATCACATCTTCTTTGACCAGGATAAGATTTTCTTCTATCCACGCGTTGAGATTGATGATGACGATTTCCGTCTCTACCAATCCCCACCAGAGGATGTTGAGCATCGTCTGTTGCAACAAAGTGCTGATTTATCCGACTCTGAGCCAGCTGTTGCTGCTCTTAAGGAGATGGGAGCTTATACTTCCATGCCTTGCTACACTGAGATCGTTAAGAGCCGTGTAGAGGTGGAGTCCGATGAGGAGTTTAAACAGCTATGCTCAGATGGTCTTAAAGAGCTTACTGACAGTGACAGCAGCCTTTCACCTGCTTTAGTTAAGGCTGGATTGCCGACTACTAAGTTTGACAATCCAGAGTTTGCTGCAGCTTATTTGCAGCGTCTCAAAGATAGCCTTGTGTTCAAGGTCAACGGCATCTATGTCGATGTCTATGCGCCTAAGGACGCTCAGTTTACAGCAGACATAGACACCCAAGATGAGCCACTTATCATCGATGACACTGACATGATGAGTGAGCCGCACCTTGACCCAGAGGGCTGCCAAGACAACGTCGAGTCTAATGTAGAGCAAATGGACTCTTCGGATGCCATCAATGCAAGTGAATACAAGCAAGTTGATCTGGAGTGCGTCGGTCAAATTCCATATGTGAACGGCAACGGCTACATTTGCTTCTCACCTCAAGCTCGCAGCAAACACCCTGAACTCGACGAGATCTTGGTACTGCACTGGGATGATCATCTGAGCCTTGAAAACCTCTTTGATTACTCCAAGAAAGATTTAGGTATCGTCACCGATTCTTTCATCTTTAGACTGCAGAGTACCTTCACTGACAAGTACCACTTAGGCTCCCCAAAGGACTACTTAGAAGTGCTGCGTGCATTCAAGGCAGGCTTTAAGACCTACCCTGAAAACGAGCTCAGCTACTCACTTAACGAGATACTCGAGGAGCGTCCTGAGGCTAATGTTTTACTCTTTGGTGGCGCTTTTGTAGATGTCACTTTAGGCCTTGATAAGGTGCCTGAAACTGGCGGTGATGCTCATGCTCGTGAGCTCAACAAGGGCGTTGGTGGTTGTCCATTAAATGTAGCTCACGCTTTAAGAACTTTGGACATTACCCATCAGCTCAAAGTCCCAATGGGCAATGGCCCATATGCTGATCTCATTAAAGCTCAGCTCTTAAGCGATGGTTATGATGAGAGCAACTTCATCATTGATGAGACAGTCAAGTATGACTGCGGCTATTGCTTATGCATGGTCGATCGCAATGGTGAGCGCACCTTCGTAACTGTTCCGGGCATTGAGAACCATGCTAAAGCTGAGTGGTTTGATGATCTTGATCTGAGCAAGACCGCTCTTATCTACGTCTCAGGCTTTGATCTTTTTGCCAAGAGTGGCGAAATCTACTTAAGCCGCTTAAAAGAGAAGTTACAAGAGCAAAACCTCTTAGGTAAGGTGGTCGTGTTCTTTGATGCAGGTGCAAGATTAGAGTACATCAGCCCTGAGGCTATTGAGATCCTACTTTCTTTAAATCCTATCGTGCACTGCAACCGTATGGAGCTTGAACTCTTTACTGGTCAAAGAGACATTTACAAGGGCATCATGAGCCTCTCCAGTCGCACTAGTGCCCCTGTTATCGTGTCTCTAGACAAGGATGGCTGCATGGTAGCGTATAAGTCACGCTGCTATAACTTTAGTATCAAGCCTCTACCAGTGGTGGATGCAACTGGTGCTGGCGATTGCCATAGTGCCGGTATCATTGCCTCTTTAATCAAAGGCAAGCCACTGCATAACGCCATTGAAGCTGGCAATGAATTAGCAGCATGCTGCATTAAACACATTGGCTCTCGCTTGAACATTGATAGCGATGATCTCAAGAAGTTTAAGCGCACTTACCTTTAACCCCACTAGGATCTTTAACCGCACTTACCTGTAAGTCATCAGAAACTTTAACCTCATCAGGGTGCTAAAGCACTCTGATGTTTAAACAGTTTTTTGGCAATCGCTACAACACCAATACCCACGGCTATGTGCTGCTTTTTTGATTCATACGGACTTTTTATGTATGTTTAAAATGAGTTGTATGCACGGTCATAGCGTACAAAAAGTGTTGTAATTAGATTGTTGTACGGTGTTCTGTCAACTCTAGGCATTGACAGGTTTCATCCTAAACAACTGCCTAGTGCTCATTCGAGCAATCAATGACAGAGCAATTGATAAAGGAGGGCCCTCGTATGAAGCTGTTTAAACAACTTTGTTTGACCACATGCGTTCTAGCATGCACAGGCTTTATTGGCATCGCTGCAGCAGCTGATGTTGCAATTCCTGAGACTATTACTCCTGATGGCGCTGGTAACTATACTGATAACCTCGGCAATCTTTATATGTCTGAAGGTGATGGTACTTTCACTGGCCCTGATGGCGTGATTTTCAATACTGGTGAGGGTATCTTAAAGACCCCTGCTGGCATTGTGACTGAAGACGGCGCTGGCGGCTATAACGGCCCTAACGGCGTTCACTACAGTCCAGATGGCAAGGGTGGTTATGTACTCGATGCCAAGAGAAAGTAGCATTTAGCCTACTACCCACCTAACAAGCAACGTCGGTGCTCCGTCCAACACCTAGCACCACGTAAATGTGCAAATATACTACTTTAGAAAGCGCACTCTCACTTCTAATGCTGCGTATGTTAGCACTTGTCTTGATAAAGGCCGTGTCCTAACCGACACGGCCTTTTTCGTTGGTACCAAAGCAATTTTTAATAGATACAACCATTTAACATATCACAAAGAGACAATTAGTATTTACGGGGTTGGAACGTTTCCAGTCCAAGTATGCACATAATCTACCTTATAAATAAGCCATTTCATTTAGATACTAATACAAGTAAGATTTGTGAATGCGTCCTTTCAGATACATACAGCGTCTACAAGGTTAGAAGATGGATAATCTTTATCGATCAAGCAAAATTTAGTCAACTGCTGTGACACTTCTCTTTGAACTTGCAGCAAGTTGTCAAAGAAGGAGTATTCCCATGGCAGTGTATGTGAACACAAATTACTCAGCTCTCCAAGGCCAGCGCTACCTTTCTAATGTACAGAACTCACTGACAACCACATACCAGCGTTTATCAACGCATGGGTGCCCATAATTACCACCTTAAATTAAAT
>Garnier_p2__coassemble_974_pt1 | contig 48963 bp, 22 predicted proteins | sample Garnier_p2__metabat2_high_PE_037 | metagenome-assembled genome bin Garnier_p2 | reverse complement strand
AACCGATGACCTCTTGCATGCCATGCAAGCGCTCTCCCAACTGAGCTATAACCCCACGTCGTCAGAAAACGTTGCCCATTATACAGTGTGCTTTCACACTGTCAACAACTTTCACAAAAATTTTACATCTTTTTTCCAATTGCCCTTATCAAGATCATGATAAACGGCATATACATCAAATTGTTGAGTGCAAAGTTGGCTCTAAAAGGATCGCCAAAAGAGCTCATTTGGCGCTCACTTTGCCTAAAAAAGGCCTTTTCATGAGCTTTTAAAAGGAGCCTCTAATGGGGTTATTGCCAGGTTTACATGCAGAATAAGGCAGATAAGCCTTATTTATGATGGCTTTTTAGTCAAGATCTAACAGCTCATATATGCAATCTTAATCATTGCATAGGTGATGCATTCTTATCTTAGGTAAAGGATCGCCTGCATGTTAATGGTTGATTTAGATATGAAGACAAGATGGACTCTACACACTTAGTACGACTAAGCGCAGTCTTTGATTGAATCCATTGAATAAGGATGCGCATTGCTCTTAGCGTATATTGCATATGGTGTCGGATAGTCGATCCTGCAGTAGATTGTTATAGATAAAAAAGTTAAATGTATGGCATTGTGTTTGCTATGTACACTTTATGTTTTGCAAGTCAGGCCTTAGCAGCTGTTGGTGGCAAAATCTAATACATATGATTAGGAGCGAATGTATATGTTCGGTACATCTGTCAGCGGTATTAAGAACTCACAAAAGCATATTGATGTGACTTCCAACAATATCTCCAATACCAATTCATACGGCTTTAAGAAGTCGCGCGCCGAGTTTGCTGACGTGTACGCCAATAGCGTCTTCACTAACTCCAAGACTAATGCCGGTATGGGCGTGCAAAACACCGTAGTATCACAGCAGTTTGTGCAGGGTGCGCTCTCTGGAGATACTGGCAATCCTCTGGATATGGCTATTCAGGGCAACGGTTTCTTTGTACTTGAAGGCCCTGGCTCTGATGCTCAGACCTTTACCCGTAACGGTGCTTTCCAGATCAATAAGGAAGGCTTTGTAGTTACCGCCATGGGTGATTTCCTGCAAGGTTGGGATGTAAATCCAGATGGTACTACCACCTCATTAGACCTTAGCAACACCCACAACATCAAGCTGCCAGCTGACACCGGCGCACCTCAGATGTCTACCAACATCTCTATCGGCGTGAACCTTCCAGCCGATAAAGACCCAGTCAAGCCAAACCAGCCAGCAACAACCGATCCTTGGTCAGGTAATCCTTGGCCGGCAAATGTGCCTGTAAATGAGTCACAGGGTATTTTTCGTGGCCCAGCTGGTGGCGCTAATCCAGACCCTAATGCCGCAAATTTTATCCAGTACTACACTGACTTTGATCCAAAGAATGCTAGTACTTATCAGGCATCCACCTCTCAGACTATTCATGACTCTTTAGGTCGTGCCCATACTCTGACTTACTACATGATCAAGACCGGCCCTGATGCTAAAGGCTCTAACAACACTAACTGGACAGTTATCCCATACGTAGACGGTCACCCTGTCGATGTAAAAGGTAAGGGCTTAGGCCAGGGCATTTCATACAAAGATAATCCGGTTTGTCTTACTGTAAACGGAAAGTCAACCATTGCAGGTTCTAATCTATTTGGTTTCCAAGTTAAGTTTGGTCCAAATGGTGAAGTCTTAGAACAATATCCAGCAAAAGTCGAGCTCGTAAATCCAGCTGATGCAGCGAATGCAAATAAGAAGCTTCCAGGCAGCTTACGCCACCAGCTTTTTGGTAACCCAAATGCACCTGCCAACTCTCAGGATGCAACTGGTGTTCTTGCTCAGTTAAACCAAACTCAAAACAAGCCAAAAGACCCAACTTTCACGTTTAAGGGGCAGGCTGGCAATGATGGTAGCTTGCACACTGCATTAGGTCAGGGTATTGAGCCAACTCAGATGCTCAATATTCAGTTTGCAGCTAGTCAGTACGGCTCATCAAACTTCTCTGTAAGCCAGGCTCCTACCAATGATGGCTATGCTACAGGTATTCTTATCGGTATGTCTGTTGACGAGAATGGCATTATTCAGTGTGAGTACTCCAATGGCCAGGTAAAGAATATTGCCAAGGTGGCAATGGCGGACTTTGCCAATACCCAAGGCTTGATTAAGATTGGTGATACACAGTGGAAGCAGTCCAACTCCTCAGGTGAGGCTATTGCCAAGGAAGCAAACTCAGGCTCATGTGGCTCCATTAAGGGCTCAAACCTTGAGCTTTCTAACGTAGACCTTACTAATGAGCTTGTAGAGCTGATTACTGCGCAGCGTAACTATCAAGCTAATGCACAGTCTCTACAGACTCAGAACACTGTAATGGATAGCATCCTGAATATACGATAAAATTAAGCTTTCATTTCCAACATGACTTAACGCCGGGCTCTGCCCGGCGTTTTTGATTGGGCTTTTCATATGCTTTTTTTGGCATGTAGTTTGCCTTATTAGTATAAAAATAACTCATATAATCTATCAGTCTTTAAATGACATACTCATGATAGTCATGCCCTTTTGATTTGGAATTTGCTCATGTTTGGTATCTCTGTAAGCGGAATTAAGAATTCTCAGAAGCATATTGATGTAACTTCGAATAACATCGCCAATACCAATTCTTATGGCTTTAAGAAGTCACGTGCAGAGTTTGCCGATGTTTACGCAAATAGTGTATTCACAAACTCAAAGACCAACTCAGGTATGGGCGTGCAAAACACCGTAGTATCACAGCAGTTCGTTCAAGGTGCTCTGTCAGGTGATACCGGTAATCCTCTGGATATGGCTATCCAGGGTAATGGCTTCTTCGTTTTAGAAGGCCCTGGCTCTGATGCTCAAACCTTTACTCGTAACGGTGCTTTCCAAATCAACAAGGAAGGCTTTGTGGTTACTGCAATGGGTGACTTTCTGCAAGGTTGGGATGTAAACCCTGATGGTACTACCACATCCTTAGACCTTAGCAATACCCATAATATTCGTCTGCCAGCCGATACCGGCGCACCTCAGATGTCTACCAACGTCTCCATCGGCGTTAACCTTCCAGCCGATAAAGACCCCTTTTTAGCCAAGGTACCTGCAGGTAATGATCCTTGGTCACGTGATCCATGGCCAGCTGGTTCAGCCGATAACCCACAGTATGGCATTATGCGTGGCCCAGCAGGTGGTCCACAGCCTGATCCAACTAAGGCTAAGTTCCTTCAGTACTATCTTGATTTTGATCCAAAAGATGCATCAACTTATACAGCATCTACCTCTCAGACTATCCATGACTCCTTAGGTCGTGCTCATACTCTGACTTACTACATGATCAAGACAGGCCCTGATGCTAAGGACTCTAACAACACTAACTGGACTGTAATTCCATACGTAGATGGCCACCCAGCCGATGTTAAGGGCGCTGGTTTAGGCAATGATGGTAACATCAAAAACAATCCAGTTTGCGTGACCGTAAACGGCAAGTCACCAATCTCAGGCTCTAACTTATTTGGCTTCCAGGTAAAGTTTAGCCCTAATGGCGAGGTTCTTGAGCAATATCCACCTAAAATTGAATTGGTAAATCCAGCCTCTGCAGCAGATGCTAATAAGAAGATTCCAGGAAGCTTACGTCATGCACTCTTTGGCAATCCAAATGCAACAGCAGGAACACCAGATGCGACAGGCGTTTTAGCTAACTTAAATCCAGGCCAACCTAACCCACCAAAGGATGAGACCTTTAAGAAAGACGGTCAGGCTGGTTGTGACGGTTCTTTACATACTGCCTTAGGACAGGGCATTGAGCCAACACAGATGCTCAATATTCAGTTTGCAGCTAGTCAGTACGGCTCATCAAACTTCTCTGTAAGCCAGGCTCCTACCAATGATGGCTATGCTACAGGTATTCTTATCGGTATGTCTGTTGACGAGAATGGCATTATTCAGTGTGAGTACTCCAATGGCCAGGTAAAGAATATTGCCAAGGTGGCAATGGCGGACTTTGCCAATACCCAAGGCTTGATTAAGATTGGTGATACACAGTGGAAGCAGTCCAACTCCTCAGGTGAGGCTATTGCCAAGGAAGCAAACTCAGGCTCATGTGGCTCCATTAAGGGCTCAAACCTTGAGCTTTCTAACGTAGACCTTACTAATGAGCTTGTAGAGCTGATTACTGCGCAGCGTAACTATCAAGCTAATGCACAGTCTCTACAGACTCAGAACACTGTAATGGATAGCATCCTGAATATACGATAAAATTAAGCTTTCAGTTCCAACATGACTTCACGCCGGGCTCTGCCCGGCGTTTTTGATTGGGAATGTCTAACTTGCTTTAAAAGCTGGTATTATTGCTAGATAATGGCATAGTTATCATCATGATATGGTTTTGATAACTCAAAACTTGAATTGAAAAGTGTAGGGCTATATAATCTGCCTCGGCTCTTGCGGCCGGTAGTAATTATTTCTGTGACAGCCTTTGAGCTATATATATACAGACTTCCATGCGAAGTGACTTAGGTCCCTTACACCGCGTTCACAAGAGCCTCACGTCTTATCCTTATACCTGCAGTAATCTGCTCAGATTACTCATTTCCTGCCTAGTTTCGACTTTCCACTAAACTTCTTACTAAGCTAAACATTGAAAATCTCTTATACGCTAAGATTACATTTTTCATAAACGTAAGATGACCTTCTTATAAGGCATGTGTATCTTTAGCTAAGATTACTCTGTACATTAATGATGCATTTGTCAGTAGCTCAAGTTAGCTTTGAGATGGTCTTCAAGCTATTTTTTCCCACTTTGCACATCTTTGCCTTAAAGTGGGTTTAGCATGACGTGCATTTAAGAGCCCATTAGAAAGATAGCACTCCTTATATAAGGATGATAGCTTTAAGCTAGATGATGTTTTATGTGATGGACTGTGTGTAGTGCATCTTATGCTGATAGTTTTTGGCTTGCAGTCATCTTTGTGCTATCTTTGCTCTCCTAGTTTTTATGTCATCGAATAAGTCGATTGCATTGTAGCTTTGCTTAATTTGATGATCTTGATGTCTTTATAGGATTTTCTGTCGGTATGGCAAAAGCAGAATCAACTTATGACGGCTCCTCGATTGAGGTGCTTGAAGGTCTTGAGCCTGTACGTCGCAGACCTGGTATGTATACCGATACAACCAGCCCAAATCACTTGGGCATGGAAGTTATCGATAACTCGGTTGACGAGGCCTTAGCAGGTCATGCCTCCCATATAGAGGTTGTACTTCATGATGATGAATCATTGGAGGTTACCGATAATGGTCGTGGTATGCCTGTTGATATGCATCCTACTGAAAAGGTTCCTGCAGTTGAGCTTATCTTTGCCAAGCTGCACGCTGGCGGTAAGTTCAATAAAGAAAACTACGGCTTCTCAGGTGGCTTGCATGGTGTAGGTGTGAGCGTGGTTAACGCGCTATCTACCCGTCTTGAGGCCAAGATTCAGCGTGAGGGCAAGATCTGGTTTATTGCCTATGAAAATGGCTATAAGGTAGAAGATCTGCATAGCATTGGTACTTGCAACAAGAAAGATACTGGTACTTCTATTCGTTTCTGGCCTGATGCTAAGTACTTTGATAATGGCCACTTTGTCTTTAAGAGCTTAATGCATCTTTTAAAGGCAAAGGCTGTGTTATGCCCAAATCTCTCAGTACATTTTGTTAATGAGAAGACCGGTGAAGAGTTTACTTGGACTCATGAGGGCTCTTTAGGTAATTACCTGTTAAATCAGTGTGATGGCCGTAAGATTCTGCCTGCGCCTCCATACTCAGAGGTAGTGAAGGCCGAAGACTCTGAAGTAGCCTTTGCAGTTACTTGGGAGCTTGAACATGCTGAGCCAGTACGCGAGTCATTCGTAAACCTAATTCCAACTGCTGAGGGTGGCACCCACGTTAATGGCTTAAGAGTAGGTTTACTCTCTGCTATGAGAGAGTTTTGCGATTTACATAATCTGCTGCCACGTGGTCTTAAGCTTACTGCAGATGATATTTGGATTGGCTGTTCTTTTGTTCTGTCAATTAAGATTCGCGATCCGCAGTTTGCTGGTCAGACTAAAGAGAAGCTCTCTTCTCGTGAGTGTGCTCAATTAGTCGATAACGCGGTTAAAGATCGTTTTTCCTTATATCTCAACTCCAATGTTGAGGCAGCAACAGCTTTAGCTAATCGTGTTATTAGTAACGCTAAGTCTCGAGAGGCTTCATCAAAGGTAGTAGAGCGTAAGAAGGCTACCCGTGGTCCTCAGCTGCCTGGTAAGTTAGTAGATTGCACCTCAACCGATCCTTCACGCTCAGAGCTCTTTATTGTAGAGGGTAACTCTGCAGGTGGTTCTGCTCGTCAAGCTCGTGATGCAACTTTCCAGGCTATTTTGCCGCTGCGTGGCAAGATCTTAAATACTTGGGAAGTATCGGGCTCTCGTGCTTTAGCTTCACAAGAAGTGCATGATATTTCAGTAGCGATCGGATTAGAGCCAGACTCTGATGACTTAAAGGGCCTGCGCTATAACAAGATTTGTATTCTTGCTGATGCTGATTCAGACGGTCTGCACATCGGTACCTTACTGTGCGCCTTGTTCGTGCGTCACTTTACTAAGTTAGTTCAAGAAGGTCACGTCTATGTGGCATGCCCTCCTCTTTTCCGTATCGACTGCGGTAAAGATAAGGCCTATGCCTTAGATGAAGCTGAGCTTGAGCAAAAGCAAAAGCTATTTTTACGTCGTGGTGCTAAGCCAGAATCAATTAAGATTCAGCGCTTCAAAGGTTTAGGTGAGATGAACCCAGAGCAGCTCCATGAGACCACCTTAGCTCCTCAGTCACGTCGCCTGATTAAGCTGACCTTAGATGAAGAGAACCAAGAGGAAACCTTTGGTCTTATGGACATGTTGCTTGCATCTAAGCGTTCTGACGATCGCCGTCAGTGGCTTGAGGCTAATGGCAACCGTGCTGATCTCTTAGACTAAGCACCAAAAGATATTAAGACGTGCAAATGTTCTTAAGCACTTAGTCTTCAAGCAAAAGCCTAGCTTTCTAAACATGAAAGCTAGGCTTTTTTGCTTTTATGGGCGATAAGTTATGGGTAAGTTGCGCTAGCAAAAACTACACTAAGGGCGGAGCAATGATACAGGCTCTTTTTGTTCTTATGATGGGCAAAATGGTGCATAGCAGTAAATACATGTGCTTGCCTAGGTGATATTTGTCTAGTTTGCGCTTACATCAGGTGGTAATAAGAGAACAAAATTTGTAGAATTGCGTGGATGAGTACACATTGATCGCATCAAACACGAGCTTGCTGTTTTGTCTGCAAGGCTTGAGGCGCTTTATAGATAGCGTCTGCTTGCGATCGTATGAATCACCTTTAGTGCCAGTACTATGGATGCGTCCATAGTATTCCTAGCCTAGGTCAGTTAAAGCCCACCTTATTACAGCACTGCACGTAAATTGAGATCTCAAATCTTGCAGTAGTACTCATCAATATAGGTAATCTGGTGTCTTGTCATGCTTGTGCGTGATGAGTACGACGTTATACGTCTTGGTCTTTAGTTGTCCTTAGCAATGACAGAGGAGATGAAATGGCCGAGTCGTCCGACGGACAGGAGAAGACCGAAGAGCCAACCGGTAAACGAATATCGGATGCGCGTAAAAAAGGTCAGCTCCCACGATCGAGAGAGGCAGGAACATTCTTTGTGCTGCTCTCAGGCGTAGCTTCCATTTGGCTGGTATCTCCTTTCTTAGGTGAAGGAATGACCACCTTGATGAAGCATTCCTTTACTTTAACTAAGTCTCAAGCATTTGATACTTATGAAATGGGACGTGTGTTCTTCCAGGACATTGTGCTCGTCGCCATTCCTTTGCTTGCGATCTGTTTTTCGATGCTCGTTGCAGCATTCATTGGCAATATCATGATTGGTGGCATGAACTTCTCCACAGAAGCAATGATGCCAAAGCCAGACAAGCTCAACCCAATCAATGGATTCAAACGAATCTTTTCGATGAACTCGATAGTTGAGCTCATTAAGAGTATTGCTAAAGTAGCCTGTATCGGTTCGATTTGTTATTTCTTGATTAGTGGTCGTATCAACGAAATCTTGCGTCTTTCATACATTGATGTATTTGCCGCAGTACGTGATGCGATGAATATTCTCTTCATCTTCATGGTGATCATCGTGAGCGCCATGATTCCGATCATTATGATCGATGTGCCGTTCCAGTATTGGCAATATCGTCAGCAGTTACGTATGACCAAGCAGGAACTCAAGGATGAAATGAAAGAGACTGAGGGTAACCCTCAGATTAAGAGCCGTATGAAGCGTATGCAGTACGAAATGGCTGCACGACGCATGATGTCCAAGGTTCCAACTGCAGATGTGGTTGTAACAAACCCAACTCACTATGCGGTAGCGCTTTCTTATGATCCTAATGGCGAATTAGCACCAGTAGTTGTAGCTAAGGGTGTTGATGAGGTTGCAGAGAAGATCAAAGAGATTGCTCGCGAGTACAAGATTCCAGTTATGCAGCTGCCGCCTTTAGCTCGTTCTTTGTACTACACCACCGACTTAGACAGAGAAATTCCACGTGGTCTATTCCAAGCTGTGGCACAAGTATTAGCATGGGTTATGGGTACTAAAGCTTATAACGAAGGCAAGGCTCCTAATCGACCTCGAGATCTTGATAAAGATCTGCCAATTCCAGATGAACTTAAGTTCTAGGAAAACTTGGATCTTGCAAAAAAGGCCCTGTAGATACGCTCTACGGGGCTTTTTCATTTTTAGTCTATAAAAATGTCAAAATTAGAGAGATCTTAAGATCTCCTCAAAAAATCAAAATGAGCTCATCTTGCGATTATGCCATAGTTAAGATCATGGCGAGGGTTGGTGTGGCCTCTACACTTTCATCTTGCTTGGAGGCTACGGTGGATCTGTTTTGGCTTGATCTCGTCATATTTTGCTCTGATGTGGGTAAATAATGTTGGGTATAGTGATTGTAGAAAATGTATTGTGTTAGCTTATGCTAACTTAATGGTAGGTGGGATGACGTGGGTAGCAAGAGTGTGATCTGCCTTGTAAATCATGATGTAACTTGTGCTGAATTTTGGTGAAAAGTACGTGTATTTGCACTTGTTGTAAGCAACAGCACATCTTTTACAGAAGCTATGTGCTACAATCCTAGCTAGGCGTTATATATGCCTGATATGAATTATTTTTGTATTGGTATACAAATTATTCAGTTGGTAAACATACCTACAAGCACATGCATGGTGGGTGCAAAAGCCTAGGTTGCTTTTTACTGATTGACCACGCTTTAATAGCGCTTTGGTAGCTTTTACTAAAGCTTTATCAAGGTTTGAACAATCAGACAAAGCTTGGGAGTCTATGTAGGTGTTTCTTTGCTGCGTTAGCTTTGGCTATTGCTCAATGACTCTTATGTAGTTTTGCCATTCAAACAAGATAGCAATAAAAGCTATCTACTCATCTATGCACTCAAGTGTTCATACTTCCATAAGGTGTTTTTATGAAGCTTGAGACACTCTCCTTTGTGTGCTCAAAGACGTGTTTACTAAGACGAGCGTAATCGTACTTTCTAAAGTATTCACGCGTTGCACAGAACCATAGTGCATTAATAAATCTATACCCGATCCTGATGGAATCATGGTTTGATAGCTTGATTGCTTCAACTTATGGCGCTCATGCACCTGAGTGATATTCCGTTAGGCAACGCCATGCAATAAAAGGTAAGTCTGGTGCCAAGTTTATCTTGGTCAACTATGCACGGCGAGCTCTTAGTAGGGTGATATGTCTCGCACTGACCTTAAAGTTTGACGAGGCAGCCGACTTACTTGCTTTTGTTGTAAGGCAGGTTTGCGGTATAGATAGTTATGCACAGGACTCTGTACACGCTACGTGTGTTGTAAAGCTTATCTAAGTTTTTACTTAAAGCTATTTAAAACAACATACTTGAGGACTAGTTTAGTCACAAGAAAACTTGGAGTGGTTTTATTACTCTCGTTTGTCCTCATATGCCGTAATCAATCTTTCGGAGGATTAAATGGCAAGCAAGCATTCTAAGAAGACTGCTAACACCACTGCAAAGGCCCCTGTGGCTGATGCAGTAAATACTGCTGCAGAGTGCTCATGCACTAATGACTTATTCCACCCAACAGTAGAGCAATTTAAAGACTCTATTACTTCTCACTTAAGAAGATCTATTGGTACTTCTGAGAAGAAGGCCTCTCCATTAGCTTGGTGGCAGGCTGTGGTTTATGCAGTAAACGAGCTCGTATTTGAGCGTTTAACTCAGACCCAGTTCACCCACGCATCTAACGATACCCGTGCTGTTAACTACCTGTCAGCTGAGTTCTTAATGGGCCGTCTGACTGTTAACAACATGTGCAACCTCGAAGTTTACGATACCTGTAAGAAAGCTTTAGCTGAGCTTGGTATCGATATCAACGAGCTGTGCGATGAAGAGCCAGATATGGCATTAGGTAACGGTGGTTTAGGTCGTCTTGCTGCCTGCTATATTGACTCTTTAGCTACCTTAAAGTACCCATCTATCGGCTACGGTCTGCACTATGAGAACGGTCTGTTCCGTCAGGAAATCCGTGGTGGTCGCCAGGTTGAGCGTCCTGATTCATGGCGTGAGTACGGCTGTCCATGGGAAGTTTGCCGTCCTGAGTCTACCCAGGAAATCCCTGTAGGCGGTTACGTTGAGGTTCAGACTGCTCCTGATGGTACTGAGCAGAAAGTATGGCACCCTGCTCACATGATTAAGGGTGTACCTTGGGATATCCCTGTTGTAGGTTTCCGTGGCGCATCTGTTACCGTATTACGTCTGTGGGAATCTCGTGCAACTGAGCAGTTCAACTGGGACGTTTTCAACGCTGGCGGTTACGTAGACGCACAGGAAGAAAAAGCTCAGTGCGAGACCATCTCTAAGGTTCTCTATCCTAACGACTCTACTGAAGCAGGTAAGATGCTGCGTTTAACTCAGCAGTACTTCTTCTGTGCATGTTCCTTAAAGGACATTCTGCGTCGTTACAATCGTGCTCACCACCACGACTATTCTTCATTTGCAAGCAAGATTGCTATTCAGCTTAACGATACTCACCCAACTATTGCTGTTCCTGAGTTAATGCGTCTGCTCATTGATGAGGAAGGCTTATCATGGGATGCAGCATGGAAGATCGTAACTGAGGTATTTGCTTACACCAACCACACTCTGCTGCCTGAGGCATTAGAGAAGTGGCCTGTATATCTCTTTGAGCGTCTCCTGCCACGTCACTTAGAGATCATCTACGAAATCAATGCTCACTTCTTAGACGGTGAAGTTGAGCGTATGTGGCCAGGTGATAACGAAAAGCGTGCTAAGCTCTCTATTATCGAGGAAGGCCCATGCCGCATGGTTCGTATGGCTAACCTGTGCGTTATCGCATCCCGTCGCGTTAACGGCGTAGCTGAGATTCACTCTAAGCTCGTTCGTGAGCAGCTCTTCCCAGAGTTTGCTGCTATTTGGCCAGATCGTTTCTGCAACGTAACTAACGGTGTTACCCCACGTCGTTGGTTATTAGCATGTAACCCAGGCTTAGCTGAGCTCTACAACGAGGTTTCTGGTAAGGATTGGCCTCTGCACCTTGAGTCTTGCGCTAAGATGCGTCCATACGCTGACAACGCAGACTTCCGCAAGCGCTTCATGGATGTTAAGCATGCAAACAAGGTTGCTTTAGCTGCTGAAATCAAGAAGCTGTGTGGTGTTGATGTTGACCCTAACGCTCTGTTTGACGTTCAGGTTAAGCGTCTGCACGAGTACAAGCGTCAGCACTTAAACCTCTTATACATCTTAAGCTTATACAACGAGCTGCTCGCTGATCCGGCTAAGACCATCGTTCCTCAAGTCTTCATCTTCGGCGCTAAGGCTGCTCCTGCTTACACTCTTGCTAAGGACATTATTTACGCAATCAACAAGATTGGTGAGCGTATTAACAATGACCACCGCATCCGTAACCAGCTTAAGGTTGTCTTCATTCCTAACTACCGTGTAAGCTTAGCTGAGAAGATCATTCCAGCTGCTGACATCTCTGAGCAGATCTCTACTGCTGGTTATGAGGCTTCTGGTACTTCTAACATGAAGTTCTCCATGAATGGTGCCTTAACCTTAGGTACCATGGACGGTGCAAACATCGAAATCGTTGCTGAGGCCGGTGTTGAGAACAACTTCATCTTCGGTCTGTCAGTTGAAGAGGTTCAAGAGCTCAAGGCACGTGGTTACAACCCATGGGATTACTACAATGCCGATCCAGTTCTTAAGTCAGCTTTAGACTGGTTAGACACTGACTACTTCACCCCAGGTCAGGCCGGTGCCTTATCCTCCATCAAGCGTTCACTGTTAGATCACGGTGATCCATTCTTAGTACTTGCTGACTTCGCCTCATACCGCGATGCTCACAAGCGCGTAGAAGAGATGTACAAGGACAAGGAGCGTTGGGCACGCGCTGCTATCATCAACTCTGCATCTATGGGCAAGTTCTCATCAGATCGCTCCATCGAGGACTATGTACACAACATTTGGTCCTTAAAGAGCTTTGACGTTGCTGAGCACAAGTAATTAAGCTAAAGCTTAGTTCAATTACAAGGTAGAGCCCATCTCTACCTTACAAAAGGTCTTGTCTCACTTAACATGCTTGAGACAAGGCCTTTTTGCTTTTGAAAGATTGCATAATCCCATAGCAAAATATGACTTTCTAAAGGAAGGTCTAGCTTAGTTGTGCTTAGGAAATTAGGTGTAATTTAATGCCAGGGGCCTCTTGGGCAGTTATTGGTAAATTTTGGCTGAATAGCTGTCATTGTTGCGGTTTTTTTGCGTTGTATGTCGCAAAATTTTTGTATAATTTAGAGTTTGTGCCAAAACTTACAAGCACTATAACTGTCTTTTTTGAGTCAATTATAAGTAGCTTTAGTAGATCACGCTCGCTCTTAGCATGGTAGTGGTCTAGTTAAGGCCTTACTCCTAAATTCTTTAGGATTCTGTTTTAATGTGGTTGCAGCGCAGATGCGCTGAAAAACGTCTTACCCCAAGGTAGCTGCGTTTTTCCAGAGAGGTGTTATGTCAGAGAATCTTGTCAACTTAATGAACCTTGATCCAGATGGCTTAAAAGAGTTTTGTGTGGCTCATGGTGAAAAGCCATTCAGAGCAACTCAGATCTTAAAGTGGATCTACCAATGGGGCGTAGTTGACTTTGATGAGATGTCCAACATCAAAAAAGACACTCGTGCCATGTTAAAGAAGGTAGCTACTATTCAGGCTCCTGAGATCGTAAGTGAACAAAAATCTGCAGACGGCACCATTAAGTGGGCTTTAGATGTAGGCGATGGCTCATTAGTTGAGACTGTATTAATTCCAGAGCCTGATCGTAACACCTTATGTATTTCTACTCAGGTAGGCTGCCCGGTTAAGTGCTCATTCTGCCGTACCGGTAAGTCAGGCTATAGCCGCAACCTTACTGTAAGTGAAATCATTGGCCAGGTATGGCGTGCTGCTACCCGTGTTGGTTTTAGCGAGAATGGTGAGTACAAGCCAATCTCCAACATCGTAATGATGGGCATGGGTGAGCCTTTATTAAACGTACAAAACGTTTTATCTGTAACCAAGATTTTGCTTTCTGATAATGCTTTTGCTTTATCTAAGCGCCGCGTTACTATCTCTACAAGTGGTATTGTTCCTGCCCTCAATAAGATCGCAGGCAAGGTAGACGTGGCTTTAGCATTATCCTTACACGCTCCGAACGATGAGTTACGTGACGTGCTCGTACCAGTTAATCAGAAGTTCCCACTTAAGGATCTGTTAGCTGCAGTACGTAATTACATTGATAATTCCAATGCCAACTGTGGTCGAGTCACTATTGAATATGTACTGCTCGATCATGTAAACGATTCAACCGATCAGGCCCATGAACTTGCTGCGCTCTTAAAGGACATTCCTTGTAAGATCAATTTAATTCCATTCAATCCTCATGAGGATTCTGAATATAAGCGCCCAAGTAACAGCCGTATCGATCGCTTCTTTAAGGTGCTCACTGAACAGTACGGTATGACTGTGATTACCCGTACCACTCGTGGTGATGATATCGCCGCCGCTTGTGGTCAGCTTGCTGGTCAAGTTCAGCAGCGTCGTCTGCGCGGTTTAAATGAGCAGCTTGAGAAGCTCAAAGACACCAAGATTGAGGCTAAGGTCAGCACAGGTAAGGAATAAGATAAATACACCATTACCTCAAATTTGCTAGGTAATGGGTTTATCAAACAACTGTGTCAGTCTTAGCAAAATTCTGCTGCAGCGTGTCAAAGCACGCGTACATGAGGCTAAAAAATGGCAGCAAAGTCCAACAAAAACAAGTCAAAATCTGGCGGCATGACCCTTGAGGACGCTATCGAAAAGTCACGTGTTCAAGTTGCCAACAATCCAGAGCTCGTTGAGAAGAAGAAGTCCAGCGCTAAAGGTGGTGAAGTTAAATCAGAGTCTTTGCGCTCTAAGTCTTTCTTTCCTCAAGGAATCGATACCTCCGGTTTAGAGGAAAATGAGAAAGACGAGAACCTCAAAGTCAAACCTGAGGCGCTCGAGCCTCCAAAGGTTAACCCTTACACTTACGAGTCTGACGAAGAGAACGAAAAGAAGCCTTATGAAGAGCTTACTGCAGGACAGCTGTTACGTTCTCATCGTATTAAGCGCAAGATGTCAATCAACGAAGTTGCCAACGAGATTCGTGCTCGTCCAGCTACTGTTGCTGATATCGAAAACGATCGTATGTGTTTCCATACCGTTAAAGATTTTGCTGAGAGCTTTATTGGTCGTTACGGTAAGCTCTTTGGTCTGGATCAAGATGATTTAATTGCGCGTTATCGTAAGCAGCTTGCTCAGAGCATTACTGTTATCTCTGATGAAAAGCCAAAAAAGAAGTTTGATATTCAGCTTGCGCGTAGTTGGCTGATGGTGGTGTTAGTAGTCTTAGTGGCTACTGCAGGCTATTTTGTCTTCTCTGCTCAAGAGGCGAGCAAAAAAGAAGAGCAGAAAGTCCAAATAGCACAGAACGCACAGATTGATACCACTCAAAGTGCTGTAGAGATCTATGCCTCGAACGCACCACAGAACGGCCAAGGCCAAGTTGTGATTCAGGATCCTAATAACCAAAACGGTCCTGAGGTACGTGTAGTTGATGAAAATACTGCTCGTGCTACTGCTCAGCAAATGGCTATGCAGCAAAGTGCTGATGGCTCTATCGATTTGAAGCCTGCTCAGTCAGCAAAGGAGAAGTCTCCGCTTGACCTTCCACCAAATGCCAAAATAAGTGTTGCTAGTAATGCCAACATTGGCAATGCCAATATCACTGTTGCTAACAATGCCAACAACGGCAATGTCAATATGAGCAATGCCAACATAGGCAATGCCAATATCACTGCGCCAGCACAGACTAATATGACTGTTGCTACCGAGCAAAGGGATGAAAAGCTTGCTCAAGCTAAAGCCAAAGCTGAGGCAGAAGCTAAGGCAAAAGCAGAGGCTGAGGCAAAAGCAAAGGAAGCTGCTAAGGATGTGGAGCTAAGTGGCAACCTCAAGAACATCTCAAGTTCTGTTCGCGTGGTAAACCGTGATGGTCTAGCATCTTTAAATCGTGCTGAGATTAGCGTAATCAAGAGAGTTGCCTTAAAGGTTGTTGATAGCAGCGGTAAGGTGTTAGCCTCTGGTACATACGACAATGGCGATAGCGTGAAGGTAACTGGTATTCCGCCAATTAATGTACAGATCTCTTCAACTGACGCAGTGAAGATTTCATACATGGGCGGTCATATCTCTATGCCAGCAGGTAAGCAAGTTAAGTTCGACCTGCCAATGCGCTAAAAGAAATAATGGCATTTATATATGGCTTGTGATGACAAGCATCATTCAAAACAGGGCTAATTCTTAGGCTTTGCTACTTGATGATGCTATGAGCTTTTTAAAGGGGTAACTGCAGAGCCTAGGGCTTTGTTGTTACCCCTTTTTGCTGCATAAAACCTAGATTTGTCGGTATGATTGAGCTTTTAGCGCAACTTTGCTGCATAGATTAATTTTGTGTAGTACATTATGACGATTAAGCTTGGCCATTGCTTTGCTGTATTTGTGCAATGGTGCGGGCACATAGTTTTATTTTGCTGTACTCCAGATAAAGTAAAGAGGCAATGTCTTTACATTAAAGCTGGTAGGATAGGTAGGCTAGACCAAGACTAAAGCTGTATATGGTGCTTTGCTTGGTGCATTTGAACTACCTTATTGAGAGGAATATCAATGGAATGGCAGGCTCCTGAGATCAAGCGTCGTAAGTCACGTCAGATCAAGGTTGGTTCAGTACTTGTTGGCGGTGATGCTCCAATTTCAGTTCAGAGTATGACTTGCACTGAGACCTTAGATGTTGAGGCTACTGTAAAGCAGGTTAATGATCTTGCAGATGTTGGTGCAGATATCGTACGTGTGTCTGTTCCTACACTACCAGCTGCCGAGGCTTTTAAGAGCATTTGTGCTCAATCTAAGGTTCCTGTCGTTGCAGATATTCACTTTGACTATCGTATTGCTATTGCTTGTGCCGAGAATGGTGCTGCAGCTTTACGTATCAATCCAGGCAATATCGGCTCACGTGAAAAAGTTGAGGCAGTGTGTCAGGCAGCTAAAGACCACGGTCTGCCAATTCGTGTGGGTGTAAATGCTGGCTCCTTAGATAAGGATCTGCTCGATAAGTATGGTTCTCCAACCCCTGATGCAATGGTTGAGGCTGCACTTCGTTCAGCTGATATTCTGGAGAGCCACAACTTTAGAGATTACGCCTTCTCTGTAAAGGCATCCGAGCTTAACTTATGCGTCGCTGCTTATGAAAAGCTGGCTTCTGAGTGTGATGCTCCTCTGCACTTAGGTATTACTGAGGCTGGTGGTTTAACTGGCGGTACCGTACTTTCATCTATCGGTTTAGGCTTACTCTTATCTAAGGGTATTGGTGATACTCTGCGTGTTTCTTTAGCTGCCGACCCAATTGAAGAGGTTAAGGTAGGTTGGGCTATCTTAAAGAGCATGCATTTAAGAACCCGTGGTATTAACGTGGTTGCTTGTCCAACTTGTTCACGTCGTGGTTTAGATGTAGTTGGTACTGTTAAGTCCTTAGAAGAAAAGCTCTCAGACATTCGTCAGCCTGTTAAGGTTGCTGTGATGGGCTGTATCGTTAACGGCCCAGGTGAGGCATTACGTGCTGATGTTGCTATCTGTGGCGGTAAGAATGGCATGTCCATGATCTACGAAAACGGCGAAATGATGGGGCGCATCAAGAACGAAGAGATCATCGATCGTTTAGAAAGCCGCGTCCGCGCCATCGCTGCTACCAAATAATTTAGATAGTTGTGTCCGCGCCATCGCTGCCACTAAATAATTTAGATAGTTGCGCCCACAAATATTTTAGCAAGCTTGTTTACGCGCAATCGGTTGATGGCGTAGCAGCTGCAAAATAATCTAGCGAGCTTGTTTACATGCACCACGTGATATAGCGCTTGAGGCTGCCAAATAAGCTAGCAAGCTTGTTTACACGTACCACGTGATAAAGAGCTTGAGGCTGCCAAATAATCTAGCGAGCAGCAAGCTCCCAAGGTTTGCTTGATGGTGGCGCAATGCAAACAATTGAAAACGGCATATCTTCTTAGCTTGAAGGTGTGCCGTTTTGCTTTTTGATGGTATGTAAACAAATATGAGGTGGTAGTTAGTCTGTGTTTTGAGGCTAGCTGATGCCTTAACTTATGTGGATTGAGGACAAATTGAGCTTATCTTTGCCGATTGTGTGAAATAGTGCTTGCAACGGGGCGTGTCTTTTCATAATCTTAACAGTTGCATTTTTTCGGCTAAGACTAAGTTATAGCTAAGCACAATCGCGTACAATAGCTGTTTACTGTGCAATGAGCAGGACTTGTTAGCAAATGCCTTGTTTAGTCAAAAGCGAGATATTTGCTAAAGGTTCTGTCGGTTTTAGAAGAATCAAGTTAAAGGATCGAGAGTAATGGCCCAGTCTATTCAGGCAATTCGCGGTATGAACGATCTGCTTCCTGAGGATACTTCCGTCTGGCAGCAGGTTGAGAAGGTCTTACGTGACACTACAGCCTCTTTTGGCTATAGCGAAGTACGTATGCCTATCGTTGAGCAGACCAATCTTTTCTGCCGTGCTATCGGTGAAGTGACCGATGTTGTAGAAAAGGAAATGTACACTTTCGAGGATCGTTCAGGTGATAGCTTATCACTGCGTCCTGAGGGTACAGCAGGTTGTGTGCGTGCTGCCTTAGAACACTCCTTAATCTACAATCAGGAGCAAAGACTGTGGTACATGGGCCCAATGTTCCGCCATGAGCGTCCACAAAAGGGTCGTTACCGTCAGTTCCATCAACTTGGCGTTGAAGTGTTTGGTTTAAATGGTCCAGACATCGATGCTGAGATCATTGCCCTTAGCAATGAGATTTGGCAAAAGTTAGGTATTAGCGAGCACTTATGTTTAGAGCTCAATACCTTGGGTAATGCCGAAGAACGCGCAGCTTACAAAGAGAACTTAGTTAAATACTTAGAGGCTCACTTTGAGGATCTGGATGAGGATTCTAAGCGTCGTACTCACACCAACCCACTGCGTGTGTTAGACAGCAAGGATGAAAAGGTTCAAGAGATCTTAAAAGGCGCTCCATCCTTATACGATTTCTTAGGCGAAGAAAGCCGTAACCACTTTGAAACCTTACAAAAGCACCTGACCTCTTTAGGCATTAGCTTTAAGATTAACCCACGCTTAGTACGTGGTCTTGATTACTACAATCTGACCGTATTTGAGTGGACTACTACTGCTTTAGGTGCTCAGGGTACTGTTTGCGGCGGTGGTCGTTATGACGGCTTAGTCGAGCAGTTAGGTGGCAAGGCAACTAAGGCTGTTGGTTTTGGTTTAGGTTTAGAGCGTTTAGTGCTTCTCCTTACTACTTTAGAAAAAGTAGCACCTAAGCCACAGGTAGATGTATATGTTTGCGGTATGGGGGAAGAGGCTGAAGCTGAGCAATTACTCTTATGCCGTGACTTACGTGCAGCTTTACCTGGTGTAAAGATTATGAACCACTGCGGCGGCGGTAACTTCAAGAAGCTGTTAAAGCGTGCTGACAAGGTTCAAGCTAAGGTGGCTGTGATCTTTGGCGATGATGAGCTTAAGAACAACACCCTGTCAATTAAGGACATGGCAGCTCAAGATCAGCAGACTGTATCTCGCACTGATGCAGCTGCAGCTATTCAGGCTATCTTAAACAAGTAAGCACTCCATGGCAGCCACAAGGCAGCTTTAGGATTTAATGCTTACTTAAACGAATAATTTGATTATGGCTTAGGCTAGTATTGCTTAAGCCCAACTTACGGCAGAGCTTGTGTATAAGCTTAGCCGCAACTAAATGAGGTCAAGATGGATATCTTAACTGATGAGCATGAAAGAGAAGAGGCCGTCCGAAAGTGGTGGCATGAGCACTGGAAGTCAATTGCCTTAGGCGTCACTATTGCTCTTGCTGGTCTCGTGGGCGTACGTCAGTACCAGGCTTATCAGCTTTCTGAAGATCAGAAGACTGCATATGAGGTTTATCAGCTGCAAAAGCAGATCTCCACTCAGGGCGTAAATGCAATGAGCAATGCTCAGGCATTTTTAGATCAGCACAAAGACGCTTTTGGTGCCATCTTAGCTTTAGATATGGCAAATGCTCAGATCAGCGCTAAGAACTACGTAGAAGCCGAAAAGTTTGCTTCATTTGCTGCAGCTAATGGTGGTGATCTTATCGCTCCTCAGGCCTCCATCATCAAGGCACGCCTCTTAACCCAAGATGGCAAGACTGATGAGGCTTTAAAGACTCTTGATAGCATCAAGTCAACTGCCTACAAGGCTGAGGTTGCAGAAACTCGTGGTGACATCTACATGTCATTAAACGATCGTGCTAATGCACGTACTGCATATCTTGATGCCATCAATACTAACAAGGCTGACAAGATTCAGATTAGCCCAATGTTACAGCTCAAGTTCGATAATGTAATTGTTGAGGGCGATACTCCAGCCTACAAGATCGTCGCTGAGCAGGCTAAGGAAATGTCAGCAGTTTCAGCTCAGTAATTACTAAAACCATAGGCCAAAGCGCTCAAGAGAGTATCTTTATTAGACATGATGAGATCTCATGAGGCCTATGATTTTCAATTATGAGCGTGACACTATTGTTGATGTTAACTAGGCTACAATAGTGCTTCTTTCATTTTCTTAGCTTAGGTACTGGCAAAGTAGTTGTCTTAGTCTAAAAAGGCTTAAAAGATAGGGCCAATACAGCTACAATACCTCATGCAAGCCTGAATTTTCGGAAGTTAATACCATGTTAAAGTTAAAACCGGCCTTTGCCTTAATGCTAGCTTTACCAGTTATCGTGGGTTGTTCTACTAATGACAACCGTTACGATCCTGTTGATGCTCCTGAAATCAAAAATCTGTTCAGCCTGGATGAGGTATGGTCTAGCTCAACTGGTGGTACTGGTGATTTCTATTCAGAGCTTACCGTAGCTTTCGATGCTAACAATGTCTACACTGCATCTCGCGATGGCGATGTAATGGCATTGACTTTAGATCGTGGCTCTAAGGTTTGGTCAGTTGACTTGGCTGACGAGGATGAGAACGATGAGCGTCGTTCTGCTCGTGTTTCTGGTGGTGTAGCTCTCGGCGGTGGCAAGATTGCTGTTGGTTCTGAAAACGGCTATGTCTATGTACTTAATGCTAAAGATGGCTCTATTCTTTGGAAGAAGTACATTGAGGCTGAGGTAATTGCTCGTCCTGCTTTCTCTGCCTCTAGCGATAAGCTGTTTGTTTTAGATGCTCGTGGTAACTTTACTGCTTTTAATGCCTTAGATGGTTCTAAGCTGTGGGTTACTGGTGATGCTCCACAGGAGCTGCGCTTAAGAGCCCAGTCAAATCCATTAGTTGTTGGCGACGAGTATGTATTAGTTGGCACTTCCTCAGGCAAGGTCAACGTTCTGCTGCAGTCTAATGGCTCTACTGTAAATCAGGTTAATGTTGGTGAGTCTGTAGGCAAGACCGCTCTTGAGCGTATTGCCGATGTTTCCTCATCCCCACTTATCTTAGGCAACGTTCTGTACGCTACTTCTTTTTCAGGCGGTATGGTGCAGTACGATCTGTCTACATTCAACTACATCATGCGTTTAGGCTATCAGTCTAGCCGTGATTTAGGTTATGACGAGCACTCCATCTTAGTAACTGCCGATGATGGTACTGTCTCTTGTATCAATCGTGCTGACAGCTCACAGCGTTGGGCTAATACCTCTTTAGGCTATCGTCAGGTAACAGCTCCAGTCGTTTTTGGCAACTACGCAGTGGTTGGCGATTATGAGGGTTATATTTACTTCCTCGACATGCAAGATGGCTCGATTGATTACATGGAGCAATCTGACAGCTCTGGTATTAGCGCTCAGCCAAAGGTACAAAACGGCAAGCTCTATGTAATGGCAAAGGACGGCTCCTTAAACGTTTACAGCTACACAGACCAAGCTCGTGCAAGTGCTGCTGTATCTGTTGAGCAGAGCAATGACATGTTAGCTGCAAGTGCTGCAGCTGGTCTGACCCTCAATCACCCTGGTGTTTACGATGGCGGTATTTACGCTCCATCTGGTGTAAGCCAGGAGGCTTTAGAGCAACGTCGTGCTGCTATTATTCGTGCTGTAGCTCAGCAAGAGGCTCAGATTGCTGCTCAAAGACGTGCAGCTGAAGAGGCTATGCGTGCTCGTGCTGAGTACGAGAAGCGTCGTGCTGCTTATGAAGAAGAGCGTCGTGAGCGCCTCTCTGGCTTCGGTATTGCTCAGGGTATCCGCTCCGATCTTGATGAGGCTGAAGATACTACAAGTGAGAGTGCCGATACTGAGTACGTAGAGGAGAACAATACTGAGGCAACTACTGAGTCAACTACTAACGACTCAGAAGATGACAACACCAAGTCATCAGGCTTTGGTATCTACTAAAGTACTCAAGCTAATGGCAAGAACGCCTAAGCTTTACTAAATTTAGTGCTCTGTTAGAGCCATAAAAACAGGCCTGTCTAGATTTTCTAGCCAGGCTTTGTTTTTTGTGATTTTGCTTGCAGTTCTAGACAATTGCGGGCAAAATACACCACAGATTTTGAGGCAGAGTTTCTGTCCAAAAATTTTAGATTCATAAGACGAGCATGGATACTTAAGCCTTGCATACTATTCACGTCTTTTGTTTCTAAAAGCTGGTACGCTTGTAGCGCATCAGTGTCATGTGATGTGTGACCGCAATTGTTGGTAAGAGGGGCTCATATCATCAACATAGGCAACCTTAAGCTAGGTTAATGTGCCTAGACTTGGAGTTTATGGGTAGGGGTTGCCATTTATTGGACGGCCACATTAAGGCCTTGATCCAAATGTGTCACGAGCAAAAACATTTCCTTTAACAGATGACCATGCAGCAAAAGAGTGTGCTAGCTGCCATGAGCTGCAATCAAGTCATCAAAACAGACCTCATCACAGTTAAGCCTTTGGATAGTGGGGATACCACAAGCTATAAAAAACAGTTAGGCAGTTTAAGCGCTAGGCCTTTACTAAAGCCATATTGAGATTCTTTGATCTTACAGTGGGCTTTGGTGGAGACGGTAAAAATGCTTATGTGCCTAGATAAGCTTGAGTGTCGGTCGTGAGGATGTTGTTTGCTTATTGTTAGGCCTAGTTATCCGGTCTTTACATACGTTATGAGCACTAGAGTTGCCATAAGACTCTATGTGCATGATGCTCATTGATTACAGCTTTATAGCTTAAGGCCCATTTAGCTGCAGACTAATTGCCACAAGCTTGTGTAGCTGCATAGCATTAGCTACAGCCCAATTGCCGCAAGCTTTGTAGCTGCATGGCATTAGCTAAAGGGTATTTGCCGCAAGTTTTGTAGCTGCAGGCTATATGATGTGTCAAAGTGCTGAGCGTGTTTTGAAGGGAGCTTTTTCTCTTTAACACTAAATCATGGCGTAGGTTTAAGATCTGAACGGCAGAAGATAGCGCGGGTAGCGCGGTCTTACTGTTGCAAAACCAGGTTGTATCGCGATAGGTCTAATGAAGATCATGGCTTTGTTTAGATTAAGTTAGCTAAAGATCGTGCATGAGCTCGTAGATCAAGGAATTGCAAATGAAGGTAGTAGCCTTAGTAGGTTGCCCAAATGTGGGTAAGTCTACACTGTTCAATCGTTTAACTAAGACCCGTGATGCCTTAGTGGCAGATTTTCCAGGTCTTACTCGTGATCGTAAGTATGGCCGCGCTCTGTACGATGGCCGTGAGTACATTGTTATTGATACTGGTGGTATTGCTGAAGATGCAGAGCAGCCATCAGATTTAACCAATCGCATGACCTCTCAGGCTCTTTTAGCTATTGATGAGTGCGATCTCGTGTTATTCATGGTGGATGCCCGTGCTGGCATCATGCCTGGCGACTATTCAGTTGCTGACTACATTCGTAAGTCAGGTAAGCCATGTGCCGTTGTTGCAAATAAGATCGACGGTATGGATCCTGATATCGCTGGTACTGACTTCTATGCCTTAGGTTTAGGCGAAGTATTCCAGACTGCTGTTGTGCACGGTCGTGGCGTTAATATTCTGCTTGAGGAAGTAGTTGCTCCAGTTTTACGTGAAGAAGGCCCTCTTGATAGCGACATCATTGAAGATGAAGACGATGATGATTCTGAGTGGGAAACTGGCTTTGAGTTCTTAGAGAATGTTCCAGTAGATAGAACTGGTGGTGGCTTTGACTGGCACGCTTTCCGTGAGGCACAACGCGCTCATGCTAAGGGCGAGCACTCTGAAGAAGAGCTTAAGGCTGCTGAGCAGAGCACTAAGACTCCATTTGCTGACCTGCCAATTAAGTTTGCTTTAGTAGGCAAGCCAAACGTAGGTAAGTCAACTCTGACTAACCGTATGCTTGGTGAAGAGCGTGTGGTTGTGGCTGATATGCCAGGTACCACCCGTGACTCTATCTACATTCCTTTAGAGCGTGAAGATCAGAAGTACATTGTTATCGATACTGCTGGTGTACGTAAGCGTCGTAAGGTAAATGAAGCCGTTGAGAAGTTCTCTATCGTTAAGACTCTTAAGGCTATTGAAGACTGTAACGTAGCTATCTTAGTTATCGATGCTCGCGAGCATATTACTGATCAAGATCTGTCACTGCTCAGCTTCATTATCGACTCTGGCCGTTCTTTAGTTATTGCAGTTAACAAGTGGGATGGTCTCACTCAAGAATACAAAGACGAGATCAAGGCTGAACTCGATCAGCGCTTAGGCTTCGTTGACTTTGCCCGCGTTCACTTTATCTCTGCTCTGCACGGTACTGGTGTTGGCAATCTCTTTGAGTCCATCTTAGAGGCCTATGAGTCTGCTACTCGTCGTAACAGCTCTTCAATGCTGAACCGCATTCTCTCTGCTGCAACTCAAGAGCATGAGCCTCCTGTATCTGGTGGCCGTCGTATTAAGCTTAAGTATGCTCACGCTGGTGGCTATAACCCACCTCGAATCATCATCCACGGCAATAAGGTATCTAAGATGCCTGATAGCTATAAGCGCTATCTCATCAACTGCTACCGTAAGTCCCTCAAGATCATGGGTACCCCTGTGCTGCTTGAGTTTAAAGAGGGTGATAACCCATACGCAAATGAGAAGCCAGCACAAAAGCGCTTAACTCAGTCTAAGATCAGAGCTGATAAGCGTAAGGCAGAGACTGAGCGTCGTTATGCTCGTGCTGCTCAAAAGGCTGAGCGTGCTCAAAATCGTGAGATCGCTGAGGCTAAGCGTACTGGTGCAGGTTTAGTGCTCAAAAAGCGTCCAAAGGCATCTGCAGTATCCAATGCTCCTAGCAAGGGTCAAGGCAAGCCAAAGAACGCTGGCAAGAAAGGCGGCAAGAAGTAATTCTTAGCCCATAAGCGCAATGCTCATAGGCATGCACTCAAAGCAATACGCGTAGATGTATACACTCAGTGCAGCGTAGCTAAATAGCTAGCCCATTCAAGTTCAAAGCCGTCTGATTCTTAGTTTTGAGCCAGGCGGCTTTGTTGTTTATATCTAGTCATGAAAAGCGCCTTTAGGGATCTTGACTTAATTTATGTAAAGTACAGTGTGTGTAGACATGGGCGCTTTTTGTCAGAAGTGGCTGATTTGTGGGATTAATTAGGTATGGCTATTCAGTAAATGTTTCACTAGCATTTTGCATTGCTGCATCAATTACGCATCAAAAGATGGCAAGCGTCGAATCTTTGCCCTCACTGCTGTTTTTATTACCCAAAAGTTGCGCAAACTGTGATATTCATCGGCTTTTGTAGCTATGATGCTCTAATTTTCATATTACTTAATGCAGTTTTGTAATATTGTATAGCATCCTTGATCACCAAGGTGGGGCATGAATACTACCAAAGCGCAACAACTGGTATTTATTTGTGCACACTATTTAGTGATGGCTTAAGTTTTTGCTATCCTTATCAGGGTTCATTCTAGTTTTCATAATTAAACTAACTAGGATGCAACTGAGCAAACCTCACGGAGTAAGTTAAATTCTCTAGAACTATTTTAGAGATTATGTTTAGTGTTAGTATGGTAAGGGCTTTGTTTGAAAAGACATGCTCTACTCATACCCTGTTACAGTCAGTAGTTATCTACTTATGATGTGCCAAGCATTGAACTTAGAGCTACTGAGTTGTGTTTTAGCATAATGTATCAGGTACACTTAAAGGCTTATGCCTTGTAATTATTTAGTTAAGATCAAGAATAATTAAGTTAGTCGTCGGCTAAAGCGAGCTTCTCTTGCTTCTTAATGACCTGCATAGGTTTTTAGAGTAGTTGTTTGCATGTTTATTTTTTTTGCTTTGGCCTAATGCAGATATATGTCTGCTTTACCGCTTACTTATGGTGACTTTAGATGTTCTAAAGTAGTTGGGTATAGCGGTGTGCCTTTGTTGATTTGTACTGACTAATTCGGTACCACAGGATTGAAACGCAAAATGGACGCTAAAGTAACTGATAACCATGAGTTATCTCCTTCTGAAGTTACGAAAGTAGAAGAATTAGATGGCGAGGTTGTGAAGCCAAAGCGCACACGTCGCACTAAGGCTCAGATTGAGGCAGATAATGCTGCAGCTCTAGCCGCTAAAGAAAATGGTGCTGAGGCTGAAAAGCCAAAGCGCGCTCGTCGTACCAAGGCGCAGATCGAAGCAGATAATGCTGCCAAAGCTGCTGCTCTCGAGGCTTGTCCAGATTCAGAGGAAGAAAAGCCAAAGCGTACCCGCCGCACTAAAGCCCAGATCGAAGCAGACTCTCAGATCCAAGAGGCTAAGCCAAAGCGTACTCGTCGTACTAAAGCTCAGATTGAGGCTGATAAAGCAGCCGAGGCTGCTGAAAAAGGAGTGCAGCTTGATCTCCTCATGCAGCTAGCTAAGCAGGCTCAAGAGTCTGGCCAATTAGATCCTACTGCTGTTGCAGCTTTAACTAATGCCCTTTCTCAAAACAAGGAAAAGGCAGAGCTTGAGCGCTCTGACGATGCTAGTGATGATGAAGTCTCATTAGATAGTCAAGAGACTGCAGACACTCAGGAAAGTGCAGCGGATAATGACACCACTGCAGCTGAGAAAAAGAATGCTGATGCAGCTGACAGCGAAAGCAAGGCTGCTGACGGCGAGGGTAAGGCTGCTAATGCTGCTGATGCAGCTGACGGCGAGAGTAAGGCAGCTGATGGCGAAGAACAGCCACAGCCAGAAAAGAAGTTCTCTTGGCGCGATTTACGTCCTGTCTTAACCGAAGAAGAGCGTGCCGAGCGTCGTGCCCGTGTTGAGGCTGAGCGTAAGGCTGGTGAAGAGCGCCGTATGCGCGATAAAGAAGAGCGCATAAAGTTCTTAAATTTCTTAGCTTTAGCTTTCCCAAAGGCAATCTTTATTGATCGTAATGAACGTGTACCACTTAAGATCGGTATCGCCCAAGATATCTTAAAGCGTCTTGAGGGTATGGATGCTCAGTACAAGTTCTTTGATAAGCAGCGTTATAAGATTCTGCATAACTACTGTCACTCTTTACCATACCTTGAGAGAGTTGCTGAAGGTGTTACCCGTATCGACTTAGACGGTAATCCAGCAGGCGAGATCGAACCAGAACACCGTGAGAACGCTAAAGAAGAGATCGTGCGCATTCGTAAGCAGATTGATGCTGCAGTAAACCGCGCTAAGAACAATAACAACGGTCAAAACAAGCGCTTCTTCAAGGGTACTGGTAATAACAACGGTAGACCAAATAACAACAACCGTCGCTTCAATAACGGTCAGCCTAACAATAACCAAGGTTACCAAAATCGTGGCAACTACCAAGGCAACAGTGGTTACAACAATCAGGCTAATGGCGGTTACAACAATCAAGGCAATCGTGGCAATTACCAGAACCGCTATCAGAACGGTAATAACTACAACTCCCAAGGTAATTACAACTCTCAGGGAAATTACCAGCCACGCCGTTATAACAACAATGGTAATCAGGGCAATTATCAGCAGACTGGTTATCAAGGTAGACTTGGTGCTTTCAATGGCCAGAGCAACTACCAAGATCGTGGTAATTACCAAAATCGTTACCAGAACAACGGCAACAGCTATAACAACAACTCCCAGGGTAATTATCAGCAAAATAACTACCGTGGCTCAAATGGTGGCTACCGTAACAACCAGGGTTATAACGGAGCTACTACTGCTTATCAGCAGAATGGCTACAACAATAACTACAATTCAAACGGCAATGACACTGGTGGCTATCGCAATCGCTACCAGGATAATAACGACAATCGTGGTAATCAGGCTACTCCTAGCACTACAGTTACTAAGCGTCGTGTCTATACCGTCAAAAAGAATGATCAGTAAGGTTTAAGCAGATTAAACGATCCACATCTTTTAGCTGCTTGCTTTAATTAAAAAAGCCTCTGTGATCGCCATGATCTCAGAGGCTTTTTTCAGACCCGAACTAGCAAATTACCCACAAAAAAGGCCTCAAACGCTAATGCGCTGAGGCCTTTTTTTGTCGCAAGCACTAAGCTGTAGCACGATCTTTTAGCATCTATGATCTGCATGCGTCAGCAACGCTTTGCGTGGCGAGCTTACTAGCCGCCATGCGTGTATGCAGGCAGGCACGCATGGCATCTAGTAAGATCTTATGTTGTTGAGTGCTTATTCGTAACGCTTAACGAACTTACGGGTTGGGTATTTATCAGTATCAGCCTGAGTTACATAAGGCTTACGTGGGTCAAGCTTATGTGCATGGCAGTTACCGTGGTTGTAGCCAACTAAGCCCTTTAAGTGAACTTGGTGATCTTCAGCAAGGTAGTCAGGCATGAAGCGATAGAGCTTCATAGCATCTTCGATGAAGTAGACGATGAACTGAATTTGCTGATCAGCAAGATCTAATGCTAACTGCTCGTTCTTTACGAGGTAAACAGTACGCATTACCATCGCAAACATACCAGCAAGTGAGCCGTCAAAGAAGTCTGCAATATAGTAGTCACGAGTCTCGTGAATCTTATTGAGCATCTCAGAAACGCTCTGCAGCATGAAGACGTAATCGATACGAGTCTTAGGACGCTCTTCTTTAGTCAGCAGCTTGATGATGATGTGACAGATGTAATCAAAGGTATCGTTGTCAATAAGGCTCTTGTCTTGCTCTTCAGTAAGCTCAATGGCAAAGGTCTTCTCTTCGTCCATGAAGCGTACAAACTCATCACGGTCAAAGTCAGGCAGCGCAAGCCACTTCTCTAAGAGATCTTCGCTGTGGACTGGCTCTACTTCCTTTAAGGCAGCACCATCAGAGCAGTTGAAGTAGTTAAGCTTGTTATTAGCCTTAGCGTTACGGATGATAACTTCCATGTAACGAGCTGAGAGCTTGTACAGGTAGTCAGAGTAAACCACACCACCAAAGTTACCCTCAAGGGAGTAAACAAGACGCTTGTAGCTTGGTACAGGATCATCACTGTCACTACTTTCACGGTTGTAGAAGAGGTTCTCATCAGGGTGAGTTTTTAAGTCTTCACGCTTAGTGCCGTTATCAACACCAAATAAGTAAATGTTCTTAAAGCCAAACTGAGTTGCTGCAGCTACACCTAAGTTACCCACTAATGGGTTCATTAAGGAGATAGGCATAACCTCACGCCACTGATCGTAAATCTTACCTGCAGCCAGCCAGAAGAAGGTCTCATCACCCTTACCAAATACGGCAGTGTGATCGAAGAACTTAACTACCTCAGGGTGAATAACGTCACCGGTAACTAAGATGAGATCCTTTAAGAACTCACGATCTGGGATGAGGCTTAAGTGCTCGGATACAATACGTAAACGCTCAGTTGCACCATAGAAAGTAGGGCGAATACCTGCGTTATACAAGGTCTCAACAGCAGTACCGCAAGCTAAGATAACAACCTTATCCTGAATCTTACGTAAGAAAGGCAGATCATGAGATAAGGATGGACCATTTGCAACCACCACAAAAGGTGTGTCCTCTTGCCACTTCTTAGGGAAGTCGACGTTGCGCTTAACGAAGTGAACATGGTTGTGCAGGTGGCTAATGCCATGAGCAACCGCAAAGAGGTGATCGTCATAGAAGCCTAAGGTTGCATAAGCACGCTCGTAGTCTTCAACGATACGATCGGAGATCTCGTTAATCTCCTTAGAGCGGTAGTGAACCATTGACCACATATAGCAAGCGAGCATACGGCCATGGCGCTGATAGTAGTTGTTAAGATCCTCAAACACCTCTTCTTTAGTCTGACCAACCATCAGGTAAATACCACGGTTGTTTTCATTTAAGTAATTTAAGAGGTTTGCCCAGTCAAAGGCGTGTAATGAGGCAAAGAACAGATCGATATTAGGCTCGATAAGTACGAGGTTACCAATATCAACCTTCTCATAGAGATGGCCTAAGTGATAGCCCAAGCCGCAGCCTACGATAATACAGATAGGGCATGAGCCAGTAACTGATGGATTATTAACGTTAGGAATGTGCTGCTTATTAAAATCCACCATGTGGTTTAAGTAACGGTGGTGGATCTGGCCTAATTGCTCAGCGTCTAAGCCGTAGTTTAACTGTCTAAAAGGAGAGCGCTCTAAAACGAGATCTACCTGAGAGTTACACAGTTCAACTGGATCATAAACTTTGTAGAAGAACTCGCCACGTGCAGGGAAGTACAGATTAGGCACACCATTAGAGGTGCACATGAACTCTAAAGGCTCACTTGGGCGGAAGTTCTTAAACTGCTCATAGATGTCCGGCATGAACTTCTTAAATGCTTGCATGTTATTGTCAAAACGTGCAATCAGCATTTCGGTCATGGCTTTTTGCAGCTCGATGAGCTGATAGACATGATCTTTTAAGAAGCTCTCGTCCATCTGAGTTACGTGCTTGGACATTTCATCAAGATCAGATGGGTCAAAGCCAAGCTCCTGCTTGAACTCATTAGCAACTTCTTCGCGAGTCTTCAGCTGTGCGTCAATCGCAGAAGGAGCAGCATTATCGTCGATGTTCTCCCATGCCTTAGGTGGCTCACTGTACTCAGTGGTACCGTTGCTAGCAGTTGGCTCTATTTCCTTAACCATAAAAATGTCCTTTTAGCCACTAGTTATATTAGAAGCTACATAATCGAAAGGGGCAACAGCAAAATGTCCTGTGTTGCAGTGGCATTTTGCTCTCGCACCTGAGTTAGTTTTAACGATGCAATCATTAATAGTAAGCTTAACGCTCTAATTTAAGCCTTATGAGGCTATATGATTACTTGTCAGCGTCCTATTTATGCAAGATTCACGCTAATAATGAGAATTATGACAAGGTAGCTCTCATTGCCAATAGTAAAACGGCGTATATAAGCACTTTATAGATACTAAAAATTTTGTAACTAGGACTAGGAATAACCTAAAGTTCGCTGTGCTGATATCTTTAAAGCCAAAATCACCGTCAATAAGTTAGTGGCGATCCTGACAATTCCGCCATCGCACAGATCATGGATGGTGGGGTAATTAAATTGCCCAAAAAGCAAAGCCCCGCTGCTGACAAGAGAAGCGGGGCTTTAAATAAGCTTGTAGCTTTCAAGGCTTATGAGCCTTAGAGTCTTAGCTTGTTAATTCTTATTCGAAAATTGACTTAGGTTTGCCGTAGCCATCAACTTGGGAGTACTGATTCTTGCCCTTGCTGCCCTTTTGGAACTTGTAGAGCTCTTGACGTACACGCTTGAACTCCTCGTCAAGAAGATCACGCTGTTCTACTGTAACTTCAAGCAGAGACTTTAAGTACTCGTTAAGCTCGGTCTTATCTTCAATTGTCTGAGCAAGCTCGTTTAAACGACGGAACAGAGCAACCTTATCCTGAGTTAAAGCTGCTGCAGTATCAAAGTCTTCAGCCTCGAGCGCATCAGCAATAGCATCCTCGTTATCATCAATTTCTCTTGCAAGATCAAGCAGTTCCTGGTTCATACTGTCCCCTTTGTGATATGAAAGCCAAGCGCGTCATAAACTATATGCAAATAAGCATAGGTCTACTTTAATCCACGCTTAGTGGATGCCAAATATTCTAGTTAAAAGCTAGCCCATCTTATGGTTAGCAGAGCTTGTATTAATGTGCATGGAGCTAATGGCCACATGCTTTGAAGCTGACAACAAAAAGCCGGCTTATGCCGGCTTTAGATGAAGTCTATCTAGCTTAAAAGGGCATTAGCCTTTTGTGCTAGTGAGTAAATATTAGATTGAGCCGTCGATGATCTTATTTGCAGGATCGTAGTTATGCTGGAAGTGATCCTGATCGCTACGCATCTTAGCCTGTGCCTCCTTGATAGAAGCAAGAGGGATCTTGTCCCATGCCTCCTTAATTGGCATGAAGGCCTTGAGTGCATCATCGATTGGAGCCTCGCTAACCTGAATAGAAGCATCAGCAAGCTTATCTAACATGAAGTCATAGATAAGAGCTAAATTTCTTGCAATTTCAGGAGCGTGGGTAGGATCAAGAGTGTCCTTAAGGTGCTGAATAATGGCAGTAGCTGAGGCAATCTTCTTTGCCTTCTCTTCTAAATCACCACGTGCAATCGCACCCTTAGCTTGGCCTAGGCGTTCAAAGACACCGTTGAATAATGCCTTTGTAATAGTGTAAGGATCAGCAACAGCAAGTTCAGCGTTAACTGAGGCCTTGCGGTACTCCTTCATCATATCCTGAGGTTTTGTAATAAACATTCTCTCTCTACTCCTGCACAAGCAAAGGCAAAAAGCAAAAAAAACTGTGTAGTTATAACTTACCATTATATAGCATTTCGTAAGCTAGCACTGATGCTTTTTTCTCACTTGCTCTGGCAAATCCTTGCAAGCATAACAGCCATGTTTAACTCATAGCCGCGATGTATAGTTTAGATCGGACTTAGTGACCTAAGATAGATATATTGCACGCAACATGCCATGCACATAAAAGAAACATTAAGCGGATAAAACCTGATAAATATGCTGTTTATGGATGGGTTGTGGCTGCTTGTGGTGCGGAATTCTTTTGCCGCTAGGCATACTTGAGCTTTTGAACTGGCAAAAGTTTGCGTGAGCAAACGCCATCGCAGAGTGTACTTTGTCTAGCCTTTGTTTGCGTGCTATGGATACAAAAAAACGCAGCCTAGGCTGCGTCTTAAGTGGCTCATAAACGTAGTTGCTTTAATGCTGAGCCTATCAATAGATCTAACCTTAAGAATTATAAAATGTTCTCTTGTAAGAAGAATGATAAACGGCGGTGATGAGCTACACGACGAATATTCTTAAACTGTAAACGGCGACGATGTGAACGGCGAATAGATGAACGGTGGCCTTTGAGGTGAGCTGAACGTCTCATAATAAAAACTTTCCTATCTTGAGTGGCTACATCAAGAGTAGTACATGAACTTGATTGTCTAACACGATCTTTAGCTAGGTACGTACTTAGCGCAAGTAGCAAGGTTTAGCTTTTGAGCTTTTCTACTTAGCTTTAGCGCGGCATTTTAGGAAGACCTGTCTAAATGCAGCTTAAGCTAGTACCTGTGTAAGCTTGTCTCTTAGCCCTTAACTAAGCTTTTTTGTGCCTTTAACTAAGCTTGTCTGTGCTTTTGCACTTGTAGTGCTTAACGGAAAACACGGCTATAGACGTATATCTATAGTTCTCTAATACTTATATCTGATGAGCCCGAATGCCAAATCATGGCTGACATTGAATCATTTGGGTCACGTGCATTATAGACCTCCATTGTTAGCGCAAGATTAGGATTTGAGTAGCTTTTGTGTTATGCATCATGAAATTTATGTTTGCCTAAGCCCGTTTGATGCACTTTTGAGCAAGATTATCGCTAAAAATACCAAACAAGAGCAAAAACTTACTAATTAACAAGTGTAAGTTTGATTGGCTTAGTTTGCGGAACTCATTTTTATCAAAAACACGGTGTACATTGCCTTTTAGACGGTCTTAAACGTCGGGTTAAGGTGCAAATTTGTGACGGATGTGGGATTTATGGGGATGATCTTCAAATTTCTGTTAAAATGGGGCAGCTTTTGTTTGTGTAGCCTATTTGCGGGAATTTACAAGAATGGATATTTTACGCGGCTCTTCAGCTTTATCAGATTACAAGATCGATAAGCTGATCCTCTCACTGTCTCAAGCTGGTGTAGAGGTTTCCAGCATTTCTACTGCTTTCATGCATTTGATTGACTGTGCTGAACCGCTTACAGATGCTCAAAAGGATGTCTTAGCTAAGATCCTTACCTACGGCCCAGTTGATACTGCTCACGAGGATAAGGGTGAGCTTTTCTTAGTTGTACCACGTATCGGTACCATCTCTCCTTGGGCTACTAAGGCCACCGATATTGCTCACAACTGTGGTTTAAATAGCATTCATCGCATTGAGCGCGGTGAGGCTTTCTACATTTGCGCAAAAGACGGTAACGCCTTTACTCAAGAGCAAAAGAAGATCATTTCTTCAATGATCTGCGATCGCATGGTACAGACTGTTCTGTACTCCTTTGACGATGCTAAGGCTCTGTTCTCCGCACAAAGCCCTGCTCCATTTAAGACTGTTGCACTGACTAGTGGTGGCAAGGCTGCACTTGAAAAGGCTAACGTTGATTTAGGTTTAGCTCTGTCAGCCGATGAGATCGACTACCTTGTTGATGCATTTAAGAACTTAGGCCGTGATCCTTCTGATATCGAACTGTACATGTTCGCTCAGATGAACTCCGAGCACTGCCGTCACAAGGTCTTCAACGCTAAGTGGGAAATCGACGGCGTTGAGCAGGATAAGTCTTTATTTGGCATGGTGCGCAACACCTTTGAGGCCACTCCAGATTACGTGTTATCAGCTTACCGCGATAACGCAGCTGTTATGGAAGGTTCTACAGCTGGTCGTTTCTATGCTGAAAATGGTTCACGTGAGTGGGCATTCCATCAAGAAGACATGCCGATCTTAATGAAGGTAGAAACCCACAATCACCCAACTGCAATCTCTCCATTCCCTGGTGCAGCAACTGGCTCAGGCGGTGAAATTCGTGACGAGGGTGCAACTGGTGTAGGTTCTAAGCCAAAGGCTGGTCTGTGCGGCTTTACCGTATCCAATCTTAAGATCCCTGGCTATCTGCAGCCTTGGGAGCATGATTTTGGCAAGCCATCTCGTATTGCCTCTGCTCTGGACATCATGATCGAAGGTCCATTAGGCGCAGCATCATTTAACAACGAGTTTGGTCGTCCAAACTTAACTGGCTACTTCCGTACTTACGAAGAGCAGGTTTCAAGCTTCAACGGCACTGAAATCCGTGGCTACCACAAGCCAATTATGCTTGCTGGCGGTTGGGGTAACATTCGTCGTGAGCACATCCAAAAAGATCACATCAACCCAGGTGCTAAGCTCATCGTTTTAGGCGGCCCTGCAATGGATATCGGTCTTGGCGGTGGTGCAGCTTCCTCTATGAACTCAGGTCAGTCCTCAGAGGAGCTCGACTTTGCATCTGTACAGCGTGGTAACCCAGAAATGCAGCGTCGCTGCCAAGAGGTTATCGATTCATGCTGGCAGTTAGGTGCTGATAATCCAATTATGTTCATCCATGACGTTGGTGCAGGCGGCTTATCTAATGCAATGCCTGAGTTAGTATCCGACGGTGGTGTAGGCGGTCGTTTCGAGCTTAGAGCTATTCCAAACGACGAGCCAGGCATGTCTCCTCTGCAGATCTGGTGTAACGAGTCTCAAGAGCGTTATGTATTAGCTGTAGATCCAGACAAGTTCCCTGTATTTGAGGCATTCTGTAAGCGCGAGCGTGCTCAGTTTGCTGTTATTGGTGTGGCTACCGAAGAGCGCCGTGTAGTACTTCACGATGAGCACTTTGATAACTGCCCAATCGACTTACCTTTAGATATCCTCTTAGGTAAGCCACCTCGTATGTTTAAGAAGGTTGAGCATGCTCAGCACAACAGCCCAGAGTTCGATGCTACTGGCATTTGCCCATGCGAGGCTGCCGAGCGCATCTTAGCTCTGCCAGCAGTTGCTGAGAAGACCTTCCTTATCACCATTGGTGACCGTTCTGTTACTGGCTTAGTTGCTCGTGATCAGATGGTTGGCCCATGGCAGGTTCCCGTTGCTGACGTAGCTGTTACCGCTGCTTCATACGATTCATACAATGGTGAGGCTTGTGCTGTAGGCGAGCGTACTCCAGTTGCTCTGCTTGATCACAAGGCATCAGTTCGTTTAGCTGTTGGTGAGGCTTTAACCAACTTAGCTGCTGCTTATATCGGTGAGTTAAACCGCGTTAAGTTATCTGCTAACTGGATGGCTGCAAATGGTCACCCAGGCGAGGATGCAGGTCTGTTTGACGCCGTTAAGACCTTAGGTATGGAGATTTGCCCTGAGCTTGGCATTACCGTACCAGTAGGCAAGGACTCTATGTCCATGAAGACCTCATGGGAAGAGGACGGTGTTAAGCGCAATGTTATCGCTCCTATGTCCCTCATCATTACCTCCTTTGCACGTGCTGAGGATGTACGCAAGACCTTAACTCCACAGTTAAGAACCGATAAGGGCGACACCGATTTAATCTACATTGATTTAGGTGAGCGTAAGGGTCGCTTAGGTGCATCTGCTTTATCTCAGGTTTACAGACAGCTTGGTAACAAGCCTGCTGACCTTGAAAATGCATCTCGCTTAAAGGGTCTGTTCGATGCAATTCAGTTCTTAAACAAGTCTGATCTCATCTTGGCTTACCACGACATTTCAGACGGTGGTTTATTCACTGCTGTTGCTGAGATGGCTTTTGCTGGTCACACTGGTGTATCCGTAACCTTAGATCAGCTCAACCAAGATAACTTAAGCGCTCTGTTCTCTGAAGAGCTTGGTGCTGTTATCCAGGTTAAGCGTGAGGACAAGGAGAAGGTTCTTAACATTCTCTCTGGTCACGGTCTGGCTAACATCAGCTTCGTTATTGGTACCTTACGTGACGACGACCGTATCGTCTTCACTCGTGACGGTAAGGATGTTATTAACAACACCCGTACTCACTACCGTACCATTTGGGGCACCACTACTTATCACATGCAGTCTCTGCGTGATAACCCAGTTTGTGCTAAAGAAGAGTTTGAAGACAAGGCTGACGAGAAGGATCCAGGCTTATTCTTCAACCTTACCTTCGATAACGAAGAAGACGTTGCAGCTCCATTCATCAACAAGGGCGCTTCTCCAAAGGTTGCTATCTTACGTGAGCAGGGCGTTAACTCCCAAGCTGAAATGGCACACGCTTTCTACCGTGCTGGCTTTAACGCAGTTGACGTTCACATGTCCCAGATCTTAGATGGCTCAGTTAAGCTTTCTGATTTCATGGGCTTTGCAGCTTGCGGTGGCTTCTCTTACGGTGACGTATTAGGCGCAGGTGAGGGTTGGGCTAAGTCCATCTTATTCAACGAGCGTGCAAAGACTGAGTTTGCTCAGTTCTTCGATCGTAACAACACCTTTGCTTTAGGCGTATGTAATGGCTGTCAGATGATGTCTACCTTACGTGACATCATTCCGGGTGCTTCTTTATGGCCTCGCTTTGTAACCAACAAGTCTGAGCGCTTTGAGGCTCGCTTTGTTCAGGTTGAGGTACAAAAGAGCCCATCTATCTTCTATCAAGGTATGGAAGGCTCTTGCATGCCAATCGTGGTTTCACACGGTGAGGGTCGTGCTGAGTTCAAGGATGAGTCACACGTTAAGGCTTTAGAGGATGCTAATTTAGTAGCACTGCGTTACATCGACCACTACGGTAAGATCGCACAGCGTTACCCATTAAATCCTAACGGCTCACCAAACGGTATTACCTCTGTAACTACCGCTGACGGTCGCTTCACTATTATGATGCCGCACCCAGAGCGTGTAGTACGTACCGTTGCTAACTCTTACCACCCAGACAACATGGGTGACTTTAGCCCATGGATGCGTCTGTTCCGCAACGCACGTCGTTACATCGGCTAATAGCTACACATTAAGCGCAATCAAGGTAAGGCGATCTTATAATGCGCCTTATCTAAAAGGCTCTCCAAGCTCACGCTGCGAGGGCCTTTTTAATTCCACCACCTCATCTTAATCCCAAGCTTATCAACCCCACACTACCCTCCTCATTCATACATGCCATTTCATCTACAAAGCACTGATCCCATTACCCGTGTTCTAAAAAGATCGCAGATCGCGCTCGTCAACTGTGACTAAAGACAATGCCGTGAACTTTACTAAAAAAGATCGCAGTTCGCGCTCGTCAACTGTGACTAAAGACAATGCCGTGATCTTTACTAAAAAAGATCGCAGATCGCGATAGTCAACTTTTAGTAACGGCAATACCGTGATCTTTACTAAAAAGATCGCAGATTGCGATCGTCACCTTTTAGTGCCAACAATGCTGTGATTTTTACTAAAAAGATCGCAGATCGCGTTCGTTACCTTTTAGTAACGGCAATGCCGTGATCTATACGGAAAGATCGCAGATCACAATTTCTAACTGTCTAAAATGCAATGCCGTGATCTTTACGAAAAGATCGCTGATTCTGATCTTCAATCTTTTGATTGGAGGTTGTGGTAGGTTTTGTTGGCGATCGTGAAGAAAGATCTTAAGATCGCGATCTTAACTTTTTATCTATGTTAGGTATTAATGATCGATGGTAAGAGTGGTTCTTGCTCCTTTTTGAGGGAGGGGATAGGGTATTTTTTTACTTAAACACTACAAAGAACATGGTGATGTTGCCTAGGTAGTGGCATAATTGTGTAGCTGCGGCCGATATGTTGCAAGCATTAGGCTGCTCGATTTTTTTACCCTTGCTAAGTGGTGTTGGTTAATGAGTACGATTCCTAATTCTCAAAGCGACGTTGAGCTGATGAGTGAAGTTTTGCAAAAGACTCCTTCAGCAATCATGGTCATCGATGAGGGTGGAATCATTAGAAAAGCCAATCCTGCAGCACTGTCTTTACTCAATGAGTCCTATCTTGAGGGACGCAAATGGGTTGAGGTGATCTCCACTGTATTCCGTCCACGTAATGATGATGGTCATGAGATCTCCACTCGTGATGGACGACGTTGTCAGGTAGTAACTGTACCGCTGCACTCAGGCCACTTAATTCAAGTTACCGATCTTACCGAAACCCGCCTATTGCAAGACAAGCTCTCTCATATGGAGCGTTTGTCATCGCTTGGACGTATGGCAGCATCGCTTGCCCATCAGATTCGTACTCCACTATCAGCAGCTATTTTGTATGCAGCTAACTTAGGAAATGCCAATCTACAAGAGTCTGCTCGTAAGCGTTTCCAAGAAAAACTCATGAGCCGTCTTGAGGCTTTAGAAGCTCAAGTAAGTGACATTTTGATGTTTGCTCGCTCTAATGAGCAAACTGCTAAGCTTACTGATGCTACTAGTGTGGCTGATCAAGCAGCTAATAATGTCACAGCTGTACTTACTAAGGGTGAGGCGCGTTTAGATGTTCAGATTGAAGATGAGGGTCTGGAGATCATGTGTAACGCCACCGCTTTAACTGGCGCGATTAGCAATCTGATTGCTAATGCAGTTGAGGCTGGCGGTCATAACATCATTTTAAATTTAAGTAAGGATGGCGATCGCGCTGTTTTTGCTGTGGCCAATGACGGTCCAAGAATTCCAGAAGAGCTCAAAGAGAAGATCTTCGAGCCTTTCTATACCTCTAAGCCATCTGGCACTGGTTTAGGTCTAGCTGTTGTAACTGCAGTGACTAAAGTGCATCAGGGTATTTTGCGCCTTGATTCTTGGGATAATACTTTTGCGACAGTCTTTGAGATCTCTATTCCTCTGCACAAGGCAACAGAAGAAGACTCAGCTCAGCAAATTGCTGCAGTAACCAACGCTACTACGCACACTCACAGCCAAGCTAGCTCCAATAATAATTTAGCTCATGATGGCGCTGCATCTGCAGCTTTAGTTGCTGGTACATTAAGTGGCCAAGCTCCATCAAGTGCCCAAGCATCAGCAACCTCAGCTGTATCCGCGCCAATGGCTACATCGTCAGTTGCGCCATCATCAGCAGCTACTTCTACACAATCGGCATCGGCTGCAGCCTCTGCAACTGAACTGTTACGTGCGACATCGAAAGGGGCACATAAGAGTGCCGCTGAAAATCAAAGTAATGCAAGTGCAATGGGCTCTAACGATACCAAGGCAGCACGTTCAATCTTAACTGAGAGTGCCCACGGTAATAATCGTATTAGTGAGACAGCTATTGGTACTGGCTCTATTGATGTGGGAGTTAATTCATTTGCATCAAGCAGTGGATTTAGCTCTTATGATAACGCTGAGGATTTTGCATCTGAGGCAAGTGATTTGTCCAATGCCTTAAGACACGGCTCATCTTTTGCAAGCATTGCCAATCAAGATGTTGTATATGGCCATGATGCATCTTCAGGCATGTCATTTATGGGTAATAATCCTGCATCTTCTCAATCTTTACCAAAGACAGCTGCAGGTATTAGTTCACAGCAAGCCCACGCAGCTAATAGTGCCACCTCAGAGGCCTTTGCAGCTTATGCACGTAAGCAGCAATCTCTAAGAGCTAGTGAGAATGCAAGTACTTCTGAGCACAATACCTTCTCACAGGTAGTGCATACTGATGTATCAGGCTTTAACCAAGTTGAAGTTAAGGTTGATAAGTCGCATAAGTTACTCGATGCAAGCGAGCAGCATAAATCTAATGCGCTTGAGTCAAACCTCAATGTCGACGGCACATCTACGGTCAAAGATCCAAAGTCTGCAAAGGGCTCAGCAGTAGGCGCAGCTAACGCAGTATTTGCCGCAGCTGTAAGATCTCAAAAGCGTCGCAGTGAAGACGAGATCTAGCCTTTTAGCCAAGTCTTTGTCACATCTGGTGATCTATTGTCTAAATCTACAGGTATGTAAGCTCATGTGCTCTTAAGGTTAGATGAACTTAAGTATGCCTAGCTCTTGTATAGCGGTGTCTTATCAAGAAAACACAAAGGTATGTTTTAGCAACATACTGTCACAAGCTATACATGTGTAGGATTGTGTACATAATATTGTGTAAGCTAGTCCTTGTAAGCTTGCGATGCAATTGCCTAACAGATTAAAATGATTGATCCATGGCATTTATGTCAAAACCATATACCTAAGGAGCGGCTTTAGAGCCATTCTTGGCCAATCACTATATGTCTTACCAGACATAGAAACAAGGTTGGTTTAGCTAGTGAAGCTAGGTGATAAGTTTTAACCGAATTGCACAAAGGAGGGCGCTGCTCCAATGCATTAAGGCAGAGGTTAGTGCGTCGATTTTTTTATGAATTCAAGTCTAATTTTAGTAGTAGATGATGATAGTCAGTTACGTGAGGCTATTGTAGATACCCTCGAGCTTACTGGCTATGCATGTGTTGAGGCCTCTAATGGTGATGAGGCTCTGGATCTGCTCAATCGACGTATCGTGGATATGGTTATCTCTGACATTCAGATGGATGGCATGGATGGTCATACCTTGCTCAATTGCATTCGCGACAAGTACCCTCAGATTCCAGTACTTTTGATGACTGCGTATGCCAATATTGATGGCGCAGTTAAAGCCATGCGCGATGGTGCTATTCACTATCTGGCTAAGCCTTTTGCACCTGAGGTGCTCTTAAGCCAGGTCTCAAGATGTGTTCCAGTTAAGCGTATTACCAAGCGCGAGCCTATTTGGGCAGATGAGAGTACTGGTGAGTTACTGCAATTAGCTCTTAAAGTTGCAGCCTCAGATGCTACCGTAATGATTACTGGCCCATCAGGCTCAGGTAAGGAAGTTTTATCTCGTTACGTGCACGACAACTCAGCTCGCTCTTCTGGTCCTTTTGTTGCCATTAACTGTGCAGCTATCCCTGACACCATGCTTGAGTCAACTCTCTTTGGTTATGAGAAGGGTGCTTTTACTGGTGCTATTCAAGCTTGTCCTGGTAAGTTTGAACAGGCTCAAGGCGGTACCATCTTATTAGATGAAATCACTGAGATGGATTTAAGCCTGCAGTCTAAGCTCTTACGTGTGCTGCAGGAAAAAGAGGTGGAGCGCTTAGGTGGTCGTAAGACTATTTCCTTAGATGTACGCGTGATTGCTACCTCTAACCGCGACTTAAAGCAGGCTGTACTCGAAAACAAGTTCCGTGAGGACTTATTCTATCGTTTAAACGTTTTCCCATTACGCTGGAAGCCTTTATGCCAACGTAGCAAGGACGTGCTGCCTTTAGCTCAGTTCTTCTTAAAGCGTCATGCTACCGAGAGCTCTAAAAACATTCCTGAGCTGTCTAAAGAGGCAATTGCACGTCTTGAGGCTTACCCATGGCCAGGTAACGTGCGTGAGCTTGAGAACGTTATGCAGCGTGCTCTGATTTTAGCTAGCGGTGGTGTCATAAAGCCTAGCGATCTTATCTTAGACGACGCCATTGGCTCTCAAGATCAGCAAAGATCTATGGCTGGTATCGCTCCAACTATTGCTCAAGAGCAAGTTCAAGAGGTAGCAGATGTTCCTCCACAGCCTCAAGCACCTGCAAGCATGGGCGATGATGATTTATTAAGCCAGCATGGTATGGCCAATAACTCCATGGACATGATTAGGAATCAAAGCATTCCTAAGTCATTAGGCGGCGAGCTTAAGCAGCAAGAGTTCCAAATCATCTTAGATGCTTTAGTAGAGTGCCGTGGCAATCGTCAGGCTGTATCTGAAAAGCTTGGCATTAGCCCAAGAACTTTACGTTACAAGATCGCTAAGATGCGTGATGAAGGCATGATCATTCCAGGCTAATAGCACGCAACGATACTTTAGATAAAAGAAAAAAGCTCAGCATTTGCTGAGCTTTTTCGTTGATGGCCACTAGTTGAGGCCTGAGATGAAGAGATTTATTTCTATCTTTACTAGATCTCAGACCTAAACTTAATGAAAGCATGACTTAAGTTGACTTAGATTGCTCTTCGCTTGAGTCTTTAGCCTTGCTAGTCCTAGTGCGGCTTTTAGTACTAGTGGTAGTTTTTCTAGTACGTGGTTTCTTTACAGCTGCACTGCTAGCTGATGCAGACTTAGTGGCCCTTGTGCTGACCTTCTTGTCAGTAGCTTTATGGCCGCTCTTTGATGTAGTAGTGGATTCGCTTATCTTGCTTGCGTCTATCTCATAACTACTTGTGCTAGAACTACGGTTAGCTTGTAAGTCACTATCAACTAACTCATCAGAAGCTTTAGAGGTAACTTCATTATTGCTTAAGGATGAGATATCTCTAGGCTCTGATAGTGCATCTGATATTTTGAGCAAGGCATCCTTACTTTGGATATCTACAAGGCTATTTGGGGCATGATTTTTCTTAGCTGCATCTAAAGCATCATTCACGCTAAGCGTGGTATCAGAGGTTTCAAAAACAGCATTTAACTCATCACCATCAGCCACGATAGCACTTGTTTTACCATTTGATTCACTGCTTTGAGCAGCTGTTGCTTTATTCTTAGCTGCAAGCTCTTCGGCGGCCATTGAGATCATGGCCTCTTTAGATAAGTTTTCAAGTTCTTGCTTTTTAAGGCGGTAGTTCACTATAGCTTGCTCTGCAGTAATAGCATCAGAGATCGCCATTTCCTTTTCACTTTCTTGCAGCAGTTCTAATTGGCGACGCTCATTAGACTCTTTAAGCTCAGCTAACTTGTCCTTGTAGAAAGTGATAGTAAAGGTAGTGCCTTTACCCACTTCTGAGTTAATACGAATCTTTCCTTGATGATAGAGCACCACGCGCTTGACAATAGACAGACCTAAGCCCGTGCCACCAGTTTGACGTGAGTGGGACTTATCTACGCGATAGAAGCGTTCAAAGATACGGTATTGCTCATCAGGCGCGATACCAATGCCGGTATCAGCAACAGTGATCAAATACTTATTGTTAGTAGTTTGCATGGAAACGGTAACGCTACCGTTTTCGCTGTTATAGCGAATAGCATTGTCTGTGAGATTGTAGATAAGCTCGTAGATGTAACGGCTTACACCAATGAACTTTATATCGGAACCTACAACACTCAGCGTAATACCATGCTCTTGAGCTTTTTCTTGTAAGTTATCAAAGACCTCGCGACAAGTTTGACTAATGGAGATAGGCTCCATAATCGCAACTTGGCCTTCATCAAGCTGTGAGAGGAAAATGATGTCTTCAATTAAGGTCTTAAGGCGGCTGCTTTGCTTATTGATACGGGAGGCAAAGTGCTTAATATCACCTGCCTTAACAAAGCCATTGGCCATCATCTCAGAATAACCAATAATTGACTGCAATGGAGTCTTAAGCTCATGAGATACGTTAGCAGTGAACTCTTGACGTTGCTTTTCAGTACGCTTCTTATCGGTTATATCTAAAATGATGATCGCATAGCCAATGCAGATGCCGCTATCTTCAATGCGGCTAAAGCGCAGCTCATAATCTCTACCATCACGGACGATATTACGGGTCTGCTTTGGTTTCTCGCTAACCTGAGCCATCATATCTTTGAGGTACTCAAAGTTATCAATAGCCAAGTAGTTTTGATTGAGGCAGTCTTCTTTTGTTACCGCGAAGATCTTACGGGCAATCTTGTTAATGGAGATGATATTGCCATCTGCATTGAGCATGATTAAACCATCAGACATACTCTTAGTAATGGCTTGGAATTCATTAGCACGCAAACGGAGCTCTTGATACTGCTCGTCGATCTTAAGCTGCTGTGAGGTAATACGTCTTATAAACGGACGCAGCTCGTTGTACACATTATCAATGCTATTTGAGTTAGGCTTGATAGTATTGAGGTTGATCTTATCAATAGGCTCAATGATGGAGCGAGACAGTAAGGTGGCAATGTAATAGCAGAACACGATCAAAATGCACAGCAGTATTGCTAAGAATGCCATAAAGTTAAGAGTGTACAGATAGACACTGTCACTTGAGAAAGACAGGCGTAGAACATAGCCATTCTTAAGATGAATAGCATGGTAGTAAGTCTGCTTCTTGAGCGTATTAGAATAGCGGCTTATAGTACTCTTGCCCTTGTGAATAGCATCATCTACCTCTGCACGGGTGCGGTGATTATCAAGAGTATTCTCATCAAAAGCACTGTCATAAAGTATGGTGCCATCTTGGGAAATGACAGAGATACGCATCCATGAGTAAGTGTTATCTTTGAGAAAGTCGATGCCATGCAGATCAATAGCATCGGCAATGACACTTCCAAAATTCTCAAGACGTGAGAGATCTTCTTGTGTCTTTAAGAACTGATGAATCAATACTGCTGCGATAGACAACACGGCCATCAGACCGATAGACAGTTGCAGACAGGCTTTAAAGATCTTCTTTCGCACAACTCTTTCCAACCATGGTAGGTACGCAAGTACTAGTATAAAAGGGGTTAAGCTATCTAAAGTAGATAGCTAAGTGGCTATTAATTAACAAAAGAATTAACAGCACACATTGCTTTGTTAAGTCACGATCGTACATAACAATGTATTGTTATACAAAAAAATCAATTATATCCTTTGCCTATAGAACAGGACTTAAGGCTTGTCGAACGGATAGATTCTTACACAAGATCATTAAGAATTTGTTAAGCAAATGCGGGACAATTTTGCCAGACAAATCCAATATATTTAGGCTTTAACCTAAAAATACTAGGATCACTAAAACAAGCTAAATTAATGATCGCGCCAAGCGAGCTTGGCTTTATAAGATACTTACAAAAAAGGCCATAAGATTAGCTCTCATGGCCTTTGTGAACAAAAGGAAATGTATGCTTAGGCCATCGGGGCCTTATCAATTCTTAGCTGCACTCGAGCTTGTAGCCTACGCCACGAACAGTCTTGATTAATGAGGCGGCATCGCCAAGCTTGGAGCGTAAAGTACGGATATGAACGTCTACAGTTCTGTTTTCACCGTCGTAGTTGTGACCCCAAATGAGATCGAGAATTTGCTCACGGCTATAAACGCGACCTTGATGCTTGAGCAGTAAAGATAAAAGCTCGTACTCTTTGTAAGTAAGTTCAATAGAGCGATCGCCTTCTTTAACAGTATGACTGCTTTCATCTAAGGTTAAGTTGGAGGCCTCAAGCACCTTTGGCTTTTCGCTCTTGTAGCGACGTAATACAGCCTTGATACGAGCAACCATCTCCATCATGGAGAATGGCTTAGCAAGGTAATCATCAGCGCCTAAGTCTAAGGCACGAATCTTTTCGATTTCAGCGCCACGTGCAGTGGCCATGATCACTGGCAGATCGTTGGTGCGGGCGTTGCGCTTGAGGAGCTTTAACAATTCAACGCCATCATAATCTGGCAGCATTACATCAAGCATTACTAAAGATGGGCGTTCTGTTTCAAGAGCTTTTAAGAAGCTTTGGCCATCTTCAAAGCCTTTTGCTTCAAAGCCCATAGAGCTTAGAGTGTATAAAACAATCTCGCGAATGCTGTTGTCATCTTCTACGTAAAAGATCATAGGGTCCTCGATCAGACTTAAACTCAAGCTGAAGGGTAGTAGAACACCGTTAAGTGCTAATGGTTAGTGTTGCGTTACTCTATACTTGTTGTCAAGTTCAAAGGGTAAAATAAATTTCTTTGAACTTTCAATAGCTCACTTACATAAGTCTAAATCCATTGTAAAGCCTATCTAAACTAGTGCATAGCTTTAATCATTACTTGCTATGCAATGGCTTAAAAATGGTAGCTGATGGAGCAAGCGCAACTATAAAAGATGCATTGTGTAGATAACAGGCGAAGATAGCAAAGTAGGGAGGACGTTCTAAGCGGTGGTGCTTAAGGCTGTTAACTTTGCAAAGCTAGATCGCACACAAGCAACTACTTATGGAGAATTCTGTTTGTAGCTGTAAGATTAAAGACTTACTTAAAGTAATCTTCTCTGTACAGCAAGCATAAAAAAAGCAGCCAAACCAAAGAGAACCACCACAGGTGAGTAAGCTCATAAGAGCTTAGCTAATGTCTCTAAGGTCGGGCATACTTTTATTGTTGTTGTTTGAAGAGCATCTTAGTTGAGAATAGTTAAGCTTGCAGTCTTACAAAAGTTAAATCTAAGTTAAATCCCACAAATATCGCCAAAATTAGCATCCTAAATAGGTATCTTAGCCATAAAACCAGACTTTATAGATACCGCCTAGCCCCAAAAATCGCTCAAATAACCACAATCTTAATAATAGCTTTCATGAGCCAAACGATCAGTTAACCATTCATAAACCACTAAATTATCCACCGCTAGCATCCATACATGTAATGCATGCAGAGCTTTGAAGAATGCAAGCCACATAGTTCAAGCGTGACTGCAGAGCCAAATAGTTCAAGCGTGACTGAAGAGCCAAATAGTTCAAGGCCGCCTTGCTTTATCAGGCTTAAAAACGCAAAAACCCAGGATAAACCTGGGTTCTTGCTGCTAATAAATAGCGATGGATTTAGCTAGAAAGCTTATTCCTGATTTGGCTTGATGGTTGGGTAAGTAGTACCAACTAAGTCTTCAGGAGTTACACCCTCTGGAAGGTTCTCTGGGATTGAGTCTGGCATGATGATGATTGGATCTGGTAAGTCATCCATGTTTGAAGCACCATCAGCACTTGGGGTGATTTCCATATACTCGTACTCGTCTGCACCTTCAACATACTCATAGCCATCAGCGTATGCATCTTGTGGATCTTCAGGAGCCTGCTCAACTGTTGCTGGCTCAGCAACAACAACTGCAGCCTCTGGAGCAACTGGGGCCTGCTCAACTGGAGCTGCAGGAGCAACTGCAGCTGGAGCAGCCTCTACAGGGGCTGGAGCGGCCTTAACAGCTGGAGCAGCTGGCTTGAGAGGAACAATGTTCATAAAGCCGTCCTGAACAGCTGCAGGAGCAACAGGAGCTACAGCAGCCTCAACAGGGGCAGCCTCTGGAGCTACAGGAGCTACAGGAGCAGCTGGAGCTACAGCAGCCTCAACAGGAGCGGCCTCAGGAGCTACAGAAGCAACTGGAGCTGGAGTAGCCTCAACAGGGGCAGCCTCAGGAGCTACAGGAGCAGCTGGAGCTACAGCGGCCTCAACAGGAGCAGCCTCAGGAGCTACAGGAGCTACTGGAGCTGGAGCGGTCTCAACAGGAGCAGCCTTAGCCTCTGGAGCAGGAACTACTTGCTGGTAGTGAACATTGCCGTAGGTCTTGGTGTTTAAAGGCTGGATCTGAACTGGCTGTACTGGAACAACCTGAACTGCTTGGAACTGACCTGGTGCAACTTCGATGTACTGGATAGTAGCTTCACCAACTGGGACAAACTGCAGTGATGGCTGGAGGCCTACTGGAGCAACTGGAGCTGTGGCGGTCATAGCTGGATGACGAACTGGAGCCTGAGTTGCCTGCTTTTGGGATGGGTAGAAGCCCTTAACCTGTGGCTGATCGATAACAACTGGATCAAAGCCCTGAACAGTTGGGTGATCCTCTAAGATTGGCTTGAAGCCAGAAACAGAAGGAACATCCTCATAGATTGGCTTAAAGCCCTTAACCTGTGGCTGATCCTTAGCAATTACTACATTACGCTCCTTGGCAGCCTCAGCTGATACAGCCTTAACTACAGCCTCAGAAGCCCTTTGTACAGCCTCTACCTTAGCAGTGGTCTCTGGTAATGCATCACCAGCAACAGCCAGTACAGCATCGGCAGCAGCTGCAGCTACAGTCTCAGCCTTAACTAATTCTTCAGCAACTGGCTCAACAGTTTCCTTCTTGAGCTCTTCAGCGTATAACTCTGGCTGTGGAGCGGTCTCCATTGCCTTCTCTTGAGCAACAGGAGCCTCAGCAGCTTCTACAGTAGCTACTTCAACCTCAACTACATTAGCCATGGCTACGAGATCAGCAACCACTGGGAGCTCTGCGTACAGTGAGAGAGGAACCTGAGTTGTAACTTCAGCAACTGGTGCTGCAGCTACTTGAGCAGCAGCTTGCTCTTGTGCAGCGGCCTTATCAAAAGCCTCAACGGCCTCATCATCGGTAGTCTCAACTATTTCCTCAGCTACAGGTGCTGGGGCAGCCTGCTCAACAGCTGGCTTAGCCTCTGGGGCAGGGGCGGCCTGCTCTGCAACAGGTGCTGGGGCAGCCTGCTCAACAGCTGGCTTAGCCTCAGGGGCAGGAGCTGCTTGCTCAGCAGCAGGTGCTGGGGCAGCCTGTTCTACAGCTGGCTTTGCCTCAGGGGCAGGAGCGGCTTGCTCTACAGCAGGTGCTGGGGCGGCCTGCTCAACAGCTGGCTTAGCCTCAGGGGCAGGTGCGGCTTGCTCAGCAGCAGGTGCTGGGGCAGCCTGTTCTACAGCTGGCTTTGCCTCAG
>Garnier_p2__coassemble_970_pt1 | contig 49712 bp, 26 predicted proteins | sample Garnier_p2__metabat2_high_PE_037 | metagenome-assembled genome bin Garnier_p2 | reverse complement strand
TTGTAGCAAGATGCGTTTAGGACCTACATTTCACGTAAAGCCAGATGCAGTAAGGACTGAGGGCCATTTTTATTTTTTTTCATATAGGGAGTGCACCGCTTGTTTTGTAGCAAGATGCGTTTAGGAGCTACATTTCACGTAAAGCCAGATGCAGTAAGGGCTGAGAGCCATTTTTAATTTTTTACTTGTGGGGTGTGCAACGGCTTACAAGCCCATCATGCAAATGAGGACTATAAAGAATTAGTGGTTAATTATCAGGCCATGAGTATCAGCGCCCGCTCTACATTGGCGCTAGGGTTTTTAGAGACAAAAAAGCCTGCACGAGGCAGGCTTTAACATATACTCACTAGATTAGAGAAATCTTTACACTAGATAGGGCAGTCTTTGTGAGCGTTCTTTTCAGCAGTCTTGTAGCTGCCATTTACGAGAACCTGCACATCAACAGTGTTGTCGCTACGGTTGATAAGACGAATCTTAGCTCCCTTACGATAATTGCAAGAGAATGGCTGATCAACCAGAATTAGACCCTGATTGGTATTCACAGTCAGACGAGCGCCATCAGTAGTTCTGTCCATTACCATACTTGCGCCGGCAGCTAATAAAGCACCAATACCTGCACCAATTAAAGTTGATTTGGTATTGCCACCAAGGATCTGACCTGCTGCAGCACCTGCAACGCCACCAACTGCAGCTGTGTTTTTGGTGTTGTAGTGGTTAAGATCAATGGTGATGTACTCAATGTCGGTAATCACGCCTTCAGTAAAATAAGATACTGAACCGGCAGTACTAGTTGGATTGGTACAGCCAGAAACTACGAGGGACGCAGAAAGCGCAAGAGCAATGGCAGAACTAGACACAATGCCTTTTTTCTTCAGTAAATTGCGCATGAATGACCCCTTAATCAAACAAACATCTGCCAGCTAGCAAGGGCAGAGTATATTGCTGCCGCAGTATGTGTATGAGCGTCAGCTTAAAATAAAACGAATAAAACCTGATATAGCCAATAAGGCTGTCTGATATACACTTAGGATAGCACTAAAAACTTAGAGTTAACCTAGATCTGCAAAAAGATAAGGAATGTGGCTTATATTAGCCATTTCATGGCTATATATGGTGGACATTTAATGCAATTGTCTACACATAGCTTTAAGAGACTAACTTGAAGGTGTATATACCTCTTGTTCTTGCATAAATGAGCATAGGCAAGATGCAATGGCATGCTCTAACAAGCTTATTATTTATCTTGTGATTCGCTACAATGTGTACTCACTCTTATGGATATGCCAGTATTAAAGGCCCTCTATATGATTGACTTGCTCCACTGACACATACCCAAGCTTAGGATCTGCTCATGTCTCATACATCACTAGTCACAGTTACTAAATTGTCGCCTAAAGGCGAGGGTATTGCACTTAATGCAGGCCGTGAAATATATATTGAGAACGTGTTAGTAGGAGAACAGGTAGAAGTTGAAGTAGGGCAGCCATTTGTACCAAACTCCAAACGTTGCCCAGGCAAGGTCATATCCATAGTTAAGCCATCTAAAGATCGTCAGAGCACTGCTTTGTGCCAGTACTTTGGCTCATGTGGTGGTTGTGCCTTGCAGCACATGACTTATACCTCTCAGCTTAAGCTCAAGCGCTTAGATATTAAAGATGCGTTAGAAGAGGTAGTCAAAAGTCTCAAGCGTCCAGAGCTTCTAAATAGCGACATGCTTGATGAATTTATAAGAGAAACCCACTCTTGCAGCGTACAACCTTGTCGTTTCAAATCGATTCGCTACTTTGCCAATAACACTCAAAGCAATCAACTTGAACAAGGCTTCTTTGCCTCTCGTAGTCATGATCTGATTGCCATTGACAGTTGCCCATTAGAGCCAGAGTGCTTTGCCACAATTGCAAACGAGCTTAACACTACCCTGTCATCATTAAACCTGAAGGCTGTAGATGGCGCTGATAATGGCACTCTCAAAGCTATGCAATTGCGTCAATGTGATGATGGTGTAGCTGTATTACTCATCACTACACAATCTCTTACTTCAAAAGAGCAAGAGACGCTTAAAGCTACTGCAGATAGCCTAGAGCTTGCCTCATTGTATGTGGGCATTAATACACAAGACGGTAACTCCCTTTACTGTGATGAAGTTACTCTCATCTATGGTGCATCAAGACTTAGCAAGAACATTGCGGGCAAAGATTTCTATGTTGGTCCTCAAACCTTTGTGCAAGTTAATTATGACGTGTGTGAGCAGCTCTATGGAGCTGCTGTAGCTCACTGCGCATCAGTTAACGCAAGCGCAAGCGCTTGCGCTAACTCAAATGCAACAGAATCAGGTGCGGGCGCTGCATGCAAACAAGGTCGAGGCAAGGCCATCGATCTTTGCTGTGGTGTAGGCACTATGACCTTGGCACTTGCAGATCACTTTGATGAGGTGACTGGCGTTGAGATCGTGCAGTCATCGATTGATGCTGCTAAAGAAAATGCTCAGCGCAATGGCATTAGCAATGTAAGCTTCATTGCATCAGATATGTCTAAGGCCCTGCCTAAGCTTTTGAGCAAAGATATGCTCAGCGATGTTAAAGCTGTGATCGCCGATCCTGCTCGTGCTGGTATCGGTGCTAACAATGCAGCCTTGCTCGCCAAGATCAAAGGCCCTTGCAAGGTCAGCATGATCTTCTGCTCGTTAAAGGCCTTAAAGCGCGATCTTGCCCCATTACTCCTAGGTGGATTTAAGATTGATTACGTACATGGCTTTGATATGTTCCCTCACTCAGCTCATATCGAAACCTTAGTCTGCCTAACTAAAGACTGACCTAATTTTATAATGCGCACATAACGAAAAAGCCCGCAATGTTTCGATCTTGCGGGCTTTTTAGCTCTAGCCTTCGACATCAAGTTCTTAGGTAAACTCAAGGCTAACAATCGATGCCAAAGCCAAGCTTAAGATGGTCAAGGGCATATGGTTTGGCGTACTTAAGCAGGGCATCACTAATGAATACTGTGTTTTCTTCGTAAGGTAAAGTCCACATAGCTGGGTAGATAACGATTTTATTGCTAACTTTCGAGCTTTCGCCGATGGTTTTATCCTCATCCATGTGAAGAGTAATACCTGCATTCTTAATGATGTTTTTTAATGGGGTTAGCAGTCTTTGTTGTTCTTGGAGTGAAATACTTCCTGGTAGCTCACCAGTTTTCGCCCACTCTAGCAAATGTAGCGCTTCATGTCGGTCAAAAAGCGCATGGGCGTATTGGTTTTGGTAGTGTTTTAGACAGTTAGAGCATGCTGATTGACAGTTACACTGTCTTAAAATGCTTTCAGCCCCATCTAAGATCTCTTCAATACGTTCAGCCGCTGCAGATGAATATCCTGCACCGCTTGATAGGCTATCGTATAGGTAAATATCTACAAAAGATCCAGAGCTACCTTGTCTAAAGCGGAATCCAGAAACTAGCTCTGTAAACTCAACGTCTAAAAGCTTACTAGCAGCAAGTCTGATGGCTTCAGCTAAAGATTGAGAGGCTCTATTTATCCACGATCTTTCATCTGAGGTGATATCGATCTTAGATTGATCAATAGTAAACTCCAGTACCAGCATATCGGTAATGAAGTCATAGCCCAAGTTAACAACTTCAGTGTTGGAATGATTACACTGTTTAAGATTCTTATTATAGATACTATATGGCCTATTGATATGCTTGATAAGCTCACTGTTCTCTGCAGGTATAGCTGCACCACAATCTGAACATACTAAGAAGCCTTTTTTATGCGGGCCTTTGTTTAGCATGATGATGCGCTGATTAGTGCGTGATACAAATTTTAGGTTGGTGTAGTTCTCAACCTTATTCATTTCATCACCTTTCGGTAAAGTTGAGTACAGTGGTTGTTGGGCCATACTAAACTGTTCTGTAAGCTGCGCATCACTAGTCTCTCTTGCATTCCTTGGCGCGAATCCCCATGGAATAAGCATTGGTGTATCATGCTCTAAAATAGGATTGCCACAGAATGGGCAAGACTTTTCATGATCTGTAGCTAGTCCGAACCAATCACATTTATTGCATCTAACGATAGGCTTAAAATAATTAGGATCTGACATGAATGCTCTTGCAGGATGGAGGAGATCTCGTTTAATTGCATGTGGCGAGTAGAATCCTCCAATCTGATAGGTCTTCTTATCGATTACAAGTGAGCGGCCTGGCGCTGACTCACTGATTGCAACCTCTAAGCTTCTGCCTACCTCAGAACTGATATTTCCTTTCATGTCAAAAATGTAGGTGTTAACGACATTTTTAGGGAAAGAGTAGGTAGGGATAACACCTTCGCTATATAGAGCATCTAGCAAAGCGATATGTTTGCTTTTTCCGCCATCAGTTGCCTCTCCAAAGAGTTCAGGAGTTCTGTCTCTTTTTGTCTTTAATTTGGTCATTGCGTCTTTAAGATTTTCTTTAAATAGAGCAATATCCAAATCATTCTTTAGTGGCAGCAGCCCTTTTATATGCGACTCTTCAATGTTATCTATGTAGTGATTAAAGTCATCTAGCGTCTCATCTAGGAACAATACTGCATCTGTCTCATCAAGACCATTCTTTGCGATATAAGGGAATTCCTGGAGAAGGATCATGGCAAGATGACGTTGTAAAAGTTTAGTACGTTCAATGTCAATCCAAGGCCTACGTGGATCACCTCTTAGCATTGGTACTGGATTGTTAAAGTACAGTGAGTCATGAGCGCCGCCCTCACAGAATGTCACAATAGTAGAGATCTTAGAGCCGCGACGACCAGCACGACCAGCACGTTGCTGGTAATTTTCGCGCTTTGGAGGTACGTTGCGTAAACCAACTGCAACCAATGAGCCGATATCAATACCAACTTCCATAGTAGTGGTAGAGCTTAGGATATCTACAGGCGTTTCATTCTTCTGTAAGATATCTTGAAAACGCATCTCGTACTGCTCAGTTCTAGACCACTGAGCATTACGCTGATCTTTATGAGATAGCTGTGCAGTGTGCTCTTCTGTATTGATGATACGGATTGGCTTGCCATTTAAAGCATCATCAATAGGCTGTCGCCAGAAGTTCAGCGCACTGTACTCTTGTGGAGTCATCTTATGAGTATGTTCAGATCCGCAAATCGGGCATTTCCCTTTTAGTAGGTACGGGCTTATTTCCGAACAAGATTCGCACTTGAACCAGGTATGTTCAGGATCAAATAGTGGTGTAATGTTAGAAGTGTCGACATAGAAATATGGGTTATTGTTGTTACCATTTTTCTTAAGTAAGCGTTTGGTAAAGACCTCTCTTAGTTTGACGACGACTTTATCATCTGACTTCCAGCCCATAATTTGCAGAATATTTTCTGAGAAGTTCCAGTCAGCATCTAAGCCAAAGTGGGTAAATTTCTTTCGCACCTGATAACGAACTCGGTCATTGATATCATGGCCGATAGCTGTGGCCTTATCGAATGCCCAAATTAACCATGCATTAAACAACTCAACAAGTTCATCCTCACTAATATTAATGTGTGATGATTCAAGCTCACCTAGCATAAGATCAAGGGTTTCAAAAGTTGGCTCAATCCATGAAGTTGCTGATTCATAAAGAGTGTTGTAGCTTCCTGCGAAAAGCCTAATGATATATTCTTGAATTTTTTCAGGAGCATTTGATAGTGAGTATTCCGGTTTGTACAGTCTGCGATTACTTATGCGACGACGACTTGTGCGTTGAGGTTGGGTTTGATACTGCTCGAATGTCTCCAAACAATTTGAGCCGACTTCATTAAACAGTTTGCGCTCATCTCCATGCAGCATGCTTACTCCATGCTCTTTTGCAATTAAGGCAATAAAGTCATAGATATCGTTTAGGGTATAGTCATGCTCATTGCCACTTACATCATTCATGAGCTTGATTGCGAGCACTGTTAATTGTCTAGCCGCAGTTAGCTCGGAGTAGCTACTCATTTCTTTTGCAAGCTTAGCTGCTCGCTGGCGGCTATCTGAGAACAGTAAAACTTTACGGCCTTCATTCGGGAACTTGTCTGCATGTCCTACTTTGCTTGGAACAGGTGGCTGTAATAAGAACTGCGCCTTTATAAGGTTGAAAAACGAAAGATTTCCTCTAGTGTTAAAGGGACTAAGTTCTGCCGTTGATAATAGATGGTTACAGTGAGGGCAGGTAGAGAATGTAAAGATATCAGGCTTACCTTTAGCCTCAAAATCCATGTAGTAGAGTTTGCGGAATCCTTCTACATCATCTAAAGAGTCATCGCCAAAGTGTATATAGCCACTTTTGATATCAAGATAGCAAGGTATTTGTTGGTTATCTGAGCTAGTTTGTTTTCTAGTGAATCCTGCTGGAGGAATATACAGATGTATCTCTTTTATATTTTTATCCATGACTAAGCCATGATGCCGCCATAGATATTTGTTGCCCTGTAAGCCTTTTGAGTCGACATGAATATAGCCTTTGAAGAACAGGGCACCACAGCGGCGATCATTGTATAGCTCGTACATCTGGCTACCACAATGAGGACATGATAGGTGATCATTATTTAAGAAGATCGCTCCTAAGGTAATGCCATCCTCAGTATGGGAATCAGTGCATTTTGGATTGGTGCAAGCATAAACGCTATTAAACCCCCTAAAGAGCATATGCATGCGAGCAGGGAAGAGTATTGCGCCTTTAGTATTTTTAGCTAGAGGGGCTATGGCTAGTAGTACGCTGATTGCGCCTAAGGCATCACTAGAATTAAGATCAGGGAATATAGCTTTGGCTAGCTCATCCATTGAGACGGCATTACCACGACAATGTACTAAAAGCTCATTGAAAGGTCGATATAGAGCTATGTTTGAATACATCCAATTGCATATGGATTCAACTGAGTTTAAAGATGTATCAAAGCCACTGATATTGAACCAGAAATCTTTAAGGGCTTTGATCTTTAGTTCATCATCGCCTTCAAAATCAGCTGGGTTGGTGCTCAACAAGAGCTCATTTGGGATGTCATAAATAACTTTCCCATCAACGGTTTCTCTATCGCCGCGCAAATATACGAATGAAGACTCATCCCCATCATCATTTACTGAAAGAGCGTTAGCAAAGCGCATGACTGCTGCTCTATCAGATTCATTCTGATCTGGCATACTTGCAGTCGTTAGAATGAATTGCACGCGATCGCGTGTGATATTAAGCTTATGGAAGAGTCTACGAATTAATAACGCTACTTCACCACCTGATGAGCCACTGTACATGTGGGCCTCGTCAATGATGAAGAGCAATTTATTTTTATCATCAGCTTCAAGCCATGCTCTTGTGCTATCCCAAATATTACTCTCAAGGTTACGCAACAAAATGCGCTCAAGCATCGAGTAGTTGGTAATGAGAATGTCTGGGCAGCACTGTTGCATTTCAAAGCGAGTAATCAGCTCAGCATCTTCAGGATCTGGGGTGTGATTTGACTCTAACAGTTTGGCTAAAAACTCTTCAAAATTAGCTTTAGCTGGTAGCTTGCCTTCGTTAATTAATGTTTGTAGGAAGTTTTTACTCTCGATATTCTTTGTATTAAAGACTTTTCTAAAGCTATCAACAAGCATTTTGTCTTGCGATGGAACAGGCTTCTTTCCTGAATAAGGTGTTCGTCCTGTGTACATGCCAAACTGAGGTCGGCGCGTGCTTAATCCACATACGTCTCTAAAGGTGGCAATGAACTTACCATCTTGATCTCCTAGCATGCGACGTAAGCGGCTTACCTGGTCTGATACCAAGGCATTCATTGGATACATGATGATGACACGGACACCACGTTTATTCCATGAACTAGTATTGTTACGGGCTTCAATTGCTAATTTAGCAAGAATTGGCCACATGAAACACTCAGTCTTACCTGAACCTGTACCTGTGGAAACAAAGAGATCTTTGAGAGCAACTGAGTTTTCTAGAGCGCTGATCTGATGAGAAAATGGAGAAGCAAATACGCCTAAGCCATGTGTTGCTAAGTGTAGGAAGTAATCTTTAAGCCATGGTTCTAGATTAGATTTGCTGATGCCATTTTCTATACTTTTGTAAGCAGGAGAAGACTCAATGAAAGGACTGCGATATAAAACGCCTTCCTTCTCGAGTTGTTTACTCAAGGCATTAAGTAAGATTGGCGACTTTCTAAAGTACTGTGACTTGATATAGTCGGTAAGTTCTCTACATAGCTCTTTGTGGACGTAATTGGCTCCGTGGTTCATACGCTCTAGACCTATAAATGCTGATTATTTAAATTTTGGCAGCTTTTTTGTTATCAAACAGCTCTTGAAATGTATAGCCTTGCGAGGATAGAAGCTCTTTAAAAATAAGGAAAATATCCTTATTCATAATTCTTAAGAATTGGTTGTTTATCCTGTTAGGTACACTAGGCCAGCTGTAGAGCATAAGCATGTTAGCCTCAGTATTTGGCAACATATAGCCTATTTCCACCTTTACTACATCACCATCAAACTCATAACTGATTGGTGGTAGTGTTCCGTGTTTCTTAAGAAGTGCTCTAGCTAATTTTGTAACAGAACCGTCTTGCATCATCCAAGGAGCAAGCCTACTTATTTCTGGACTATTATCATTATTTTTTTGATAGAGATAATATTCTCTTGAACCTTGTTCTATGGTGCGAGCTAACAGAATATTCGTATTTTTATCTAGATGAGAAATCCAGTACTTTTGTCCCTTACAAGGAGAAAGATTTAAATATTCAAGCTCAGGCCCATGCTCATTTAGAGCTGACCAATGCGCCATTGAAATTACTTGCTGTAATTTTGTTTCAAGATCAATATTTTCAATACCATAGAGTTCTTTAAGTGACTCTAAAGAGGAGCTTTTTTCATTGTGGTTAATAGAGTAAAAGCCTACCCCGGAGATACAGTCTATGTCTTCAGGATCAATGCCGCGCTGAAACAAAATATTTCCAACTGCTGCAGTCTTTAGCATTGATTTGGCAACATGATATGGCGAGTGGTAAATGGTTGAGGTTTTTATCATAAGATCTACGATAAAATCCTCAAACTTTATCCTGTGATCCTTAAAGTGCTCAGTAAGATCGGGATATAACTCTAGATAGGCGTTCAAAATTTTTTGGATGCGACGCTTAACATGCGTTATGGAAACTAGTTCCTCACTACCGTCGTCGTTTTCAACTATATCGAATAGTGATGTGTAGCCCATCAATGCACAAATACTATAGATAGTACGTGCTCTAAAAGACTTCTCTTCTTCTAAGGCTCCTTTTTTGAGTTTGAGTCTATTAGCTGCCTGAATGTACAGTGGACTTATTGGTATCACAATCATTATTCCAATATGTATGACAGATGATCTTTGATCTTCTGAAGCTCAACACTAGTATTATCAGGATCGCTAAGATCTTTATGTAATTCTTCAAAAGCCTGACTTATATAGGCCAGAGAGACTTTAGATATGATATTTTGTACTAGCGCCACATCGCTTGATGCATTATCTCTGTTAGTTGTTTTATTGATTGAATCAAGCTCATTCATTATTTCAAAAACATTGCTAATGCAGTTTATTTGCAGAGGGCTTGCATTAAAGCGTTGTAGTGAGGTTAATCTATGAGGTCTTTTTCTGTGTACTGGCTTGTAATCTTGTAGTGAATCTTCAATAGTTGACACTGCACTGAGCTTACTTGGCGGATCAACCACCATGAACTCAGTAAGTACAGGAATCATATAGTTGAACAGACTGCTTGGTTCAACTTGGAGATCCTCTTTGTATGGATGTGTTGCTATGTATAAGAGTTGATCGTTGGCAAATACATCTTGTATATGGTTTGCCCAGTTACTTGTAATGAGGTTGTTAACCAATACTATTTTTTCCCCATTTTTGCCGATTTGATTTACCACGCCTTGATCGTAATCCCCAGTGCAGTTGAGTACTCCATAACGTCCGCTATCGACTACATAGCATAAGGATTCGGCTATTTGCTTGGCATTTGGGCCTGCTAATAAGATTGGTTGTTTCAGAATATATGCTGCACATAGAAACGTTGCTAATCCTTTAGAGCAGTTGAAATGAGAACTTTCGTTTACACCTGCATCAAACAGGTTAGCATTCACCTCATCAATAACATCATCCCAAATGTCTTTAGGTTCAGATCCGTCAGGTATAACTAGTTTTTTAGAGATCGAATAAAGATTGTTCGTTTCACGATTTGATTGGTTTACAGATGCATAACCTGGTGTAAACGCCATAGATGCAATGAATGAGGCCGCATCTTTTCGCCCCTCCTCAATACGCTGAGATATCTTATCTTGGATATCTTTTGCAAGCTCTTCTTGTTCTCTATTGCGTTTCTCAAGATCTTTTTTGCATAGCTCCAGTACTTCGATTTCTTCTTTGAGAAGCGCAATTTCCTGCTCCTTTTCACTAAGAGATGCCAAATCAGAGCATATCTGACCTTTAGAAATGAACTTTGAAAGAAGCAGTGCAGCTTGATCTTTATTGCAAGCACATGATTCAGCTATGTTGTCGAGAATATGTTCTTGCGGAATAAAGTTAAGTATCTCATGAAACTTATTAAAATCAGCTTTAGAATACTTATTACTCTTTAGGACACTCCAAGAGTATGAATTTTTTATAATTTGATTGACGATCTCGTGATAAGGCTTGATAGTTCTGAGAGAATATGGCTCTCCGGCAAAAAGTTTTTTGAAAAGATGTATCCCATTATTAAGTTTAACAATATCTTTTGTTTTAAACTTATAAACTGGCAAGATGTAATTGTCGTCTGTAAAACGTGCAGTAACACTGTCAAAAATTAGGTGTTCTCTGTTGCAAAGAACTCCAGTAAATTCTTCTTTTGAAGAAATATTGGTGTGGAACATAGTTCGGCTAGAGATAGGAGCATACTGGATTCCTTCTTTAAGTAATATCATAAGCTCATTAATATTGTTTGCATTTACTTGAACGAGCTCAATAGGATGAAGGTTAGCTTCGTAATATGACCTAACAAATGCCTTATCTGGGTTCTTTTTGTTTGGGGTTGCAATCCATGACCAAATTCCATAGGTGCCAGGAGTCATGGGGCCATTGTTTAAGAAAAAGTTTTGGCAATCAAGCAAAGATGCAGCTATTTCGCTTGTGGGGTTATATAGCTCTATGTTATATGAATTAGTATTTACATCAGCAAGACGAGTTAACCAAGCCTCCCCTTTTGAGTTCGGGGGGTTAACTATAAATAGGCTGAATTTTTTTTCTTTGCCATCTTCATCTTGTCGATTGATAAAACCTATGTCTGCATACTTAAGCAGTAAAGGATTTGTAGGCGCATCTAATTGAAATGCATCTTCCATTTGCGGTATAGCATAAGCAAAAGTCTTTTGTGTATGGAGTAAGTACCCTAACTTTTCCGCAGTTTTTAATTGGAATGCGTGCGAATACATTTGTTCGCATATCTTAAAGAAGATTGATAAGTGATCCTTAAATAAGGATAAGGAAATAGCTTTAGCAAGCCTTTCATATTCATTATTAATAGATGAGGTTAGTCTTGTGAAGCTATCGTGTACTTTATCAATTTCATTTTGTATGAGTTGGTTTAGTGCAAGTGCGACATTTGCGTTTAAAGGACTATGTTTAAGCTCTTGTATTAGATCATCCCGAGAAGAAATCGCATTGATATAATCACGTGTTTCATCAGCTAGGTTGGAGTTATTTACAGCACTCTTCAGAGTTCTGAGAATAAATTCACTTCCTATTTGATAAATCTCTTCTGATGTAAGTTTTTCAATGTAGTCCATGTGAGTTATCTCCTAGCTGTTTGTTTGATCTTGACGACAGGCTTGTTGCAGCAAGCGATAAGCGTGTTCATTTATAGTGCCGCATTTAATACGTTGTTTTATCCATGCTTGTATTTCGGGGTAATGCTGCAGTTTTGCTTGTATGTTTCTTATGGCATGAGGTGTAGTGATCAGGTTAGTTCGAGAGGTGTTTAGACGTCTTAACAAATCACTTTCGATTAACCGGTCTTGTTTTGGTTTTCCTTTGTAAACAAGATCCGCATACCAGATAGTGTCAAAGCCTACCAAGATCTTAATGCTGCAGCTATAAGAGATACCGTGGATGATGTTAGTTTCATCAGCTTTCAGCATTTGTTTATAGTAGGCAGTTTCATCTTTGCTTAGCACAACACATCCATCAAAGTTTATCTTTATATGTAGGGTTGTTTCTGTCAGCGAAGATATGTTTTGGCCAGCCTTGATCTCATTGTTATTACTATCAGTGACTAGGACATGAGGTTTTGTAGCATCTTTAACTAATTTTTCTCGCCAAAGATAGGTAGATGATAAGGTTGAAACACGACCAGCTGTGACCAACATTTGTCTATTTGCACAGCTAATCTTGAATACCTGTTTTCCTGTTGGCAGGTAATGTAAGCGTTGCACAGATTTGTCAGGTATAGAATGAACGGTAACATTACCGCTAACGAGTGCATACAGACTATCGCTATTGTGTTTGTTGAAGAAAGAGCCCTCTACATATAAAGGCCATAGTGGTTGGAAAGAGACAGGGCTATCAGTAAGGCGACAGTGGAATTGTAAAAAGAATTTTGCAGCCTCGTGATCAAAACTAAGAGCACTAACTTCATACAATACCCAATCATTACAGCAAGTTGAGCCGCCTTTGATTTCGATACAGCCAAAGGTTCTAAAAGAGACTGATTTTGGCTTCAGTAAGTAGTATGAAGTATTAATAGTAACATCAGCATCATAAGGCAGCATTAGCCCACTTGCTTTGTCAAATAGTGCACCGTAGCTATGGACACCACTTACAGTTTCAGGCCAGTAGTGTCTTAGAGTCCCATGGTTATGAGACAGCTCAATCGAGAACGAATTGTATGGCAGGCAGCCAACATCAAGGTAAGTTATGCGTTCAAGATTGAATCGTTCTTTATTGTATTTTACGACCTGATTGCCGCATCCATGGCCATGAATCTTTACGTAAAAGTCATGGTTAAGATTGTGTATTGGAGCACGGATAAAGCCTAGCTCTAGCCTAAAGGAATTTTTTGTAACAACACGAATACGCAGGGGAAGATCGCGTTTGTGGGGATCATAGTTTAATTGGCCGTTATTCTGTCTTGATCTTTCTTGACATAGTTTTACCTCTTCGCTCTTACTATGTCTAAAGTGTGGCCTGTTCTTAGTGCCAGCTGCTAATAATGCATATTGACCGCACAAAGAACATAGCAATAAGCAGCTTTTGCTACTGATGCCGGCTCCATGGCTATTTAATATTTCAGCCTCTGGAGTTGTTGGTTGCCATCCGTGTTCAGTCCATTTGCAAACATGCTGGAGCATTAAGTCTGATGCCATGTTTTAGAACCTAACTATTGAGATGAAAGATCTTAAAGAACAAGTCAATCGTCCATAAAAAAGCGTACCCACATGTATCTGCAATTTAAAGCAGCATAAAGCTATAACATGGAAAGTAATAGTTCTGACGATTTAACATATGCGTACAAAAGTTAAATACAGTTACAGCTAAATAGTATACATAGGATGTGATATCTAGTATCCATCATTAGTGTGATCAATCTAACAATTGAGAGTATTGCTATGGATATAAGGCTAGAGTGCATGCCGCTTGGCCAGTTGCGCTCATATGCGAAAGTTAAAAATTAGGTGGGCATGGTCAGCTCGTCACAACGGCTCTTAGTGCTGTGCGTAGTGGGCTGGATCTAAGTTTTAACGATGGGCTTGTTTGAGCGCTTTTCTTGGGGGATTGGGATGGGTAATATCACAGATAGTCATTGAAGATAGGAGGTTTTTAATGAATGAGTCTTTGGTATTACAGGTAATTGAGAGAGCACGAGCTGCAGCTGCAAAAGACGGCCTCAAGGTCTGTATTAGCGTGGTGGATGCCTCTGGTTTAATGAGCGGCTTTTTGCGTATGGATGACGCTTTGCCTGGGTCTATCGATGTGTCTATGAAGAAGGCACGTACGGCGGCACTGTTTAGATGTGATAGTGCAGATATTGGTCAAAGAGCCTGTCCTGGTGGAATTATCTATACCTTGGAGGCTACTAACGGCGGCATGATTAGCTTTGGCGGTGGCGTCACGATCAAGGATGACAGCGGCAAGGTAATAGGCGCGGTAGGCATTTCAGGAGCTTCGGTAGATCAAGATCAGGCCATTGCGCTGTATGCTGCCGGCAGGTAGTTGTTACGCCACTTTGAGTGCAGTCCCGCACTTATATGTTATTAGTGCGGGCGCTGCATGTAAGATGGCGGTTTGGAGCTACTAAGATCGCGATCTTGAGAGGCTCGTGTGATTGCTAACAGATAGCTACTGGGAAGTAGTGTTTGAGTCTATCGATGGCATATGGTTTGGCGTGCTTTAGCAGGGCGTCGCTGATGTAAACCGTGCCGCGATCTTCAGGGGCAAGCCACATGGCTGGATAGATCACAATGTCTCTACTCATGCCAGGGATCGAACCCTTGATTGGATCGCTAGTGAGATCAAGCTTAATACCTAGCCTTTCGATGATACGTTCAAGTGGCTCAATTAATGCTCGTTGCTCATCAAGGGTTAATGCCGCAGCTGCCTTGCCTGTGCGTCCCCATTCAAGTAATTGCAACGCTGCATGACGATCAAGCAGGCCATGGAAGAACTGATTTCTAAAGTGCTTGAGGCACTTAGAACAAGCTGCGTCGCAAGTACAATCACTTAAGATCGCGTGTACATCTTGCAAGATGGTGCTGATATTTTGCGCAGCACTATCTGAATATCCTGCACCACTTGAGAGGCTATCGTACAGATAAATATCTACATATGAGGTGCCTCTAAAGAGTGAGGTGCCACCATCACGCAGACGATAGCCGGTCACAAGTTCGGTAAACTCCACGTCCAAATGCTTACTTGCAGCTAGTCTTAATGCCTCAGCAAGTGATTGAGCAGCGCGGCTAATCCAAGTTCTATCGTCAGCATTGACATCGATTTTATTGTTATCAATGGCAAACTCTAAGACCATCATATCGGTAATGAAGTCATAGCCTAAGTTAACGCGTTGTACATTCGCGTGGCGACATGGCTTTAAGAAAACGTTGTGCAGTTTGTATGGGCGTTCTACATCCTTAAGCACGTCTTTGCTATCGCCAGGCATAGCAGCACCGCAGTCAGTGCAAACGGTGAATCCTTTGTAGCGAGCGCCCTTGTTGACCATGATGATGCGCTGATTGGTACGTGAGGCGATCTTGATGTTAGTACAGTTATCCACTAGCTGTAATTGCTCACCTTCAGGCAAAGTTGAGTAGAGCGGCTGTTGTACAGCAGAATAGGTCTCTTCGAGCATAGCATCAGAGATTTGCTCGGCATTGCGTGGCGCAAAGCCCCATGGACGCAGCATATTAATATCTTGTTCAAGATTAGGATTGCCGCAGAATGGACATTGATGCGGGTTATCCTCCTCAAGTCCAAACCAGCCACAGTGGGTGCAAGTAAGCACGCGTTTGATGTAGTTTGGATCTGAGAAATAAGCCTTTGCTGGCTCCTTGATATTTCTATACGTAGCACTGCCTGGAGCGTAAAAGCCGCCAATTTGGTAGGTCTTCTTATCTACTACGATAGCTCTACCCGGAGCATATTCACTAATGGCCACATCTAAGCCACGATCGATAGCGTACTTGGTCTTACCGTCCTGATCAGAGATATAGGTGCTAACCACATTCTTTGGGAAGGAGTAGGTCGGGATAACGCCTGCCTCATAAAGAGCATCTAACAGAGCTTTAGGCTTAGTGTTAAATGGACCATGCTGTACGGTAAAGAGATCAGGGTGGCGTTCGGCCTTATCTTTAAGTTCTTCTAAAGCGTCAATGAGCTCGTCTTTAAAGCGCTCAAAGTTAAAGTCGACATCAGCAGGTAATTGCGCTAAGGCACGAGAGCGATCGTAAGTTTCTAAGTAGGCTATAAAGCTTTGCAGTTCTTCTTGCAAGAAGTCTACAGCTGCAGCTTTGTCTAAGCCGTTTTCAGCAATAGAACGATACTCTTGCAATAAGATCATGGCCAAATGACGCTGTAAGAGCTTCTCGCTTTTGATATCAATCCATGGTCTACGTGGCTCACCGCAAAACATTGGCACTGGATTGTTAAAGTAAATAGAGTCATGCGGACCACCTTCGCAGAAGGTAACAATGGTCGACAAGCTTGAGCCACGACGACCGGCACGACCAGCACGCTGCTGATAGTTTTCTCGCTTAGGTGGAATATTGCGCAGACCAACTGCCACAAGGGAGCCAATATCGATACCCACCTCCATAGTGGTAGTGGAGCTAAGGATATCTACAGGAGTTTCATGTTCTTGGACCAAGTCTTGGAAACGTAGCTCATATTGTTCAGTCTTTGACCACAGATCATCACGCTGATCTTTATGCGACAACTGCGCTGTGTGCTCCTCAGTATCGATAACGCGAATTTGCTTGCCTGCAAGAGCATCGTACACAGGCTGTCGCCAATAGCTTAAAGCCGCATAATCGCTCTGACCCATAGCATGGGTATGTTCTGATCCACAGCTTGGGCATTTACCCTTGAGTAAGTATGGAGTGAGCTCCGAGCAGGTAGTGCACTTGTACCAAACATGAGTATCATCAAAGCGCGGAGTAACAGTGTTCAGACGGATGTAATTACGCTCACTCTTACCGCTTTCTAAGAAGTAGAGATTTAAGACATCTTTCCACTTAAATGCCTCAATATCATCCTTCTCCCAGCACATGATGGAATGAATGGCGGTTGAGAAAGTCCACTGATCTTTTAAGCCATAGTTAAAGCGATCAAAAGGGCGCTTTACATTAGCTCTGATCTCATCGCTGATGTTTTCACCCAAAGCCAGGCTTTCATCGCACACGTTCATAAACCAAGCATTGAAGAACTCAATGAACTCTTGTTTGCTTACTTCAACGCCAAGCTCTTTGAGTGCAGCAATAGCCTTGTTTAATACCTTGCGTTGTGGCTCAATCCAACATACAGCTGAGTCGTATAAGGTGTTGTAGCTTCCGGCAATCAGTCTAAACATGTACTCCTGCATTTGCTCAGGAGCGCTCTTCGAGACAGGGTATTGCGTCTCATAGTCCTCGCCACCAGATAGCTCGTACTCTTCAATACAGCCTTTAGTGTGCTTGATGAATTTCTCGCGATCTTTATCGTGGAAGAACTGAATACTCTTTTGGGCTGCAGCTAAGCACAAAAAGTCGTAAAGATCTTCAAGTGAAAAAGCCCTTGGGGTGTCTTCCATCAGTTTGATAGCAGAGACAAAGAGCTGTCTTGCCGCCATGATCTCAGAGAGATAGGACATGTCTTTGGCAAGCTTTGCAGCACGCTGACGGCTATCAGAGAAGAGTAATACCTTGCGACCCTCATTAGGAAACTCATTAGGCATGCCGGTTTTACCTGGCACTGCAGGTTGCTGCTGGAACTGAGTTTTAATGAGGTTGTAAAAGGACTGATTTCCTTTTGTACTAAAGGAGCTAAGCTGTTTGGCAAAGAGCATATGGCGGCAGTGAGGGCATTTAGAGAAGGTAAATACCTCAGGGCGACCTTTTGCCGAGTACTTGCTGTAATAGAGCTTGATAAGACCTTCAACCTTGCCATCAAAGAAAGCATGGTTAAAGCTCAAAAAGCCGCTTTTAACATCTAAATAGCAAGGCCATACACCGGCGGTTTGCGAGCTCTTAGGACGTTGTGGCTGATAGTCAGGAGACGGCAAGTACAAGTGCAGCTCTTTCATATAGTCATCCATCAGATGGCCATGATTACGCCACAGATATGTGTCTTGCTTAAAGTCAGCGTCTTGCTCAAGGACATAGCCTTTAAAGAATAAAGTACCGCAGCGGCGATCTCGATAGAGCTCATAGACCTGACTGCCACAGTGTGGACAGGTTAGCGTATCGTCAGTAAAGAAGATTTCGCCAATGGAAATGCCATCGTGAGAGTGTCCTTTGGGACAATCAGGATTGGTACATGCATATACACCGGTTAAGCCTTTAAAGAGCATGTGCATACGCGCAGGAAATAGCACCGCGCCTTCATAATCTTTGGCTAAAGGAGCGATGGATAACAGTACACTTACTGCATGCAAACCATCTGCATGGCTCAGATTAGGAAAGATGTCTTTGGCAAGATCATCCATGCACACTGCATTACCACGGCAGCGTTCAATAAGCTCGTTAAATGGACGATACGAAGCTAAATTGGCGTGCATCCAGGCACAGATATCATCAAGCTCAGTAAGCCTATGCTCAAAACCCTCCACCTCAGCAAAAAAGCTTGTTAAAGCATTAAGCTTGCTCTGATCGTCATCTTCAAACGCACCTGGGTTGGCCTTTAAGATGGTGCTATCGGCAATATCATAACGACAGAGCGTGGCTACACTCTCTTGGGTACCAGTTAAGTATTCAAAAGGGCGAGAGCTATCATTAGCCGTAAGCGCATCGGCAAAACGCATTACTGCAGCGCTATCTAAGGCGCTCTTGTTTGGCATACTTGCAGTGGTCAAAATGAACTGCACGCGATCGCGGCTGATGCCTAGCTTATTAAAGAGTCGACGAATCAGCAGCGCTACCTCACCACCTGAGGAACCGCCATACATATGCGCCTCATCAATAACAAATAAGAGCTTGTTATTGCTATCGATATCCAGCCATGATCGGGTGTTCTCCCAGATCTTGCGCTCGATTTTACGCAAGAGCATGTACTCGAGCATGGAGTAGTTGGTGATGAGAATGTCTGGGCAATAGTTCTGCATTTCAAAGCGCGTAATGAGCTCAGCATCTTCATCATGCGGCTCATGGGTATGGAAATGCAAATTGTGCAAGAACAGCTCTACATCAGCTTTTGCCGGTATCTTACCCTCATTTAATAAGTGCTCATAAAAAGCTGCATGCACGCCTTCTTTACGATCAAAGATGAGCTTGAGAGTTTTCTCAAGCTTATGATCTTGAACATCATCAGGCATTTCACCAGGGTAGGGAGTACGGCCTGTGTACATGCCAAATTGAGGACGACGTGACAGAGTGGTTGCAGTTTCTCTAAAGATAGAAACAAATTTATTTTGCGGATCACCAATCATGCGACGCATACGGCTGATTTGATCTGAAACCAGTGCGTTCATCGGATACATGATGATGGTGCGTACGCCGCGCTGTTCCCAGGAGTATGGGCTATTGCGTGCCTCAGTTACTAACTTAGCGAGGATCGGCCACATAAAGCACTCAGTCTTACCTGAGCCAGTGCCTGTAGAGACAAAGAGATCGTGGCCTGCTACGGCTTTTTCTAATGCCTCAAGCTGATGAGAAAAAGGCGAGGCAAAGACGCCTAGACCCTCATGGGCAAGCTTTAAGAAGAACTCTTTAAGCCAATCATCAAGCTCAGCCGTACTTAGGCCGTCATGTACGGTTAGGTAGGCTGGTGATGATTCGATATATGGCTTTTTGTGCAGTAAGTTTTCCTGCTCAAGACGATTACCAATGGCAGATAAGAGGAGCTCAGATTTACCAAAGTAATGAGCCTTGATGTAGTCAGCTAGGTCTGTACACAGCTGCTGATGAACGTAATTAGCACCATGTGGCATTAGCTTAAGCCTTCTAAAAACTCGTAACCTTGGGAAATAAGCAGATCTTTTAACACGACAAAGACTTCTTTATTGAGACAGCGTGCAAAATCAGGTGATGATGAGGTAAAACTCTCTGGCCAACTATAGAGTCTTAATAAATTAAGCTCAGGACGTGGCAGTAAGTAGTTTAAGTGCACATGCACCAAGTTACCATCCATTGTATAGTCAATTGGAGGCAAGGCTTGGCGTTCTTTTAAGATTGCACAGCAAATAGTGCGATACATGCCGTTTTCCACCATCCACATAGGCAGTGGGCTGATGATTAGCTCTTCATCACGATAAAAGTACAGATAGTAAGATCCATTGCATCTTAAGATGGAGACAGCTTTAGCCTCAATCTCGCTGCCTGAGACACTTACGATCTCACCTAGCAACTCACTTTGATCCTCATAAAGATCAGCACCTAGGACGTTATCCATGCCCTCTGTAGATTGATCCTGGTTTAGGCTCATAAGATCTCTATGATCATCCTGAGAGCGGTATGGTCTTGCTCTAGAGCCTGGAGCATCGAGATGTGAGAGTATGAGACCATTGTCAGAGCGCTGGGCTTCAGGCTCAATCATGGACAGTAGACCAAAGGTATTGCCATATTCGCTTATCGCTGTGGATAAGGGAGTACCATCTTTGCTGACGCTCTTTTTGTCTTTATTGACCCAGTAGCCTAAGGTAAAAGGGCCGTCGGTGCGTAAAAACTCTAGTTGAGATTTATCTAAGTAGCTTTTATGCCAGGTGGCGCGGTTAAGTGTTACGTGCAGTCTTTTAGACAGGGACTCTGTCTCAAGGCCAAACATGGCCCGCAGTGCCTTAAGATCCTTGGTGTTGACCTTACTTAGCGCTTGAGCAGCAAGGGGATCTAGATGGGCATCTTTGGGCTGTAGCTCATAGCCATAAAAACCAATGCCTGATACTCGGTCAATCTCATCAGGGCTGATGCCTCGCATGAAGGTCACTTTGTCGTAGCGTAGCTGTACGCGCTTACTGATGGCCAAACGATAAGGACTTGAGTAGATTACGCCTGCATCTAAAAAGGTTTGATAGATGCTCTCAGCAATATCAAAATTAGCGTTAATAAAAGAGTCTTTAAGCTCAGGCATTAAAGATAAATAACTATCTAAAATGTCTTTAACGCGATACTTGAGATTGACCTTAGAGATGGTGGCAATAGACTCATCAGACTCATCGAGCAAAGAGGTGTAGGCCATCATGCCGCAGATGCTATAGACAATACGTGCCTTATAGCTAAGTGCAGTCTCATTTTTACCCTGAACTAAGTGGTAGCGATTACACGCCTCGAAGAGAATCTTTTTGAACATGCTTAATTGCCAAAGATAAACTGCAGCTCATGGGTAAGCTCAGGGGAGATCTTAAGTGGAGCCATAGGATCTTCAATGGCATCTTCAAGCTTATTGATTTTCATCTGCGCATAGGCCAAAGGAAGCAAAGCTAGCACCACCTCAATATCTTTATAGCCACACTCATCTTCATCCTCTTCCATAAGATCAGCCATACGTGCAAAGAGGGTATTGACCTTGTTGAGCACCAGTGGCGATGGGGCAAAAGAGTTTAGCTTGCTAACAGCATAATCATCTTCAAGCTCACTAAGCTTAAAGAGAGAGGCCTCATTAGTCATGCTAATCCCAGTGTACATGCCAGAAGCACTCTCTGAGACTAAAAATTCAGTAAAGATCGGGAGCATAAAGCCATATAAGCTCTTAGGCTCAACCTGCAAATCTTCTTTGTATGGATGGGTTGCAATAAAGAAGAGATCCTTATGGCTTAAGATCTCCTCAAGATGGCCAATATAAGCGCTTGAAATGAGATTATTCAGCACCACCAGGCGCTCTTGATGGGCTCCAAGAAGATTATGGATTTGAGCTGAGTAATTATCATCGCAAGTAAGGCAAGTATAGGTCTGATGACAGACAGCTGCAGCAAAAGCCTCGATAATATCCAGGCTATTAGGGCCTACTAAGATTAAAGGCTGCTTGTGCATATACGCTGCAATCAAGTACTTTGCTAAACCCTCAGCATAGTGCTCAGATACGCCTGAGCGCTTGAGATTGCTCTTTAACACGCGAATGATGCCCACGAGAGAATCTCGCTCTTGCATAGCCTTAATTTTGCCCTGGCAGTCAAGTAAACGATAATCCACCGCTCTAGAGTTCACGCTCACAGCAGCTACGCTGCTAGGAGCGGCATTGACCACAGGCACTTGCTCATGAGATACAACTGCAGCAGCAAGCGGGGCTGCACTAACCTGAAGTGCAGCACTAGTAGTAGCCGCATTAGCAGGAAGGGCAATAGTAGCAGGAGCCGCAGTATCAGAAGGGGTAACAGTAGCAGTAGCCGCAGTCACAGATGGGGTAACAGTAGCTGTGGCAGCTTTTGGTGGCTGAGATACTAACTGTGCTGTTGCTTGAGGCGCAAGAGCTTGATAACTTGTAGCAGTCTGTCCTTGGTTGAGGGCAGTTTGGGCTGCTTTAATGAAGAGCATTTGCGCCACAAAGTCGGCGGCGTTTGCTTGAGCCTTTTGAATATGCTCGCTTACCGCCTGCTCGATCTTGCTTGCCTCTTGAACCTGAGTGGCTTTGAGCTTTGCAATCTCTTGGGCATGCTCTTGTTGAAGCTTGGCAATCTCGTGTTGCTGCTCGTCTTTTATCTTAGATAGGAGCATCTCTTGTGAGACGCTATCAAGGTTGAGCTCGGAGCGCTTATGTTCAAGATCAGCATCTAACTTATTAAGCTCAGCATGCTTGTTCTTAATTAATAAAGTGACATCCTCAAGCTCTTGTTTAGCAAGGGTAGTTTGCTCTATAAGATCTTGATGCTCTTGTTCCCACTGTTCTTTTAACAGATCACAGGCCTTTTGCTGCAGCTGACCATGCTTGCTAAGAGCAGCAAGAATTACCTTGTCCTCAAAAGTATCATAGCTTACATACTCATGGGCCTCTTGCAGGAACTTGTGTAAGTAGGCCTGAGCTTGTTCGTAGCTGCAGTGACAGCTTTGCATGACCTTAGTGGTGAGATCTTCTTTATGTGGAATATGCCTAATGATCTCGCCAAGCTCATCAAATGTTTTAAAGGTGAGCTCACGCTCGACTAGGCCGCGCCATGATAAGGAGAACCATACGGTATCTTTGACGATCTCAAAAGGTGTCTTTACAGGGCAGATGGCATTTGGCTTACCTAAGAAGGCACTCTTATGCAATGAGTGGCCAAAGATTAAGCCAGAGAGAATGCTCTGAGGTCCAAACTCATAGACAGCAAGCTCACTGCATTGTTCTTTTAGCTCAATGCGTGAGTTTTTAAAGCTGACGTTTTGCGAAGAGCACAATACACCTACGTAGTTGCTATCTACTTTACGTGCAGTTAAGAGTACCTTCTTGCTAATCGGCTGATACTCTAAGCCATCTTTAATCTTTAAGATAAGCTCATCAAGGGAGTGAATATCCTGAAGAATTACAACTTCGGTAGGCACGATCAGACTTTGATGGCGGCTGACGGTGCTATCTGGGCCCTTTTTATGATTTGAGGTAGCTTTCTTAGAGATCGCCCATGACCATACACCCACCGTGCCCTTGCTAACGGTGCTATCAGCAAGACGAATCTTATCAATACTCTCAACACTATCCTCGCTTGCGCTTGTCTTATGGAAGGCTTCAAATAGACCATTAGATTTAAGATCTGCAATGCGGATCAAATGTGTGTCCAGACCTGCACCTGCAACTACGCAAATGGAGAGCCGTTGGTTTTTAAGATGATCAATGGCGATGGTGTCATCAAAGCTGTTTAGATAAGCCTCATCATCAATCTTAATGACGCCACTTAGCTTAGTAAGATCCAAAACTTGCTTGCGTAACGCGGCGATCTCACTTTGCATATCCACCTTGCTAGCCATTTTAGAGGCAACATCTGCCTTAGGCAGATTCTTAGCCTCATGTACACGATCTCCTTGCTCCTGCTCATATAAAGAATCTTCATCCTGATCTAGGTCTGTAGCATCTGCACTCTCTATAAGATCTTCAAGATCACTTAGTGAGGAGGCATTTTTCTTTGAATCTGCAGCTTTAGAGTCCTTTGCAGATAATGATGCGATCTTGGCAAGATCTTTAAGGCCTTTATCTAGCTCAAAAGAGGAGCTAAAGTCACTCTCACTTAGGCTAGTGGAAGAGGATTTATGGCCTGGGCTGAGCGGCTTATTAAGGTCGCTAAGACTTAGATCGTCATTGCGAGCTTTTGCTGTACTCTCAGCGCTATTGAAAGACTCAAAGGCAGAACCGATTTTATCTAGTCTATCTAGAGCATTGGCGCTATCTTTGGGGCTCTTGTGAGGGTGAGTAGAATCACTCATGACTAGTCTCCATTGCTGCTAGATCGTTGCGATAGATGTGCTCAAGTAAGCGGTATGCTCTTACAGAGATAGTGTTCTTTGCTATACATGTGCTGATCCATTTAGCTAATTGTGGATAGGCATGTAAGCTTCGTTGAATATTACGCAAGGTATGGGGTGCTTTAATATACGGCGCACTACATTGATTTAAGCGGCGCATGATTGTCGGTGCATCTAAATAAGCTGAGGTGCTATCTTGCAGTTCTTTACGCTTGTACTCATGCGACCAGACAATATCATGGCCAATACATACCTCAACACAAGTGCCGTAGCTAATGTTGTGGATAGAGACGTACTGCTCTGCCTTGAGTAAGGTGCGCTCGATGATCTCGCCGCGATTTCTTTGCACGATGTAGCCATCGTAAGATGAGTAAAATCTTAAACAACCATTGATAGGTAGGTCAAAGCTCAGGCCAGTAAAAACCGCTTTTTCTTTGAGATCTGTGACTTTGACTTGAGGATTATGCTCTTTGATATCTAATGGTTCTTTCCACAGATAGGTATATTGCAAAACATCAGATCGGCCAGTAGATACGAGCTGCTGTCTTTGCTCACAGCTTATACGATAGAGATCCTTGTCATCATGGCTCTTGCCAAGATGTTCAATATACGAGTTTGGGTAGGTCTTAAAGGCAGTGACATTGCCACTTACCAATAAGTACATATCCTGACTATTGTGTTTTACGCAATAGCTGGCATTGGCATACAAAGGCCAAATAGGTTGAATCTTGGCAGGGCGCTCAGTTAGACGACAATTAAACTGAATGAAGAACTTAGCGGCATTGTCATCATAGTCAGTGGCCTTAACCTCATACAGATATAAGCCCTCAAGTGAGGCTTGCTCATGCTCAATACGCTCAAGCTCTAGAGACAAGCCTAGCTCTAAGGATAAGGGGCTATTAACTAAGATGAGGTATGGCTCGTCGATGAGCACATCGGCATCATAGTTTAAGCGTATACCCGTGCGCTTGTTAAACACCGTACCTTTTGGGTTTATGCCGGCAACACGCTCAGGCCAAAAGGCCCTTAATCCTCGTGGCTGATCTTTGAGCTTAATTTGATAGCTCTCATAAGGTCTATAGCCTAAAGAGACGTAGGTGATAGAGCTAAGATTAAGATGCTCATAGCTATAGGCTGTATCACAAGGCAAGATTTTTATGCCAAAGTCAGGGTGAAACTCGGTAAAGGGAATACGAATCAAACCTAAGTCAAAGCGATACTTATTGGAGTACTGCTCTTTGACGATACGAATTGGCAGGCTATGGGCATTAGCTGAGTATTCGCGCGGCTTTGACGCAAAGGTACGCTCTTTACATTCTTTATCTGTCTCACCTTTAGAGTGTCTAAAGTGCGGCACTTGCTTGTCACCTGCTACTAAGGTGACAAATTGTCCGCATAGATTACAGATAAACATGCGCTGATCGATAGGGACGCCCGTCTTGCCCATAAGTTCATAGGCCTCAGACGCGCCAATAGCTTTCCAGCTATGATTTAGCCACATGGATACATGTGTAAGTGACGGCTCTTTGCCCATGAAAAATCCCTATGTTCAAACAATAGGCTCAACGACTGCACTCAAGCTAAAGACAGTAGGCCCTCCACGCCTCATGACGCTGGCTCTGCTCATCTTATGGCAACCTCAGTGAGATAGTAGCCTATCACATATGCAAAAGGTTTTTGCTTGTATATTGGGAAGGTATATCTAATTTGCAGAGCGTGCTTATTATCTTTACCTTAACAGAACAACTTAGGTGCATTGCTACAGCTTAAGATTGGTGCAATGTAATCTAGTGCACAAGCTTACAATTAAGCGGGGCCTTTTAGTTAACTTAACATAGTCTTTGCGCTAGGATAGGTGTAAGTGTCTTTTAGGCCATCGCCATGAGGCTCTCTTGAAATGAGGCTCTCTTGAATAATGCATCGCCACAAATTTTGACTAGCATTACATGGCTAAAAGCGGTGGGATTTGAACATAAGTCATCTGCTCAGAGCAAAGAATTAGATATGGATTGTTTCGAAAAGCAAAGCAAGCTTACAGCGCAGCACATACCTCATGATGTAGATGATGTAAGCAGCAATCAGGTCAGTAAGATAAGGTCTTTAGATGATCTTATGGCCTCACGTTACTCATGTCGTGAGTTTGATCCTAAGCGTAAGGTCGACACTGCTATCCTTGAGAAGATTATTGCCTCAGGTAGCTTATCCCCATCAGCATGTAATCAGCAGCCTTACTTTTTCTTTGGAGTGGGCTTTAATGGGATGGGCAAGTTAAATGCTTTAAGGCCTTGGTACGGTGCTAGTGCGATGATTTTAGGCTGTCGCGATGATCAAGAGAAGGGGTGGGTAAGGCCATCAGATCAAGAGCCGTTTGCCGACTTCGATTTAGGCCTTGCGATGATGCCTATGGCGCTTAAAGCTGAAGAGCTAGGGCTAGGTTCATGTTTTATTGCGTCCTTTAGTCCTAAGTACATGCGTAAAATTTTAGGCATTGATGATCGCTTTGAGCCACATGTTGCCTTAGTGCTAGGATACCCATTAATGGGCCCTTGCGAGAATCACTTTAAGCGCAAAGACTCAATATGTGCCATTCTTGATTAGGAACCAGCACTTTTTTAGCTTAAAAACAAAAAAGGCCCCGAAAATTTCGTGGCCTTTTTTGTTCATGCCTAGCAGCTAGACTGCTAAGTTTTACGACATTATGCGAGGTCGTTGTACTTTAAGAGTAACTCACGTGAGAAGACGCGCTCACAGTAGTGGCAACGCATCATAACCTCATTGTCTTCCTTAAAGATACGGAAGCAAGGCTTAGCACCACGCTCAACGTGGGTGATGCAGTTGGAGTTAGGGCACTCAAAAGCACCTCTAATCTCAGAAGGTAGACGCAGATTGTACTTGTCTTGCACCTTGTAGTCCTTGATGGTGTTTACAGTAGCATCAGGAGCTAAGATAGCAAGCTGCTCAGTCTCTGCAGGGGAGAAGGTAACATCAGCAATCTTGATGATGTCCTTCATGCCCTTCTCTGAGGATGAGGAACGCAGATTGAAACCTACGGTAATGTGGTTGTGCTTACCTAAGAAGTTAAATAAGCGCAGAATGTTCATTGCCTGACCAGGGGCGATGTGGTCAATAACAGTACCGTTAGAGATAGCCTCTACTAAGAGATGGTCGTTGGTGGTCTCGCTCATTTTAGATCTCCTTGTTTAAGACTAAGGCTAATAAGGCCTGACGGGCGTAGACACCGTTGGCTGCTTGCTGGAAGAAGTAGGCGTGTGGGGTCTCATCTACGTCTAAGGTAATTTCATCGATACGAGGGAGCGGGTGAAGAATCTTCATATTGCTCTTAGCCTCGGAGAGCATGCTCTTAGATAAGATGTACTTGGAGCGCAGGTTCTGGTACTCAGTCTCATCAAAACGCTCTTTTTGAACGCGGGTCATGTAGAGGATATCAACCTCAGGAATAACCTCTTCAATGGTTGGATGTACGGAGAACTTGACGTTATTCTTCTGCAGGTGCTTGAGAATGTAATCAGGCATTGCCAGAGACTCAGGGGAGACGAGGTAAATGTGTACGTTCTTGTACATGCATAATGCCTCGGCTAAGGAGTGAACGGTACGACCGTACTTTAAGTCACCTACGAAAGCGATCTTAAGATCATCCACCTTGCCTTGAGTTTCGTAGATGGTGAATAAGTCGAGCAGGGTCTGTGATGGATGCTGATTAGCACCGTCACCTGCATTGATCACTGGAACAGGGGAAAGATCTGCAGCAAGACGTGCAGCACCTTCCATTGGGTGACGCATTACTAAAGCGTCAGTGTAGGAGGTGATAATGCGAATTGAGTCTGATAAAGTCTCGCCCTTCTTGCCTAAAGAAGTGTTGGAGGCATCAGCAAAACCGATTACACGGCCACCTAAACGGTTGATAGCGGTTTCAAATGAAAGACGAGTTCTTGTAGAACCCTCAAAGAAAGTAACACCAACGAGCTTGCCCGCGAGAAGATCAGTGCGTGGGTTGTCCTTTAAAGTACGTGCAGTCTTTAAAACGAGCTCGATGTGATCACGGGTGAACTCAGAGATTGAGATGATATCTTTTTGGAAGAGGGGATTGGTCATGGAGATAGTTCCCTACTGTTGTCAGAGTTAACAGTTCGGAAACAGGCAAGGTGGGTTCTCAAGAACATCATTATGCGCTGTTCCTGAAAACCTCATTATACAGAAATAAAAGCGTTATCTCTATATCATTATTCAAACAAAGTGCTGCTTTTTGACTCCATAATATGTGGCTGCACCTTGAATTTAAGGGCTTTATATCTAGGCATAATGCCTGTGTAAAAAAAATTGCTTAAGTATACCTGTCTGACTGGTAATTGGTCTTCTTACCAAGGTTATGTATGGTGAACTGCTCTAAGAGTGCTGCATGATACAAGAAAGCCAAGATGCGCCCCTCAGTCAAGATGTAAATTATTTCGTCACAAGGCAAGCTTAAGTGAGCGGTTTTGTAGAGTTTTGATGGTGAGAATGCCGTCTATTATTAGCAAGTGATGGTAGCAAAGTTACATTTTTATAGGCTTTTATCAGGCTTTTTAGTGGCTTTAATGCTGATATATATGCGCTTTTGATAGAGGTTGGCAGAAAAGTTAGGAAAAAAGTTTTGAAAACGCTTTACAGCATTGGCAAAAATCGGCATAATACGCGCCATTGCAGGAGCATAGTTCTAATGGTAGAACAGCGGTCTCCAAAACCGACGGTTGAGGGTTCGAGTCCTTCTGCTCCTGCCATCAAGGCCCCTTTTTTGGGGTTTTTTTCGTTTTGGCTATACCAAAAATCAAGCGTCACGGCCTTGGCTTTGACCACAGTATTCTTAAGCGCAAGATTAGGCCACATAAAAGTCGCTTTTTCGTTAACGCGCTTACTAAGCTACTCTTGCTTAGCCCCATCCTCTTGGTATTGCCTCTCCAAAACAGCCAGTCTATTTCTAAACCGACCTTATAAGCCATATAGCTAACTGCTCTGATGCAGTCTTTTGCTATTGTGACTCCAAGACAGGCTGTTTTCGAGGATTGCTCTCCTTATTAAGTCAGCACTCCCCTTATCTTTCCCCTTTATTATCTAAGCACTTCTTGCTTGCACAATTTAAGCAATCATTACTAATTAAGCTCTGGTTTTGCAAATGTGAGCAATGCTTTTGCTAAATAAGCTCTTGTTTTGCTCATTTGACCAATCATTTGCTAATTAAGCTCTGGTTTTGCAAATGTGGGCAATGCTTATTGCTAAATAAGCTCTGTTTTTGCTCATTTGACCAATCATTTGCTAATTAAGCTCTGGTTTTGCAAATGTGGGCAATGCTTATTGCTAAATAAGCTCTGTTTTTGCTCATTTGACCAATCATTTGCTAATTAAGCTCTGGTTTTGCTCATTTGGGCAATGCTTTTGCTTTAGTCGCATTGTTTGTGCATGATTAGTTACAATCAAGCTTGAATAAGATAACAAGATCGCTCTTTGGGGGATTGCATGAAGATTACTTATCTCTATCACAATGGCTTTTTAATTGAGCAGGATGAGTGCTACATCCTCTGTGACTACTTTCTTGATGGCTATGCATTGCCATTTGATAAAAGAAAGAAGGGCGGTGTGGTTAGAGCCATTGGTTCTGAGGCTTGCGGCAATTTAGTGGAGCAAGATGAAGTACGTCCTATGGATGAGAGTATGAATATCTCTTATCCAGACACTGCTCCTGGTGTAATGGCTCAGCTGATGATCTCTTTAGATAAGCCTCTGTACATCCTCTCAACCCACTTCCATAAAGATCATTTCCTGCCATTCATCTTAAACTTCTTTGCCTATGCGCAAAAACGCCGTGAACAAGACAGAGAGTATCCTGAGGTCAAGCTGGTTTTCTCATCGGACATTAAAAAGTATCGCCGCAAGTTTGTCGCTCCTTATTTAGAGCACATTACCTTCCTTGCAAAAGGCGATGTATATGAAGATGAGACCCTTAAAATCACCGCGTTAGGCTCAACTGATGTGGGTGTTTCTTTTGCAATTGAGTCTTTATCCTCAGGTAAGTCTATCTACCATGGTGGCGACTTTAACTACTGGCATTGGATGTGTGAAAGTACCGACTCTGAGATCAAAGAGGCTCACGAGTTCTTCTTAAAAGAGCTTGCTTTTATTAAGGAGTGCTTTGACTCTTTTGATATTGTCATGATCGATTGCGATCCTCGCATGGTGAAAGACTATTTGGCTGGAGCCTCAGAGCTCTATGAAAATGTTCCATTCTCCATGCTCATTCCTATGCACGTGTGGGAAATGGGAGATAAAACTGAGGACGCTTTAAGATGCGATGCGCTCTTTTCTAAGATGAACCTTAAAAAGGGTAACGAGTGCGACTCTCCACAAAGCGCCATTACTTTAGTTAGCCCACAAAGCCATCTAAGCGACAAGCACATTTGGCTCCCTGTCTATGCAGGCGACTATTGCTATGTGAATGCATAAGATCATAAGCATGTTGCTGAACAGGCCAATGGCCAAAGCAACTATTCTCTTGGTTGCATATGCCCATGGCCAAGGCAATTAGTCTCTTTGCTACACAGGCCCATGGCCAAAGCAATTAGTCTCTTTGCTACACAGGCCCATGGCCAAAGCAATTAGTCTCTTGGTTGAACAGGGCAATGGCCAAAGCAACTAGTCTCTTGGCTGCGAAGGCTCATGGCCAAAGCAGATAAGCTTTGAGCATAGCGACTCTTAAGAGCTAGGAGCCATAGATTCAAACATGTACTTCTGGGGGCCCCTTTGCGATCGATTTTGTCTCTTTAGTACGCTGTGATAGATGGTTTCTAAGTTAAAATAGCTAAGTACTCTTTAGTGTCTCAGTTTGAGGTTCTCATGAAAATCACTGCCCATTTTGATCACTTCAATATCAACGTTACTAATTTAGAGCGCTCTATTGCATTCTACAAAGAGGCTTTAGGCCTAGTCGAAGTGCGTCGTAAGGAAGCTGCTGATGGCTCTTACATTCTCGTTTACTTAGGTGACAACACCACTCCTTTCTCTTTAGAGTTAACCTGGCTGCGTGATCACACCAATCCATACGAGCTTGGTGACAACGAGAGTCACATGTGCCTGCGTGTCAAAGAGGACTACGACGAGGTTAGAGCTTTCCACAAGCAAATGGGCTGCGTTTGCTACGAGAACGAGGTCATGGGCCTTTACTTTATTCACGATCCAGATGATTACTGGATTGAGATTCTGCCAGTTAAGAAGGACAAATAATTAAGCTCTCTTAGCTACTTAAGCGATGTGCCACCATGATCTTGGTTATGCATCGCTCTATAGGCTATTATGTGGCCATGGGGCTCATCGTAAGATGGGCTTTTGTTTTCTTGGTAGTTATAGTGTCTAAAGGACGAGTATGCATCAATCCAAAGTAGTCTGGAGAGCCAATCCAGATATATCTTTTCCTTATGCTCAGCAGTCTGATGAGGCTGACACTATCAAGGCAAATGGAGTAGCTCAGGATTTAAGCTCTGGCATATCTAACGAGTCAGCTGTCCCATTGCAAGAGCAAGCCGTAGCACAAGACAATGCAGCACAAGGTGCTGAGCTATCAGCTGCTCAAGCTGCAGCACAAGCTCAAGCTCAAGAAAATATGGCTCGCAATGCTGCCATTGTGAGCGAGACCTTTGCAGCCTTAAAAAGCTCTTTATTAAGTGAGCAAACCCTCTCTGATCGCACTCATTCGCAATTAGAAAGCGAGATTACTGATAACGAGCGCCTAGCTAACGACGCCCGCGCCGAACAGTTTGCTACAGAACAGCAGATTGCAGCCTACGCTCAAGAGCAATCTCGCGCCGCTCAAGCCCAAGCTCAGCCACAAACTCTGGCCCAGCCCCAGGCCCACGCACAATCACAGCCTCAGGCACAAGCATCATCACAAGGGTACCCTGGACAAGTTGCGCCGCCTTATGTGCCAAACCAAGCTCATGGGGCTTCTTACAATCAAGCGCCAAATCAGGCGTACAATCAGGCCTCCAGCCAAGGCTTTGGTAGCCAGGCTCCAAATCAAATGGGCTATGTGCCTAATCAATCTTGGCAAGCACCTGTACAAGGTCAGATGCAGATGGCTCCTGCAGCTATGCAAGCAGCGCCTGCGGCTCCAGCTCGTGTAGCAGCGCAAAGTGCTCCTGTTGGTGGTGCGCCAAGTCGACCTGATGCTGATGTTTATGTACAGCCAGACAGTTCAATTACTTATTTAGAGAATATGATGCGCTTCTTAAACTCCAAGGGTTTCAGAGTAGCGACATATCATCCAGCATGGCAGTATCAGCCTAATGACATTATCTTGATGCCATATGCTCCATACCCAATGCCAAGCAATCGTACTTTTGTCATGACCAATGATAAAAAGGCAGTGTGGAACTTCTTAAAAAGTGAGTTTGCCTCACGCGGCATCGCTCTTTAACAAATACTGTTGGTATTAAGCCGTCTTACTTATTTTCAATTAGTAAGCGCAACGAGGTTTAGAAAACATTTATGGGTTCAAGACGACATGCAATGCATGAGAAGCTGAGTATTGAGCTTATTGATAAGCCAACCCCTGAGATCTTGCATACTTTGCATGAGATTGATGTAAGTGCGCATTCAGATCCATGGTCTTATGACTCGCTTGAGGCCTGTTTTACTGATAATACTCGTTGCTTTGGTTTGTTCATCAATCGTGATCTTGTCGGTTTTTCTATCATCAGTTTAGTCTGTGATGAGTCAGAGCTTTATACCATTGGCATTAAAAGACAGTATCAAGGCTTAGGCTTTGGCCATAAACTCTTACGCTACACCTTAGAACAATGCGTAGCCGAGGGAGCAGCAACTTGCTACCTTGAGGTACGTGTCTCTAATGAAGTGGCTAAGTACCTTTACGACCTCTATGGCTTTACCATTACAGGTACTCGTAAGAAGTACTATGCTGCTACTTCCAAGCATCCTGCTGAGGATGCCTACACTATGGCTTGCGATTTAAGTATCTATAAAGATGGCACCTTAAAGTTCGATGAATCAGGCAAGCCGATACTAAGTTCTTTTGGCGTATAAAGAGGCCTACACAATATCTTTATTACAGCAAAAAGCCCCATCTATTGATGGGGCTTTTTGCTAGTGCCAAGGCTTTATTATAGGTAGAGCAAATTGTGGTGGCTTTTAGCTATTAGTAAGCTCGTTACCTAAGTTCTCTTCTAGTGTACTTGCTAGCTTGTCACTGATATCTACTCTATTAACCTCCGCATTGAGCTTGTTTAGGTCAAGCTTATTGTGAATAGCCTTATTTCCCATGTCTATAGACGGTGCTTTAAATCTATTTTGGCTTGGTCCAAAGTGCAGGGCCTCACGCAGTGGCTTAAACTCCATAACTCTCTGATGGGTGCCAAATGGGTCTGAGCTTGAAAGCTTTAAAGACGGTGGCAGCGGATTAAATGGCTTAAATTCCTTGTTGATTCCATAGTCTTGGTGCTTGTGATTGGCTGGATCGGCCGCAGCCTTTTGCTTTTCAAGCTGAGCTTTTTGGCTTGCCAAGATTGCACGAGCGGCTGTTTTTACAAGTGCTGGTTTATCTTCAAGAGCCTTGCTTAAAGGAATGGCCTCTAACTCTTGAGCTCTCTTTTCAGACTCTGAAATCTTAGGTGGTTGAGTTTTAGCAATGAGATCGTTTTTGTAATCTTCAAGGCTCTTGTCGAGATCACGATATAAGTACACATGTTCAGTGTATTTTGGTCCTAGGTTAATGTCGTTATTTAGGTAGCTCAGATAGGACTGATGAGTTGCACCTGCACCTTCAGCACTGATCGTACTCAGGGACGAGTGCAGCTCACTTTGGCTAGCCGTGCTTTGTGCCGACTGCTGCTCGTTATCAGTGGTATTGCTCTGAGCTGACTGTAGCTCGTTATCAGCGGTATTTACCTGGGCGGACTGCAGCTTTTGAGCTTTAAGCGCCTTGGCCTGTTCTTCTTGTTCAAGAATTTGCATCAGCTCGATCGTTTGTGGGTAGATTACGTTCCTAAGGTTTGCAGGAGCCTTAGTTAAAACAGGTAGCAAGATGACAAACAGCAAGGCAAAAACAATGAGCAAGTACATAAGACCATTCTTTTGGGCCTCTTCAGTAAGTGCAGGTGAGTCTAAGAGATCGGCTCTGAACTTGTCGACACGATTAAACTCGATACGACCGTAGTTCTCCTCAGTCTTGGTGGGCACTATACTTGGACAGCACTCGTTAAGAAGAATGTTGCGCACCATGACACGATCAGGGTTGTCGTTGGCAAAGAGAAACTCCCAAGTCTCTGGTGGGTGGTTCCAATAGGTTGAGTAGATGTCTGTATTAGACTGATCGATCACTTTCTTGTTGAAGATTGTCTTTAACATAAGACAGTTCCTTGTTAATACAACGCCTCATAGGCATTGCTTTAATTACTTGAGGCAGTAGAGCTTCAAGTATTTTTAGGTTTTGTTCTTGTTGATAGATTGGCCAAAGACTCTTATTCAAGTTGATTGGCAAACCTGCTTTTGCTTAGCTCAATAAGCAGTTTGGACATAACCTCGGTAAGTTTGTTGGCCTCTTCTAATGAGGCAAAGTGCTTAAAGAGGTGGTAGTCGTCTTGCGTCTCGATGCCGATGGCATACAACTCAATGTTTTGCTGCTCTAATGACTCAATAGCGTGTTTGGTGCGATCCACATCATCAGGTGCGCCGTCAGTAATCATGATGATGATCTTGCGGTCAGCTGTTTGATTGTTGAGCTGACGCATGGCTGTATAGATAGCGTCATCCATTGGTGTACTGCCATGAGGCTCTTGCAAAAAGTCACGTGCTTTAGTTAAGAGGCGCTCATTGCTATGTAAGGCCGTGAAGGTGGAGCTATTTTCAATAAAGCCTGGAAAGAAGCTGCATGCGATTAAGACACCATCAATGCCGTACAGGGCAGAGGCAATAGACAACGCTGCTTTACAAGCGTGATAGCAACGAGTGGCATATGGCATCTGCTCTTTTGGTACTGGCTTAGAGACGTGACACATGGATCCTGAGATATCCACAAGTATGTGAATAGAGGTATTAAAGTCCTCGCTGATAAAGCGCTTTTTGAAGATGCGATCTTCACCAATCTTGATGAACTGAGCACGCAGTGGATCAATCTCGCGTCCCTTTGGATTACGACCACGCATTTTCGATACGGCAGCAGTAATCTTTTGACGTAGAACTCGTCTTAAGAACTGATTTTCTGTGTTAGCCTCCTTTAAAAAGCGTTGAATCATCTTCTCATCAGGGATGAAGGTTCTTGCATTAGAGTCAATTTCATCACCGCGCTTTAAAGGTTTATCTGGCATGATGGTGATGCCACCGACGCCACGATATGGGTCGACGTTCTGTTCTTTGGCTAGTGCATCGATAACGCTTGAGACATTGTTTTGGGCCTCAAGTCCAAGATCAAATTGGCCATTGGCGTACAAATACTCTCTAAGAGCATCGCAATATGTGTTTTCTAAACGTGGATCGCGGATATGCTCATCTAAGATCTCAATGTTTTTGCTAGCATCGTTGCTTTTACCCTCTTCCTCGTTAAGATCGCGAGGAGTGCAGGCAACCGTGTTAATAAGGCCCTCGTAGAGCTCTAGTGGCTCGTACATCTGCAATGCCTCGTCAGCATCGACAGTAAAGGCCTTACTCTCCTCATCGCTAGGCTCTAAAGAGGAGTCTTGTTGGCCAATACCATAGGTTCCCGCAACAACTTTGCTTAGCTGCTGATCATCACGTACGCGGTAGTCGATAAAGGCCTTGGTGCAGTCGTGGTTAAACAATAGATGTCTGCCAAGACGCACAGGTTCTGATAAAAACGAATAGCCTTCGCTCTCATCAAGCGGTATGGAGATCTCGTGGGTGTCTGGATCGTACTTGGCTCTAGTGGGTTGATTGCTCTCAAGGGCTTGCTGAATACCCTCTTTACTTGGCGCAATGCCCATGGCTTTAGCGCGTCTTTTGACAAGATTGATGGAGGTTTTGTCACTAGGATCGCGCATGGCATAGAGCATAGTGCGTAAGGAGCGGACATTACTATCGCGGCGTTCAATTTGATCGCTTACATCCTTAAGACGATTATTTAAGAGCCTGTAGTGATCTTCACCGACGCACAGCGGTATATCTTGACGCTTTTCAAAAGACAGATAGAGCTTTTTGACCGCCATGATAAGGTCGATATCACGTTTGAGTACGCACACTTTAGCGTCACGATCAACGCAATAGGCATCAGGATTTAAAGGTGGATCGAGGTTAAGGTTTAAGTCACTTAACAGTCCGTATTCCTTTAAGATCGCTGCTTTGCGCTGATACTTAAGCTTGCGACGCTCGTTATCGAGCATAAAGCGTATTTTTAAAATCAACTCTGGTGACTGACGGACAATGAGCTTGCGATTGTCTGAACGCAGCTTTAACAGCAAGATTTCATTGTTATCTTGTAAATACTGCACTACAGGATAGGCAGGGATATCCTGATAGCGTTTGCATTGAGCTTCATTGGAGTTCAGATCATCAGGCAAGAGACCAGAGAGTTGTTTAGTGGCTCGAGTTACAGCCTCAGCGCACTCTTGTAAAGTTGTAAAGTGGCAGACTATTTTCTCTTGCAGTAGGCGTACAGCCTTAAGCGCATCTTGCTGCTTGAGGCTGAGGCGACGCAATGGAGATGATAAGAGATTAGGCAGATTGCGAATACACAGCCAAGGTATGATCGGAATGAACTCGCATGGATTAGCCCAAGCATCGGCGATGATACGTGTGCTTAGGGCAAAGGATGGCAAGGCTACTCCGTTGAACATTTGGCTAGGCACCTCTTCTTCAACAAAGGCTTGAGAAAAAGGTCTAGTAAAATCACTGTCTAAGAAGCTATCGACACTCCAGCGGTGAACCATGCCAAGACGCTGAGTGCTCAGCTCGCTATCATTGTCACGAGCCATTTGCGCAATTTGACTCTGTTTGTTGATGAGATTGGCTCTAAACGACTCAAGATCGCTATACTTGCCGCAATAACGGGTCAGGCGACGATCGTATAAACAATCGCTATCCCCGCTCATCATTAAACTTTCACGGTTCTTATCTTCCTTAGACTCATCGGAGCTATCCTTATTAGAAGATGAGCCCTCACCACCAGTCTTAGATGCAGCGCCACCACTTACATGTGATGATCCCGCAGCTGCGCCTTTTGCTTCGGCAAACTCACTCTTTGTCTTGCTTGCACAACCTGCAACTAAGCCGTCGGTATTGGCAGCGCCATAATCAGAGAAAGTAGGGGCCGCAACATTGGCTTCTTTGGTGTCAGTGCTGCTGCCACTGCTTGGAGTAGTGTAGATATTTTTAGGCTCAACGTAATGATTGAGGGCCTCGTAAATATCTAAGTTTTTCATTTCCTGATTACGCCCTGAGCGCATAAATGCTTTGGCACAAGGAACTCCCTTGCAATCATCATCATCGGCGCAATCTGCCTGAACTTCCATATCTGCCTGAGATGCCAGGGGCTCTTGCTGTACTATGGCGTTCTTACCCAGAGCATTAGTTGCGTCGACAGTAATGCCACTATCGGTATCAGAGCATGCGGCACTGCTATCTGCGCCATCGGTAAGCGCATGAAAGCAGCTAGAGTCGATGTCATGGGTGAGGGTAGTGGCACTTGGAGTAAGTGGGCCCATTTTGCAGTGCTCGGAGCGGGTTTTAGCGCTTAGAGATCCTTCATCTAAAGGCAGATCATTAATGAGCGACATCTGCTCTGGGGCTTGAGCGCCATTGCTTAGAACCTCGTGATAGCTACTGTCTAGGTGCTCGTGATCGCTGCTGTTTAGGTGCTCATGGTCGTCTTTAAAAGCATCAAATTTGGAGCCATGTGGATTAGAAAAGCTTGTCTCAAGCGCATCCAATTGTTCAAAAAGAGAATGTGCGTGCATAGATCACCTCACTAAAACTCGTTGTCCATAAAGCGCTCAAAGTGCTTTAAGTGTGCAGAACCGCCTAAGGACTCGTCGGCATAGGCTTTAGCCTCCTTGATAAGATCTGCAGGCAGGAGGTCAGATGGCTTTAAGACGAGGCGACTAAAGAGGTCTAGTGGTTTTGGACATAAGAAAGTTGGGTAGCACTCTTTCATGAGCTGTTTGACCGTATACGGCAGACCATGCTTTTGGGCAAAAGGCTTTATCTTGTGCACCTTGCTCATGAATGGACTTGGGCATAAAACTGGGTAGTCGAACTTTTGCCCATATAAAGCTGCAGTAGCGATACAGTTAGCCTGATCGAAAGCTGAGGTCAGGTTGTAGCGTATGGCAAAGCGTCTAAAGTCTGGGACAAAGAAAGTCTGGCCACAAAACATTGAGTCGATGCGCTTAGCTAGTTCATAGACCTGCTCGGTGTTCTCAAGCTTGGGGCAATTTTCGTACAAGAGTGATTTAAGCTCATCAAGACCTTGAGGGTTGATTAAGCAACTGAGCTCTTGATAGCTAAGACGGCTCATCAGGGCAGCGTCGCGATACTGATTAACGATGCTCTGTGAGGTATACATGATGTAGTTGAAAAGTAACTGCAGCTTAGGCATGGAGCTAGTTCTCTTAAAGTCCATTAGCTGAGTCTTGTAAAGGCTACGGTTAACGAGCTCTAGGTTGTCATAGACGCCGATGAAAGTACGGCTCATAAGTTTTTCGATGCGAGCATCTTCAAGGATGTTGACGAGCACGCGCAAACGGTCGTCATTAGAGATCTTGTTTAAGACCTTGTAGTCACTAAAACGAATATGGCCAGCCTCATGAGCTACGAAGCCAAAAAGCACTCGTTCTAGTTCTTGAGAGCTAACATCGAGCTTTGGAACAGTGATGGAATGACCATCAGAGTAGGCGCTACAGCCTTGAATGTTGATAAAAACATTGTAACGATCGGCATAGACCTTAGCTAAGTAAGGTAGAGCTTTGATTTGTTGAGCATCACGCATAAGGTGTACTCCTCCCATGATCAATTATTCCTATTGAGCAAACTAGGGCGTACTTTGTCATGGAGCTGTATATGTATGCTTAAAGCTGCACCACAGGCATTGAGAATCTAAGGTGAGCGCATACATAAACAAATGGTTAGGCCATTAAATAGAAGCTTTGGCCAGCACCGATAATGATACTTTTGAGCTAAATGAAAACTTGCTAAAGTGCAAACAAAATGTTTTTTTCTGAAATAAATGCGGTTTTTGACGTTTTTTAAGTGCTTAAAGGGGCTATTACAAACTTTATTTATATGAAAAATACTTTGTGCAAAATGATGATATCGAAGTGGCGTAGGCCAAAATCTGCTTATCTAAAAGATGATGCATGCCCATAAAAGCAATTTGCCTTTTTAGCAAAAGGGAGTCAGATGATATTTTTATTTGGCCATCATGGTGCTGCTCATGAGTATTGATGGGAGAGTTAGTGAACTAATTATGCTAGAATCACGTACACATTAGGGCGTAAAGAACATGACTTAAACCTAGGTAAAGATTCTAGGTTTGCGGTATATGAAGATTACGTAAGGCATAGATCTTTGCAGTTGGAATAGTGCCTGCAATGAGCGACGGTAAGCATTCATTAAAACGTTTTTCCTACAAAGAGCAGGTGTCCCGTTCAATTACCTGGGGCCACTACTTTATCTTTGTAAACATGCTCCTTTCATGTCTGTTAGGACTTAGCTACGTCTATGCAGCTCCTCCAGCCACAGACTTTTTGAGCTTTGTCTACCTTGTAGTTACCTCTCTTGGCCATATGAGCTTTTTGGCTGTGGTCTTCTACATGGTCTTGCTCTTCCCGCTAGCTTTTATTGGTAATTTCCGCTACTACCGTGTTATTGCTGTAATCCTTGCGGTAATTGGACATACTGCGCTCTTGTTTGATATCAAGATCTACTTAGCGGTTAAAGTCCACCTGAGTATGACGGCACTTAACCTCATTGTCCGTGAGCTTGATTTCAGTACCGGCCTTAACTACAACTTCTTATTCATTGCTGTGCCTATAGTGATTGGCCTTGAATTATTCTTTGCCAAAATCACTACACACTCACTCTACCGCGATCATCATCCGTATGCGGTCAGAAGCATTTTAATTACTCTCATCTCCTGCTTCATTTGCTCGCATATTCTGCATATTTGGGCTGATGCTACTAAGTATGAGCGTATTACTTTGTTACGCTCCTCATTCCCGGTGCATTACCCAATGACAGCGCGCTCATTTTTAAGCTCACATGGTTGGCTTAATAACGAAGTGTTCGATGCTAATGCTGCAGCTAATATTGCCGATTACATGGAGTATCCATTAGGCAAGATCACTGTTGATGAAGAGCAAAAGCCTAAGAATGTCATCACCATTAGCCTCAATGGTCTTTCATATAACGATTTAACCCAAGAGAACAGTAAGAATCTCATGGACTTTAAGTCCTATGCACAGAGCTTTGAAAACCACTACTTGCTCTATAAAAATGAGATCGACAATGTTTACTCTATGAACTTCGGTCTGCCTTTGCAGTACCGTCGTGCCTTGTATTCAGGCAATATCCTGCCAGTACCATTCGATACCATGTACCGCCAGGATTACGTTCGTCGTTTAATTCTTTCTGATGCGTCCTTTAGTGATCCTAATTTGATCGCTAATAAGCGTCATTACTACTCATCCTTGCTTGAGGCATCAGCCTTAGCTCCTTCACAGATGAGTCATGCTTCTAATGTACGCGAGATGTTTATTGAGGCCTTCCGTCAGATCTCTTTATACAACTCTTTTGACAAGCGTCCATATGAGCTCACTTTAGTGATTAATGACTTACGTGACTTTAAGGAACAAGCTGCAGCAAGAGCCCAATTTGCTAAGAATTATAAGGCAGGAGCTAGCAATAACTCTGATTTACAGTCGCTGAGCACAAATAAGAATAGTGTGACCATCTTTGAGGATGATGCAACCTTGCCACTCATTGCAGCCGAGCTGCCTGATGACGAGAGTGAAGAGCAAAGAGCTAATGTTAATGCTATGGCACAAGCTCGTGCACAAGAGTTTGCTTCCATCATCAACTCCTCTGCTAAGGCTTTAATCGATAAGGAGAAGGACGTGCAATCCTCTGGAGAGGATGATCCTATGGTGGCTGCACGCTTGATGTATGAAAGCTCCTTACACCATGTAGATGCTCTCTTTGCTGTCTTCTTACGTGAGTTGTCATTAGCTGGATTACTCAAAGACACTATGATCATTGTGACCGCTTGCGAGGGCAATCAAATGCTCAAGCCAAGCTCAGAGGTCTTTGATCGTGGCGTACAGCATGTGCCGCTCATGATCTTATGGGCTGATCGCGAGAGGCAAAATACCGCCGTACAAGCTTTAACTTCTCATCAAGATATATGCGCAACTTATGGCGCAACCGCAGTTAATATCACCACTCCAGAGGGTAACTACACCTTAGGTCGTAACTTAAATAGTGGAGCAGGTCATCGCATATTGATCTCTGATAGTGGTGATAGCCTGATTCTAATTGGCGATAAGCACAATACCGTCTTCTCAAGTGATGGCTCATCATTTGTTGAGCGCGATGGTCGCATCTTGCAAGCTCGACCAGAGCTTGAAAGCCTGATTGAATCTACTCGTGATTTAAATCGTTTTGTGCGCTAAAACGCCCACCCCATACATGGGCAGCTACACTATCAAGCTGCCCTTGCACACAAGCATCTAACGCAGCAAAGCTGCAGTTAAGCACCACATATTTAGTCGCCACGTAGTTAAGCACCACATAGTTAGTCGCAGACTTTGCTAGCGCACAGCAAAAATGCATGCTCCCATGCCAGAGCTCTTCATCCATGCAAAGTGAGCATAATCGAGGCATGGCCGCATAATCCAAGTATGACAGCCTAATCTAGGTATGGCAGCATAAACGAGGCATGGCCGCATAATCTCAGCTATATCCCATCTGCAAGCTGGTGGTGATCTAAAATAGCCCGTTACAAGTGCCAATCATGGCTATCATGGGCAGCTAAGAGGCTAGGCACTAATACATTTATCCTAGGCGTTTAGTATCAAACAGAGTAAGTCTTATGGTCGAATCTAAACACATTAGAAGTTCAAGGACATCTTTGGATGATGCAACACGCAATAAGATTATTGAGCTTATTGAGGCCAATCTAAGCCCAGCGCAAATTTCTCGAGAGCTTGGCATTAGTGAAAAGAGTGCCCTGCGATTTGTGCGCTTTAAGGACATTCATGGTCTCGATGAGTTAAAACGCCTGCCAAGTCTTACTGAAGATCTCAAGCTTACTCCACGCAAGCTAGCCTCCATAGTTGAGTTTTCTCATGCCTATAACATGCCTCAGTACATGCTTGAGCTTATCTTTAAAACGCGTAGCTCTTTGCTAGGCGATTGTATTGAGATTCGCAAGTTAATTGGTCATGCGCTCATGGATAGTCCAAAAGTTGCCAAACTTCCTGAGAGCGTGAACTTAAAGTATCTTGAGGAGTATGTAAAAGCGCACAATGGTGGTCAGTCGCTTGCTCAGCTCCATCAGGCATATTGCGCTCAGCTTGAACTATCTGAAGCAAACGTAAGCTATTTGAATATCAAAGAGGTATCTGACTTTAGACGCTATACCCGTGTCAGTAAGGATGATATTGCCAAGTTCGTCTTAAAGTATCGCTCTGAGGGTTATTCCAACGCCAAGATCGCCGCGCTCATTGGCCAAACGGCTCATACTGTAGCTCGCTATCTCAACTTTATTGATCTACACGGCTTTGATGAGGCAATGCGTTGTACAAACTTAATCGATCCTCAGCCACTCTCTAAATACGATCGTGCTTGCGTAGTTGAGTTCATGATCGCGTATAACTACCCCTTAGATGCAGCTGCAGTATTGTTTAAGGCCGATAAGAAACAGCTTGAGACTACTTATCAGCAACGCCTTGCAGCTAAAGTACCGCTAAATGGAGCGATCATCGCGCGTATTCCTGATAGTGCCAATATGCACGTGGTGAACAACCTTATTCTTAAGTACAACAAAGATCTGAGCCTTGGCGAACTTAAAGAGCGCTATGAGCAAGCAGTCAACGCTGCTCGCACCAATGCAGAGGCCATCAAGCTTAGAGACTCACTTTCAGGCAAGTACGATGAAAATGCAAAGCTCAGCTACAAGCAAGCTCAACAATCTAAGCTCCAAGCAAGTCTTAACAGTGCCAAAAGCAAGCTTGAGTTAATGAGCAAGCTTACAAAAATGGACGCTGTCGTCGCGTTGGATAAGTCGCAAGAGGGATTTAATGATGCTTCAAATGATGCTCAGAGCGCTCAGATAGTGTCGCTACTTGAGCTTGTCACGAGCCTTGATGAGGGGATGGCAGTATCCGAGTACTTAAGCAAGAGTGATAAAAGCGTCGGTAGACCTCCTAAGGTGAATGTCTTTGATCAAGACTTTAAAAAACTGCCAGAGAACGTGCAGCTGTTAAATTACTCTCGCTTTGTTGAGGACATGCGCAGCTTAATGGAGGGCGCTAAGGCAAGGATCGACCTTGAAAGAAAGTTAAGTGCTATGGATGCCTATACTAAAGAGTGCACGCACATGGCGATGCGCCTTGAGAGCTATCAGAGCTTGATTGATAAGCAGCCTAAGCTTAAACGGACGTTGCTACAAAGAGCCTTAGGCCTTAGCCAAGACAAAATCAATTATTACACTAAGCACACTCAAGATGAGCATATGACACGTTCTTTGCGTACGCAGCTTATCTCTAATTACGTTGTGCAGCTGTATAAGGAATTTGAGGGTAAGCTTACGCTCAAGAGCATAGTGCAATTACTCAAGTCGCGTCACCATATCGGAATTAGCGTAAATAAACTTAAAACTATCCTGCAGGCACTAGATCTGAGACTACTTGAAGGTGATGACCATCAAGATCGCCTCTAGAAGCTAGGGCAATACAAGCAGCAAGCGCTTGAAGATGGTAGCTCAAAAGAAAGATTAGTTGAGGGCGAGATCAGCAAGCTGCCTCTATAAGATTGGCTAAAAGGAAAGAGTAGTTGTGGGCGAGATCAGTAAGTTATCTCTAATAAGATTGGCTCAAAAGAAAGCCTAGGTTAGAGTGAAGAGAAAAGTTTAGTGATAAGAGATGGAGCGCAAAAGAATGCTCTAGGAGATGGTGATTAAAAAGAAAGCTTTAGGCGGTGGGGAGAAAAGGAGATGCGGCTAAATCCATAACCGCATCAGGCACTAGTTTGCTCAAATAATTATTTAGAATGAGGTGCTTGCGTCATCGTCATCTGCAAGATCAGTTGCACTCTCTTGAGGCTTGGCGCTAGCTAGGTTGCTCTGTACGCCTAAGGTGCTCATATCGCTTGCTGTGGCAATGGCGCTCTTTTGATCGGTTGGGTCGTTAAGTTTGTCATTTAACAACTCCATGTAGCGTGACTTAAGCTCTGGTTTTGAAGAGATCATGGCTGAGGTGATGGTGTTCAGCATAATGAACTCATCGGCAGTAAAGGTAAGACCTTTGCCCATCTTCTTGTGATCTGGAGACCAAGGGCGGATATCGTACTTTGGTTTAGCCTCATTCCATGAAACTAAGTTGACCTCTTTGGTGTAGCCACTACGAGGATCTGTATGGAAAACACCATAGCTCTCGACGATGGTGAATTTTAGGCCATCATCTTGGCCTTGATTGGATCGATACTGATTGCCGCCTTCAAAACGACGGTTGTAGCGGTAATTGTTTTTGTAGTTAGAACCACCTTGTTCGTACTGGTCACCATTTGAACGGCGTGGTGCGTAGTTGCGCTCATACTGGCCATTGGAACGACCGTACTGGCCGTTTTGATCGTATTGGCCATTGGAGCGACCATACTGGCCGTTTTGATCGTACTGACCGGAACCGCCATAAGAGCGGCCATAAGAGTTTTGCTCGCCATTATTTGGATGGTCATAGCCATCATCATCGTGTGCGTATTGTGACTGGTAATCAGAGCTGTAGAAGTTCTCTGCCATAACAAACCTGCCTTAATCAAAATGATCGTAGCTTCACGGCCAAGAAAAAAGGCGCAAATTATGACCATGAAGCTGCGGTCAGGTTCTAGTTTTATCTATCATCAGTTCTACACACTTCATGCTGGCTATTGCCTGTGTAGCTGGTGAGTTTGTCCGCGTGATTAGAGCCAATCTCATCTTGCGAGGACAGGTGCATCTTAGCGCAAACTTAAAAATCGCGATTTGTGATGGCGTTGGTAAAACAGTAGGTCTTGTGACAGACTTGGCAGCTTTGCAAATTCATAGTTTTGTGAATTATTAAAATGGCTTAAATAGGCCAAAGTGTTCTTGTAAGATGCTTTAAACTTGCTTCATTTATGTGATCTTGATCACTTTTGATTGGTTTGGCATGCGCAAACACAGGAAAAAGCTTGTTTCCTAGATGTGACAAGGCTTTGAGTGCATTTTTAGACAAAAAATGTTGCGCAACGTCACAAATTTTTGAGACAACCAAATAAATTTAAGGAATAAGCCAAAATATCGTTTTAAAGCCATTAAAAATCTAGCTTACAGATGTTTTATGCATTTATGTATGTATGAAAATGCTTGAGAAAGGCCATTTTTAAAATCGTCAAGACAAATATTGTGAAAATGTCATTGCTAACTAACCATTGCTGATCATGTATCTTTTACAATGGCTTATATATCAGGTTTTTGCAGACTTGCATTTATTTGCCAGAAGTAGTATTGCACAAGAAAATTTACGCTAAAAAGATTGTCTGCACTCTCTTTTTAGTAGTGACTACAGTTAAATCGTGGCCATAATTTAGGTGGCACCATAAGGCTAGGGGAGCTTTTTTTCAGTGCCGAGTGTTGCTAAAGTTTGGCTATCTGTGTGGCTTATCGTAGCCTAGGACTGTACAATAAGGCAGTTTTTCCAAAGGTATAGGTATAACAATGTACGTAACACAAGAAAATTTCCAGCAAGTTTTAGAAGGCTCAATGGAAAAGCCTGTCTTATGCTTTTTCTTTATGGAAGACGGTTCATGTGAACGCGCCAAGACTGCTGTAACAGCAGCTATCTCAGATACCAATGAGTACCTGACCTTAGCTATGTGCAATCTCAATGAGCCTGTGTTGCAGTATTTAGCCTCTCAATTAGGCCTGCGCGGTTTACCTGCTATTGCTGTGCTTGATAAGGGCAATCCAGCAGCCATTTTAGAAGGTGAGCAGCAGATCATTGATAACCTGCAAGAACTCATGAATCAGTTCATGCCAAGCGCTGGTGAGCTGTTAATGCGTCAGGCTCTGCAAGCTGAAGCAGCAGGTGACTTATCAGCCGCTGTTCTTGCTGCTGAGCAGGCATATCTTTCTGACAAGGAAAACCGCAGCTTTAAGTTCATCTATGCTCGTATGCTCATTGCTGCTAAGAACACTGCCAAGGCTCATGAGTTACTCGATGATGCTGGTCGTGAAGAGAAGTCCTCTCCAGAGTATCAGCAGTTAATTGCGGCTTTAACTTTAGCTGAGCAGGCACAAAACAGCCCAGCTTTAATGGAGTTAAAGGATAAGTTTGAAAAGGATCCTTCTGATGAGAACGCTGTAGCTTATGCTGTAGCACTAGCTGAGGCAGGTAAGAAGGAAGAGGCTTTAGAGATGCTCTTTACTAAGCTTAAAGAGGATCTTAACAAGGAAGAGGTTAAGAAGACCTTCCTCGATATTCTCAATACTATGAATGGCGATAAGGCACAAAGCCGTTACCGTCGTAAGCTCTACACTCTGATGTACTAAGAGCTAAAACTATTCAAACGATCTGGCACATGAAAAAAACGGCATAAGTTTGACTTGTTCTTATGCTGTGTCTGATTGTTGAGATGTTGTATTACAAAAAAAAGCGCCTGTAAGATAGTCTATTACAGGCGCTTTTTTTGTTCATGAAGAAGAAAGAATATTAGATACGATCCTTATCGTTAGACTTATCTGGCTCAGAAAAGTTCTTCTCAATATTCTTAATGCCTATCTCTCTTAAAGTAAGTACCGCTTCTTGTGCTGCATCCTCAGCTTTTTGCGGGTTACCAAATTCATCATGTGGGTCGTTATTCGGCCAACCTGTAATCAGTGTTTTGACAAAAGTAGCCAGTGGAATAGCGAAGAACACTCCCCAAAAACCCCATAAATTACCAAAGATTAAAATGGCAGAGAGGATGGAGAAAGCATCTAAGTTCATTGCCTTAGAGAAGAGCATAGGGGTAAGTACGTTACTATCTAACAGCTGAATAACAGTGTAGATAACTAAAACCCATAAGAGCTCTGGGCTAAAGCCAAATTGGAATACAGCCACCATAACTACAGGCACAGCAATTACTACTGCACCTACATAAGGGATCACCACCGATAAGCCAACGCCTACGCCAAGCAAGAGCGCGTAGTTCATGCCCATGAGAATAAAGGCCACGCTATTAGCTGCAGCAATGATGACAATGTGCAGGATCTTGCCACGAATATAGCCTGAGATCTGGGCTTGCATGCTTGGCCAGAACTGACGCATCAGCTGCTGATTGTTTGGCAGAATGAAAGTCAGTGCACGCTTTTGTAGTTGTCTCTTGTTGTAGAGCATTAAGAAAGTAAAGATAGGCACAATGATGGCGTAAACGAGCCAAGTAAAGGCGTTTACAACTGATGGCATCAATTGTGTTCTCATTAAGTCAGCGATCTTATTGGTAGCTGCTACACGAATACGGCTGACATACTCCTCTAAAGTTGCAATTGTGAGCATGGATGGCATTGGCTCAGGTAAGTTGTTTAAGACTTCATTAAGCTCATGTGCCACACGAATATCAAAATCGTTAACAGTGAGGTTTATCTGTCCATCGCTACTAGTCACAGTGCCTAGAGAGTGCGTATTGTTAGCACCTTTGATGAACTTGATCTGATAGCCATCAGGATTAGTGTAGGTATGAGTGCTATTAGCTGCAGTGTTTTGGTGTGATTGAACTTCTGTTCCATGTGCACTTGCTTCATGCTTAGCGCCATCTTGCTCAGTATTGGAGATGTAAATGATGGTGGTATCAGGGGTTACCTGAGGAGTGCTATGCGCTGTATCCTCCTTGGCATTACTTACATCTTTGTTCTCGCTATTATTGCTCTCTTGCGAGGTATTAACTTGTGCATTTAGAGTGCTTTCATGTGCAGTTTGGGCAGGATCATCTGCCATGCTTTGAGCAGGATCATCTGCCATGCTTTGAGCAGGATCATCTGCCATGCTTTGAGCAAGAGATTGGGTCTTGTCATCAACAGCATTCGTTTTATTTTCTGAGCCACTTAAGATGCTGCCAGTAAAGCTTTGCTGATCATATACAGCCTGTTTTTCAGGATCTACAGTGCTAAACGATACAATCGAGTTATAAAGCTCAGCACCCTGTTTAATCACATTAGGAGCTACTAACACGCATATGGTGATGAAGAAGGAGCTAAAGATGGTCATGACTATGCATGAACCGATCTTGCGTCCGATACCAAAGCGTCTTTTGAGTTTTTCAACTGGCCAGTCTAGACAGAATGCTAGACACAGAGCCACCACTAATGGGCCTACGAGCCACATAAAGTAGTAGACAGTGATAAATGTAGCTATGAGCACTACTGCAAATTCAATGGTGCCAGGCTGTGAGAAGTGTCGTTGATACCAATGCTTTAAGAGAGATAACATGCCGAGCTTTTGGCCTCTAGTTTTTCAACAACAATAGAGCTAGCGCATGGTTGTTGATAAATAGCCCTGATAGGCTGTGAAATGATAATTAATCTTAACAGGAACATAGTCTAGCGTAGCCATCTGATAAATCCTAGCTTTCTAAGAACTCTAAGACAAATAATTACTCATTTCTTTAAGCTTGTTAAGCCCCGACTCATATCCAACCTGACAATTGAGCCCAAGCGTAGCCTTTTTTAGGGAGCACAAAGCCTTTAACTTATTTTTATTGCTGTTAATTGCTCTTGCTTGATGCATGCTAAAGCTAAGCTAAGCATGTGTAGGTACAATGATGTGGTGTTTAACTATGACTTTGCGGTATGTTTTATTAGCACAGTTTAGTGACACCATGGTTATGTTCTCTAAAGTAGACTGGAGTCAACTTTTGGGCAGAGCGCTTTCTTTTTTAAGCGGGATCATTTATAAGCTGATATTAGGATTTGCTTATGCAGCAACGTTATTTATCAGGCCGTAAAGGCATTTTAAGAAAGGCTGGACAAAGTCTGTCTGCTGCAGCACTTGTGGTGCTGTTATCAGGTGGAGCTTATAACGTGTCCTATGCCAACGAAAGCGAAATCCTGATTCCTCAGATCGGTACAGCCGGCGTAATGGGTATCTCCGTACAAAAAGAAATGGCCATTGGTGATTTCTTTATGCGTACTGCTCGTAGCAATATGAATGTGCTCGATGATCCGGTGATGAGCGAGTACGTGACCTCTCTTGGTAATCGTTTGCTTGCTCATGCAGATGGCGTGAACTTTCCATTTGAGTTTTTCATGGTAAGAAACAACACGCTCAATGCATCTGCATTCTTAGGCGGTAAAGTTGCAATCAACACTGGTTTGTTTAACTACGCCAAGACTGAAGATGAGTTTGCCTCGGTTATTGCCCACGAAATCTCCCACGTAACCCAAAGACATATTGCCCGCTTTGT